>ERZ1066122.126-NODE-126-length-86757-cov-21.595073_pt1 | contig 86757 bp, 76 predicted proteins | sample MGYA00382769_ERZ1066122 | MGnify/ENA primary metagenome ERZ1066122 (study PRJEB33369, sample SAMEA5778352) | biofilm metagenome | biome: Industrial cooling water; feature: Water cooling tower basin; material: Biofilm | place: United Arab Emirates | collected... | reverse complement strand
ATCAGCAGCATCTTGGTGTCGGTGACCATGCGGTCGAGGTTGCCGCGGCAGAGGGTGTTCCACTGGGTGGCGGCGCGGGTGACGCCGCCGCGGTAGCGCGGCGCGCCCGGGGCGAGTTCGGCGCGGGCCAGGACCATGCCGGCGGCACCGCAGCCCAGAGTGAGGGTGGCCATCTCGTTGCGGAACTCTTCCTCGGTGACGTCGGGGCGCAGCATGCGCTCCAGGGTCTTTTCGTAGGCGAGGTTGGCGGTTTCGCCATCAACGATCAGCGCGTAGTCGATCTCGCCGCGCTCGATCATGCGGCTGGCGATGTCCATGCCGTTGAGGAAGGCGAGGCAGGCGTTGGCCACGTCGAAATTCTGGCAGGTGTCGGACAGACCGAGGTTGCCGGAGACGATGCTGGCGGTGGACGGCTCCAGGTAGTCGCGGCTGACCGAGGTGCTGACCAGCAGGCCCACGCGGGAGGGGTCGATGCCGGCGTCGGCCAGCGCCTTCACGCCGGCCAGGGTGGCGGCGTCGGAGGCTTCCACGCCGTCGTCCCAGAGGCGGCGGGCGCGGATGCCGGCGATGTCTTCCAACACGTTGGACTTGATGCCCAGACGGTCGAGCGTGGGCTTGAGCCTGGCGTTGATCTCGGCGCTGGTGAGCTGACGCGGGGCGTCGATGTGGGCCAGGCCGGCGATGGCGACGTGTTGAAAGAGCATGTGGGGGTCTGCCGATGAGACGGATAGCCGTATAGGGTACCGCCTTCGGGGGGGCCGCGCATGCGAAAACCGTGCCAGCGGTCACAAAGCACTGCTGCCAACGCCCCGGCGAGGGGGCTGTCGGGCTGTGAGGGCCGCGATTCGACCGAGACGGAAGCACCGAGTCCACGCCTGCGGGGCGTCGCATTGCGGCCTGGCAGGCTGTTGAAAAACAGCCTGCTAACGCAGCCAAGGATGGCTGCGACGACGAGGCAAGCGCGCAAGCGATGGATTCGTCGGGAGCCAGTCCGGACACGTGCCGGACTGGCGACTTGAAAAAACGCGCACGATGCGCGTTTTTCAACACCCTGCTGGCGCCCAGGCCTGGAAGCTGCGCCAGCGTTTGATACGCCCGTCAGCCCCGGCCGGGACGGCCTGTGGACTCAGGCCAGGCATAGGCCAGCCAGCCCTGGATGCGTAGCGAGGGATGGGACGCGAAGCGCTGCCGCCAGCGTGCGCGTCGCTCGGGGTCGACGCGCACGCCTGCAAGCACGGCGCACGGGCGAGCGAGCCGCGCGGGCTCATCGCGACGGAACTCCGCGGTGATCGCCTGCTCCCAGAATGCCGGCGGCTGCCGCTGCAGCATCTCGTGCAGTGGCCAGGCCTCGTCGCCGTCGAGATATTCCTCCAGGGCCCAGACGGCATCGGCATCCGGCAGGCACACAGCGAGCGCCTTGAACGTGGCGCGGCGCGCCTGATGGCTCCAGTCACCCCAGTGCCCGCCTTCGGCATGCTCCGCGAGCAGGGCCTGCAGCCGGGCGATGTCAGCGTCCTCGCCCCAGGCGCCCAGCGTGGCGATGGCGACGGTGCGCAGGCCCCAGCGTTTGTCGACGAGCGCGTCCTCCACCTCCGCGCGTGCGGCCGCGTCGGGGCGGCGCGCGCCGAGTGCGCGCAGATGGGCGACGCGCTCGCCGAGCAGGTGGGCGCCGGGCTGCCCGCGCTGCGTGCGCCGGATCCGTCGGCACGGCAGGCAGCGCACGGCGGTGCTGAAGATCGACCCCAGCCGGACCTCGTGCCACCACTTCTGCTGCTTCGCGGTCCACACCTGTTCCTCGCCGCAATCGCGACAGACGAAGATTTTGTCGGCGTAGACACCCGGCAGTAGGCCGACGGTGTTGTTGTGGCGCGCGAGCAGGGCCGTGTCGGCAGGCTCGACCCCCGCCATGCCGATCGCCGGACGGCGCGCGCCGCCCTGCAGCCCGTCCGCGATGCGTTTCGCGCGCTCCAGTCGCTTGCGGCGGATTTCCTCGCGTCGCTGACGGCCGCTTTTCACCGTGGCCCGCCGCTCATGCGGGCCGGCTCAGCGCCCGCAGCGCCAGGCCACGAAGCGCTGCGCGCCATCGACCGGAGGCGCCGCCGGCTGCACGGTGTCGGCGCCGATGCCGGGGGCTTCGTTGCGGGCGAGGATTTCCAGCTCGTCTTTCACCTTGAGCCGGTTGCGCTCGTAGATGGCCACGCTGTCGGTGACCGAGACCTCGATCTCCCCGCGGCGCTCGCAGCCTTGGGGCGCGGTCTCGACCACGCGCACGCGGTCGGCGCCGGGGGCCATCTGGACGAAGGTGCAGGCGGTGCTGGCGCACGCGAGCGCAGTCAGGCAGATCAGGGAAGAGAAACGATTCATGCGCGGCATGCTGCCACAGACGCGCGGCCGAGGCACGGTTCTGCCGGCGCGCAGCGTGTCGCGATGAGGCATCCGCTCAGCCGGCTGCGGCGCGCATGGGGGCCGATGCCGTCGCTGAGTGCTGTCGTTGCGGTGCCGACACCCTGGACGACGATGCCCGCCATGAAGGCGGGCATGTCGGTGGGTGTGGGCGGGGGTGGTGTGGTGGGTGCGTGAGTCGCGGCTGAAGCCGCTCCTACGGACGCTCCTACGGCGTGGATGTGGTCGCGGCTGACGCCGTACGGCCGCGGCGGCCTGCGCTCAGGGCGCGGCGGGCTTGACCACCGGCTTGCCGTCGGCGTCGACCACGGTCACCTCGCCGAGGTCCAGCGCGCGCACCTTGTCCTCGATCAGCTTGAGGTCGCCCACCATCACCCAGGTCAGGGCATCGGGGTCGATGGTGGCGGCGGCGGCGCGCACCTGGTCGACGGTCAGGCCTTCCACCTCGGCCTTGCGCTGGAACACGTAATCGTCCGGGCGGCTGTAGCGGATATTGCCGACCAGCGTGCCGAGCACCGCACTGGCGGTTTCGTACGAGCCGGGCAGGCTGCGGATCTCGGTGGACTGGATCTTGCTCACTTCCTGCGCTTTGGGCGGCGCCTTGCCGCTGGCGTACTCGACGATCTCGCGCTTGAGTTCGGCCAGCGATTCGGCGGTCTTGTCGGCCTGCACCGGGGCGAAGGCCATCCACGGGCGCTGGCCCAGCGCGGCGGAGGTGAAGCTGTAGGCGCCGTAGGCCCAGTGCTTGTCTTCGCGCAGGTTCATGTTCAGACGCGAGGAGAACTCGCCGCCCAGCACCGCATTGGCGATGTCGAACTTGACCGCGCCGGGGTCGCGGGTGGACGGCACCAGCTGGCCGACGAAGATGTTGGTCTGGGCCACGCCCTGCTGGTCGATCAGGAACACGCGCGGGCGCTTGGGCACGGCGACGGTGGGGATCTCGATCTGCGCAGGCGCCTGGCCTTCGCCCTTCCAGTCGCCGAAGTGCTTGTTCAGCAGCTTGACCAGCTCGGGCATGGAAATGTCGCCGACCACCGCCAGCGTGGCGTTCTCCGGCCGCACCCAGGCCTTGTGATAGGCCAGCAGGTCGTCGCGGGTGAGCGCGGCGATGGACGCCTCGGTGCCGGTGCCGCTGAATGGAATGGCGTAGGGGTGATTTTCGCCATACAGCAGCGGCGGCAGCACGCGCATCGCGGCGCCGTTGGGGCGGGCCTTTTCCTGGGCGATGCCGGCGATCCAGGTCGCCTTCACGCGCTCGATTTCCTTCGCGTCGAAGGCGGGGCGACGCAGCATGTCGGCGAACAGCGCCAGCGACGGGTCGAGGTTCTCCTTCAGCGCCGACAGCCCGGCGCTGCCGCCGTCGAGGGCGGCGCCCGCACTGAGGTTGGCGCCGAGGGATTCGGCGCGGTTGCCGAAGGCCAGTGCGTCGTACTTGCCGGCGCCCTCGTCGAGCATCGCCATGGTGAAGCCCGAAGCGCCCAGCTTCTCGCGGCTGTCGGCGGTGAAGCCGCCGCCGAACAGGTAGCTGAACTGCACCACCGGCACACCGCGGCGCTCGGCCAGCACCACGGTGGTGCCGTTCTTCAGGGTGGCGCGCTGCACCGCGGGGAACTTCAGGTCGGGGAATTCGCGGGTGACCGGGACGCCCTGGCTGCGGTCGACGGTGGTCTGGACCGTGGTGTAGGCCGGGTCGACCGGCGGCAGGCTGAGCGTGGCGGGTTCGACCGCCGGGTCTTCAGGCAGCGGCGTGCGCTGGCCCGGGACCACGGTCAGGGTGTGGCTGCCGCGGCCCTGGCCCAGCCAGGCCTGCGCGGTGTCGCGCACGCTGGCCACGGTGGCGGCCTGCATCACCTTCCAGCCCTCGCGGAAGCAGCCGGGGTCGCCGGTGTAGACGGTGCATTCGGCCAGCACGTCGGCCTTGCCGCCGAAGCCGCCAATGCGCTCCACGCCGCGGACGAAGCCGGCCTTGATCACGGTGCGCGCCTGGTCCAGCTCGGCCTGGGTCGGGCCTTCGGCCAGCAGCTTGTCCAGCTCCTGGTCGATCGCGGCTTCGACGGTGGCCGGGTCCACACCCTTCTTGACCGTCGCGCTGATCAGCACGCTGGAGCTGAGCTGCGAGGAGTAGGCGGTGGCACTGACGCTGTCGACCGACTTGTCGGTGTGCAGCAGACGGCGGTCCAGACGCGACGCGCGGCTGCCGCCCAGCACCTGGGTGAACAGCTGCAGGCGCTCGAAATCGGGGTCGCCGGCCTGCGGCACGTTCCACACGCGATAGATCCGCGCCTGCGGCACCTTGTCTTCGATCTGGCTGCGGGTGTCGGCCGCGAGCGGGGCGACGTTGACCTTCGGCTGGCTCATGGTCGGGCCGGCCGGGATGTGGCCGAAGTACTTCAGCGCCTTCTCTTTGGCGGTGGCCAGATCGATATCGCCGGCCAGCACCAGCACGGCATTGTTGGGGCCGTACCAGGCGCGGAACCAGGTCTTCACGTCGTCCAGGGTGGCGGCGTTGAGGTCGGCCATCGAGCCGATCACGCTGTGCCGGTACGGATGATTTTCGGGGTACATCGCCTGGCCGAGCAGGCTCCAGACCTGGCCGTAGGGCTGGTCTTCGCGCTGGCGCTTCTCGTTCTGCACCACGCCGCGCTGCTCGTCGAGGGTCTTCTGGTCGATCGCGCCCAGCAGGTGGCCCATGCGGTCGGACTCCATCCACAGCGCCATGTCGAGCGCGGTGGTGGGCACGTTCTGGAAGTAGTTGGTGCGGTCCTGGTTGGTGGTGCCGTTCTGGTCGGTGGCGCCGACCAGCTCGAAGGGCTCGAAGAACTCGGTCGGGTGGTTCTCCGAGCCGTTGAACATCAGGTGTTCGAACAGATGCGCGAAGCCGGTGCGGCCCTTGGGCTCGTCCTTGCTGCCGACGTGGTACCAGACGTTCACCGCCACGATCGGCGCCTTGCGGTCGGTGTGCACCACCACGCGCAGGCCGTTGGGCAGGGTGAAGGTCTCGTACGGGATGTCGACCCCGGCCTCGGCGCGCGGCGTCTTGGCGAAGGCCGGCGCGGCGGCGAGCGTGCCGGTGGCCAGCGCGACGCCCAGCGCCAGGGCCAGCGGGCCGCTGCGCGGGGCGCGACGCAGGAGGCGGGTGAGGGTCGGGCGGGACGGCGACGACGTGATCGGGGACGGCATGCGGAGCTCCTGACGGCAGCGGGGCGCCGGCCAGCGCCGGCCCCACAGGTGATGGCGGGCAAGGACTGGCGTCGCCCGGGGTGCCGTCGCATCCTAGCCGCGGCGACCGGACAGGGCACTAGGCCACAAGTCCCGGGCGCGCGCCCTTCATTCACGGATCCAGCCACGGAGTCAGCCCATGCCCAGACACGTCCTCGTCACCGGTGCCAACCGCGGCATCGGCCTGGAATTCGCCCGGCAGCTGCTGGCTCGCGGCGACCGCGTGGTCGCGACCTGCCGTCACCCCGGCAAGGCCACGGCCCTGAACACGCTGAGCGGCGAATACCCCGGCCGCCTGCACGTGCTGCCGCTGGACGTGGCCGACGCGCGCTCGCGCGAGTCGCTGGCGCGGGAGCTGCCGCTGACCGGCGGGGTGGACGAGCCGCTGCCGCTGGACCTGCTGATCAACAACGCGGGCGTGCTGCACACCGGCGAACGCTTCGGCCAGCTGAGCGACGCGAATTTCGACGACAGTTTCCGGATCAACGCCTCCGGCCCGCTGCTGCTGACCCAGGCGCTGGCGCCGCAGCTGGCGGACGGCGCGACCGTGGCCAATCTGTCCTCGATCCTGGGTTCGATCGCCAGCACCGAGCGTTTCGGCACGCCCAGCTACAACCTCAGCAAGGCCGCGCAGAACATGGCGACCCGGCTGCTGGCCGATGCCCTGCGCGGCCGCAGCATCCGCGTGGTCGCGCTGCACCCGGGCTGGGTGCAGACCGAGATGGGCGGCGACGGCGCGCAGATCGCACCGGCGGAATCGGTGGCCGGGCTGCTGAAGACCCTCGACGGCCTGCAGGCGGCGGACAGCGGGGCGTTCTTCGACTGGAACGGGCGGACCGTCCCCTGGTGAGGCCCGCAGCCGCCGTGACGGCCCGTCCCGGGCGACCCGCGCCAGCCGGTCACCCCGGCCGCATCCGCGCAGCCACCGGCCACCGTAGCGCATGCATGGACGATCTCACCGGCAACCGAACCGCCCCTCTCCCCGCCCGCCCCGGCCCACGCAACGGAGGACGGCCCGCACACCGCGCGGCCCGTCTGCCGCTGTCCTCTCTGCACCTGGCCTGCCTGGTGCTGGCCGGGCTGCCGCTGGCCGGCACGGGCGTCGCCGAGGCTGCGGTCAGTCGCCACGAGGGCGAGGCGCGCGACCCCGACACGCGGCGCCTGCTCTACCGCGAGGAACATCTGGTCCGTCACGAGGGCGACGCGCCCAGCGAGCGTCTGGTGCTGTACCGCTGTCCGGACCGCACCGCCTTCGCCCGCAAGCGGGTGGATTACCGCCGCTCCCGGCTTGCCCCGGAGTTCGAACTGGTGGACGCGCGCGGCCATCGCGAGGGCCTGCGCCGGGAAGGCGCACGCACCCTGGTCTGGAGCGGCGATGCGCCGCCCAGGACACTCGCCGCCACCCAGGCGCCGCTGGTGGCGGATGCGGGCTTCGACGAATTCCTGCGCATGCGCTGGACCCTGCTCGCCGCCGGCGAGCCGCAGCGCCTGGCGTTCGCGGTGCCCGCTTACGGCCGCAGCCTGAATTTCCGCATCGCGCCGAAGGCCGGCGGCGGCACGGCCCCGGGCGCGCCGCAGCGGTTCGAGCTGCGCATCGACGGCGTGCTGGGACGGATGCTCCCGGGGATCACCGTCGACTACGACAGCGAGGACCGCCGGCTGCAGCGTTTTCTGGGGGTGACCAACATCCGCGACGCGCAGGGAGACCAGGTGCGTGCGGAGATCCTCTTCCCGCGCCGTCCGCAGCCGGCCGACGACCGCCTCTGGCAGACCGCCGGCGCCGAACCGCTGGTGGCCTGCACGCTGGGCGGCTGAGCCGCACGGCCGCCCGCAGCTGCGCACACATGCGGCGCGCGGGCACAATGCGCGGATGTTCGACGTCCTGCTCTACCAGCCCGAGATTCCGCCCAACACCGGCAACGTGATCCGCCTGTGCGCCAATGCCGGCGCACGGCTGCACCTGATCCGGCCACTGGGTTTCGAGATCGACGATGCCCGCCTGCGCCGCGCCGGGCTGGACTATCACGAGTTAGCGCCGATGCGGGTGCACGACAGCCTGGACGCCGCACTGCGGGCGCTGGCCGAGGCGCACGAAGGCGGCGCCCCGCCGCGGCTGTTCGCGCTCAGCACCCGCAATGCCGTGCGCCTGGATGCGGTGGCCTTCCGCCCCGGCGACGCGTTCCTGTTCGGCCCCGAAACCCGCGGCCTGCCCGGGGACGTGCTCGACGCCATCCCCGACGCGCAGCGCCTGCGCCTGCCGATGCGCCCCGGCAACCGCAGCCTGAACCTGTCGAATGCGGTGGCGGTGACCGTCTACGAGGCCTGGCGCCAGCAGGGCTACGCCGGCGGCGGCTGAGGGCCACCCCGCCCTGCGACCACGTGCCGGGGGCACCACCGTCAGCGGGCCCGTCACCGATGCCCGTGCCCGCACGGGCCGGGCCGCATTCATGCAAACAAATGCAAGCACTTGATCGCTTTCGGCATTTTCCGCAGTGCCGGGCTTGATTCCACACCCGGTTCAGGCCACGCTGCGCCCATGCCCAAGTCTGGCGAACGCCCACCGCACCCTGGCCAGCGCCTGCAGATGGCGGACATCGCCAGGCTGGCCGGCGTGTCCGAATCCACGGTCTCGCGCGCGCTGGCCAACAGCACGCTGATCGCCGAAAGCACCCGCACCCGGATCCAGCGCCTCGCCGAAGAGGCCGGCTATGTGGTCAACCCGGTGGCGCGCAGCCTGCGCTCGCGGCAGACCAGCGTGATCACGGTGGCCATCCCGCTGGTGCACGAGCAGGAACAGCAGCTCTCCGACCCGTTCATGATGACCATGATCGCGCTGCTGGCCGACGCCCTCAGCGAACGCGGCTACCACATGCTGCTGGCCAAGATCGCCAGCCACCGCGACGGCTGGGTGCGCCGGCTGCTGCAGCCCGGACGCAGCGACGGCGTGATCCTGATCGGCCAGAGCTTCGAGCACGCCGCGATCAACGAAGCCGCACGCGCCGGCATCCCGCTTGTGGCCTGGGGCTCGCAGTTGCCCGCGCAGCGCTACCCGACCGTCGGCACCGACAACCGCCTCGGCGGCCGCATCGGCGCCGAGCATCTGCTGCGCCACGGCCGCCGGCGCATCGCCTTCCTCGGCGACGAACGTCTGCCGGAAGTGGGCCATCGCCACGAGGGCTACCGCAGCGCGCTTCTGGACGCCGGCCTGCGCCCCCTGCCCGAGCTGCACGTGCGCAGCCATTTCGTGGCCGAACACGCCTATCGCAGCGTGCGCGAGCTGATCGAACGCGGCACCGAATTCGACGGTGTGGTCGCCGCGTCGGACATGATCGCGATCAGCGCCATCCGCGCCCTCGCCCAGAGCGGGCGGCGTGTGCCGCAGGACGTCTCGGTGGTGGGCTTCGACGACATCCTGCTGGCCGAGCACAGCCACCCGCCGCTGACCACGGTCCGCCAGGAGCTGGCCGAGGGCGCGCAGGCGCTGGTCGAGACCGCGATCGCCGCGGTGCGGGGCGAGGACGTCGGCTCCACCGTGCTCGCGCCGACGCTGATCGTGCGCGCGTCGGCCTGAGCGCGGGCACGGCTGCGTGAGCGCACCGCCCTCCGCATCGCCTCCGCCGCCCGGCGGTTCCGGGCCCGGGTCCGGCAGGTCGCAGAGCGCACCGCGGACATGGCGCGACCATGCCTTCGCCACCGTCCGCCACCATGCCCAGCGCAATCGCAGACTGCTCTGGCCGCTGGTGCCCGTGCTGCTGCTGTGCCTGCTCAGCGCACCGCTGCTGGGCGCGTGGATGCGTTGGGTGGAACTGCCACGCCTCGTCCGCGAGGCGGACCTGCAGCCCTGCGCAGAGGCGGCCGCCACCCTGTCGGGCGGCACGGCCGGCATCCGTGACGCGGCCACGGATGCCATGGTCGAAGCGCTCGATGCCCAGGAAACCGCGCTCGCGCCGCGCCATTGCATCGGCATGCGCCGCATCGACACCGGCACCGGCCTGCGCACGGCCGCCTACCGCTTCGCGGACGGCAGCCAGTTCACCCTGCACCTGCGCGCGCCGCCTGCGGCGCCCCCGCGGGGCGGCACGGGCATCGACACGACGGCACAGGTGGCCACAGATACAGCCTCGAACACGACGACAGGCAGCGCCGCAGACGATGCCGGGATGCGTACCGGAACACCCGGCGGCACGGCCCGCAGCCACACCGGCGCTCCTGCCGACGCCGCGCCTGCCCCTTCCGATCCAGCCCCCACCGCCACGCCCCCCGCCCAGCCCGTACCACGGCCGATCCTCGCCGCCAGCTGCCCGACACAGAGCCGCCAATCGCTGCTGGTGCTGGCCGGCCTGCTGCTGGTCGGGGTGGTGGTGGTCCTGCACCGGCTGCGCGCCGGCGGGAAATTCCTCGACTTCCGCAACGTCGTGCGCGAACCCCTGCGCCCCGGCGAAGTCCTGCTGCTGATCTACGCCTTCACCGTCATGGCCGGCACCGGCCTCGGCCTGCAGTTCGGCGGCTGCGAAGCGGCGGAGCATCGCGATACGGTGCAGGCGGAGCAGACGCCGATCACGTTGAACGGACTGATGGTGCCGGCAGCACGGTAGCGACGGCGTGCGGGCCGTGGCGGGATGCCGGAAATCGATAACACCCCTTCCCGCGCTTCGTTTTGAAGTGTTTGCCTGATGGAGGCGCTTCTGTACAGGTCACTCGGCACCGCCTCCCGAGACGTCGTCATCGGCGGAACGCAGCGTCAGGAAAGTCCCCAGCGCAGTGCCGGGCAAGTGCTGGTTTGCGGGTATCCCTATCTCCGGCAAGGCCGGCAGAGGATGAGCATAGACCACCACCCAGAAAGACCAATGATTTGCAGCAGAAAGTGGGTGTCTCGCTCTTCTACCTGCGCAGAGCGATCAGATTGCCCGCCGCGTCGAACTCATAGCCCAGGCTCAGGCTGGTTGGGCTGGCGATGAGCTGGGCACCGGACTGGATGATACCTGGCGACTCAGCAAAGGCGCTCATTAAAAATCAAAGGCTTACAGATGGAAGTGGGTGTCCCAGTCTTCGCTGACACCTATATCTATGAAATATGCGCATGCTCGGCCTATTACAGGCCCAAAGCCCGCACAGCTTCCGACACAGTCTATATTTTTGAGTTATCAACAATGTGGGGAAGGTTGTCGTAAAAGTCGACCACATCAAAAGCGAAGCGCCAAGTATTTACTCCATCTGCGCAGGAGATTTCGTGCTCACCATGATTTAATCCCAAGTAGACGTCGTCCAGATCAGCTCCTCTGAATGCGAAGCGAAGTGCATGCCTGGTGCGGTATGCATAAATCTTATCCCACAATGTATTGTGGCTTGTCACCTCAGAGTCCTCACATGCATCTTCCGCGGCATAAAAAGACTCCAGCGCCATGGGAATCGACTCATCGGTCCTGATGTCGAAAGGTGGCGTTTCTGAAACGATACTTAATTTATTATCGAGCAGCCATTTCAAGATAATATCCGCATCCCATTTTTATCTATAGCAGTGAAAATTTCGCTCTTTTTTTGATCTTGAATACAAAATCGAATTCTCGCAGGATTATTGCATTCTGGAGGAGCATCTTGAGTCGTCAATAGCTGCAAAGATAACCTGTATGCGCTCACATTTTACTCCTGTAGGCGCGTTATATTCGGAATTTGAAATAATTCCTTGTGCACGCAGGCCGCGCAGTACCGATGTTGGCGCTTTGTTTCCTGGAATTGGATATCCATGCCATGCTCCTGCATTATCATATTGGAATTCATACAGTCGCCCGCCATGCCAGCCATATCTTTGGCCCCCACTTCGGGTTGATCCATTAAGGACCTTTTGCGCCGTTGAGGCATCCAAATCCATCTCCGTTCCCCAGCTGTTTTTTCTCATGCTTCCTAGCCCTCTTGTAGAAGAAATCCTCGTCTTCATCATCATCATTTGGGCCATCAGATGGAAGGCTGGCCATGCTCGGCAACGGAAAAATTTTCGGCTCTGCTGAATCGCCCCCCGGATGCGACGAGCTGGCCGCCGCGCTCAAGTCCTTCGGCAATCTCTCGGCACAGTGCACTACCCTGGCTGCGGTTGGGGCTACGAGCGAGAGTTCTCAGTAAATTTCCTTTCGCGTTGAATTTCATTCCGAACTAAATTGGCGTGGCTCTTGCGGGAGTTAATTAGACCGTCTTTGGAATTTAACTAGGTGCAATAATAATTCACTTAGCGAGATCGCATCATCTTCTGATAATTCTATGGGGTCGTTGAATTTATTTATCGTCTTCAAGCAGACAGCGCCCCCAGGATCAGCCCAAACAAGAACTTCTCCGTCAGCGATCTGAAAAACTTGTACGCCATTATTTGCCATAGCCCATGATTCTCATGGAATTGAAGGAAAATGCGGGTCATCAGCTGCGTTTGGATCACGTATTTTTTTGCCTTTGGGGTCATACCCATGTACGTGAGGGACTGCGGCACGTGGATTGTCGTAAGGCTTTCCCGTAGTCGGGTCAATATGGCCAGGATCAATCCGCAGCCGCTCTTTCCCTGCAATTGGATCACGCCATTTGTTCGGTTTTTTAGGACCCTGGATCAATCCTTTCTGCTTGGCTAGCTCCTCAATTTCTTCTTGGGTTTTTCCCTCCAAGTCGTCCGAGGTGATTTCAGGGCATTCAGTGCCTTCGCTTGCTGTTTCCGATAGGTGTGTTGAACCCGCGAGCAGGCTTAAATCATTCGCGAGGCGATTGCCATGGTACGCCACGCCCCCCGCAGTCGCGCCGGTCAGGGCAGCCGCCTGGCGGTTGCGTGCTGCGGCCGAAGCGGCTCGTCCGGCATTGCGTGCAAAGGCCCGGGTGGCGAGCCGGAACGCCAGACCCCAGACCAATCCATCCCGGTCGATGGCGTTCATCGGCGTCATACCGGCATAACCGAAGGTCGAAATGCCGCCGCTAAGTCCGATCGGGTCGCTTTGGCTGTATCGCCCACTCGCCGGGTCATACTCCCGGAAGTAGTTGTAATTCAACCCCGTCGCCGCATCAAACCGCTGCCCCGGGAAGCGCATGTCGAACACGAACGCCTGTCCGTCGCCGTCCGGGTCCTGGTTCGGTGCGGTGTCGCCGAAGGCTTCGCCGGTCAGGTCCCAGCGCCAGACGGCCTGGTTGGTGGTCGGGTTCAGCACCACGCGCGGGGTGCCCAGCATGTCGGGTTCGATGTAGTACAGCGTCTGGCTCGCGCCACTGCCGACCAGCAGGCCCACGGGCAGGTCGTGGAGCCAGATGACCTGCTGGATGGGATTCCCGGTGGCGCTGTCGTAGTCGCCGATCCAGCGGCCGGACTCATCGTACACGGTCACGGTGCGCCGGCTGGCGTTGAACTTCAGCACCTGCTCGCCGAGGCCGTTGTAGCGGTACTGCATCGCCGTGGCGCCGTCGTGGCACACTTCGCTCATGCGGTTGGCGGCGTTGTAGACGAACTCGCGCAGGGCAGGGGCGGTGGCGCCTGTCCCCGTGGACGACGCCGTGCCGCCTTGCGACTGGCTCGTGTATGACGGATCGCCCGGAGGCGGGTCGAAGCCGGGCGGGTCCGGCTGGGGCGGCGGCGGAGTCTCGCAGCCGAGTTCCGGCAGGCAAGCGCCCGGTCCACCGCTCGCACCGCCGCCGATCGACAGCGTATTGCCCACCGCGTCGTAGCCGCGGCTCTGTGCGCCGACCGCGTTCAGGCGGTGGCTGCTGCCCGGGTAGGCGTAGGCCGTGGTCGCGCTGCCGTCGGTGCGGCTCTGCCGATTGCCGGTGGCGTCATAGGCGTAGCCCTGCAGCAGCTGGCCGGTGCCGCCGCTGCGCACAGCGGTCAGGCGGTCCACGCCGTCGTAGCCGTAGGTCCGGAGCGCCGGTTCGCCTTGATTGCCGTCGCGCAGGGCGATCAGATTGCCCGCCGCGTCGAACTCATAGCCCAGGCTCAAGCTGGTCGGGTTGGCGACAAGCTGAGTGCCGGACTGGATGATACCTGGCGACTCAGCAAAGGCGCTCATTAAAAATCAAAGGCTTACAGATGGAAGTGGGTGTCCCAGTCTTCTTCTGGCGATGAACGTCAGCGCCGATGCGCTGCTGTTCGACGACGACGAGCGCGGCCCGGACAACGCCCTGCGCCTCCACTTCGAGGCCGTCTCCCGGCTCTCGCCGGAAGAACAGGACACCATCATCTCCGTCATCGACGGCCTGCTGCTCAAGCACGAGGCGCAGCGCTGGAGCCAGCCGCGCAGGCGGGTTGCAGACAAGGACAGCGGCTGAACGAACAAGCCCGCGCTGGGCGCGGGCTTGTTGTCGAACATCAAAAAGTGGGTGTCCTTGTCTAAAGTGGGTGTCCTTGTCTAGCTTCGCACTCGCATACGACACGCTAAAGCGCGCCACATGTAAGGATCATGCGACTTAACCGCTTACTTATCTTCATCAACTTTCTTTAGCAGCCACGCCTTCATCTTCTCATCAGGCTCCAAGCCAATCATCTCCAGCAAAACGGATTTCTCTAGATCTCGCGAGATCCAATACCAGTACAAACCGTTTCTATAATGCTCTGCGCCTGCAACAACCCCCTCGCGGCATGCATCCACGGGACATCCATCGCTTAGATACTCAGTGTACTGAGCCTCGAAGAAATCATCTGGATAAAGCCCCCTCTCAACCCATTGAGGAGGCAGATCGATAGCAATCGCAAAATCAATTTTATTCATTCTCATTACTGCACCGGGCATATAACGTCATCCGCGACGGCTTCGCAGTAATAACCACCAGAACCGCCATTCGCGTCCCATTCCGCTCTCATTGCAATAACGCCTCTGAGGGTTTTGCCCACTTCGCCCAAAAATTCTCCAGTCTGCGAATGTACTAGCCTTCCGTTTACCATCATTGCAAACCACCCTCGCTTAAAGACAGCCTTTGCGCGGCGCCTGATCAGATTCTTCTGCGCGTTGGTGAGCCTGGAACACGCCTGCAAGAGATCGGGTCTGTTTCGAAGCTTGATCGCATCTTCTTCGGAATAAGGCTTGAAATTTAGAAGGCTTACTCTTGGCCCATCATTAGATCCAAGATGCACATGAGCAGGCCCATGCTCTGGCCTATTCGTCGTTGCGTTTGGGCCAGGATTGGCATGGATGGAAATTGGAACGCCAGGAATGTCCAAATTAACTAAGCCAAGCGGGTCGCTATAGACAAGCGGATTACCACCGACATAGCCAAACGTACTGATCCCGCCATCCAGCCCGATGGGATCACTCTGACTGTACCTACCCGTGCCCGCCTCATAATCCCGGAAGTAGTTGTAATTCAACCCCGTCGCCGCATCAAACCGCTGCCCCGGGAAGCGCATGTCGAACACGAACGCCTGTCCGTCGCCGTCCGGGTCCTGGTTCGGTGCGGTGTCGCCGAAGGCTTCGCCGGTCAGGTCCCAGCGCCAGACGGCCTGGTTGGTGGTCGGGTTCAGCACCACGCGCGGGGTGCCCAGCATGTCGGGTTCGATGTAGTACAGCGTCTGGCTCGCGCCACTGCCGACCAGCAGGCCCACGGGCAGGTCGTGGAGCCAGATGACCTGCTGGATGGGATTCCCGGTGGCGCTGTCGTAGTCGCCGATCCAGCGGCCGGACTCATCGTACACGGTCACGGTGCGCCGGCTGGCGTTGAACTTCAGCACCTGCTCGCCGAGGCCGTTGTAGCGGTACTGCATCGCCGTGGCGCCGTCGTGGCACACTTCGCTCATGCGGTTGGCGGCGTTGTAGACGAACTCGCGCAGGGCAGGGGCGGTGGCGCCTGTCCCCGTGGACGACGCCGTGCCGCCTTGCGACTGGCTCGTGTATGACGGATCGCCCGGAGGCGGGTCGAAGCCGGGCGGGTCCGGCTGGGGCGGCGGCGGAGTCTCGCAGCCGAGTTCCGGCAGGCAAGCGCCCGGTCCACCGCTCGCACCGCCGCCGATCGACAGCGTATTGCCCACCGCGTCGTAGCCGCGGCTCTGTGCGCCGACCGCGTTCAGGCGGTGGCTGCTGCCCGGGTAGGCGTAGGCCGTGGTCGCGCTGCCGTCGGTGCGGCTCTGCCGATTGCCGGTGGCGTCATAGGCGTAGCCCTGCAGCAGCTGGCCGGTGCCGCCGCTGCGCACAGCGGTCAGGCGGTCCACGCCGTCGTAGCCGTAGGTCCGGAGCGCCGGTTCGCCTTGATTGCCGTCGCGCAGGGCGATCAGATTGCCCGCCGCGTCGAACTCATAGCCCAGGCTCAAGCTGGTCGGGTTGGCGACGAGCTGGGTGCCGGACTGCGTGCCGGTCTGGATGATGCCGGGGCGGTAGTTGCGGTCCACCGTGCGTCGGTGGCTCAGGCCGTTGCCCCACTCCCAGCCCGCCGCCGCGCCGAAGGGGTGGTAGCGCGCCTCGCTCAGCAGGGTCTGCTTGCGGCCGTCGGCGGTGACCACGGTCAGCCGGGACACGCGGCCTTCGATGTCCTGCAGCACGCGCACCTCGGCGCCGTCCGGATAGCGCCAGCCGTGGAACTTGCCGCGGCCGGGTCTGGGAACCGGGATGTAGTCCTGCCCCGGGTCGCGCGGCTCGGCCCACAGATACTGCAGCCCATACGCCCGGTTGTCGGTGCGCTGCACCTTGCGTGTGAGCTGGCCGTAGATGTCATGGCACCAGGTGGTGCTGCCGCTGGCGTCGGTCATCCGCGCCAGACGGCCGGTGAGGTAGGTCTCGCCGGCGCCGCAGTCGCCGCTGGCGATGTCGTAGACGAAGCCGACGTCCTGCGCGCTGTCGCTCGGGTAAGTCACCGCGGTCGCGCGGCCGAGGGCGTCGTAGGCGACGTTCGTCGTCACCCCACGCGCATCGGTGCTGGCCACTTGGTTGCCTGCGGCATCGAACACGTAGGTGGTGACGCCGCTGTCCGGACTGCTGAGCTGAGTCCGCTCGCCGAAGGCGTTGTAGGTGTAGTCGGTGTGCAGACCCTTGGGGTCGGTGACCCGGGTCAGGCGGTCGAGCGCGTCGTAGCTGTAGCCGGTCTGCGGGCGGTCGGCCGCGCCCGCGGGCGCACCGGCGTTGCCGATCTGCGCCGCCAGCCGGCCCAGCGCGTCGTAGGCGGAGCCCGTGGCGCGCAGCAGCGGGTCGGTGCTGCCGACGAGATTGCCTTCTTCGTCGTAGGCGAACACCGCCGAGGCGCCGTCGGCATCGGTCAGACTTGCGAGACGCCCCAGCGTATCGAACGTGAGCGACAGCTCGCGGGTCAGCGCGCCGGTCGGGTCGTATGTGCGCTCGGCGATGCGCTCGCCCGCAGCGTTGAGCGTGTAGACGATGGCGTTGCCGTCGCTGTCCGCCACCGTGGTCAGGCGCTGGCCGGCGTCGTAGCCGAACAGGGTGAAGCTGTTGTCGCGCTCGGTCAGTTTGCGAACCAGGCCGTCGGCGGTGTACTGGATCGTGGTCGCCGCTTCGTCGAACACGATCTCGGGAAAGGCACCGAACTGCGTGCGCCTGGTCAGCCAGCCGCGCGCGTCGTATTCCAGCGCAGTCACGGTGCCGTGCGCGTCCTTGATCGATGTGACGCGGCCGGCGCCGTCGTAGGCCAGCACTTCGGTGACATGACCGAGTGCGTTGGTGGTCTTCCACAGATCGCCCTTGCGCCAGGCGCAGGTGGTCGGCGCGGCGGCGCAGTCGGGATGGTCGGTCTGGCGATAGGTGAAGTTGACGACATCGGCCACGTCGCTGCGCGGGCCATCGAGGGCCTTGACCAGGCCGACAAGCGGGCAGGTGCCGGCGGTCACATCGACCTGTTCGCAGTAGGTGGTGGTGGCGGTGCGAGTTGCACCGGTGGCGGGGTCGTGGGCGGTGACCGACGTGACCTGACCGCGACTGTTGTAGGCCATCGTGGTGCGCGCGACGAGTGCATCGGCGGCATCCCTCGTGCGCATCTCCAGCACGTGCTGGGTGGCCGGGTCCCGGTCGAGTTCTTGGCGGCGCTGCTGCGGAGTACCGACAGCTTCGATGGTCGCGCTGCGATAGCCCGCGGCGTATTCGTATTCGGTCACCACGCCCCGTCTGTCAGTCGAACGGATCAACCGACCGGTCGTAGGCTCGTATTCGCGAGACCGGCTCTCCGTATCCTCCTCGATACCGGTGATACGGCGGTACAGGCCGGGTTGGAAGCTGTAGACCCGTTCCAGACCGTTCGCCGTGGTGACCGTCGCTTCGTTCTCGCCGGTGTAGGTCACAGAAGTGACCTCGTTCGGCATGCCATGCACACGGCTCTCCACGACACGCCCCTGAGCGTCGTAGCTGAAGCTGGCGTAGCGTTGACCACTCTCGGCGGTGATGCCGGTGAGATGGTGGCGTTGGCTGGCATCGCCGATGAGGCCTGATTCGGCGTAGTGGTAGCGCTTGACATGTCCGGCGCCGTAGTCGGCCGACACCAGATTGCCGATGGCGTCGTAGCCATAGGTCACCGCGCTGCCGTCGGGTTTGACGATGCGCCACAGCAGACCATTCCGGTCGTAATCGAAGCCCAATTGCCGGCCTTGGGCGTCGGTGACGGTGTCGAGCCAGCCGATGGCCGCGAGCGCACCCTGCGTCGTGCTCTGGGTGTTGATGTAGGTGAAGGTGAGATCACGCAGCGGCTGGTCGGGATGGCGCCATGCGATCAGCCGGCCGACCACGTCGAACTCGCGCACTTGCCCATCCGGCTCGCGCAGACGCAGCCACACCGGAAACGCATTGTCGACCTGTTCCAGAATGCGGTCGCCGGAATTCTCCGCGCGATAGCGGCCATTGCCGATGGCGACGAATGTCTCGTAATGGCCCGAGGCGCCGACCAGCGTCGGCGTGCCCGAGGTGGGACCATCGATGCGCTCCAGAAAACTGTGCGTCCAGCCTGGCGCCATGCCACGGCCGGCGCTGAGCTGGTCGAGCGAGTGATAGATGCGCGTGAAACTGCGCCCTGCGAACTCGAAGTCGGTCTCGAACCGCGCCTTGTCGCCAGTGGCCGGATAGCAAGGATTGCCGTTGGCCGGGCAGCTGGCGACCTGCAGCATCGGACCGTCGATATAGCGCTTGCGCGCGTTGCGGCAGAGCATCGGCAGTTCGATGTCGTCCTTGCCGTCGCCGTAACCGCTGTTGGCGCTGTCGTTGCGGCCCACCGAGTCCGCAGGACAGGAGAAACTCGCCCGCTTGCGCAGCACGAATTCCAGCACAGTATTCGTGGATGCGCCGCCGCTGCTGCCAGGACAGGTCATCGTGGTGCGGTAGACCTTGCGTCCGTAGCCGACTTCGCCATGACGTCCATTGGTGGCCGTCGTGAATCCACTCACGTAGTCGTATGCGGCCTCCCAGTCGTTCAGCGCAACCGGATCGCTGAGCGTGCAGTCTGGTCGCCATGTGCGGTACCCGCCCATCATCGCGCCCACGATGCCGCCTTCGTCGGCGCACCAGCCGGGGTAGTAGCTGTCGGCCGTCACCGTGCACGGCGGCAACGCGCCCTGCCAACCGTCGCGCTGCGCGATCAGATAACTGGGCGCATACAGCGGCTCCGCCGCGTGGTCCGGAATCGAATAGACGAACTGCCGGCGGCCGTAGACCGACGAGGTGAACAAGGCTTCTTCACGGCGCCAATGGACCACGCGCCCCGTGAGCAAAGGCTCGCCCCGCAATGCCGCCTCGGCCTTGCTCTGCGCGTCATGGCACTGCGCAGTGCCTGCCGGATAACAGAACCGCGACTCGGCCGGCGAGCTCTGCGCCTGCGGCGCCGATTGCGGCAGCAGCGCTGTGCCAAGAAGCAACAGGCTCCAAGACACGACCGCGATGAACCCGCCGCGGGCCCTGCGCCCTGCGTCCGATGTTTTCCCCTTCGTTACGCGCATTCCCGCCTCCATGCCCTGCCCTGAACGTGCACAGGTCACAGTTTAGCCCGGCGGAGGCGCAACTGGCGAGACAGAAGGGAGGCATCCGCCGCAGATGGAATCGACCTGGGAGACACGAGAAAAGGCGTCCTTCGGCGGTCGAGTACTGCCACCTTCATCGGCAGGTACAGATACAGATGCTGCCGACAGCACGCGCCGTCAGCGGAACACCCACACGATCCCCGCCGTCAGCACCAGCAGCAACACCGACAGCACACGGTAGTTCTGCCACCACGGCAGCGCGGCGAGCGCGGCGGTTTCGGCACGGTAGAACGCAGGCGTCCACAGCAGGGCATCGACCTGCTCGGCGCGTGGCGGCGAAGACAGCAGGCTGGCGATCACCAGCGCACCAGCGCTGAGCACGAACAGCACCGGCGCGACCAGCAGGAAATGCAGGCCCAGCGGGTCGCTGGCCAGCACATTGGCCCAGAACAGGCCGCCGCCGCCGAGCAGGCCCACGACGATCGCCGCGAGGGCGCCCGCCGCGTTGGCGCGGCGCCAGAACAGGCCGATCAGGAACAGCGCGCACACCGGCGGCACCGCATAGGCCAGCACGGCCTGCAGGTATTGCCAGAGCGATTCGAAGCGTTCGATCTGCGGTGCCCACAGCACCGCCAGCACCATGAACACGAAGGTGGTGATGCGCCCGGCGCGCACCAGCGCGCGGCTCTGCTCGGGCGTGATCGCATCCGCGCCAGCGCTCGCACCTTCACCCGCACGCAGCGGGCGCACGAAGTCCATGGTCACCAGCGTGGCCGCGGAATTGAAGGTGCTGGCGATCGACGACATGATCGCCGCGAAGAAGCCCGCGATCACGACACCCACCAGGCCTGCCGGCAGCAGGTCGAAGATCAGCGTGGGATAGACCAGATCGGGCTTGTCCAGCTGCGGATAGAGCAGGATGGCCGCGGTGCCGGGCAGCACCATCACGTACAGCACCGGCAGTTTGAGCAGCCCGGCGAACAGCGCGCCCCAGCGGCCGTGGCGCTCGTCCTTCGCCGAGAGCACGCGCTGCACCATGAATTGATTGGTGCACCAGAAATAAAACCCCAGCAGCGGCACGCCCAGCACCAGGCCCAGCCACGGCACGCCGGGGTCGTCGAGCGGGCGGATGAGCGAGAGCTTGGCAGGGTCGACCGCGGCCATCACCGCATCCCAGCCGCCGGCCTTGTCGAAGGCGAACACCGCGATGAACACCGAGGCCACCAGCAGGATGACGGCCTGCACGGTTTCGGTGACCATCACCGCGCGCAGGCCGCCGGCGATGGTGTAGACGCCAGCCGACAGCGCCAGCACCGCGACGATCTGCCACAGCGGCCATTCCGGCAGGATGAGCTTGAGCATGATCGCGCCGCCGTACAGCGTGCCGGCGGTGTCGACCACGATATTGAGGAAGATGGTGAGCGCCGAGAAATACCGGCGGGCGCGGCGGTCGTAGCGCCGTTCGAGATATTCGGGCAGCGTGTACACCTGCGAACGCAGCAGGAACGGCAGAAAGAACACGCAGAAGAACGCCAGGACCACGGTCGCCATCCACTCGTAGTTGTAGACCGAGATGCCGATCGCATAGGCCGCGCCGGCCAGGCCGATCAGCGTGGTGGAGGAGATGTTGGAGGCCAGCAGCGCCAGGCCGATCACCGGCCAGCTGCTGGAGCGCGAGGCGAGGAAGTAGTCCTCGGCGCTGGCCCGACGGCGCGCCACCAGCAGGCCGAGGGCGATGATGCCCAGCGCGTAGACACCGATCACCGCCAGGTCCAGCGGTGTCAGGCTGGCATCGATGGCGACGGGGGGCATGGGCATGCGGGACACTCCTGGGCCGTGCGGATGGAAGGATGCGGCAGCTGCGCCCCGACAGCACGCGATGCCGAAGGTGCATGCCGACCTGCGGGGACCGGCGCCGGGCAGACGTCTGGGCATGATGCAGCCAAGGCGAGCCCGCAGCCTCCTGTCCGCGCGGCGGCACGCATCGGGCGCCGTGCCGGGGCAGAGGGAGGGCACGCGAAGCATGCATCAATGCAAACGTTTGCGCATTTTGCGTTGCAACATCAAACCAATCAAAATCAATTCAATAGATCATCATGTTTTGCTGCATCGCAGCGTGCAAACGATTGCGCAATTGGATCATCTTGACCGCCCCGGCCGATCCGCCCGGCCTTGCCCGTCCCACAGTCGAGGTCCGCATGTCACGCCACGCCCGTCCCGCTACCGCCCCGATCACCCTCCGCCCCCGCCGGCACGCGCTCGCTGCCGCGCTGCTGTTCGCGCTCGGCGCCGCTCCCGTGGCCGCGCAGGAGGCCACGCCGCCCGCTCCGGTCGACGCGGTGTCGGACGCCCCCGAGGCGTCCGAACTCGACGCCGTCGTGGTCACCGCCACCGCCGGCGGCAAGACCCGGCTGCGCAGCAGCGTGTCCACCAGCCGCGTCACGCCCGAGACCATCGAGCGCTCGGCGCCGCGCTCCACCGCCGAGATCTTCCGCAACATCCCCGGCGTGCGCTCGGAGTCCACCGGCGGCGAGGGCAACGCCAACATCGCGGTGCGCGGCCTGCCGGTGGCCTCCGGCGGCGCCAAGTTCCTCCAGCTGCACGAGGATGGCCTGCCGGTGATGGAGTTCGGCGACATCGCCTTCGGCAACGCCGACATCTTCCTGCGCAGCGACTGGTCGGTGGACACCATCGAGGCGGTGCGCGGCGGTTCGGCCTCCACCTTCGCCAGCAATTCGCCCGGCGGCGTCATCAACTTCATCAGCCGGACCGGCGAGGTGCAGGGCGGTGCGATCGGTTTGACCGCGGGCCTGGACTACGACAGCACGCGGGTGGATGTCCGCTACGGCCAGCCCTTCGGCGATGGCTGGCGTTTCCACGTCGGTGGCTTCTGGCGCCAGGGCGATGGCGTGCGCGAGGCCGGCTACACCGCCGAGGACGGCTACCAGTTCAAGGGCAATCTGACCAAGGAGTGGGACAGCGGCTACGTGCGCTTCCATCTCAAGCGCCTGGACGACCGCGCCATCGCCTATCTGCCGGTGCCCACCCGCGCCACCGGCAGCAATGGCGATCCGAATCTCGGCAGCTACCGCGGCTTCGACCCGGCCGAGGACACGCTGCAGAGCCGTTACTTCCGCCGCGACATCGGCCTGGACGGCGCCAACGCCCGGCGCAGCACCGACTTCGCCGACGGCATGCATCCGGACAGCACGGCGTTCGGCGTGGAAGGCGAATTCCGCTTCGCCGAGGACTGGACGCTGAGCAACCGCTTCCGCTACGCCGAGACCGAGGGCCGCTTCGTGGGCCAGTTCCCGGCCGAGGTGGGCGAGGCCGGCACCATCGTCGCCTCGATCGGCGGCGCCGGCAGCACGCTGCGCGTCGCCGCCGGGCCCAATGCCGGGCAGATCTACACCGGCACCGTGGTGCGCACGCATCTGTTCAACACCGAGATCAACGATTTCGGCAACGTCAGCAACGACCTCAAGCTCACCCGCGGCATCGACCTCGGCGGCGACGGCGACCGTCTCGAGCTGGCCGCGGGCTGGTACCGCGCACGGCAGAACATCGACATGGACTGGGTGTGGAATTCCTATCTGCAGACCCTGCAGGGCGACGGCCGCTCGGCGCCGCTGGACGTGATCGATGCGACATCGGCCAACCTGTCGCAGAACGGGCTGTACGCCTACGGTGTGTCGTTCTGGGGCAACTGCTGCACGCGCAGCTACAACACCAAGTACGAGATCGACTCGCCGTATCTGTCGCTGGCGCTGTCGCTGGGCGCCTGGGACATCGACGCCAGCGTGCGCCGCGACCGCGGCGACGCCAGCGGCCATTACGCCGGCAGCGTGCAGGTGGCGGATGTCGACGTGGACGGCGACGGCGTCATCGACCCGAACGAGCGCGACGTGTCGCAGGTCGACAACGCCAATGCGGCGCCGGTGGATTACGACTGGGGCTACACCTCGTATTCGGTGGGCGCGAACTACCTGTTCGACGACACCCTGGCCGGCTTCGCCCGGGTGAGTCGCGGTGGCCGCGCCAACGCCGACCGCCTGCTGTTCGGCGTGGTCCAGCCCGACGGTTCGGTGCGCGCGCAGGATGCGGTGGATCTGGTCGAGCAGTTCGAAGCGGGCGTGAAATGGCGCGGCGAGGCCTGGAGTCTGTTCGCGACGGCCTTCTACGCGGAGACCGAGGAGCAGAACTTCGAGCTGACCAGCCAGCGCTTCTTCGACCGCGTGTACGAGGCGCGCGGCCTGGAGCTGGAAGGCACGCTGCGCGTGGGCGGCTTCTTCGCCAACGGCGGCCTGACCTGGACCGATGCGGAGATCGCGAAGGACGACATCAGCCCGGCCAACGAAGGCAACACGCCGCGCCGGCAGGCGGACTGGGTGTACCAGCTCACCGCCGGCTACGCCGCCTATGACTGGACCGTGGGCGCGAACCTGATCGGCACCACCGACAGTTACGCGCAGGACAGCAACCAGCTGGTGATGCCGGGCTACACCCAGGTCAACCTGTTCGCGGACTATCGTTTCGCGGACAACTGGGTGGTGGCGCTCAACGTCAACAACGTGTTCGACGCATTCGGCATCACCGAGGCGGAGGAAGGCGCGATCGTGGCGGGCACGGAGAACGTGATCCGTGCGCGGTCGATCCCCGGCCGCACCGCCAGCGTCAGCCTGCGCTGGGAGTTCTGAGCCCACTGCGTGTCCGCGGGCGGGTGCCCTCCCCGCCCGCGCACGGCGCGCCGCATGGCGCGCACCTCACGCATCACGCACCTCACGCGCTCACACACGCACCCTCGCACTTTCCGGAGACGATCTTGCCGCACGCTGCAGACCTCACGACCCTGCGCAGCCGCTTCATGGACGCACTCGACGCCGGAACGGCAGGCACTGCCGATCCGCAGGCAGCGTCCTTCGACGCCGCCGCGCGCGCGGACGCGCTGCGCCGCTGGGACGCGCACGCGCCACGCCTGTTCGCTGCGCTGCGCGAGTTGTACGCAGGCCATCCCGCCTGCACGGAGCTGCTGCCCCTGTTCGCAGGGTGGATGGCGGACTGCGTGCGGGCACGCTCGCCCGGGCTGCGTGCGCTGGATGGCGCGCGTGAAGCCGCTCCCGACTGGTTCCTCGGCAACGCCATGCTGGGCTACAGCGCCTACGTGGATCGTTTCGGCGGCGACCTGCAGGGCGTGGCCGCGCGCGTGCCGTATCTCCAGCGGCTGGGCGTGCGCTATCTGCACCTGCTGCCGTTCCTGCACGCACGCGAGGGCGACAACGACGGCGGTTTCGCGGTGCGCGACTACGACGCGGTGGAACCGGCGCTCGGCAGCATGGACGATCTCGAAACGCTCACCGCCCGGCTGCGCGCGGCGGGCATCAGCCTGTGCGCGGACCTGGTGCTCAACCACACCGCCGACGACCATCACTGGGCGTTGGCCGCACGCCGCGGGAACCTCCACTACCGCGACTACTACCACGTCTTCGCCGACCCGCGCGACGCCGACGCCTATGCCCCGGCGCTGCGCGAGGTGTTCCCGCAGACGGCCCCCGGCAACTTCACCGACGTGCCGGGACTGGGCCGGGTCTGGACCACGTTCTACCCGTACCAGTGGGATCTGAACTGGTCGAATCCGGGAGTCTTCGTGGACATGGCGCTGACCCTGCTGCGCCTGGCCAATCGCGGCATCGAGGCCTTCCGCCTGGATTCCACCGCCTATCTGTGGAAGCGCGCGGGCACCGACTGCATGAATCAGCCTGAAGCGCACCGCATCCTGCAGGCGTTGCGCGCGGTGGTGGACATCGCCGCCCCGGGCGTGCTGCTGAAGGCGGAGGCGATCGTGCCCACCCGCGAGCTGCCGCCCTATTTCGGCAAGCGCGCCATCGGCGCGGGCGCGGCTGGCGACGGCATGACCGGCGACGCCGACGCACGCGAATGCCATCTCGCCTATCACAGCAGCCTGATGGCGGCGCTGTGGACGGGTCTGGCCGAGCGCCGCGGCGACATCGTCGCGCGGGTGCTGGACGACACCCCGGCATTGCCGGCGCACTGCGCGTGGCTGGGCTATCTGCGCTGCCACGACGACATCGGCTGGGGCGTGCTGGCGCGCGAAGCGGAGGGCGACGGCATGCAGCCCGGCTACGACCTCGCGCGGGTCGCGGCGTTCTATGCGGGCGAAACCGCCGGTTCCTATGCGCGCGGCCAGCGCTTCCAGAGCGCCGGCGGCGATCACGTGCACGGCAGCAACGGCATGAGCGCGGCACTGGTCGGGATCGATGCCGCACTGGCCGCGGGCGATCCCGATGCGCTGCGGCGTGCGGAGCGGCGCCTGCATCTGCTGCAGGCGGTGATGCTGGCGAGCACTGGACTGCCCACGCTGTACATGGGCGACGAGATCGCGCTGGGCAACGACGAGGGCTACCGCGACGACCCCGCGCGTGCGGCCGAGGGCCGCTGGCTGCAGCGTCCGATGATGGACTGGCCGCTGGCCGAAGCCGTCGAGGGCGATGCCGAAGACGCTGCCCTCGTCGATCACGATCATGCGCCCATGGGTGATGCGCCCTCGCGGCTCGCCTGCGCGCGCCGCGTGCACGCACGCCTGCGCGCGCTGCTGCGCGCACGCGCGGAGCTTCCGATGCTGCGCGGCGATGCGCCGATGCGTGTGCTGCCGATGGCGGATGCCGCGCTGCTGTGCATCGCACGCGGTGGAGTCGCCTGCGCGCAGGCACCCGCTGCGGACAGGCACCCCACACAGGTCCCTGCGACGCCGCCCCACGACGACGACAGTGCCCCCGGCTTCCTCGGACTGTTCAACTTCGGCGAACACCCGGTGCGCCTGCCCGCCTTGCCGGAAGGCGCATGGCAGGACGCGCTGCAGCCGGGCGGCAGCGCGCTGCCGTCCGAACTGCCCGCGCACGGCGTGCTCTGGCTGCGTCGCGCGCCGGCTACCGCCCGGCCCACCGGCCGGGATTGACAGCCCTCGCCTGAAGACAGCGCCCATGACAGCCCTCGAGATGCACACACAGGCACAGCCCCATCCCACCGGCGACGGTGCCGTGTACGCCGGGATCGAGGCCGGCGGCACCAAATGGGTGTGCGCGCTGGCCACTGCCGACGGCCGCGTGCTCGCACGCACCCGCTTCGCGACACGCGACCCGGCATCCACCCTCGCCGAAGCGGTGGACTGGCTGCAGGCGGCGATCGCCACGCAGGCGGGCATCGGCGTGGGGCCGGCAGGGCTGGGCATCGCCAGTTTCGGCCCCCTGGAGCTGGACCCGGCCTCCTCCCGCTTCGGGCGGCTGCTGCGCACGCCCAAACCGGGCTGGAGCGACGCCGACCTGCTCGCCCCGTTCCGCCTGCGCTTCCCGGGCATGCCGCTGGCGCTGGACACCGACGTGAATGCCGCGGCGCTGGCCGAGGCCGCCGCATTCGCGCAGAGCGAAGGCCGGACGCCCCGCAGCCTGGTCTACGTCACCGTGGGCACCGGCATCGGCGGCGGCGTGGTGGTCGACGGCCGGCCCCTGCACGGCCTGCTGCACCCGGAGCTGGGCCATCTGCATCCGCGCCGGCATGCCGAGGATCTCGATGCGCGCGGTGCGCCCTTCGCCGGCATCTGCCCGTATCACGGCGACTGTCTGGAAGGCCTGGCCAGCGGCCCTGCGCTGCAGGCGAAGCTGGGCCATGGCCTGGACGCGGCTGCGCCCGAACACCCGGCCTGGGCGGTGCAGGCCGACTATCTGGGCCAGTTCTGCGCGCAGATCGCGCTGGCGCTCTCGCCGGAGCGCATCGTGTTCGGCGGCGGCGTGATGCAGCAGCAACGGCTGCTGCCCCTGGTGCGCGCCCGCACCCGCCATTGGCTGGGCGGGTATCTCGACCGCCCGCAGACCGAGGGCGGCATCGCGGGCTGGATCGTCCCGCCGGCCTGCGGCGACGACAGCGGCCTGCTGGGCGCCCTGCATCTGGCGCGACAGGCGGCCCCGCCTCGTCCCTGAATACGCGCGCCACGGCACGGCGCGCGCACCCGGACAGGCAAGGCGTCGCCCGCGGGCCGGTCCGGACGGCCATCTTCCGGCGCCCTGGCGGTCGTGGCGCTTCCGGCGCTGGCGTGGCGCGGCTCACTCCCCGGGCGACATGCCCGGAGGCCGGAACTGCAGGCGGGCCATGCCGCGGATGCCCTCTGGACGAAGGATCGACGAATGACCGCCCGCGACCTCAGCGTGGGCGCGAGGCCCGTGCACGCGCGCCAGCGCCAGCAGCCGCACGACGATCATCAGCAGCCCCATGAGCTTGTCCTCGGCGATCCCGCGCAGTGCGTCCACCGCCATCGCCGGCACCGGAAGACAGGCCAACAGCCAAACCGAACGCGACCGCCGATGCGATCACCGGATGGCCGACGCCGGCGCCTCTCGCGTCGGCCTGCGCGGCCGTCAACCCGCCGAGGCGCCGGCCGGGGCAGTGCCTTCCCGCAGCATGGCCTCGCGGCCGGGCATGGAAACGGGCATGGGCATCGACACGGGCATGGGCACGGCCATTTCCATCGTCTCGCGCGGCATCTGCGCACGCAGGCGTTCGTACAGCGCCGCCGCCACCGCCACATCCAGATAGGGGATGCGCAGCGGCGACTCCAGCGGCGAGGCGCCGATGGTGTCCAGGCAGAGGGTCGCCATGCCATGGCGGCGGTCGAAGGGCGACTGGGTCAGGCGCAGGCCCTGCAGCCGGCGGACTTCGGCGAAACGCCAGCTGCGGTCCAGCCAGCCCTGGCGCCAGGCGATCACGCCGTCATCCAGCGTCCAGCCGGAATAGCGGGCCCAGACCTTCGCGCGCAGGGCCCACACCGGCAGCACCAGAAAACCGGCCAGGGCCAGCGGGTTCTCGAACGCGGCGATGCCGAAGCACAGCAGCACCGGCAGCAGCACCGGCAGCATCAACTTGCGGCGCCATGCACGCGGATGCAGCGGCTGCCAGCCCTGCAGCGGCCAGCGCCGGCCGGGCAGCAGCTCGCCGAGGATGCGCGCCATCGTCTCGGGCGTGGCGATCGGCACCAGCTCGCGCATCGATTTCTGGTCGTTGGCCTTTTCCAGCGTGGCCCGGTCCACGCGCAGGTTCTGCCGGCCGAACCAGCGGTGCAGCAGGCTCTCCTGCAGCGCATAGGCCTGGATGCGATGGCGCGGCAACTGCATGCGCAGCCGGCTCAGCAACCCGCGCTCCATGCGCAGATCGCGCGCACCCGCCTCCAGCCGGAAGCCGTGGTAGTGCAGGATGGCCATCGCCACCGACAACACCCGCAGCGCCAACACCAGCGCAGCCAGCAGCAGCACAGCCGCCGCGACCAGGGACACCACGCCCAGATGCAGCTGCTCCGCCAGGCGCGCACCGTCGAGAGCCACGGCTTCGGCGCGCGCGTAGACCGCGTCGTAGAGCGCATCGAAGGCGCTGTCGGTGAGCTGGGTGAGCACGCCGGCGCCGGCCAGCACCACCAGCATCCCGCGGTTGGAAATCAGCCCGTAGCGCACGAGCTCCGCGGTCGGCAGCCGCAGCCACAGTGCGTCGCCGCCGTGGGCCTCTTCGTCGCCCTGCGCGTGATCGTCATCGCCCGCCGCCTGCACGCCCTGTGCGACGGAGCGGGTCTGCACCCCTTCGGCACGGCCCGCGCGCAGCCGGCGCTCCAGCAGTTGCGCATCCGCCAGACGCAGCACCCGCATCTCGGCTTCGGGCTTGCCCATGCCGCCGGCCGACTCCAGCCGCACCTCGGCCACCTGCGCCAGCCGGTGCAGCAGCGTCTGGTGCAGGGTGACGTTCTGGATGCGCTCGAACGGGATCAACCGCAGCTTGCGCTGCAGCACGCCGCTGCGGATCACCAGCGCATGGTCGAGGTAGCCATAGCGGTAGATGAGGTAATTCCAGACCGCGCCCGCCATCAGCGCTGCCGCCGCCACGCTGCTCCCCAGCAGCAGCCACTTGTCGTCCTCGCCCCGGGTGCCGGAGACCAGCACCACGACCAGCGGCAGCGCGAACGCGCGCAGCTGGCGCAGCAGGATGAACAGCCACGAGAGCGGGTGCAGCCGGTACTGCGCCGCGGCTCGCAGCTCGTGGTCGGACAGCACGGTCGGGTCGTCCTGCGCGGGCGCCATCTCGGTATGGTCCATGGGCATCTGGTCCCTGTCTGTGTGCGGGGTGCGCAGGCTCAGTCCCCGCGCGGTGCGACGACGGCCGCGTCCGCGGGCGATGGTGATGGCGATGGCGATGGCGATGCCGGAGACAGGTCCACTTCGCGGATCTTGGGCACCAGCGCATCGCGCAGCCGCGCGGCGGTGTCCTCGTCGAAGCCCGGCTGACGCAGCGCGTTCATGCGCGTGCCGGCGGTGTGCACGATCAGCGTGGCCAGGCCGTAGCGGCGCTCGATCGGGCCGCGCTCGATATCCAGATGCTGCACGCGGGCGCGCGGCACGAGGACTTCGGTCCGCCAGTAGCGCCCGCGGCGCACGCGCAGGCCATCCTCGTCCAGCCGCCAGCGGACGCTGCGATACGCCACCGAGGCGCGCCACAGCGCGAAGCCGAAGATCAACGCGACGGCCGGCAGGGTCCAGAGCAGGCGCAGCGGCAGGTGCGGCTCCTGGTCGATCAACGCGATCAACAGCGGCAGGCCACCGGCCACCATGGAGATGACCCCCGCCAACAGCAGCGCCGACAGTCGGAAACTGCGCCGCGCGGCCTCCGGCAGCCGCTGCCAGGGCGCCTCGCCCGGCCAGTCGGCGAAGGCGGCGGGCAGCGGCTCCGGCGCGGCTTCGCCCGAGGCCGGCGGCGCCGGAGTCTGCGGCACGTGGGTCGGGCCGGAGAGGGCAGCGGCCGGGACACCCGCGGCGGTGTCGAGGGGCGCAGTGCCCGAGGGGTCGATCATGCGGGTCTCCGAGAGCGGCGGCCGAGATGGGTCGGCGGGATGGCGGGCGGCGCGCGCTCCGCGCTGCCGACAGCCCCGGCATCATCGCGTCCCGATGTCGGGCCGGCACAGTGTCGGAAGTCCGGAGCGGCACGGGAGCGGGCGTCCACGCCCCGCACATGGGCCTGTCGGAGCGCCTCCTTCGGGCCGCCGAGCGCTCCGCACGCTGAACGCAGGCCCCGGCCGACCGCCCTCGGCTGAACGCGATGGCGGGTGCCAATCCCCTCGCCAGGCGGCCCGCCCCGCCCCTCGCCCGACGCCCATGACGGCCCGAAGTCCCCGGAATTCGCCGACTCCGCGGCCCGGAGGCCGCTGCCTGCCCCCGGCGATCCCCCCCGCCAGCCGCCGCCCGGTGCCTGAACGCGGCGGAAAAGTTCCCATACCGGCCGGTTCAGTATTAAGGTTTCGTTACGTGGCCATGCCGAGAATGCGCCTCACGACGCCCGGCGAATCGCGCTCTCCCCCCTTCGCGGTTTCTCCCTCCCCAAGCGCCGGGCGTCGTACCCCCACAACAACAACGAGGTTCCCCATGAAGCGTTCCCTGCTCGCCCTGACCCTGCTGGCTGCCCTGCCGTTCGCCGCATCGGCCGCGGAAGGCGTCTCCTACAATTTCGTGCAGGGCGGTTACGTCGCCACCAACAGCAACGACGACGACATCGACGCCGACGCGGACGGCTACGGCATCGACGCTTCGGTCGCCGTGCACGACAACTTCCACATCTTCGGCGGCTACAGCAACCAGGAGCTGGACTTCACCGATTTCGACATCGAGCAGTACAAGCTCGGCGTGGGCTACAACCACGAGATCGCGCCGAAGGCCGACCTGGTCACCCGCATCGCCTACCAGAAGCTCGATGCCGGCGGCATCGCCGATTTCGACGGCTACAGCGCCGAGGTCGGCGTGCGTGGCGCCCTGGCCAGCAAGCTCGAGGGCTATGCCTTCGCCGGCTACCAGGACTACGAACAGGTCGACGGCGACTTCTACGGCCGCGTCGGCGCGCTGGTGAAGTTCAACGACAACTGGGGCCTCAACGGCGACGTGAAGTTCGCCGATGGCGCTGCCGAATGGTTCGTCGGCCCGCGCTTCACCTGGTAAGTCGACAGACGGCCCGGCGGTTCTCCGCCACCCTGCGTCACCCGTGCAAACCGGAACACCCGCCGCAAGGCGGGTGTTCTGCTGTCTGCGTTCTGCTGTCGGCGGCGCGACAGGCGGCCGGCGCATCGCGTGCACCCTCGCCCTCTGCCCGCGCGTGTCGATCCGGCATGCTGCGGACGGCCGCCTCCCGCCCGCGCCAAGCACTCCCCGCCACGTGAAAAACTTGTTAATCTCCGCGCCCCTCGCGCCTTCGGGCAGTGGGAACATCACGCAAGACCATCCATTGCAGGGGATTCCATGAAGAAGCACATCACGCTGGCGCTGGCGCTGGCCATCGCGCCGTCGGCGGCGTTCGCGGGCGAACTGAGCTACGGCTATGTCGAGGCCGCCTACACCGACTCCACCCTCTCGCTGAACACCTTCGATTTCTACGACACCAGCGACAACGGCTACGCGCTGAAGGTGTCCAGCCCGATCGGCGAGCGTTTCTACGGCTCGATGGGCATGCATGCCGAGACGTTCGACGGCCAGGAAGTGAAGCCGTGGGAGCTGGCCCTGGGCGTGCGCCAGCCGATGGCCGAAGGCGTCGACTTCGTCGCGGAAGTGGCCTACCTCGGCGTCAACAGCCGTGCCGACGGCACCAGCTATCACAACGATGGCTACCGCGTCGCCGCCGGCGTGCGCGCCGCGATCGGCGAGCACGTGGAACTGGCGGCCAAGGCCACCTGGACCGACGTGGAGAACGCCGACGACGTGGTGGGCGTGAACGTCGGCGCGCACGTCAAGTTCAACCAGACCTGGGGCGCGGTGGCGCAGTACCACTACAACGAATACAACTTCATCTACTACGGCATCGACACCGGCGACGTCGACACCTGGCAGGTGGGCGTGCGCTACAGCTTCTGATCGCCGCACGCCGGGGCAGTGCCACGGCCTGCGGCCGGCTTGGCCGGGGCGCAGGCGGCTCCATGCGCAAGCAGCCCCATGCGCTTGCCACCCCGCAGCCTCCACGACACCCGCCGCAAGGCGGGTGTCGGCATGCGGGTGTTGGCGTGGGCATCCGCGCATCTCCGTGCCCGAGACGACTTCCGTCACGGAATTTCGCCGGAATGCGTGCGAACACCGCCGCGTCACCCTTCGCGGCGGTCGACGTGCCGGCCGCGCGATCCGGACCACGCCCCCGCCGGCCACAGCCCGCGCATCCTTGGGTACACTTGCCCGCTGACCCGCACGAGGCGGGCCGTGTCCATACATCCTGGGGAGTTTCATGAAGAAGCATCTTGCCGTGGCAGTCCTCCTGCCGCTCGCCCTGGCGGCGGCACCGTTCGCCGCAGAAGCCCGTGACAGCCTGGGCAGCTACACCTATCTGGAAGGCGGTTTCAGCCGCGTCAACGTCGACAACGACGTGTTCGAGGATCTGGACATCGACGGCGGCTATCTGCGCGGTTCGGTCGGCCTGGGCGAGTCCAACCTCTATCTGCTCACCGGCCTGGCCTACGGCACCAACGACGACGACGGCCTCGACATCGAAGGCCGCGAGGCGCATGTGGGCCTGGGCTATCACTACACCTTCGCCGACAACGTCGACCTCACGGTGGAAACGGTGTTCACCCGGCAGGAGCTGGACCTCGGCCCGGTCAAGGACACCCTCAACAACACCCGTCTGGGCGTCGGCGTGCGCGGCGCGTTCACCAACAACTTCGAAGGCTGGGTGAAGGCCAACTACGTCGATGGCGGCATCTACGACGGCGATTTCGTCGGCACCCTCGGCGCCCAGTTCGTGATCAACGAGACCTGGGGCATCGTCGGCGAGTACGACGGCGGCGCCGACGTCTCGCGCTTCAACGTCGGTGTGCGCGCCAGCTTCTGAGCCGCTCTGGCCGCACGATGCAAAAAACCCGGCGAACGCCGGGTTTTTTGTTTCACGATGACTCCAGCCCGGTAGTTCGCTGGACTGCGCCGTAGCTAGATACAGCAGGTTTATCAATAACTTACGCGCGTCCATCATATGCCGGTGCTTTCTGAAACTTGACCCGGTTTTCCCTCGCGCCGCTCCTATCTGGCTCCTGGAATCCGGGTTGTTCCGAGGAGTCATCATGGCAAAGATCAAGCTCACTAAGACCGCCGTGGAGTCGGCCCAACCCCAGGCCAAGGATGTTGAACTGCGGGATACCGTGGTGCCCGGCTTCCTGTGCAAGATTACCCCGACCGGCCGCCGGGTGTTCATGCTCCAGTACCGCACGAACTCCGGCCAGCCCCGCAAGCCCTCGCTGGGGCTGTACGGGGAGCTGACCGTCGAACAGGCACGAGTCAAGGCACAGGACTGGCTGGCCGAGGTTCGCCGGGGCGGCGACCCCGGCGGCGCCAAGGCCGAGGCGCGCAAGGCGCCCACGATGGCCGAGTTGTGCAAGAAGTTCATGGAGGACTACTCCAAGAAGCGCAACAAGCCCAGCACGCAGGACGGCTATCAGGGCGTCATAGACCGCAACATCATCCCGCTGCTGGGCCGCAAGAAGGTGCATGACGTGAAGCGGCCCGACATTGCCGGGCTGATGGAGAAACTGGCCTACAAGCCGACCGAGGCGAACAAGACCTTCGGCGTGCTGCGCAAGATGTTCAACCTGGCCGAAGTGTGGGGCTACCGCCCGGACGGCACGAACCCGTGCCGCCACGTCCCCATGTACCCGCCGGGCAAGGAAACCCGGCTCATCGTGGACGAGGAAATGGTGCGGATCTTCCGCCAGTTGGAGAAGCTGGAGGCGGAGGGGCTGGAGAACTACGTCATCCCGCTGGCGATCCGGCTGCAATTCGAGTTCGCCGCCCGGCGCTCCGAAATCTGCCCGCTCGAATGGAGCTGGCTGGACTTCGAGAACCGGCGCGTGGTGTGGCCCGACAGCAAGGTCGGCGGCATTTCCAAGCCCATGAGCGAGGAAGCCTATCGGCTGCTTTCGACGGCGCCGCGCCGGGAGGGCTGCCCCTACGTCCTGCCATCGCCGAACGACCCGGCCAAGCACCTGACCTTTGGCGAGCACTATGGCGGCTGGTGCCGGGTGCTCAAGGCCGCCGGCGTCCCGCACGTCGGCACGCACGGCATCCGCCATCGCTCGACGACCGACATTGCCAATTCGGGCGTGCCGACCAAAGTGGGCATGAAGCTGACGGGCCACAAGACCGTAGCGATGTTCATGCACTACGTCCACACCGAGGACAAGCCGGTGCGCGATGCGGCCGAACTGGTGGCCAGCCGGCGCCAGGCCATCACGGGCGCGCGCCAGCTTGCGGAGGCGGCGGCATGAACACGCGCCGGTCATCCGCAGCATCGTCCGCAGCGCCTTCGGCGCTGCTGGGCGACATTCGGGCACTGATCGAGGCGGCGCGCAAGCGCGCCGCCTCGACGGTGAATAGCGAGCTGACGATGCTCTATTGGCGCATCGGCCAGCGCATCCGCACGCAGGTCTTGGACGGGCGCCGGGGCGCTTATGGCAAGGAAGTCCTGCCCACCCTGGCGGCGCAGTTGGTGAAGGAGTACGGCGGCAGCTTTGCCGAGCAGAACCTGCGCCGCATGGTGCAGTTCGCGGCCACCTTCCCCGACGAGCAGATTCTCGTATCACTGATACGAGAATTGAGCTGGACGCACTTCATCGCCCTGATCCCGCTGAAAGACCCGCTCCAGCGGGACTACTACGCACAGATGGCGAGCGCCGAACGCTGGAGCGTGCGGACGCTGCGCGAGCGCATCGACTCGATGTTGTACGAGCGCACGGCGCTGTCTCAAAAGCCGGGCGAGACGATCGCACAGGAGTTGGCGAAGATGCGCGATGCGCAGCGCATGTCGCCCGCCCTGATCATGCGCGACCCCTACATCCTCGACTTCCTGGGGCTGCGGGACACTTGGCAAGAAGGCGACTTGGAGGCGGCGATCATCCGCGAAATGGAGTCGTTCTTGTTGGAGCTGGGCGCGGGTTTCAGCTTCGTGGCCCGGCAGAAGCGCATCCAGATCGACGGCGAGGATTTCCACCTCGACCTGCTGTTTTACAACCGCAAGCTGCGGCGGCTGGTGGCAGTGGAGTTGAAGGTCGGCGAGTTCAAGGCAGCTTTCAAGGGACAGATGGAGCTTTATCTTCGCTGGCTGGACAAGCACGAACGGGAGCCGGAGGAAGCCTCGCCTCTGGGGATCATCCTTTGCACCGGCAAGAAGCGCGAGCAGATCGAATTGCTGGAGTTGGACAAGTCGGGCATCCACGTCGCCGAGTACCTGACCGCCTTGCCGCCGAGGGGCGTGCTAGTGGAGCGGCTGCAACAAGCAACGCAACGGGCGCAGTTGCAGATCGAGCAGCGCAAGACCGACAACGAGTAGTCCTGTCTCAAGCAGTCGGGCGTCCCGGCGTGCCGCCGTCGCGCTGTCGTGCTGCGCATCGAGCCTCGCTGCGCGAGTCTCGCCCCTGTCGGGCTTCCATCACTGACGCCTCCGGCCCGGCTCGCTGATCCGCGCCTGCGCGCTTCGCTTGCCAAAAACCCGCGTGCGTGGGGTGGTGTGAGGGGGCGGTCTTGCTGTGTCCCTTCACCGTATCACGGCGTTCTCGCCGTGCAAGGGCTGCGCGCGCCTTGCGCGCTTGCGTCCTGGCGGCCGTCTGCGACCCCTGACTGCTGCGCTGCGCCGTGAGGGCGACGGTTCCGGGCAATTCCGCCCTTGCAACCGGAGAACCGTCATGAACGACAAATCACACGTTTCCCTCGAACAGCACGTTTGCCTGGTCTGCGGCACGGCGTTCGACACCGGCGCGATCCTGCTGGACAAGCGCCTGCGCGCGAGCATGGAGCGCCACACGGCGACCGGCTGGGGCCTGTGCCCCGAGCATCAGAAGCTGGCCGACGATGGCTTTGTCGCGCTGATCGAATGCGATCCGCAGCGCAGCGGCTCGCAGGCTGGCGGGCGCATGAAGCCCGAGCAGGCATACCGGACGGGCCGGCTGGCCCATCTGCGGCGCACGGTGTTCGCGCAGGTGTTCAACGTGCCGATCGCGGACGAGCAGGCTTGCGTGTTCGTTGAGCCTGGCGTGATCGAGCAGTTGCAGTCGATGACAGCGCCGGCGGCGGGCTGATTGCGTCGTGCGGCCTTCGGTGCGTCGCTCCTTCGCGGGCGGCGCACTTTTTCATATCCCCCCAGGGGGGATACAATTGCCACATGAACGCGACACACAAGCACTCAACCCATCCCGATCTCGTGAAGCGGCTGAAACGCGCCGATGGTCATCTTCGGCACGTCATAGGGATGATCGAAAGTGGCGAATCCTGTCTCGACATCGCCCGCCAGCTCGCGGCGGTGGAAAGCGCGGTGACGGCCGCAAAGCGCGTCCTGATCCACGACCACATCGACCATTGCCTGGCCCATGACGAAGACTCCGTTTTGACCGAAATGAAGGCACTGACCAAACTGCTCTGAGGCCCGCCGATGCTCTCCGTCCTGAAGAACCGTACCTATCGTCACCTGTTCGCCGCTCAGGTGATTGCGCTTGTCGGCACCGGCCTGATGACGGTGGCCCTTGGCCTGCTTGCCTACGATCTGGCCGGGGCGAATGCCGGCGCGGTACTCGGGACGGCACTCGCAATCAAGATGCTGGCCTATGTCGGAGTCGCCCCGGTCGCGCAGGCGTTCGCCGACCGGCTGCCGCGACGGTCGTTGCTCGTTGCCCTTGACCTAGTACGAGCATCCGTTGCGCTCTGCTTGCCCTTTGTCAGCGAAATCTGGCAAATCTATCTGCTGATCTTCGTCTTGCAGGCGGCGTCCGCAGGCTTCACGCCGACCTTTCAAGCCACTATCCCGGACATCCTTCCCGACGAAGACGAGTACACGAAAGCACTGTCGCTTTCCCGGCTGGCCTACGATTTGGAAAGCCTGATCTCCCCGATGCTGGCCGCCGCGCTACTGACGGTCATCAGCTTCCACAACCTGTTTGCCGGAACGGTTCTCGGCTTCCTCGTGTCAGCCGCGCTTGTGGTCAGCGTGAGGCTTCCCACAACCGTTCCCGGCCCGCGTCGTGGCATATGGGATCGCACTACGCGGGGCACGCGCATTTACCTCGCCACGCCGCGCCTTCGGGGTCTGCTGGCGATCAGCCTCGCTGTGGCAGCAGCGGGGTCAATGGTGATCGTGAACACGGTGGTCATCGTGAAGGCACGCTTCGGGCTGGGCGAATCCGAGGTAGCGTGGGCGCTGGCGGCCTTCGGAGGCGGGTCGATGGTTGCGGCCTTCGCGCTGCCTCGCCTGCTCGACAAGATTGCTGATCGACCTGTCATGATTGCGGGAGCGGCGATGCTGGTTGTGGGAACGGCAGCCGGGGCAATGATTCCGACCTATGCCATTCTGGTGGTGATCTGGTTGGTGGTCGGCTTCGGCTACAGCGTGGCGCAAACACCTTCCGGCCGGCTGTTGCGCCGCTCCGCTCATCCCGAGGATCGCCCCGCGGTCTTTGCCGCGCAATTCGCCCTGTCCCATGCGTGTTGGCTCATTTGCTATCCCTTGGCCGGTCGCTTCGGCGCTGCCTTTGGGCTGCAATCGACCTTCATCATCATGTCGCTGATTGGTCTTGTCGGAGTGGGACTGGCGCTGTGGCTCTGGCCCGCTAGTGATTCTTCCGACATCGCCCACGATCACCCTGATCTACCGCCAGATCATCCTCACTTGCGCGAACATGCAGACCGAGGCGGGCATCGTCATCCCATGATCGTTGACGATCTGCACCGGGACTGGGCGCGCATTTAAGAACTGCCCGCCTTTCACATCGCTGATGCCTCCGGCCCGGATTGCTATTCGGGCCTGCGCGCTTCGCTTGCCAAAAACCCCGTGCGTGGAGGTGCGAGGGAGGCCGTCTTGCTGTCCCCTTCATCGTGCCACGGCGTTCTCGCCGTCAAGGGCTGCGCGCCGATGGCGCTTGCGTCCTGGCGGCCGTCGTTGACCCCTGACTGCTTGCGCTGCGCCGTGCCCCGGAAGGGTCGGGCAATTCCGCCCGGCAACCTTTCAGGAGTTCACCATGAACAACGCACTCATCACTGACGAGCAGCGCATCGTGCTGCTGGCCAACGGCCGCGAATCCTTGGAAAACGCGGACTTCGATCCGGCGCCCGTGGTCAAGCTGTTCACGCCGGACGCCGGCGCGACCTGGCTGCTGACCGAGATTGATCCCGACGACCACGACCACGCCTTTGGTCTATGCGACCTGGGCCTGGGGGCACCGGAAATCGGCTGGGTCAGCCTGGGCGAGCTGGCGACGGTGCGCGGCGGGCTGGGCCTGCCGATCGAGCGCGACCTGTCTTTCCGGGCCGAGAAGCGATTGAGCGCCTACGCGCGCGATGCGCGGCTGGCCGGACGAATCGTTGTCTGACCCGGCCCTGGGAGCGCCGCAAGGCGCTCCTCAATGCCATGAGCAGCCACCACGACTACATCATCGAAATCACGGCGCAGCACGATGCGCTCAAGCCGTTCGCACCGGAGAACGGACAACCCTTGCGCTTCAAGATCGGCGACGCGGTGATCTACACCAACGAATACGGCGCACAGTTCCGGCACCGCGTCACCGGGTTCTACCGGCCCACCGGGCTGTCGGGTCTGTACGCGCGCGGTGCGCGCTACCTGCTGGACTCGTCATCGCCGTGGATGCCGGCTGCGGAATCCAGCCTGCGCCCTGACGACTCGGCGTGATGCCTTCGCGCGCCTTCCGGGGCGCTGCGCGCTTCGCTTGCCTCCAGGGGAAAGCCCTGCGGGCTATCCCCGCCGCGCAATGCTTGGCGCCCCTCAAAGACCGCCGAACCGGCTGCGCCGGATCGGCCAGACCACGGCAGTCGCTGTCGAACCTGTTTCCCGATGACTGGCGCATGAGCTTGTGCATCGAGCCTTGAAGTCCGGACGTCCCCGGCCAAGAAACATGGCCGGTCGCGCTGTCGTGCGCGTAGCGCATCGAGCCGCCTGCGGCGTCTCGCCCCATTCGGGCTTCCATCGTTCCCTCGCTCCGCTCGGCTGACGCCTCCGGCCCGGATTCCTAGATCCGGGCCTGCGCGCTTCGCTTGCCGTGCGATCGGCGTGTTGAGGGGCCGTTGCCATGTCCAGCCGTCTCCCCTGACTTCATCACCTTGTCCGCGACTGTAGCCCGCGCCCGTGCGCCGTCAAGGCGCGCAGGGCCGTGTCCTCGCTTCGCTGCGGGCCGCACCAACCCTGCGCTTGCCTCCTTGACGGCCCCCGTCCGCGCGCTCCTGACCGTCGCGGGCGATGAACTCAGGAAAGACGGTGGCAACAGGGCCAACCGGGTTCCTCGTGCCGACCGCACCAAACAGCCGAAAGGCTGGGCTCCGAATCTAGGAATCCGGTGTGCGGTGAACAGCAAACCCTTTTTTCTTTGTCAGGAGAAATGCCATGCAACTCGCATCCCGCTTCGCTTCCCGTTCCCCGGTGCTGCGTTCGGAACGTCCCTTGTCCGATGACCAAATCCGGGCAGTGGCCCCGTCCATCTTCGCGGAGGCACCACACGAAAGCCGCTCCGAGCGGTACAGCTACATCCCCACCGCGACCGTGCTGCAAGAACTGCGCGGGGAAGGCTTCGAGCCTTTCATGGTGACGCAAACCCGCGTGCGCCACGACGACCGCCGCGACTACACCAAGCACATGATCCGGCTGCGCCACGCCAGCCAGATCAACGGCCGCGAGGCCAACGAAATCATCCTGCTGAACTCCCATGACGGCACCAGTAGCTATCAGATGCTGGCCGGGATGTTCCGCTTCGTTTGCAGCAATGGCCTTGTCTGCGGCGACACCGTGGCCGACGTGCGCGTGCCGCACAAGGGCGACGTAGCCGGGCACGTCATCGAAGGCGCTTACGAAGTCCTGCACGGCTTCGACCGGGCGCAGGAATCCCGCGATGCCATGCGCGCCATCACGCTCGACGCCGGGGAATCGGAAGTGTTCGCCCGCGCTGCGCTGGCGTTGAAGTACGACGAGGACAAGCCCGCGCCCATCACGGAATCGCAAATCCTGATGCCGCGCCGCCACGACGATGACCGCCGCGACCTGTGGAGCGTGTTCAACCGCACGCAGGAGAACTTGACCAAAGGCGGCTTGTCCGCCCGCGCCGCGAATGGCCGCCGCCAGACCACCCGGCCCGTGCAGGGCATCGACCAAAGCGTGCGCCTGAATCGCGCCCTGTGGCTGCTGGCCGATGGCCTGCGCCAGTTGAAAGCCTGAATCCCCACGCGGCAGGGGCAGGCAGCAGCCCTTGCCGCTTCTCTCGCTGCTGCATCCTTAACCGCAAGGAGTTATCACCATGAACGCCGTACTCAAAACCGAAATCGCCGCCATCGAAACCGCCGCACCGCTGGAAATGGCCGACCCGTCCAAGAACCTGATTCTGGTTCCGCTGTCGCAGTTGCTGCCGCGCCGCTCCAAGCGCAACGCCCGCAAGATGCCGCGCCTGTCCATCCCCGAACTGGCCGCGAGCATTGCCCGCATCGGCCTGCTGCAAAACCTGATCGTCATCCTTTCCGCCGATGGCGAGGCTTACGAAGTGGTGGCCGGTGATCGCCGCCTGACCGCCTTGAAGCTGCTGGCGAAGAAGAAGCGCATCCCCGCCGACTACGAAGTGCCGTGCCTGCTGGTGCCCGATGCTTCGGCCCGCACCGTCAGCCTCGCGGAAAACCTGATGCGCGAGCAGATGCACCCCGCCGACCAGTTCGAGGCGTTCGCCGCGCTGGTCAAGGAAGGCCGGCCCATCGAGGACATTGCCGCCGACTTCGGCGTGTCCCCGCTGGTGGTGCAGCGCCGCTTGAAGCTGGCCCACATCGCGCCGCGCCTGATGGCCGACTATCGCGCCGGAACCGTCACGCTGGAACAGTTGATGGCCTTGACCATCACCGACGACCACGCCGCGCAGGAAGCCGCGTTCTATGGTGCGCCGGAATGGCAGCGCAGCCCGTCCAAGCTGCGCGAGCGCCTGACCGAGCGCGAAATCGACGCCACGCACGCGCTGGTGCGCTTCGTCGGGCTGGACACCTACCGGCAGGCAGGCGGCGGCATCCGCCGTGACCTGTTCGCGGAAGGCGATGCCGGAACCTACCTCACCGATACCGCAGTGCTGGAAACGCTGGTGCGCGACAAGCTGGCAACGCTGGCCGAGGACGTGCGCGCCGAGGGGTGGGCATGGGTGGAGGCCGTGCCGCATCTGGCCTACGAGGAACGGCAGGCGTTCCAGAACGCCCCGCGCCATCGTCGCGAGCCGACCACCCGTGAGGCCCGCCGCATCGCCTCGCTGGAAACCCGCCTCGAAAAGATCGACGGCGAACTGGAAGAAGCCTGCGACGCCGAGGACGAAGCCAAAGCCGAGAAGCTGGAACAGCGGCGCGATCAGGTGGTCGGGGAACTGCAAGACGCGGAGGACGCCTTACAGGGCTACACCCCCGAAGTGCGCGAGGTGGCCGGTGCCATCGTCACCATCGACCGCAACGGCGAAGCCGCCATTCATCGCGGCCTGCTGCGCGAAGCCGAGGCCAAGGCGCTGCGCACGCTGGAAAAGCTGCGGCGCGGTTTCGACAGCACCGAAGGCGAATCCGCCAACGACGAGCACGAGGACGCCGACGCGCCCAAGGCCGCAAGCCTGGCCGATGGCTCGGGCTGGATGCCCGCCATCTTCAAGGCCGCTGGCCCGCAGGATGCCGCGCAGGAAGAAGGCTCGGAGCAGGACGCCACGGAGGATGCCGAGGCAATGGCGGATGAACCCGCCGAGGCGCTGGCCGCTTGACCCGCGCCGAAGGCAAGCGCCCCGGCCTCGACCGGGGCGCTTCGCTGGAAGGAGAAGCCCCCATGACCCGCACCACCATTAGCCGCCCGCGCATGGCGGCGATCTACGCCGCTGGCACGGTACGCGCCCGCCGTTGGAACGGCGATGGCGACGTGCGCGGCTACCGCCCGCCCTCGGGCTGGACGGCCTGCGCCGACCTCACCGACATTCACCCCATCACGGGCCGCGCCTTGCCGCCTGCCGTGTGGTGGCTCATCGAGACGAAGGAATAACCGCGATCAGCACCGCAAAAATCCGGGCGCGGCAGTGGCCGCGCCCGGTGTTCAAGGCCACCAGCCGAATCGGCACGCCGCCGCCCTCGCGGCAGCTCAGACGGCGGCGTTGACGTGACCGGGCTTCCCGCCCGGTAATGGCAGGCCCGTATGGGTCTGCAAGCCGTAGCGCCCGCCGTGCGCGGGAATCACCAGCGGTTTTCGGCTTGCCGCGTGCATACCTCGCAGCGTAGGGCCGCGCCCATTTCATCAGAGGCATGTCCGCGTTTCCTGCTTAGAAATCTGGAACGGCCTGGGCGTGTCGGCGCATAGCGCCGCCGGGCTTTCGGGCTACGCCCCGTGCCGTCTTTGCCGTCACGGCCATTCGGCTTCAATCCCTCACGCCTTCGCGCCTGCGGCGCTGCGCGCTTCGCTTGCCTCCAGGGGAAAGCCCTGCGAGCTATCCCCGCCGCGCGATGCTTGGCGCCCCTCGATGCTGCCGAACCGGCTGCGCCGGATCGGCCCGCCCAACGTCCCGCCGCGATGGACGGGACGCTGGCGAACACGCTGGCGCTTGCTGCGGCAGGTTGTGCAGGTGCGTGCCGTCCTCAACGCTGGCGGTTCCTGCCCATCACGTCACGAAGGACGGTTCACGGACAACCCGCCCGGTATCGCTATGGAGCTTCCACGCCACGCCTCAAGACCGGCGCCGCAAGGTATGGCGGGGGCGTTCTCGCCTGTCGTTGCGGGGTTGACCTGGCCCGCGTCAGCGGGCGAGCCGGAGAAGCCTTCGGGCGGGGATGCCGAGTCGGCCCCATCTCCTTTCGGAGCGGTTCGGCCCAAGGCGTCCTTGTCTCGTTGTGAATCCTGGCGGGGGCGCGGCTGCGCCTCGGGCTTCATGGCTGCAACCGTCCGGCGAAAACAATTTCCCCGCCGCTGCGCGGCTTCCTCGCGCAGCAAATTCTTTTCGCCTCCCGGCTCTCCACTGCGTTTCGACCGCAAGCGGTGCAGCCAGCCCGTCCCCCGCCGGCCGGATCACAACAAGGACGCGATGGGCGCGAACCTTGTTCAACCGAAAGGAGAAATCATCATGGCCAACATCGGCACCTTCACCGCAGACAAAGACGGCTTCACCGGCACGCTGCGCACCCTGACGCTCAACGTCAAGGTCAAGCTGGTTCCCAACGACAAGGGCAGCAGCGAGAACGCCCCCGACTTCCGCCTCCAGGCCGCCGGCCACGACATCGGCGCGGCGTGGAACAAGACCAGCGAGGCCGGGCGGGAATACAAGTCCGTGACCCTCGACGATCCTTCGTTCCCGGCTCCGGTCTATGCCCGCCTGATCGAAGGCGAGGACGGTACGCACGACCTGATCTGGTCGCGCAGCAAGCCCCAGGCGGCGTGACCGCCGCAGCGCCCCGCCCATCGCGGCGGGGCGCTGTGCTGCTGTTCGCAGCACATCACCACGTCACGCGCGCGGCTTCGCCGCGCCGCGCTCCTTCAGCACCGCCTCCAGCTCCCGGCGCACCTGCGCCAGCAGCTCGTCGGCCTTGTGCGGGCTGTCGCCCGCGTAGGCCAGCGTCAGCAGCGTGAGCGGGTGGATCTCCATCACCTCGCACAGCTCGGCCAGCTTATGCAGGGTCGGGCTTTTCAGGTCGCGTTCGAGGGTGCTCATATAGGTGCGGCTGGACACGTCAGAGAAGGCTTCCTGGCTCAAGCCACGCGCCTTCCTGACTGTCTTCAACGCCTTCGCCAATGAGTTCCCAGCCGCCACCTATGGTTTCCCTCGAAAAACCAAGATGACAGCCCATTGCGCCCTATAGGGCTACAATCTATAGTGTTCATTTGGTGTTCTACGTTTTCGTGCCTTTACGGAAATCCGCATTTGCTGGTTCCAGCAAAGCCACGCAAGCGCATCCGTGCTTGCACACGAAGGCGTAAATCCGGTTTGGCGGTTCTGCGCTTGGGCGTGAAACCGCATCCGTGCATCATTGGATTTGTGGGATTGCCAACCATGCCCCAGCCACTCGCCACCGTCCCGGAGCGCGCGCAACTGCTCGCCAACGGCGAGGCTCGTGCCGCTGGCCAGGCCATCGACCCGGTGCCCGTGGTGCGGCTGTTCACGCCGGACGCGCATGTGACCTGGCTGCTGGCCGCACTCGATCCCGCCGATGGCGACACCGCCTGGGGCCTCATCGACCTGGGAATCGGAATGCCGGCGCAAGGAACCGTCAAGCTGTCCGAGCTGGCTGGCATCGTCGGGCCGCATCAGCAGCCCGTGATGCGCGACCGCTACTTCCGGCCCACGCGCACGCTGTCGGAATACACCCGGCTGGCCGAGCGCGACGGGGCTATCCCGGACTGAACACAGCCTACTGTGACTTTTTCAGTCTGGTGTCATACCGGGCAGGTCTCAATCGAGATTCTTGCGGCGTAGCCGCGCCAGTCTGATCCAAACGGACATGATGCCTGACGCGGACTGCGGCAGGCTGGCCTGTACGGCGTCCCACGGGAGGGACGCTGCCGCCGCAGCATTGAGACGAATACCGCAACGCATCGGAGCCAGTCGGACTTGACAGCCCAACTATTCCCTTAACCCATTTCGTTCTGATGACACCGATGTAGCACGTAGTTCTTCTGTCGCGGCCAGTCCTGTTCGCAGGGAGGTTGCGTCATGGTCGATCGCAGCGCCGAGCACTGGTATCCGACTGCCGCGTATCTGTACGTGCTGCACTTGGACGACCTTGGGACGGCCTGGGAATATCTGCGCAGAAACCCCGATTACCGGCTCGACTGGCTGCGCCATCATCGCCGGCCGAAAGCCGCGCAGCAGGCGGCGCATCGCTGGGGCTTGCGCCTGCTGGAAGATCCGGCGTTGGATGCGCGCGACGCTCATCCAGCCTGGTTGCCCGGCCATGTGGCCGTGGTGCAGCTCTATCCCGACGCCGATCCGCCGCAGTATGCTCCCGCGTTCACGTTTTGGCGCATTGCCGGGCACAAGCAACTGCTCCATGACGGCAAAGGGCTGGCGCTGATGGCGCACAGCCCAGGTCATTGCCTGCGCTTCGCGCTGGCGCCCGGCCTGGAAGACGGGATGGCTGTCGCCTATGCCCGCCGCGGCGGCGCCGCCGCACCTGCGCGCAACCGTGCGCTCGGCGCGGCCCTGGCTTCTGCGAAGCCCAGGCCGGCACCCGCCGCGCTGCTTGAGCTACACACCTTGCAGGCGCTCGACGCAACCCTAGCGGGTGCGTCCTTGCGCGAGGTGGCCGAAGGCTTGTTCGGCGGCGATGCCGCAGCCGATTGGTACAGCGACGGCGGCCTGCGCTCCAAGGTACGCCGCTTGGTACGGCGCGGCGATGCGCTGATGCGCGGCGGCTATCGCCGCCTAGCACAGCTTCCGCCGCTTGAGAAGGGTCGTTTTGAGGACGACGCAAAACGGCCCTGAGCAGGACAGCTTGGTTTTCTGAGACTGCCTCCATCCGGTTGCGCTGTGTGGCCGGAGCTTTGAAAGCTATGGAGGTTCACACCATGCGTCCCGCTCCTTTGCGGCCTGCCGCCACTGTCTCGACCGCTGCCGCGCAGCCCCAACGCTATCTCACCAACGACGAAGCCGCCGAGTACCTGCGGCTGTCGCCGCGCACGCTGGAAAAGCAGCGCGTGATCGGTGGTGGTCCGCGCTTTCGCAAGTTCGGCCGGCGCGTCATGTACGCCGTGGCCGACCTCGATGCCTGGGCCGCCGACCGCAGCTTCGAGACGACTTCCGATCCCGAGTACGCCGAGCACCACTCGGCCGACAGCCGTGCGCGCTGATCGGCGGCGCGCGGCAGGCCATCACCATGTCCAGCTCCGCGCTGCCGTTCCGGCAGCGGTCGTTGCAGGAGCGCGAACAGCTCGACCTGTTCCGCGCCTTGCCCGGCGACATGGCGCCGCGCGACAGCCAGGACTTGATGGCCTATCCGTTCTTCTCGCTCGGCAAGTCCAAGCGGGTCAAACCCATCGACTTCCGCGCGGGCAACGTGACGATCCGCGTAGAGGGCACGCAGGAGCACGGCATCGCCACGATTTGGGATGCGGACGTGCTGATATGGGCGGCCTCGCAGATCGTGGAAGCGAAGGACGCGGGCCTGCGCCCGTCGCGGCTGATGCGCGCGACGCCCTACGAGATCCTGCGCTTCATCGGACGCGGCAAGTCGCTGCGCGACTACCAGCGCCTCAAGGCCGCGCTGGATCGCCTGCAATCGACCACGGTGGCCACGTCCATCCGCGAGACAACAGGCCGGCGCCTGCACCGCTTTTCGTGGATCAACGAATGGAAGGAACTGGCCGATGCCAGCGGCACGCCGCTGGGCATCGAGCTGATCCTGCCGGACTGGTTCTTTGCCGGCGTGCTCGACGCTGCGCTGGTGCTGACCATCGACCCGGCGTATTTCCGGCTCACCGGCGGCATCGAGCGGTGGCTGTACCGCCTGGTGCGCAAGCACGGCGGCAAGCAGGCATACGGCTGGCAGTTCGACTTTCGCTATCTGCACCAGAAGTCCGGCAGCACCGCGAAGCCCTACGACTTCGCCTGCGATCTGCGCGCGCTCGTCGCGCGGCAGTCGCTGCCCGGTTACGTCCTGGGCATCGAGCGGATGCCCGACAACGGCATGGAACTGCTGACGTTCCGGCCCGTGCCGCAGACGGCACGGGGATAACTCCGGGAAAGCCTGTGAATGGTGTCGTGCTATCAGGCGTGCGGGGTATCGTGCTATCAGGCGTGGGACTATCGTGCTATCAGGCGTGCCGATCGGCCGCAAACCCGCGCCAGCACTGGGCTTGCGCGTCCTCTAACTTCCCTAACTTAGTTTCTCTAACTTTTAGTAGGGAAACGCCGCTGCGGTGGACAACCACCCCGCGGCCACAAACGCAGCAGCAAAAGCCCGGCTTTCCAGCATGGAGGGCCAGGCCATGATCGTCGCACTGCTCAACCAGAAAGGCGGCGTCGGCAAGACCACGCTCGCCACGCACATCGCCGGCGAGTTGGCGATGCGCGGCCAGCACGTCGTCCTGCTGGACGCTGACCCGCAGGGCTCATCGCTGGACTGGACGCAGCGCAGAAGCCAGCAAGGCTTGCCACGGCTGTTCAGCGCCGTGGGCCTCGCACGCGAAACGCTGCACCAAGAGGCGCCGGAACTCGCCAGGCGGGCCGATCACGTCATCATCGACGGCCCGCCGCGCATCGCCGCCTTGGCGCGCTCCGCGCTGCTGGCGGCCGAGCGCGTGCTGATCCCGGTGCAGCCCAGCCCCTACGACTTGTGGGCCAGCGCCGAGATGGTGGCGGTGATCCGCGAGGCGCAGGTATTTCGGCCTGCGCTGCGCGCGGCCTTCGTCATCAATCGGCGCGTCAGTACCACCGTGATCGGGCGCGAAGCACGCCAGGCACTCGCCGACCAGCCGCTTCCTGCGCTGCGCGCGGAAGTGCATCAGCGCATCGTGTTCGCCGATAGCGTGGCCGCTGGCCGGCTTGCACGCGAGACGGCACCCGACAGCGCCGCCGCACGCGAAATCACTGCGCTGGTGGACGAATTGCTGCGGTGGCCGACATGACCGCGAAGCCGCCATCGAACAGCAAGCGCACGGCAAAGCGCGTCGGCATCGGCGCGCGTCCGCCCGCGAATCCGCGCGCCGAGGCGTGGATTCGCCAGGGCGACGCCGATGCGCTGGGCAAGGGCGACCTCTACACCGCCCGTCTGACTCTCGACATCACGCCCGCGATGCGGGCACGCATCAAGGTGTCGGCCTTCACGCAAGGCGTGACCGTGGCCGACCTGCTGCGTGGCCTGTTGGAGCGGGAGTTTCCAGAGCACCGCAGGGAGAACGCACCATGACTGCATCCGCTTCGCCTGCCGCTGGCGCGGCTACGGCTGCACTTGCCGGCCAGCCTGCCAGCGCGCCGCTGACGCGCGTGGCGCTGGCCTACATCGAACCACGCTTCAAGCTCTACCTGCGCTTCGGCGAACCTGCGCGCACGCACCAGCTCGACCGCTGGCGCCGTTGCGCGGTGTTCCTGCCGGGCGCCATGTTGTGCCGTATCCGCTGGCAGGCCAACGACTACGGCACTGTGCGTTGGCAGCTCATGGTGATGCAGGCTTGCACGCCGCTGGATGCCGCGCAGCGCATCCCCGGCGTGCAGCCGGGGGCGCGCTTGCTGCTCCACGCCGAAGGGGAGAACCAGGTGCGCGCGGTGCTGGAGTGCATCGACGCCATCGAGGCGCTGGGCATCGCGCCCGCCGCTGTCTCGCCCGCGTACTGGCGCACGCTCGCCAACCGGCTCGCTGCACGCCTGCCGCTGCCCGAATACACCGCCGAGCGGCACGCTGCCTGGCTAACCGGGAGGACGCTGCCATGACGCTTCCATCCGCCGTTGCCAGCGCAACCGGCATCCCGCCGCATCCTCGCTCGCGCCTGCGCGCTCGCCTCGTGTTGGCGGGCCTGTCCGCCTGCGGCCTCGCTGCGCTCGCCTGGGCGTCCTTCGTGCATCCGCTGCCGCGCCTGATCTACAACCCGTCCGACAGCGTGGCGGTCGGCTGGTATCGCGTCGATCCGCAAGGCCACGGCACCGACTCGCCGCCACGTCCCTTGTCCGTGGGCAGCATCGTCCTGACCACGCTGCCGCCAGACGCCGCCGCGCTGGCCGCGCAGCGCGGCTACCTGCCGGCGCGCGTGCCGCTGCTCAAGCGCGTGGGCGCCGTCGCGCCGCAGGAGGTGTGCAGCACTGGCCGCGTCGTCCGCATCGACGGCGTGCCTTCGGCCGCCGTGCTGCCTGCCGACCGCTGGGGCCGGCCGCTGCCATCCTGGCAGCAATGCCGCCGCCTCGAATCCGGCGAACTGTTCCTCTTGAGTGTGACCAACCCTGCGTCGTTCGACAGCCGGTATTTCGGGCCGGTCAGCGCATCCGCCGTGATCGGGGTCGCGCATCCAGTCTGGCTGGAATCCCGCCCATGATGGCCGCCGACTCGCTGCACGTTGCCGTGCATCTTGTCGTGCCATCGGGCGTGTCGCTCTGCTGGCCGTCGCCGTGTCGTCGCGCGTGCAGTGCGGGTGCATTCGCACCGCACTTCGCGCTGCCTTCGGCGCAGCCGTCCAACGTGCAGGCGTCTTGCCTCGAACGCGCCCGGCCTATGGCCGTCGCCGCGTTCGCCGGCGCGCTGGCTGCTCGCGCAGCAGCACCGCCGGGCCGCCGCTGCCCGGAGCGCCAGCGAGGGGCAAAGGCGGAAGGCAAGACAAAAGGACGCGGCACCGGGCCGCGTCGAAAGCCAGTCTGCACATGGGGTGGCGCGGCACGGAGCGGCTTCGCCGCCGTGCCGCTTGGGGCGCGAGGCCCGCGCCAATGCAGGGCTGTCCGCGTGCTTCACACGACCGGACACGCCAGAGCTTGCAGGGAGCGCAGCCATGACCGACCGCCGCGACGATGATTTCCGCATCCGCCCCAGCGCACCGAAGAACCGGGGCCAGAGCTTCGTTTCCAAGGTGCTCAAGCAGGCAGGCAAGGCCAGTAGCGGCAAGTCGTCGGTGCGCCGTCCTGGCGCTGCCAGCGGCTCCGGGAGGGGCAACGGCCAGCGGCCCGGCTCGCGCCTGGGGCGCGGCCACACGGCCGCGCGCTTCGCCGGAGCGAAGCTGACGCCCATGTCGCGGCGCGTGACCATCAAGACGCTGCTGGTCAACCAGCGCCAGGCCAGCCCGCAGTCGCTCGCCAAGCACCTGCGCTACATCGAGCGCGACGGCGTGGGCCGCGATGGCGAGCCGGGCCAAGCCTACGGGCCGCAGACCGATGCCGCCGACCTCGACGCTTTCAAGGAACGCTGCGCCGACGACCGACACCATTTCCGCTTCATCCTCTCACCCGAGGATGGCCCGGAACTCGAAGACCTGCGCACCTACACGCGGCACCTCATGGGCCGCATGGAGGCCGACCTGGGCACGGGCCTCGATTGGGTGGCGGTCAACCACTGGAATACCGACAACCCGCACACGCACATCGTCGTGCGCGGGCGCGATGACACCGGCAAAGACCTCATCATCGCGGGCGACTACATCGCCGATGGCTTCCGCCATCGTGCGGCCGAACTGGCGACCGAGTGGCTGGGGCCACGCACCGAGCTGGAGATCCAGCAGACCTTGCAGCGCGAGGTGGAACAGGAGCGGTGGACGAGCCTGGATCGCACGCTCAAGCGCGAGCTGGGCGACGATGGCCTGGTGCATGTCGAACGGCTCAACGAGCCGAGGTTGCAACGCCAGCGCCTGCTGCTGATCGGCCGGCTGCAACGCTTGCAGCGTCTGGGCCTGGCCGACGAAACGCAGCCGGGCACCTGGGCGGTCCATACCGACGCCGAAAAGACCCTGCGCGCCCTGGGCGAGCGTGGCGACATCATCCGCACCATGCAGCGGGCCATGAGCGGCCAGCCGCGCGAGCTGGCGGTGTTCGAGCCGGGCGAGGATGGCCGAACCATCCTCGGCCGCGTGGCCGCGAAGGGGCTGGCCGACGAACTGCGCGACCGGGGCTATCTGGTCATCGACGGGGTGGATGGCAGGGCCCACTACGTCGCGCTCAACGCCCGCGACGAGCTGGCGAACTACCCAGCCGGTGCCGTGGTGGAGGTGAAGGGATCGGCCGACGTGCGCGCCGCCGACAAGAACATCGCCGCACTGGCGAGCGGTGGCCTGTACCGCACCGATCATCACCTCGCCATCGCGCAGGGTCAGGCCGTACCGGGCCGCGATCCGCAGGAAGTCGTCGCGGCCCACGTCCGCCGGCTGGAAGCCCTGCGCCGCGCTGGCATCGTGGAGCGCGTGGCCGAGGGACTATGGAAGGTGCCGGACGACTTGGCCGAACAGGGCCGCCGCTACGACGCGCAGCGCCTGGGCGGCGTGGCCGTGGAACTGAAATCGCACCTGCCCATCGAGCGGCAGGCCCGCGTTATCGGGGCCACCTGGCTTGACCAGCAGTTGATCGGCGGCGGCTCGGGCCTGGGCGACCTGGGCTTTGGCGGCGAGGCCAAGCAGGCAATGCAGCAGCGCGCCGACTTCCTGGCCGAACAGGGGCTGGCCGAGCGGCGTGGGCAGCGCGTGATCCTCGCGCGCAACCTGCTGGGCACGCTGCGCAATCGGGAGCTGGCGCAGGCCGCCAAGGACATTGCGGCCGAAACCGGCTTGGAACATCGGCCTGCGGGTGACGGTCAGCGCGTGGCCGGTATCTACCGGCGCAGCGTCATGCTCGCCAGTGGGCGCTACGCCATGCTCGATGACGGCAAGGGGTTCAGTCTGGTGCCGTGGCGGCCGGTGGTCGAGCAGCGGCTGGGCCAGCAGCTTGCCGCTACGGTGCGCGGCGGCGGCGTGTCCTGGGAGATAGGACGGCAGCGTGGGCCTGCCGTTGGTTAACTTCCTACGATAGCAGTGTCCGGCACGGGGTCGCACAATAAACCGATTGACGGTCGGTTTTTTGTGGTGGATACTCTTGAGTTCGAGTCAAAGCTCGGAGCCGACAACATTGACCAACCACAGCGTACCAACACTTGGCGATCTGGAAATCGCCGTGCTCGAAGACATCTGGCGCTTCGGCCCGTCCGACACCAAGGCGGTGTACGCGCGCATTGGGCAGTCTCGCTCGATTTCCTTGAACACCGTGCAATCCACGCTAGAACGTCTGTTTCGCAAGGCCATGCTCCAGCGCGAAAAGATCAGCCATGCCTACGAATACTCGGCACGAGTATCTCGCCGGGAACTGATCCAGAAGCTGGTCGAGTCCACGGTGCGTCGTGTCGCAGGCCCGCAGCCGGATGCGTTGTTGAGCGCCTTTGTCGATCTTGCTGCAAGGGCGGATGATGACCAGCTCAAGAGGCTGGAGGAGTTGATTGCCCGTCGTCGCGCTGAATTGGATCAGCCGTGATGACGAGTTATGGCCCACTACTTCAGTTCGCATTGCTATCCGGCTTCGTGCTGGCAGTAACGCTTACCCTGCTGATTGGAGCCTGCGAGCGCCCATTACGCCGTGCGCTGTCGGGAAAGACCCCCTATCAGCGAGCAAGAGTGTCTTGGTGGATGCTGGTAACACCCGCATTGGCGGGTATTGCCTATACGGCCATGACCATCGCCATGCCGTCGATGTTTGATGATTCGGCCAGATTTGCCGCTGCCTGCTCTGCGCACGCTGACACGCTGCTGCACCTGTGCGTTTGGCACCCGAGCGGCAATGGGCAAAGTGCCTGGCTATGGGGAGCATTGGCATTGTTGGCGGGATACGCGGTTTGGCTGGCTTTACGGGCCGCAGTTGGCCTTTGGCGTGCTCGTCGAACCCTTGCCTCGATGGTGCGCCTGAGCTGGCGTCCGGGGCATCCAGACAAACTTCGCGTGCTTGATGTCGATCAGCCTATGGCGCTGGCTTGTGGCGTCGGGAATGGCCACATCCTGCTTTCAACCTCGTTGATGCGGCGACTCGACCCAACGCAATTGCGCGTGGTGCTGGCGCACGAACAGGCTCATATCGCCAATCGAGATGTGCTGCATCGCCTGATCGCTGTCGTCTTGTCGAGCATCCAGTTGCCGGGCACTCGTCGCCGGCTGTTGCGCGATCTGGAACTCGCCTTGGAACAGCGTTGTGATTTCGCTGCTGCAAACGAAGTGGGATGCCCTGTCGCCGTAGCCGAAACCATCGTTGCAGTAGAAAAGATATTTCGGCAACACGCCAAGAAACAGATGCCTTTGGCTATGGCGTTCTTTTCCGATTTCGTCCCTGAGCGTGTCGAGGCGTTGCTGTCGTCCAAGCACTCGTCTGTCTCATACCTGGGGCCGATGCTGGGCATTCTTGTTCTGGCGTTTTGCAGCCTATCTACCGGCTGGCTGCATTCCGTGACCGAATCTCTCATCACTGTGATGACGAGGTAAGTCCATATGCGCGCGTGCTGTGTTTTTTTGCCTGAAAAACCGATGGATGATCGGTTTTATGACGACTCCACTCAGGCGTGTGCGAGCAGCCATGACGCGGAATCGTTTGCTCGCCACCTGTCGTCGTCGTGAGGATTTTCATGAATTTGATCCGCTTAGTAGCCTTGGTGTTTGTCGGAGCCTGCGGTACATCCGCAGCCCTGGCCGCCGAACCCCTGCGATTGGAGGAGGCAGTCTCCCGAGCACTGGCCGCCCACCCATCCATCGCCGCCGAAACGGCGCAGCTCCAGGCCGTCCGAGCGCGCACACAGCGCGAAGCCCTGCCACCGCCTTACACCATTGGCGGCGAGGTTGAGAACGTCGCTGGGAACGGCAACCTGCGAGGTATCCGCTCGGCTGAAACGACATTGCGCATCGGTCGGGTCATAGAACTCGGCGGCAAGCGTGAGGCTCGCCAAACGCTAGGACAAGCCGAGCTGAGAGAACAAGAGCACCAGGCCACCAAAACGCGGATAGACCTGGCTAGTTCAACGACGGCCCGCTTCATTGAAGTGCTCGCCAGGCAACAGCGATTGACCTATGCCGAGGAACGCATCAAGCAAGCGGAACGCACGCGGCAAGAGGTTGCTGCGTGGGTAAAAGCCGCACGCAATCCTGATTCAGATTTGCAGGCTGCCGATATTGCAGTCGCTGAGGCCCAACTGAATCGGGAGAGTGCTGAACACGAACTGGCAAGCGCCAAGATGACTTTGGCCGCAAGCTGGGGGGCAACGATCCCCGACTTCGGCGAGGTCGTCGGCGACCTCCAAACCTTGCCGACCGTGGCGCCATTCGAGACGCTGGCCGCCCGTTTGCCCATGACGCCGGAACTGTGGGCTTCGCGTTTGCGGGCCGACACCATCGGCGCCCGCCGCCGGCTCGCGGAGGCCGAAGCCAAACCCAACATCGACGTCAGCTTGGGCATTCGGCGTTTGGAAGCCTACAAGGATCACGGCGTAGTGATGTCGATCTCGGTGCCGCTGGGCAGCCCGACGCGCTCTGGATACGCGGTATCCCAGGCCAATGCGGAGCTTGCTGCGCTTGAAGCGAGGCGTGACGCCGAACGTTTTGAGCGCCATCAGGCGCTGTTCGACAAGTATCAAGAACTCACGCGCGCACGGACAGAGGCTGAGTCGCTACGCGCACGAATGCTGCCTATGGCTGAAAGCGCCCTGGCAACGACTCGTCGCGGCTTCGAGCAAGGCCGATTCTCCTATTTGTCGTTGGCTCAAGCGCAGCGAACGCTATTCGACCTGCGTGCGCGAGCTGTGGAAGCCGCCACCCGCTATCACCTTCTGCTGGTCGAGGTGGAACGCCTCACCGCCACCGTTGAGGACACCGCACCATGATTCGCATTCTTTCCCTGCTGCTCCTTTGTGTACTTGCCGCCGCATGCAGCCCTGGCGGCGACAAGCCCAAAGAGGCGGCCAGTGCCCAAGCCAGCGGAAGCTATGAGCGCGGCCCAAACAATGGGCGGCTACTCCGCGACGGTGACTTCGCTTTGGAGGTCACCATCTACGAAACCAACGCCCCCCCGCATTACAGGCTCTACGCCTATCGTGACGGCAAGCCAGTTGCCCCCGCTGATGTTGCCGCAACGATCAAGCTCTCCCGTTTGGATGGCGAGGTCAACCAATTCACGTTCAGGCCAGAAGGCAACTATCTGGTCGGCAGCGGTGAAGTGACCGAGCCGCATTCTTTCGATGTCGCCGTGACCGCCGAACACGCCGGAAAGAAGTCCACTTGGTCTTATGAATCCTATGAGGGTCGCGTAAGCATTCCGGCTGGTATCGCCAAGGATGCTGGCATCAAGACCGAATCAGCGGGGCCGGCAGTCATCCGAGACGTTGTGCGGCTGATGGGAACCGTTGTTCTGGATGCCGACAGACACGCAGCGGTTCGCGCACGCTTCCCTGGCATCGTGCGGTCAGTGAACGTGCAACAGGGCGAGCGAGTCCGCCGCGGCCAGACGCTGGCCATCGTGGAGGGCAACGACAGCATGCGCACCTACCCGATTACCGCACCGTTCGACGGCGTGGTGCTCGCACGCAACACGAACGTCGGTGATGTGGCTGAAGCAGGTGCGCTGTTCGAGTTGGCTGACCCGTCCTACGTATGGATCGACCTGCGCGCCATCGGCACCGATGCCGAAGCCCTACAGCCAGGGCAGCCGGTACGAATCCGGTCAGCCACCGGGAAGACCGAAGCCAGCGGAAAGATCCAGCGATTGTTGCCGGTGGCTGGCAGCGGCCAAAGCGTCATTGCCCGCGTCAGCATCCCGAACCCGGAGGGGCGCTGGCGCCCTGGCATGACCGTGGCGGCCGAGGTCACAGTAGGCACGCGCAAGGTATCACTGGCGGTAAAGGAGTCCGGGTTGCAGAGATTCCGAGACTTCACCGTGGTTTTCGCACAGGTTGGCGAGACATACGAAGTCCGAATGCTCGAACTTGGCGAGCGCGATGGTGAATACGCCGAAGTGACTAACGGACTCAAGCCCGGCACAAACTACGTGGCCGAGCAAAGTTTCCTGATACGCCAAGACATCGAAAAGTCTGGCGCAAGCCACGATCACTGAGGGCGCGGATATGCTCGAACGTATCATTCGCGCGTCCATCGCGCATCGCTGGCTCGTGCTTCTATTGGTGCTGGCCCTGTCCGGGCTGGGCATCTGGAACTACAGCCGCTTACCGATCGACGCGATACCGGACATTACCAACGTCCAGGTACAGATCAATACTGAGGCGCCGGGCTACTCGCCAATGGAGGCTGAGCAGCGCGTCACTTTTCCGGTTGAGACGGCGCTAGCTGGCCTCGCCCGGTTGGAATACACCCGCTCGATTTCCCGCTACGGCCTGTCGCAAGTCACTGCGGTCTTTGAGGACGGTACTGATATTTACTTTGCCCGCCAGCAGGTCGCCGAACGCTTGCAGCAGGCATCTTCGCAACTTCCGGCGGGCCTGAATCCTTCTCTCGGGCCGGTGGCAACCGGCCTGGGCGAGATATTCATGTATACCTTGGAACCCGAAAAGGGCTACGAGGAAATATGGACACCGACGGCGCTGCGCACATTGCAAGACTGGTCGGTGCGTCCGCAGCTCCGCAATCTGAAAGGCGTCACCGAGGTCAACACCATCGGCGGTTACGTGCGTCAGTTCCACATCACACCCGATCCGGTCAAGCTACTGGCCTACGAGTTGACGATGAACGACGTGCTGAACGCCGTTGCGCGGAACAACGCCAACGTCGGTGCCGGCTACATCGAACGTCACGGCGAGCAGTACCTGATCCGCATCCCCGGACAGGTAGGCGACATCGAGCGACTGCGGAAGATTGTCGTGGCAACGCGCGATGGGCTGCCACTCCGAATGTCCGACGTGGCGGAAGTTCTGGAAGGTAGCGAACTGCGAACCGGCGCGGCCACAAAAGACGGCAAGGAGGTCGTGCTGGGAACAGCATTCATGCTGATTGGCGAGAACAGCCGAGCGGTTGCACAGCGCACGGTAGAAAAGCTCGCTGAAATCGACGCGACACTTCCCGAGGGAGTCCGAGCGCACGCGGTTTATGACCGCACTCAACTCGTTGATCGCACCATCGCAACCGTGCAGAAGAATCTTCTGGAAGGCGCGTTGCTGGTGATTGCCGTGCTGTTCATGTTGCTAGGCAACCTGCGCGCAGCCCTGATAACCGCAGCGGTCATTCCGCTCGCCATGCTGCTGACGATCACCGGCATGGTGCAAAACCGAATCTCGGCCAACCTGATGAGCTTGGGCGCACTGGATTTCGGCCTGATTGTCGATGGCGCGGTCATCATCGTGGAGAACTGCTTACGCAGGTTCAGCGAACGACAGCACCAGCTCGGTCGGCTGTTGACCCGCGATGAGCGTTTCTCGCTGGTTTCGAGCGCCAGTGCAGAGGTCATCAAGCCTGCCCTGTTCGGATTGTTCATCATCACGGCGGTTTACCTTCCAATATTCGCGCTATCGGGTGTGGAAGGAAAGATGTTCCATCCGATGGCTCTTACCGTCGTGATCGCATTGACTGGTGCGATGGTGTTGTCCCTGACTTTCGTGCCCGCTGCGGTCGCGTTGTTTGTCACCGGCAAGGTTTCCGAGAAGGAAACCAAGGTGATGCGGGGCATCAGCCGCTTCTATGCGCCACTTCTCCAGAAGGCAATCAGGCTGAGAGTCGCCGTCGTCGCGGCGGCAGCGGTGTTGGTAGTGCTGTCTGGTTTGCTTGCAACGCGCCTTGGCACCGAGTTCATCCCTAATCTGGATGAAGGCGACATCGCCTTGCACGCGATGCGGATTCCCGGAACGAGTCTGACCCAGGCGATTGGCATGCAGCGCCAGTTGGAAGCGCGGATCAAGGAGTTTCCAGAGGTTGAGGAAGTCTTTGCCAAGATCGGTACTGCCGAGGTTGCGACTGATCCCATGCCGCCTTCGGTAGCTGACACTTTCATCATGCTCAAGGATCGCAGCGAATGGCCCGATCCGCGCAAACCGAGAGCCGTATTGCTTGCCGAGCTGGAAAAGGCGGTGAACACCATTCCCGGCAACAACTACGAGTTCACTCAGCCCGTGCAGATGCGCATGAATGAGTTGATCGCGGGTGTTCGAGCCGAGGTGGCGATCAAGGTGTATGGCGATGACATGGAGCAACTGGCCCAACTAGGCTCCAAGCTTGAAGCCGTGGCCGAGAGTATCGAGGGATCTGCTGACGTGGCGCTCGAACAGATTACGGGCCTGCCGCTGATGACGATCACGCCGAACGTGGATGCACTGTCTCGATACGGTCTGGCGATCGCTGACATACAGCAGACGGTGGCAATCGCTCTTGGTGGTGCCGTCGCTGGTCAGGTGTTTGAGGGCGATCGCCGCTTCGATATTGTGGTTCGGTTGCCCGAAGCGCAGCGCCAAGACCCTAAAGCACTGGCGACACTACCCATTCCCGTCCCGAGCGGCACTGCTGCCGCACCGGGCCAAGCCGGTTACGTACCGCTTGGCCAGCTTGCGTCAATCGAAGTGGCACCCGGCCCCAATCAGATCAGCCGCGAGAACGGTAAACGCCGGATCGTCATTACCAGCAATGTGCGCGGACGCGATTTAGGGTCGTTCGTGGAAGAACTGCGTGAGCGCGTAAGCCGCGAAATCACACTGCCAGAGGGCTATTGGGTCAATTACGGAGGCACGTTCGAGCAACTCATTTCGGCGAGCCAACGGCTGTCCGTCGTCGTGCCGGCTGTACTGGTTCTGATCTTCGGCCTTCTGTTCATGGCCTTCGGCTCGGGCCGGGACGCCACAGTCGTCTTTAGCGGCGTGCCATTGGCACTGACAGGCGGCGTTGCCGCATTGTGGCTACGCGATATTCCGCTTTCGATTTCGGCAGGGGTTGGATTCATCGCCCTATCCGGTGTGGCGGTGCTCAACGGCCTGGTGATGGTGAGCTTCATTCGCAAGCTGCACCACGAAGGCACGCCGATTCACGATGCCATCGTGAACGGCGCGATGACGCGGCTACGCCCGGTACTGATGACTGCGCTGGTTGCAAGCCTTGGTTTCGTCCCGATGGCCGTCAACGTCGGAACGGGTGCGGAAGTGCAACGACCCCTTGCAACCGTCGTCATTGGCGGCATTGTTTCCTCGACGCTGTTGACGTTACTGGTGCTGCCGGCCCTGTATCGCCTCATCCATCGGCGCACCGATAGCCAGGACACCGCGCCGGCGTAAGCAAGACGCCAATTTCAACGGTTCGCATGGCGCGGCGAACGAGAAAGACGCTTGCCGCACCCGAACCACATGGATTCTTAGGTGAGTAATTGAGGTATGAAATTCATGCGTGAAAGATCACTTGAAGTAATGCCGGATCGCCATCGACCGACCTGGCAACGGACTTCCCTGTTTCTTATGGCGACGACTATCCTGCTGTTCGCGTGCGCGAATCAGGCACTCGCCCATGCCGTTGCCGAGGGCGATAAGGGCTACATCCAGGAAATATCCGGCGTCAACCTCATCCCTTTTATGTATCTAGGGGCGAAACATATGGCGACGGGATACGACCATATCCTGTTCCTGCTTGGCGTAATCTTCTTCCTGTACCGGATGAAGCATATCGCCCTGTATGTGACGCTATTTGCCATCGGCCACTCAACCACGATGCTGCTTGGCGTGTATTTCAACGTCGGGATAAACAGCTACATCATCGACGCGATCATCGGTCTTTCGGTGGTTTACAAGGCGCTCGACAACATCGGCGCATTTCAGCGTTGGCTCGGCTTCCAGCCCAACACGAAAGTCGCAACAGTCGTATTCGGACTCTTTCACGGATTCGGCCTGTCAACCAAGATCATCGAATACAACATCTCGCCCGATGGCCTGATTCCAAATCTTTTGGCATTCAATGTCGGCGTTGAAATCGGGCAGTTGATCGCGCTCGGCACTATTCTGATCGCAATGAGCTACTGGCGCCGAACAGCTAGTTTCTGGCGCCATGCGTACACCGCCAACGTAGCGATGATGTGTGCCGGTTTCATCCTGATCGGCTATCAGCTCACCGGCTATTTCGTTTCCTGAATCAAACACGGAGAAAATTCCATGTACAACGTATCCAAGCCAACCCTCGACGACCTTCCATCGTCGAAACAACTGCTGCGCTCGACGCTCATTGCACTCGTCGCCGCCATCGCAATTTTGGTCGGCATCGTCCTTCCCTCCGAGTACGCGATCGACCCAACAGGGATTGGTCGCGTCCTCGGCCTGACGGAAATGGGGGAGATCAAGACGCAATTGGCCGAAGAAGCCGCTGCGGATGCCGCGAAGGATGCAGCCATGCCCGCTGCCGCGACGACAGGGAATGCAGGCACCGCCGCGCCTGCACAAGCACAGAACGCCGCGCAGGCGGAGAACGGCGCCGCCTGGCGCGATGAAATGCGCGTCGCACTCAAGCCCGGCCAAGGGGCGGAGGTGAAGTTGAGTATGAAGGCCGGCGAGCAGGTCGAGTTCAGTTGGGTTGCCGAAGGGGGCGTTGTGAACTTCGATACCCACGGCGATGGTGGCGGCCAGTCCATCAGTTATGAAAAGGGTCGCGCGGTGCCCGCTAGCAATGGCGTGATCCAGGCTGCCTTTAGTGGAAATCACGGTTGGTTCTGGCGGAACCGTGGCGACGCTGACGTGACGGTGATTGTTCGCACTCGCGGTCAATACATGGAAATGAAGCGCGTCTTGTGATTGGCAAATTGGTTACGGGCACATGCCCATGCACTCCGGCTTCCCCCCCCCATGCCAATTGCATGGCAGGAAGCCGAAGTTTCCCGCCCTGCCACATAGGCCGGGCCTCATCCCAGGAGATATTGAAAAATGAACATTCGTCCGGTTTTGATTGCAGCTCTAGCCAGCGCCTCGCTCGCTTCGCCATTCGTGATGGCCCATACCGGCGGGCATGACGACGATGCGAAGGCGATACCGAAGACATGCGAGCAATTGGCAGATACGAAGCGGTATATCAGTGACGTGGCTTATCCCGAAGTAAAGAAGCTGAAAGAGCAATGCGACGCCGCGAAGAAGAAGCCAAACGCGGCGCAATCTTCTGCGGAACGCCGCCCGTCCAACGGCGGCAACTGATTGTTTAGGGCGTAGCCGCGACTCACAGGTCGCGGCTACCGCCTGCGATGCGCACTCGTGGGAGCTATTCGTCTATGGAGTTGAGACATCTAAAATACTTTCTCGCCGTGGCGGAGGAGCTTCACTTCGCTAGAGCTTCGGAGAAGCTGCACATTGAACAATCTCCACTTTCTCGCGCCATTAAGGAGCTAGAGGAGGAGCTAGGTGTTGTACTGTTTGCCCGTACCACACGCAGCACTCGCCTAACACGTGCAGGTAAGTTGTTTCTGGAGCATGTCCGCCGGGTATTTGCTGTTCTGCAACAAGCGCGCGACAGCGTAAAAGCAGCGGCCAATGGATTTCACGGTCAGTTGCGGGTGGCCTTATCGGACGGCATTACACCGTCGCGCCTTCCGGCGGTGCTCGCTTTGTGCCGACAGGAAGAACCTGAAGTCGAGATTCGCTTCTCCGAAGTGCCGTTGTCGCAACAAATCAAGGGGCTACACGACGATCTTTATGACGTAGGATTCGCGCAATCAGACGAAGTGGGCGAAGGCATCGTCGCTATACCCGTCTGGAGCGATGCGCTCATGGTGGCTGTACCTGCTCGACATCCTCTGCTGGTGCATAAGCGCATTCCGTTGGAGGAACTGCTCCGCTACCCTCTGGTTCTGTGCGATCCACAGGTTTGCGAAAGCCACGCGAAACACGTTGATCGGGTACTGCGCCGTGCGGACATGGAACCCCTGATCGCGGAGCGCGTGGCCTCCTGCGATTTGATGATGGCGCTTGTATCGGCCGGCTTCGCGCTTGGGCTTACGGGTGCAGCACACATTACAGCTAGCAGACAACCGGGCGTGGTGGCCCGCCCCTTGGCATCACGTGTCCCACCCCTGACAACCTATCTGCTGCACCCTATAGGCGAACCATCGGAGGTTCTGGCTCGATTCATTGAGCGCGTACAGGCCATCGAATCTCTGGAATCTCCCAGGCCCATGCTGGGCCGCAATCTTGATCCCCCGGAGGAACCTGCGCCATGACGAAGATCATCCATTTCTTGCTGGTGCCGGTGTTGACCGCCTGCGGCCAATCCGAAACGCCTCAGAAGGCCAACACATCGGAAGCGAATATCCCAACGGTGGAGGAACTGGCAGCCAATCCCGAACGGTTGAAGGAACTACGCCAACAGTGCAAGACGGATCGGCCCAAGCGGGGTGACGTGCTCTGCAATCGGGTGGCCGGGGCCACGCGCAAACGGTTCTATGGCGACGGCGAAACGCCCTACACGCCGCCGAAGGAATCGCCCAAGTTCTGATCGTTGGCAGTTCGCCGCATCGGCTTCAATTTTCTGTTCGACACGCCGCAATGCGCTATCGCTTGCGGCGTTTTTCTTTGATTCGACGCCGCGCGAATTCTGTCTTTTTGCTCGACCTTTCTGCTCGAAACGGTCTTTGACCGGCACTGACCTGGCACCGATCCTGACGCTAGCGGCACGTCCTTGTGCCGCGCTTTCCATGAGGAAGAAGCGCAGGGGAAATCGGAGGCCAGGTAATGCAAGGGACGAACGTGCTGTTCGGTCAGATCGCCGTGGTATTCGGCATCGTGATCGCCGGCGTGTGGGGCGCCACACAATGGACAGCAGCCGCCCTTGGTTATCAGCTACGCCTTGGCTCGCCCTGGTTCGATCTTCTTGGCACACCGATCTACCACCCGTGGAAGCTGTTTGAGTGGTGGTTCTTCTTCGATGCCTACGCGCCGCGCGTGTTCGATACCGGCGGCGCCATCGCGGGTGGCAGCGGCCTGCTGGCGGTGGTGGTCGCCATCGGCATGTCGATCTGGCGCTCACGGCAATCGCGCCTGGTCACGACCTACGGCTCGGCGCGCTGGGCGAACGCGGATGACATTCGCAAGGCGGGTCTGACGCAGCCGGCCGGCGTATTCCTCGGCCAGCACGACCGCCAGTACCTGCGGCATGAAGGCCCGGAACACGTCCTGACCTTCGCTCCCACACGCTCGGGCAAAGGTGTCGGCCTGGTGGTGCCGACGCTGCTTTCCTGGCCTGCGTCCGCCGTCATCCACGACATCAAAGGCGAGAACTGGCAGATCACTGCCGGCTGGCGTAGCCGCTTCAGCCACTGCCTGCTGTTCAACCCCACCGATGCAAAGTCGGCGACCTACAACCCACTGCTGGAGGTGCGGCGCGGCGCGCATGAGGTGCGCGACGTGCAGAACATCGCGGACATTCTGGTCGATCCCGAAGGTGCGCTGGAGAAGCGCAACCATTGGGAAAAGACCAGCCATGCGCTGTTGGTCGGCGCCATCCTGCATGTGCTCTACGCGGGCGAAGACAAGACGCTGCGCGGCGTCGCCAACTTCCTGTCCGACCCGGCCAGCCCCTTCGAGCTGACCTTGCACCGGATGATGACCACGCCGCACCTCGGCGATGGGCCGCATCCTGTCGTCGCTTCGGCGGCGCGCGAAGTGCTCAACAAGTCGGACAACGAGCGTTCCGGCGTGTTGAGCACCGCCATGTCGTTCCTCGGCCTGTACCGCGACCCCACGGTGGCCGAAGTCACATCGCGCTGCGACTGGCGCATTGCCGACCTGATCGCGGCAGAGCATCCGGTGTCGCTGTATTTGGTGGTGCCGCCCTCGGACATATCGCGGACGAAGCCGCTCATCCGCCTGATCCTCAACCAGATCGGCCGGCGCCTCACCGAATCGCTCGATGGCTCCGATGGCATCGAGCGCCGCCACAAGCTGCTACTGATGCTCGATGAGTTCCCCGCGCTGGGACGACTCGACTTCTTTGAGACGGCCTTGGCCTTCATGGCGGGCTACGGCATCCGCAGCTTCCTCATCGCGCAGTCGCTCAACCAGATCGACAAAGCCTACGGCCAGAACCATTCGATTCTCGACAACTGCCATGTGCGCGTGACGTTCGCCACGAACGACGAGCGCACGGCCAAGCGCATTTCCGAGACGCTGGGCACGGCCACCGAACTGCGCGCCCAGCGCAACTACGCGGGCCACCGGCTCGCGCCGTGGCTGGGCCACCTGATGGTGTCGCGCCAGGAAACCGCGCGCCCGCTGCTGACGCCGGGCGAAGTCATGCAGCTTCCGCCCGACGAGGCCGTGGTGATGGTGTCCAGCGTGGCGCCGATCAAGGCCAAGAAGCTGCGCTACTACGCGGACGCCAATTTCAAGCGTCGCGTGCTGCCGCCGCCCGCGCTGGCGGACGGGCAGTACGCCGACGCGCCGCCGTCGCGGCCCGACGACTGGAGCGGGCTGGCGATTCCTGCCGTGCCCGCTGCACTGGCCGCCGCATCCGCCGATGGCCTGGAGAACTTGGGTTCGACCGACGACGGCGGCCCGCGCCGTCAGCCCGAACTCTCCGAAACCGTCGCCTACGACCCCGAGCTGGCCGCTCCCGCGGCCGACCTTGGGCTGCTCGATGACGACGACGACCTGCCGCTTCCCCTTCCTCGCCAGCTCGATCCAGCCATGCAGCGCACGGCCCGGCTGGCTTCCCTCGACCCCAACGACGGAATCGAGCTATGAGCCACTACCGCCTCAACCTGTTCATCCAGCCGGAGCACGCCAAGCGGCTCGATGAGCTGGCCGCCAAGAAAGGCGTGTCCAAGTCGTCCATCGTCGCGGCGGCGCTCGCATCGTGGCTTTCGCCCGATGCTGCCGACCAGCGCGAGGCGGCCATTGCCAAGCGGCTTGATCGCCTGTCGCGCCAAGCCGAGCGCATGGAGCGCGACCAGAACATCGCCATCGAAACGCTGGCGCTGTTCATCCGCTACTACCTGACCGTGAGCACGCCAGTTCCCGAGGCGCACCAAGACGCGGCACGCGCGCAGGGCAAAGCGCGCTTCGAGCAGTTCACCGAGCAGCTTGGCCGCCACCTGCTGCGGGGCCGCAGCCTGGTGCGCGACGTGGTGGAGGAACTGCATCCCGACCCGATGCGGATGGAAGACGCGGCGGCAGCCGCGCAAGCGCAGGAGCGTGCGTCATGAGCGCCATTCCGCAGTCCATGAGTGCCACGTCGCTCGACCGCCGCATCCAGATGCTGCGCACGGCGATGGGGCCACTAATCGCCGCTGCGCTCGAAGACCCGGACGTGGTGGAGGTGATGCTGAATCCCGATCGCACCCTTTGGGTGGATCGGCTTTCCAGTGGGCGTGCGCCGATGGGCGTGGAACTGCCCGAGGCGGATGGCGAGCGAATCATCCGCCTGGTCGCGGCCCACGTCGGCGCGGAAGTCCATCGCGGCCAGCCGCTGCTGTCCGCCGAGTTGCCCGAGACGGGCGAACGCTTCGAGGGCATCTTGCCGCCGGCAGCGCCAGGGCCGGCCTTCGCGCTGCGCAAGCGCGCCATCGGTGTGATTCCGCTGGAGCGGTACGTCATCGACGGGATGATGACCAGCGCGCAGGCGGGCTTTCTCGTTCGTGCCGTGCGCGAGCGGCAGAACGTGTTGATTGCCGGCGCCACCAGCAGCGGCAAGACCACGCTCGCCAATGCTTTGCTCGCCGAAATCGCCGCCACCGGCGACCGCGTGCTGGTGCTCGAAGACACGGTGGAACTGCAATGCGCGGCCCGCGACCACGTTCCGCTGCGCACCCGCGCGGGCGTGGTGTCGATGACCGAACTGGTGCGCTCGTCCATGCGCTTGCGCCCTGATCGCGTCGTCGTCGGCGAGGTGCGCGGTGCCGAGGCGCTGGATCTCATCAAGGTGTGGGGCACGGGCCACCCCGGCGGCATCGCCACGATCCACGCCGGCTCCGCGCTCGGCGCGCTGCTGCGCCTGGAGCAACTGATTCTCGAAGTGGCGGTGAATCCGCCCCGTGCGCTGATCGCCGAGGCGGTCAACGTGGTGATCCACATCGCCGGACGCGGGCGCAAGCGCCGCATCGAGAGCATCGCCCGCGTCGTCGGCTTCGACGGCGTGGGCTACCAACTGGCGGACGCGCTGGAAACGCCGTTTCCCGAGCTGCCGCCACGTCCCGATGCCGCACCCGCTGCGGCGACATCCCCATCCCCTGACTCACTTGGAGAACTGCCATGACGCAGATGACCATTCCTGCTTTCCGTTTTTCTGCAAATCCGGCTTTGCGTCTTGCGCAGCTGCGCTGCCTGGCCCGCCCTGCGGGGCAAGGGCTGTTGCTGGCCGCGCTGCTGCTGTTCCTGGCCGGAACCGCGCAGGCCGCCGGTTCCTCGATGCCGTGGGAAGGCCCGCTGCAATCCATCCTCGAATCCATCCAGGGGCCGGTGGCGCGCATCGTCGCGGTCATCATCATCATCGCCACGGGCCTCGCGCTCGCGTTCGGTGACACGTCCGGCGGATTCCGCAAGCTGATCCAGATCGTGTTCGGTCTGTCCATCGCCTTCGCGGCGTCGAGCTTCTTCCTGTCGTTCTTCAGCTTCTCCGGCGGGGCCGTCGTATGAGTGCCCCGGACACCTTCGCGGACGGCTTCGAGGTGCCGCTGCATCGCTCGCTGACCGAGCCGATTCTGCTGGGCGGTGCGCCGCGCACCGTGGCGATCGCCAACGGCACGCTGGCCGCCGCTGTCGGCCTGGGCCTGCAACTGTGGATTCCCGGCGTGGTGCTCTGGATCGTCGGCCATTCGCTGGCGGTGTGGGGTGCGCGCGTCGATCCGCAGTTCATGCAGGTCTTCGCCCGGCACATCAAGCACCGCCCGCTGCTGGACGTGTGAGGGGAGGACGCCGCGATGCTGAACCTCGCCGAATACCGCCAGCGCCCGGCCTTGCTTGCCGACTGGCTGCCCTGGGCCGGGCTGGTCGCACCGGGCGTCGTCTTGAACAAGGACGGCAGTTTCCAGCGCACGGCCCGGTTTCGCGGGCCTGACCTCGACAGCGCGACGCAAGGCGAACTGGTCGCCACGTCGGCGCGGTTGAACAACGCGCTGCGCCGCATGGGATCGGGCTGGGCGCTATTCATCGAAGCCGAGCGCCGGCCGGCGGCCGATTATCCGCACTCGGAGTTTCCCGAGCCGCTTTCGTGGGTGGTGGAGGAAGAACGCCGTGCCGCCTTTGAGGAATCGGGCAATCACTTCGAGAGCGGCTATCACCTGACGCTGCTTTACCTGCCGCCGGAAGAATCCCGCGCCCGTGCAGCCAAGATGCTCTACGAGAACACGCCGACGAATGGCGTGGACTGGCGCGAGCGGCTGCAAGCCTTCGTCGCGGAAACGGATCGCGTCTTCGACCTGCTCGACGGCGTGATGCCGGAAATTGACTGGCTCGATGACAGCCAGACGCTGACCTACCTGCACGCGACCATCTCGACGCGGCGCTATCGCGTGAGCGTGCCCGAAGTGCCGTTCCACATCGACGCGCTGCTGACCGATTCCGCGCTGGTCGGCGGCCTGGCGCCCATGCTGGGCGACCAGCACCTGCGCGTGGTGTCGGTGCGCGGCTTCCCGACCTCGACCTGGCCGGGGATTCTGGACGACCTCAACCGCCTCGGCTTTGCGTACCGCTGGAGCACGCGCTTTCTGTGTCTCGACAAATCCGAGGCGGAACGGGAGTTGGGGCGCCTGCGCCGCCAGTGGTTCGCCAAGCGCAAGAATGTCATCGCGCTGCTGCGTGAAACGATCTTCCAGCAGGAAAGCCCGCTGGTCGATACCGACGCCAACAACAAGGCCGCCGACGCCGACGCTGCCTTGCAGGAGTTGGGTAGCGATCAAGTCGCCTTCGGCTATCTGACGGCGACCGTCACCGTCATGGACACGGACGCCGCCGTCGCCGACGAGAAGCTGCGCATGGTGGAGCGCGTCATCCAGGGTCGGGGCTTCGTCACCATCCCTGAAACGCTCAATGCCGTGGATGCCTGGCTGTCCTCGCTCCCCGGCAACGCCTACGCCAACGTGCGCCAGCCCATCGTCTCGACGCTGAACTTGGCGCACATGATGCCGGTGTCGGCGGTATGGGCCGGGCCGGAGAAGAACGACCACCTCGACGGCCCGCCGCTGATCGTCACGCGCACCGATGGCGCGACGCCGTTCCGGCTGGTGACGCACATCGGCGACGTGGGCCACACGCTGGTCGCGGGGCCGACTGGCATGGGCAAGTCGGTCTTGCTCGCCACGCTGGCGATGCAATTTCGCCGCTATCGCGGCTCGCGCATCTTCGCCTTCGACATGGGCCGTTCCATGCGGGCCACGATCCTGGGCCTGGGCGGCGAACACTACGACTTGGGCACGGATGGCGAAATCGCCTTCCAGCCACTCGCGCGCATCGACCGTGAGGGCTACCGCACCTGGGCCGCCGAATGGATCGAAGGCCGCTTGCTGCACGAAGGCGTGGCGGTCGGCCCCGACGAGAAGGCGGCTATCTGGTCGGCGCTGGGAAGTCTCGCCGGTGCGCCGGTGGAGCAGCGCACGATGACGGGACTTTCCGTGTTGCTGCAATCAAACACGCTGCGGCAGGCGCTGTCGCCCTATGTGCTCGGTGGCGCGCACGGCAAGCTGCTGGACGCCGACCATGACCGCCTCGGCATGGCCGACGTGCAGTGCTTCGAGATGGAGGAGCTGATGCACAGCAAGGCCGCCGTCATGGCCGTGCTGCATTACCTCTTTGCGCGTTTTGATGAACGCTTCGACGGGGCGCCCACGCTGCTGATCCTCGACGAAGCATGGCTGTTCCTCGATGACCCGGTGTTTGCCGCGCGTATCCGCCAGTGGCTCAAGACACTGCGCAAGAAGAACGTCAGCGTCATATTCGCCACGCAGAGCCTTGCCGACATCAAGGATTCGAGCATCGCACCCGCGATCATCGAAAGCTGCGCGAGTCGGATTTTCTTGCCCAACCCGCAGGCGACCGAGCCGCAGATTCGCACGATCTACGAGGGCTTCGGCCTCAACAGGCGGCAGATCGAAATCGTCGCCACCGCGCAGCCCAAGCGCGACTACTACTACCAATCCCGCCTCGGCAACCGCCTGTTCGACCTCGACCTGGGGCCGGCGGCGCTGGCGTTTGCGGGCGCTTCCACGCCGCAAGACCAGCGCGACATAGACCGCGTGCTGCTGGACGCCGGCGTGCCCGGCTTCGCGGGCGCCTGGCTGCGCCATCGCGGCCTCGATTGGGCGGCCGACCTGCTGCCCTCGTTCCCCGGCCTCGCGCCGGGTTCCCTCGCTGACCAACCCTTGGAGAACCTGCCATGAAGAAGCGTCTTATTGCCGCCGCCATCGCGGCCATGCTTTGCACCGCCACCGCCCATGCGCAATGGGTCGTGGTCGATCCCACGAACCTCGTGCAGAACACGCTGACCGCGATCCGCACGCTGGAGCAGATCAACAACCAAATCCAGCAGCTTCAGAACGAAGCGCAGATGCTGATGAACCAGGCGCGCAACCTCGCCAGCCTGCCGTCCAGCGTGGTGAACCAGTTGCGCGCCAATCTGGCGACCACCGAGCGGCTGATCGCCCAGGCCAGGGGCTTGGCCTACGACGTGACGAATCTGGATCGGGAGTTCGCGCGCCTGTATCCCGAGCAGTACGCCGCCACCGTCAGCGGCGACCAGATGTACCGCGACGCGCAGGAACGTTGGCGGAACACGCTCAACGGCTTGCAGACCACCATGCAGATGCAGGCGCAGGTGTCGCAGAACCTGGGCGAAGACGAAAGCGTGCTGGCCGATCTTGTGGGCAAGAGCCAGTCGGCCGAAGGTGCGTTGCAGGCGATGCAGGCCATGAATCAATTGCTGGCCTTGCAGGCCAAGCAGTCGATCCAGTCGCAGCGGCTCCAGATCACGCAAGACCGGGCGGCATCGCTGGAGCTGGCGCGGCAGGCGGCAGCCACGGAGCGCGCCCGCGAGGTGCGGCGGCGCTTCCTCGGCGACGGCACGCCGTACACGCCGCAGTCCGTGAACTTCTACGGCAACTGACGGGAGGCCGCCATGCGATGCGTCCTCGCCCTTGGTGTCGTGCTGCTGGCCGCTTGCGGCGAGCAGCCGGCCGACCACCTTGCCGATGCCTTGGCCGCCGATCCCGTGCGGCTCAAGGCATTGCGCGCGCAATGCGCGGCCGACCGGCAGGCCACGGGCGAGGACGCTTGCCGTGCCGCCGCCGAAGCCTTCCGGCGGCGCTTCTTCTCCGGCCAGGCCGGGCCGGATGAGTACCAGACGCTGGCCGACCTGCCGCCGATCCCGCCGAGCTTCGAGGAGCCGGCCGATGGCGTGGCGCCGGCCGATCCCGCCGAACCGGAGGACACGCCATGAATGACGTGACCATCATCGACCAGTTCCTCAACACCTTTGCCGCTTATATCGACTCGGGTTTCGGGCTGCTGCGGGGCGAAGTGGCGTTCCTCACGGCCACGCTGATCGTCATCGACATGACGATCGCCGGCCTGTACTGGGCCATGAGCCATGCCACCGGCCAGGGCGAGGACGTGATCGCCAAGCTGCTGCGCAAGGTGCTCTACGTCGGTGCCTTCGCCTACATCATCAATAACTTCAACTGGCTGGCCAGCATCGTGTTCCGCTCGTTTGCGGGATTGGGCATCACCGCCACCGGCTGGGCCATCACGATGGAGAACTTCTTGCAGCCGGGCCGGCTGGCGAAAACCGGCATCGACGCCGGGGCGCCGATTCTGGAGCAGATCGGCGAGATGGCGGGCTTTCCCGAAGTGTTCGTGAACCTCGACCCCATCGTGGTGATGTTCCTCGCGTGGCTGATCGTGGTCTTGTGCTTCTTCGTGCTGGCGATCCAACTGTTCATCACGCTGATCGAGTTCAAGCTGACCACGCTCGCCGGATTCGTGCTGGTGCCATTCGCGCTCTGGAACAAGACCGCGTTCCTCGCCGAAAAGGTCTTAGGCAACGTGGTGGCCTCCGGCGTCAAGGTTCTGGTGCTGGCCGTGATCGTCGGTATCGGCTCGGGCTTGTTCGCTCAGTTCCAAGTCCATCCCGCCGAGCCGTCCATCGACCACGCGCTGGTCATCATGCTGGCCTCACTCACGCTGCTGGCGCTGGGGATCTTCGGCCCCGGCATTGCCACGGGCCTCGTGTCCGGTGCGCCGCAACTCGGCGCGGGCGCAATGGCCGGTGCTGCTGTCGGCGCTGCCGGCACGGCCGTCGCCATTGGCGCCGCTGCGACGGGCGTAGGCGGTGCCGTGGCCGCTGGCGCGCGCATGGCCCCGGCTGCCGCCAAGCTGGCCGGCGCTGGTGCGCGTGCCGCCACGTCGGCGGCTGGTAGTGCGAAATCGGCGTTCCAGGCCGGCTCCGCCGCCGCAGGTGGTGGTGCGAAAGGCGCAATGGCGGGCCTGGGCAACGTCGCCAAGACCGGCGCGCAGGCAGCCGGGCGAGGTGCTGCATCCCGCGCTTCCGCTGCCGGGCAACGCATAGCCGCTCCCTTCCGCGCTGGCTGGAATGGCGCTGCTGCCGATGGCGGCGCGGGCGCGGCATCCGGTCAGGGTGCCGCAGGCGAGGCCGCATCCGGCGCCGCTACGGCGCAGACACAGAAACAGCCCGCCTGGGCCAAGCGGCTGCATCGCCGCCAGCAACTCACCCATGCCGCGACCACCGCCGCCCACACGCTGCGCGGTGGCGATGGCGGCGGCTCCGGCCAAGGGCCGAGCCTGCGCGATTCCGATTCATAAGGAGAACTGACCATGCGATTCAAGAAACCGCAGGTGCGCTACGCCGACACGCCGCAGCCTGCCACGCCGTACCAAGCTGCCGGCCAGGTGTGGGACGAGCGCATCGGCTCGCCGCGCGTCCAGGCGAAGAACTGGCGCCTGATGGCCTTCGGCTGCCTGACGCTTGCGCTGCTGATGGCCGGCGGCCTGGTGTGGCGCTCGGCGCAATCCATCGTGACGCCCTACGTCGTGGAGGTGGACAACGCGGGCCAGGTACGCGCCGTGGGCGAAGCCGCCACGCCATACCGGCCCAACGATGCGCAGACCGCGCACCACATCGCGCGCTTCGTGACGCTGGTGCGCTCGCTGTCCATCGACCCCATCGTCGTCCGCCAGAACTGGCTGGACGCCTACGACTACACGACCGACAAGGGCGCGGCCGTGCTCAACGACTACGCACGGGTCAACGACCCGTTCGCGCGCATCGGCAAGGAGTCGGTGACGGTGCAGATCACCAGCGTCGTGCGCGCCAGCGACACGTCTTTCAACGTGCGCTGGACGGAACGCCGCTACGTCAACGGAGCCGCGGCGGGCTTGGAGCGGTGGACGGCCGTGGTGTCCATCGTGCTCCAGCCGCCGCGCACCGAAGAACGCCTGCGCAAGAACCCCCTGGGCATCTACGTCAACGGCCTGTCGTGGAGCCGCGAACTGGATTCTTCCGAAGGAGCCAAGCCATGAATGATCTTTTCCGTAAATCCGCCTTGCCGGTGATCTTGCTTGCCCTGGCGGGCTGCGCCACGCAGGGCAAGCCACCGCCGACCATCTCGCTCGATGAGCAGCCGGTGCAGGCCCAGCCGCTACCCGAGCCACCCGCGCCGGTGGAGGTGGTGGCCGTGCCCGAGGTGCTGCCGATGCCGGCGCAGTTGAAGCCATTGCCCGAAGCCGAGGACGCCAAGCCCACGCCGGAGCCAGCCGACGAGAAGGTGCGCGTCTCACGGGCCAATGCCGAGGCGCGCGTCGCACCCACGCGCGAGGGATACGTCAACGCGATTCAGGTGTGGCCGTTCACCGATGGCGCGCTCTACCAAGTCTATGCAGCCGTAGGCCGCGTGACCGTGATTTCGCTCCAGCCGGGCGAGGAGCTGGTGACGGTGGCCGCTGGTGATACCGTGCGCTGGATCGTGGGCGATACGTCGAGCGGCAGCGGTGCTGACCTGCGCGTCAATGTGCTGGTCAAGCCGATCCGCTCGGGCCTCAAGACCAATCTCGTCATCACCACCAACCGCAGGACGTACCTGCTGGAGTTGGCTTCGACGGAAAAGACGTGGATGGCGTCGGCTTCTTGGGAGTATCCGCGTGACCGGATGCTGGCCTTGCAGCGCCAAGCGCAGGCGGCCAGCGCCGCCGCGCCGGTGGACTCCGGCTTGTCGCTGGAGAACCTGCGCTTTCGCTACGCGGTCAGCGGCAGCACCCCGCCGTGGAAGCCGCTGCGCGCGTTCGACGACGGCGCGAAGGTCTATATCCAGTTCCCGCCCGGTATCGCGCAAGGCGAGTTGCCGCCGCTGTTCGTGATCGGGCCGGAAGGCGACGGGCAACTGGTCAACTACCGCTTCCGCTCGCCGTACTACATCGTGGATCGGCTGTTCGGCGCCGCCGAACTGCGCCTGGGCGGGGACAAGGGTGACGTGGTGCGAATTGAGCGCACGGACGGCGTTGCGCGGAGGAACTGACCATGAGCCAGGACGACACCCCCGACCTCGCCACGCCACAGGCGGGCAAGGTCGCGCCGGAGGCGGTGGCGCTGCGCGCCCAGCCGCGCCCAGTCACTCGCCTGAATCGGCGCACGCTGGCCATCCTCGTCGGCGGCCTGTCCGTCGCCGTGCTCGGGGCCACGATCTGGTCGCTGCAACCGCAGCGGCGCGGCGCGGGCGAGCAGACCGAGCTTTACAACGTCGATCGTGTCTCGAAGTCCGAAGGGTTGGACGGCCTGCCGGCGGACTACTCGAAGCTGACGCCGAAAGTGCCCGAGCTGGGGCGGCCGCTACCGGGCGACCTCGGCCCGGCCATCGTGAACTCGCAGCAGCCGGCCGTGGCCGCTTACGCGGCCCCTGGCCACGATCCCAACGACGCCTTGCGCAAGGAGGCGGAAGCCGCTGCGGCTTCGTCGGTGTTCTTCCGCTCGGGCGGCCAAGGGCAGGCGGCCGCCACGATAGCGCAGGCGGCGCCGGGTGCGCCCGGCGGTGCAAGCGCACTCGCGGCCTTCGACCCGCTCGCTGCCGGGCCGGCCTCGACGGCGGCCCAGCCCGCCGACCCGACTGCCGTGCAGAACCGGCAAGACCAGAAAGAGGCGTTCCTGAAAGCCGGCTCTACGGAAACCCGCAATTCCGGCAATCTGGCGCTGCCGGCGTCGCCCTATCAGGTGATGGCCGGAACCGTGATCGCGGCCGCGCTGGTGACTGGCATCAAGTCAGACTTGCCGGGCGACGTGATCGCCACTGTCACGGAGCCGGTCTATGACACGGCCACGGGCAAGTTCCTGCTGATCCCGCAGGGGTCGCGCATCCTGGGCAAGTACAACAGCCAGGTCAGCTATGGGCAGAGCCGCGTGCAGGTGGTGTGGAACCGGGTCATCCTGCCGGATACCTCATCGCTGACGCTCGACAACCTTGTGGGCACCGATCCAGCGGGCTACGCCGGCCTGGAGGACGACGTGGACTGGCATTGGAAGCGCATCGTCTCGGGCGCGGTGCTGACGACGCTGCTGGGCGTGGGCGCCGAACTGGCCGCGCCGGAGAACCGCCAGGACGGCAACCGCATCGTCATCGCCGGGCGTGATAGCGCCCAGGACAGCATCAATCAAGTCGGACAGGAGATCACCCGGCGCAACATGAACATCCAGCCGACGCTGACCACGCGGCCCGGCCTGCCGGTGCGGATCATCGTCAACCGGGATCTGGTGCTGCGGCCGTACCAGCCCCTGTTCTTTAACCGGGGAGCTTCGCAATGACCACGACCAAGAAGCTGCGGCTCGGGCCTCTGCCCAAGACCGAGAGTGTCAAGCTGACCTTCGCCTGCCCGGCAAGCCTGAAAGCCGACCTCGACCGCTACGCCTCGCTGCACGCGCAGGCGTATGGCGAGGTGGTCGATGCAGAGAAATTGATCCCGCACATGCTGGAGGCGTTCATGGCGGGGGATCGGGGATTCAGGAAGGGCACGGCGACCCGGAGCGCGCCATCGAAGCCGACATGATGGCGTCACATACCAACGGCATCCATCGAACGCGCAGCCACCGGCTGCGCGTTCTTCATTCTGGATGCCGCCAAGCCTCTTGGGCTATGATGACGCGACAGGCCCGCCGTTCCTCGGCAATCCAGCACGACACGGTGCGATGCGGCTTTCTCTCCCGACGCTCTTATGTGGCTCCTAGCCGACGAAGCCGCGGTTCTGCAAAGCGGCCCCGAAAAGAGCTAACCTACTGTCCCATATACGGTTTCAAGCCCTGCGTGATTTGCGCGAAAGACTTGACACCGGCACTTTTTTGTTGCCGTCGCGAGTCGACTGCGCGCGATCCGTAGGCCGCGGACCGGAACGTGGCGGCACGGGTGGACGCCCGGCCTGCACCGGCACTCCCGCGCGCGTCAGTCCTCGAACAGGCCCTGCGGATACTCGGGCTTCTGCTCGCGCGCCATCAGCCGCTTCAGGCCGTCGGCGGGGGTCAGCTCGCCCTTGAGCACGTCGCGCACGGTGCTGGAGATGGGCAGCTCGATGCCGTGGCGGTCGGCCTGACGCATCACTTCCTCGGCGGTCTGGATCGATTCGACCACCTGGCCGATCTCGCGCACGGCCTCGGCGATGGACTGGCCACGGCCCAGCGCCAGACCGAGGCGGCGGTTGCGGGACAGATCGCCGGTGCAGGTCAACACCAGGTCGCCCAGACCGGCCAGACCCATCAGGGTCTCGGCCTTGCCGCCGATGGCGAGGTTCAGACGCAGCATCTCGTTGAGGCCGCGGGTGATCAGACCGGCGCGGGCGTTCAGGCCCAGGGCCATGCCGTCGGCGACGCCGGTGGCGACCGCCAGCACGTTCTTCATCGCCCCGCCCAGCTCGGCGCCGAGCATGTCCTCGCCGGTGTAGGCACGAAAGGCCGGGCCGTGCAGGGCCTCGGCGACCTGGCGGGCGAAGTCGGCGCTGTCGGAGTGCACGGTGAGCGCGGTCGGCAGGCCCTGCGCCACTTCCTTGGCGAAGGACGGGCCGGTGACCACGGCCAGCGGCACGTCGGCGGGCAGGATGTCCCCGGCGACTTCATGCAGGAACCGGCCCGAGCCGGGCTCGAAACCCTTGGTCGCCCAGGCCACGCCGGCATGCGCGGGCCGCAGCGGCGCGAGCGCGTGCAGGGTCTCGGCGAAGGCGTGCGAGGGCACCACCACCAGCACCAGGTCGCAGCCGTGCAGCGCCTCGGCCAGATCGGTGGTGGCGCGCAGGGTCTCCGGCAGCGGAATGCCGGGCAGATAGCGGGTGTTCTCGTGGCGCTGGTCGATGGCTTCGACCACCGCGGCGTCGCGGCCCCACAGCACCGTGGGGTGGCCGTGGCGGGCGATCAGCGCGGCCAGCGCCGTGCCCCAGGAGCCGGCGCCAAGGACGGCGACGGCCGGGACACTGCCGGCGACGGACGCGGAAGATGCGGACTCGGAGGATGCAGCCATGCGCGACTCCGGGGCGGCCGACGTCGAAGAAAGCCCCGGGACGCGAGCCCCGGGGCCGTGGATCAGGCGTTGCCGCTGAGGTCGCCGAACTGGCCGGCACCCTGCTGCGCCTGGCGCTGACGCAGGCTCTCGGCGTAGACGCCTTCGAAGTTGATCGGCTGCAGCAGGAACGGCTGGAAGCCGCCGGCCTGGATCAGGTCGCCGATGATCTGGCGGGCATAGGGATAGAGCACGGTCGGGCAGTGGATGCCGAGCATCGCGTCGAGGGTCTGCTCGTCGAAACCGGCCAGACCGAACACGCCGGCCTGCTGGGCCTCGACCAGGTAGACGGTCTTGTCTTCCAGCTTGCAGGTCAGGGTCACGCTGAGCACCACCTCGAACATCTGCTCGGACAGGCGCTGCACGCGCTGGTTCAGGTTCATTTCCAGCTGGGGCTGACCCTGCTCGTTGAACACCTGCGGCGCGCCCGGGGCCTCGAAGGAGACATCCTTGACGTAGATCTTCTCGACCGAAAAGCTCGGGCCGGTGGCTTCGGCGGCGGCGCCGTTGGGCATGGGTTCGGACATGTGCAGCTCCAGTGCTGACGGGTGTGAGTGAAAGGCCAAATTATGGCATCGGGTCGCGCGTGAGGTGCGCGCGGGGTGATGGGATGGGGGCGGCGTCGGCCCTTCGCAAGCGTCGGCGGGCGGCCCGCACCCGGCCGTGTGGCCGCGACGGGCAGGCTCAGCCCTTGCCCTTGATCAGGGGCAGATCGGCCGACTGCCAAGCCTGGATGCCGCCTTCCAGCACGTGCACGTGCTCGAAACCGGCGGCCTTCAGGCGCTTGGCGGCGCCGCCGGCGGTCATGCCGCTCTGGCAGACCAGCACGATCGGCAGACTCTTGGCCGGGGCCAGCAGCTTGCTTTCCGGGTCGAACTGGCTCATCAGCACGTTCTTCGAGCCGGCGATATGGCCCTTGGAGTAGTCGGCGTACGGGCGCAGGTCGACCACCAGCGCATTCTCGCGGTTGATGAGACCGGTCAGTTCCGCAGGCCCGAGCAGGCTGTAGTTGCGGGTGAGGTTGGACACCTCGTAGGCGATGATGGCCAGAGTCAGGCCCACGAAGGCCATGCTCAGGATGCTGTGTCGGCCGGCGAAGGCCATGAGTGCGTCGAAGTCCACGCGCGAAGGGCCGCAAAAAACCAGGGGCGCGGATTGTCGCCTGTCCGGGCCGTCGACGCAAAAACGGGCCCGGGCGCACGGCCCGAACCGATGCCGGACCTATCGCCCGGCAGCCGGCCCCGGCTCGATGACGGGTTACTGGCCGGACCAGAAGTCCGGCAGGCCGCCGACGATCCACCAGCGGCCGGCGTCCTCGTCCCAGCGCCACTTCTCGATGTAGCGCACGCTGCGCTGGCTGAGCGTGTTGCGGTTGACCACATCGATCTGCACGTTGCGCAGGACCACGCCGTCCTCGGCGGTGATCGTGTCCTGCTCGCGATAGGCGGTGACCTGGATCTGCGCGTAGCGGGAGAACTCGGCCTCGCTCAGGGGGTTGGACTTGCGGTATTCCGGGTCGACCGCGTTCCAGGCGTTCTCGAAATCGCCCCAGCGGATCGCCGCGGAATAGTCGTACTGCAGCTTGCGCAGCGATTCGGTCTTGTTGGCCCGCTGCACGGAGGCACAGGACGCCAGCAACAGGCACAGCGCCAGCGTGGCGAACGCGCGCCACAGGCCGGGACGGGTGTGGGCTGAGGGGAGCAGGTGGACGAAGCGCATCGGCAGTCTCGCGAGGGGGAACGCGGGGATGCTACCGCAGGCGTGGGGGTCGGGGTCGGGGTCGGGCTCCGCTTTTGGGTACATGTGCGGGCGCAGAAGCGAGGGCGGGTGCGGATTCGGATGCAGGTGCGCGTGCAGGCGCAGGTGCGGGTACGCGGAGCGAGAGGCGAGGTCAGGAGACGGAAGCGCCGAGCCTCGGGAAAGCCCTCCTCCTGCCGCCCGAGCGAAGGGAGGGGCCTGCCTGTGTGGATTGCCGGCTGGCGGCAGGAAGAGCAGGTCCCTCGGCTTCGCCTCTGGACGACCTCCGCAGGGGCGAAATCGGGCCGAAATTCAGGTGGAGGCCTGGGATTCAAACCCGGGCGTCCCGGGCTACGGGCTGCGGGACTCGAAGCTCCGGCATCCGGAAGCTGCGGTTCCGCATCGCCCATCGGGAAGCAGGCGGCGGCCGCGCCTGGCGGGGCGCCGCGTGCGCGGCCGTTCCCGGTCTGCGGGCGCGGTCTTGAGTCGTGAGACGTGAGCCACCGGCGCGGTCTTAGGCCCTGAGACGCACGCCGCGCAGGCTGGCGTTTCCGATCAGAGGAGCGCCGTCATGTCCACAGTGCCCGCCGCAGTCTCCGTTCCCGCCCGCGCGCCACGCACGCCGTCGCGCCGCATCGCCCGCGCCGGGCGACCGGCCAAAGCCGGCATGCTCCGGCGCCGGCCATCCAGTGCCATCGAGACCACGCCCGACACGGTGTCGGCTCAGCGACTGTCCGCGTGGCTGGTCCCGGCACTGCTGGCGGTGGCGATGCTGGCCGCATTCTCGGTGCTTTGCCTGCCCGCCCTGCGCGCACAGCTGGCCATCGGCTGGCTGCCGCTGTGGCTGATGCTGGCCCCGCTCAGCGCCGCGGCGGCGCTGGCCGCCACGCGTGGAGTCAGCGATCGGAGTCGCGTGCCCCACCGCTGAGCGCGGCATCCGGGCGCGCGCCCTGCACCGCTCCCGGCGCGCGCCCGAACCGGCCGCGCCTGCGTGCCGACCACAGCGCGGGCAGCACGATCAGGGCCAGCACGATGGCTTTGAGCAGCTGGGCCTCGTGATCCGGGCCATCCGCATAGATCGGCGGTGGATCGATGATGATCCAGGGCACGGGGGCGGCGATGGTGACGGCCAGCAGGGCGACGACCAGGCCGAACGTCCGCGGCCGCCTGCGCACGAACGCGTGGCAGGCGACAGGCCACAGCGACAACGCGAGCAGATACAGCCCCCACTGCAGGCGCGTCGCCTGCAGATGCTCGCGCGATTCGAACGCCGAGAGGGTCATATAGACCACCGCATGACGCTCGGGAGCCGGCAACGGCTTCATGGCGTCCGCGGCCAGCTCGATCGCACCGGAGGCATGCAGCAGACCTGCCTGCAGCAGCAGTCCCGGGATCAACCAGACGCCTCGCGACCAGTCGTCCGGCCCGTGGCGCAGCACATCGGGCGCCCAGGGCGGCCCCCATGTCGCGGCGCCGCCGCTGCGAAACGCGCGACGCGCGTGCGGCGAGAGGCCCAGATACATCGCCAGAGCGACCGGTGCGAACAAGAAGATGCCGTCCCCCGTGCTCATGCCATCGAGCAGCATCGACCAGCGCCAGGGGGCGTCTCCCCGCAGCCCGGAGTCAAGGACCTGAGTCGCGATGAGGCCCAGCCAGAGGAGCGCCGCCAGCAGCCACCAGGATGCGGGAAACCCGGCCGCACGACGGAAGAACAGCAGCGCGGCCCGCCACAGCGCGATCAGCAGCAACAGGTGCCACACCAACGTGGTGTTGTGAAGCAGGTACAGATAATCACCGGGATCGAGAATGGGCGGGTAGCGCCACACATGCGCGATGGACTCTGTGGTTAAGACCAACGGCAGCACCGCCAGCACCCAGGCGAACAGCCACAGCGGCCCGCCCAGCCCCGTCGAGAGTGCGGGCGATGCGGCGGGATCGGTCGAGGGCCGGTTGGAAGGTGTCATGCGTCGGGGCGCGGCATCGGCCCTGCAGCGTAACGCGGCGTCCGGCGGCGAGCGCGGTGGTCAATGCGGGAACCTGCGCCCGGCTGCATCCGTCGGCATGCCGGACCCGTTCCGCCGGATACCCTGAACCTGAACAAACCGCGGTGCCCTGTCTTCCGACCCTTGTCCGGGCCGGTGACGCTCCCAAGATCGTCAGGTCGCGCGGAGCGGCCGTCGGCCCCTATCCCGCCCGCGCCCGCCCCTCCCCCTCTGCCCGCCCTTTCCGGAGCCGTCCATGGCCGATTCGTCCGTCGCCCCCGCCCCGTCCACGCCCGCGGCCGCCGCGCCCGACCCGCAGCGATCCACCGCACGCGATGGGGTGCCGACGCTCTCGGTCCAGGGTCTGGGCAAGCGCGTGAACCTGCCCAGCGGGCCCCTCACCATCCTGCACGGCGTGGATTTCGAGATCGCGCGCGGCGAGCGCATCGCGGTGGTGGGCGCGTCGGGCTCCGGCAAGAGCACGCTGCTCGCGCTGATGGCGGGGCTGGATTCGCCGAGCGACGGCCGCGTGGAGCTGGATGGCGCGCCGCTGTCCACGCTGGACGAGGACGGCCGGGCGAAGGTGCGCGGCGAGAAGGTGGGCTTCGTGTTCCAGAGCTTCCAGCTGCTGCCGTCGCTGACCGCCCTGGAGAACGTGATGCTGCCGCTGGAGCTGCGCGGCGACGCCGACGTGGACGGCCCGGCGCGCGAAATCCTGGGCCGGGTCGGCCTGTCCGAGCGTCTGGACCACTACCCGCGGCAGCTCTCCGGCGGCGAACAGCAGCGCGTGGCCATCGCCCGCGCCTTCGTGACCCGGCCGTCGCTGCTGTTCGCGGACGAGCCCACCGGCAACCTGGACACCCGCACCGGCGAGGCCATCGTGGAGCTGCTGTTCGGCCTGAACGCCGATGCCGGCACCACCCTGGTGCTGGTCACCCACGACGACCGCCTCGCCGCACGCTGCGACCGCATCCTGCGGCTCGACGCCGGCCGTCTGGTGGCCGCATGAGCACCGCCGCCGCCCACCCGGCGGGCCACATCTCCGCCGCACCCCGGCGCGGCCCGCGCCTGCTGCCGCTGGCCTGGCGCCAGTTGCGGCGCGACCTGGCCGCCGGCGATATCCGCATCCTGCTGGCCTCGCTGATGCTGGCGGTGATCGCGACCACGTCGGTCGGCTTCGTCACCGACCGCGCGGGCCGTGCGCTGGCGATCGAGGCCAATCGCCTGCTCGGCGGCGACGCCCTGGTGCGCGGCGATGCGCCGATCGCCGGCGCGATCCGCGCCGCGGCCGAGACCATTCCCGGCCTGAAGGTGGCCGAGACCGCCGAAATGCCCAGCATGATCCGCGTCGGCAGCGGCGAATCCTCGCGCCTGCGCCTGGGCGAGCTGCGCTCGCTGGGCGGCGATTTCCCGCTGCGCGGGCAGTTCCGCATCCGCGATGCGCAGGGCGAACGCAACGTCGACGGCGGCCCGGCACCGGGCACGGTGTGGCTCAGCCGCGCAGGCGCCGATCAACTCGACGCGTCGCTCGGCGATGTGATCGGCGTGGGCGAGTCCGAACTGCGCCTGGCCGCGGTGGTGCTGCAGGAGCCGGATGGCGCCATCGACTATTTCAACGTCGCGCCCAAGGTCTTCCTGGATGCCGACGACGTGCCGGCGACCAACCTGATCCAGCCCGGCAGCCGGGTCAACTACCGGCTGGTGGTGGCCGGCGATGCCGCGGCGGTGGAGCGTTTCGTGAACACCGCGCGCGCGGAGCTGGGCCGCGGCCAGGCGCTGGAGACCATCCAGGACGCCCGCCCCGAAATCCGCTCCGCGCTCGACCGCGCGGGGCGCTTCCTCGGTCTGGCCGCGCTGATCTCGGTGCTGATGGCGGCGATCGCGGTCGCCATGGCCGCGCGCCGGCACAGCGAACGGCATCTCTCCGGCGCGGCGGTGATGCGCTGCCTCGGCGCCAGCCAGCGCACCCTGGCGGCGATCCACATCGGCGAACTGCTCCTGCTGGGCCTGATCGCCGGCGCGATCGGCGTGGCCGTGTCGTTCGGCCTGCAATGGGGCATCGGCCTGTGGCTCAGCGACATGCTCAAGGTCGACATCCCGCCGGCCGGGCCGATGCCCGCGCTGCAGGGCATGACCGTGGGCCTGGTGGTGCTGATGGCCTTCGGCGCGCCGCCGGTGCTGGCCCTGCGCCGGGTGCCGGCGCTGCGCGTGCTGCGCCGCGACCTGGATGCCACCGAACCCAGCGCCTGGATCGTCGCCGGCACCGCGCTCGCCGGCCTCGCCGGCCTGCTGTGGTGGCAGGCCGGCTCGGTGCTGCTGGGCAGCGTGGCCCTCGGCGGCATCGTGCTGACCATCGGCGCGCTGGCGCTGCTGGCGATGGTGCTGATCGTGCTGGTGCGCCGCGCGCGTGGCCGCCTGCGCGGCAGCCTGCGCTACGGGCTGGCGAACGTGAGCCGCCGTGCCGGCACCAGCATCGCCCAGGTCGTCTCGCTGGGCCTCGGGCTGATGGCGCTGCTGCTGTTGACCTTTGTCCACAACGACCTGCTCGACCGCTGGCGCGGCCAGATCGGCGAGAACGCGCCGAACCGCTTCATCATCAACGTGCAGTCCGACCAGGTGGAGGACGTGCGCCGTTTCATCGCGGGCGAAGGCCTGGGCGAGCCGGTGCTGTTCCCGATGATCCGCGGCCGGCTGGTGCACCACAACGGCCAGCCGATCACCGCCGAAAGCTACGAGGACGAGGGGCGCGAGGCCCAGCGCTGGGCCGACCGCGAAATGAACCTGTCGATGGCCGACGGCTTCGGCGCCGACAACGAGATCGTCGCCGGCCGTCCGTGGCCCGCGGAAGGCACGGCACGGCCGGAAATCTCGGTGGAGGAGGGCTTCGCCGAGATGCTGGGCTGGAAGCTGGGCGACCGCGTCGGCTTCGACATCGCCGGCGAACCGTTCGAAGCCACGGTGACCAGCCTGCGCGAGATCGAGTGGGAGAGTTTCCGCCCCAACTTCTTCGTGGTCGCCTCGCCCGGCGCGCTCGACGGCTTCTCCGCCAGCTGGATCACCGCGGTGAAGGTGCCGCCGGAGCAGACCCGCTTCACCGCCAAACTCATCGACCTGCACCCCAACCTGTCGGTGATCGATGTCGACGCCATCCTCACCCAGGTGCGCAGCATCGGCGACCAGGTGGCGATGGTGGTGCAGGTGGTGTTCTGGTTCTCCATCGCCGCCGGTGTGCTGGTGCTGCTGGCCGCGGTGAGCGCCAGCCAGGACGAGCGGATGCGCGAGGGCGGGGTGATGCGCGCGCTCGGCGCCAGCCGCCGCCAGCTGCGTCTGGCGCAGGCGTCGGAGTTCGGGGTGATCGGCCTGCTGTCCGGGCTGGTGGCCGCGATCGCCGCCAGCCTGCTGGCCGGCGTGGTCGCCACCCGCGTGTTCCAGCTGCCCTGGGAGACCAACTGGACGATGGTCGCCGCGGGCGCGGCGCTCGGCATCACCGCGGCGCTGGTGGCCGGCCTGCTGGCCACCCGCAAGGTGCTGCAGGTGGCACCGTCGGTCACCCTGCGCGAGCTGGACAACTGACGCTGCGCGGTTGATCCCGCGGGATGCCGGACGGCCGCCCGGCTGGGCCGGCGCCTACAATCCCGTCCCCGCGCCCGTCGCCCTCCGTCCGCCTTCCGCATGCCCACCGGTCACGCCGATCCCGCACTGGATGCCCTGCTGCTGCCCGTCGCGCAGGGCGTGTTGCCGTGGCCGGACAGCGGACCCGCAGCATCGCCGCACACGCTGTTCCTGCGCGCGCGTGCCGGCGAGGCGCTGCGCCCGTATGCAGACCGCGGACTGCTGGCGGTGCAGAGTTTCCGGCCGGAGGCCGATGCGCTGCGGGGCATGGATGTGGCGGTGGCCGGCCCGGGCCATGAGGCTGCCGCGGGCGACGACGCCTCCGCGGATGCCCAGGGCATCACGATCGGCGCGCACGCCTTCCAGCGCGTGCTGGTGCTGCCGCCGCGCCAGCGCGATGAAGCGCGGGCCCTGCTCGCGCGGGCGGTGCGTGCCTGTGCGCCAGGCGGCGTCGTGATCGCCGCGCAGGCCAACGATGCCGGCGCGAAATCAGGCCAGACCGACCTCCAAGCGCTCGCCGGGCTGGACGGCCAGCAGTCGAAGTACCACAGCCGCGTGTTCTGGACGCGCATCGACGCGGCCCGCGTCGATGCCGACCTGCTGCAGGCATGGGCCGCGCTGGATGCCCCGCGGCGCATCGAGGACGCGCGTTTCCCCGGAGGCGGCTTCGTCTCGCGCCCCGGCGTGTTCGCCTGGGATCGCGTCGATGCCGCCTCGGCACTGCTCGCCGCGCATCTGCCGGCCACGCTGTCCGGGCGCGTGGCCGATCTGGGCGCGGGCGTCGGCTACCTCTCCGCGGTGCTGCTGCAGCGCTGCGCCGGCCTGCGGGCGCTGGATCTGTACGAGGCCGAGGCGCGCGCGCTGGATCTTGCCCGTGCGAATCTTGCCCGTGCGAATCTTGCCCGTGTGAATCTTGCGCCTGTGGATCTTGCACCCGCTCTGGCGCGCGCGAACACCGCCGAGCCGCCCACGCTCGGCTTCCACTGGCACGATGTCGCTGCCGGGCTGCCGCGTTCGGACTACGATGCGGTGGTGATGAACCCACCCTTCCATGCGCTCGGCCACGGCGACCGTCCCGACATCGGTCGCGCCTTCATCGCCGCGGCGGCCGCGGCGCTGCATCGTGGCGGTCAACTGTGGCTGGTCGCGAACCGGCATCTGCCCTACGAAGACCTGCTGCGTGCGCGCTTCACCGAGGTGCGTTCGGTGGCGCAGGCGGACGGTTACAAGGTCATCGCGGCGGTGGCCGCATGAAGCTGCTGCGCCGCATCGCCAACCTCGGTTACGGCAGCCGCAAACAGGTGCAGGCGCTGTTCCGCGAAGGCCGGGTGCAGCATGCGAACGGCGAGGTGCTGTACGCCGACGACGAACTCGACGTGCACGCGCGTCACGAGGACGTGCGCATCGACGGCGAACCGCTCGACCCGCCGCCGGGCCTCGCGCTCATGCTGCACAAGCCGCTGGGGTACGTGTGCTCGACGAAGGACCAGGGCCGCCTGGTCTACGACCTGCTGCCGCCGCGTTTCCGCCTGCGCGACCCGGTGCTCTCCACCGTGGGCCGGCTCGACCGCGACACCAGCGGCCTGCTGCTGATGACCGACGACGGCGGCCTGCTGCACCGGATCATTTCGCCGAAGGCCGCGGTGCCCAAGGTGTACGAGGCGACGCTGGCGCGCCCGCTGCGCGGCGACGAGGCGGAGGTGTTCGCCAGCGGCACGCTGCTGCTCGAATCGGAAACCGCACCGCTGCTCCCGGCCACGCTGGACGTGCTCGATGCGCAGCGCGCCCGGCTCACCCTGCACGAAGGTCGCTACCACCAGGTGCGGCGGATGTTCGCGGCGGTGGGCAATCACGTCGAGACGCTGCACCGCGTCTCGGTGGGCGGCCTGGGCCTGGACGGCCTCGACGCCGGGCAGTGGCGTGCGCTGGATGCGGACGATCTCGCGCGTGTGTTCGCGCGCGTGTTCGCGCCTGCGCACGCGACGCCGCCTGCGCGGGCGCACGCACCCGACGAGCCGCGGACGTGAGCGCACGCGACGGCACATCCGCGTCCGCGCACATGCCGCTGGCGTTCGCACCGCGCGCGGTCTGCTTCGACATGGACGGGCTGATGCTCGACAGCGAACGCGCGCTGCTGGACTGCTGGCGCGAAACCGCACGCGTGCATGGTGCCGAGATCGACGACGCCCTGTGGCTGGCGATGGTCGGCCTCAACGAAGACGCCTGCCGCGGGCTGCTGCACGATGCACTGGGCGCCGCCACCGGCGATGCCCTGCGTACCGATGCCGAAGCGCGCTATGCGCAGCGCGTGGCCGCCGGGCTGCCGCTCAAACCCGGCGTGTTCGCCGTCCTCGACCTGCTGGCCGCGCGCGGCATCCCGCGTGCGGTGGTCACCTCGACCCGGCGCGACCGCGCGCTGTTCAAGCTCGGCACCGCAGCGCTGCTGCCGCATTTTTCCGTGGTGGTGGCCGGCGGCGACGTCGCGCGGCCCAAGCCCGCTCCCGATCCGTATCTGCGTGCCGCCGAGCACCTCGGCATTCCGGCCAGGCATTGCCTGGTGCTGGAAGATTCCGCGCCCGGCGTGCGCGCCGCGCTGGCGGCCGGCATGACCGCCATGCAGATTCCCGACCTGGTGTTACCCGATGCCGACACCCGCGCACTCGGGCACCACGTGGTCGACAGCCTGCACGACGCGCATGCGCTGCTGATGGCGGCGCTGGACGCCTGAAGCGCGGCACGCATCGCCGCGGCACCGGCACTCGCACGCGTGCATCGGCCCGGGCATGCGCAGCGCGTCACCCCATCTTTCTGCACTGCCGCATGACTGCGGTGGCACGTAGACTGCGATGCACGGTCGATTCCGCGACCGGTCTGTCATTCAAGCCGACGAAGGAGGCAAACGATGGGCGTGATCAGCCTGCTGTGGGGCATCGTGGCGATGGTGCTGATGT
>ERZ1066122.124-NODE-124-length-87253-cov-15.541045_pt1 | contig 87253 bp, 108 predicted proteins | sample MGYA00382769_ERZ1066122 | MGnify/ENA primary metagenome ERZ1066122 (study PRJEB33369, sample SAMEA5778352) | biofilm metagenome | biome: Industrial cooling water; feature: Water cooling tower basin; material: Biofilm | place: United Arab Emirates | collected... | reverse complement strand
GTGGTATTATTCTATAAGCACACTACATGATTTTAAGTTATGGATTTGTCAAAAGCGCTGGGCTATTGTAGAGTCTCTACTCAAAAGCAATACACAGAAGGGCACGGACTAGAGCGATACATAGAGCGCTTAAAACAGTACGGGCTAAGAGAAGAGCAGATATATTGGGACATAGAAAGCGGCGCCAGCGAAAAGCGTACAGGATACAAAAAAGTATTGGATGCTGTTAAAAGAGGGGAGGTTAACAAGATTATAGTTCCTTGCTTTGATAGGTTTACCCGTTCGCCGCTAGGGTGGGAGCAAGCAAAGGAAGAGCTAATCAAATACGGGTGTGAATTAGTATCGATGGATGGCGCCAGTATTAACCTAGAGACGCCGGACGGATTATTTACCAGTCGGATACTTGCTGCAATGGCGGCACAAGTTCGAGACAAGAATAAATATGCGTCAATTCAAGGGCATAAATTTTTCCAAGAAAACAAAAAGGCTTATAAAGCAATATTCGGATATAAAAAGATAGGAGATAAATTACTTATCAATAATGATGAGTACAAAGCAGGGATTACCGTCAAGGAAGTTGCACTAGAAATTATTGATTTATTCCTGGAACTAGGAACTCTTGAGGGAGTTTGCGAAACCTTGTGCAAAAGATACGGGCGCGAAAGAAATCCTATTCAATGGCTGGACTTTTCGCGTTCTGGCAAGGCAATAAAGGTTTGGCTAGAAAACCCTATTTTGTGTGGGAAGCTAAGATACAACAGATTTGCAAAAGATAAAGAAAAGGAAATAATAATACAAAGCGACCATGAACCACTCATCGACTCCAGTAAGTGGCAAGACATTCAATCAATATTAGAAAGAAACCCAAAGGGGAGAGGCGCTAAGTGCCGTAACCCCTTAGTTAGTTTGTGCAAATGTGGGCACTGCGGTAGCAGAATGAGAATGTATACCAACTACGGAAGAGAGGGGAGTGAGTGGCGCCGTCAATATCTACAATGCCTTGGTGCCAGAGATAGGGCAGGTAGCAAAATAATTTGTGATAAACGTAAATTTTATTTATTAGATGCAGCTGTAGACGCTGCGATTGATGCAATGATACAAAAGGCTGAGTTTATCGCATCCAAAATGAACGGAACTACTATCATTGAGTTCGCAGAAGAGATAGACGAACTAGAAGGCGAAATACTAAGCCTAAAACGATTGGGCGACAAAGACTACGAACCAGTAATTAAGTCAAAAGAATTAAAGCTTGAAAAAGCAATACTGACACAAGTAAGCGCAAATAATGCACAATCGCGTCAGTATAGTTTGTATATTGAGGTGTTAAGAATGAAAAACGAATGGCGCCGTTATCCGAAAGAAGAATTGGCGCCTGCTTTTCAGGATTTGATTGTTGCTGTTAACTGCTTCACGGGTGATGATGGTACGCAGTCATTTTCTTTTCTCTTTAAATAGTTTTCTAGCATTTTTTTAAAGAATGCTCTACTTTGTGGTGATAAGGTTGCTGTCATATTTGGTGGCGCCTGTTTTTTTTTAATTTTGGGTGGAGTGGTGGAGGATTTCTGTTAGGGGGTAACTGAACTATAGCGCGCTTCTGCTTTGAGGAATGTCAAAGCATTATCCATCAAAGGTTTGAAGCTTCTTGCTGCATTTTTCTGAGGAACGTCAGCGTTCAAAAAGTTTATTCACCAAGTAACAGTTGGCGGTTTCCGGATGTCAAAAGCTTTATCACCTCTTCTATATTTTCTTCTGGGATGTAATCAGTCAAAATCCTGCGTGGTGTTTGCGCTAAAAGGTGTCCATTTCCAGATGATTCAATATAGCGTTTCACGTCAGCACCGGACTTGTACTTAAATCCATGCATCTTAGAAACGTACTTCACCACATCAGTAGTAGACATGCCCTTAAAGCGGGCGCCTGATTTTTCGTCTATCACTTCAATAGTTGGTTTCTCTATCTCAACTATTTGGTCTTGGCATCCACGTAACGCGAGAACAGTCGGGGCGCCATGCAATGTCAGCATTGTGTTGTCAAGCTGTTTTGCGGATAGCACCGCGAGATTTGATTCTTTTGTTGCTGTCGCGATTGCCAACTGAAGTTCCAACTCTTTAATTCTTAGTTCTGCTTCACTTAGTGCTTGCTTTTGAATGGGTATTACAGTTTCAGCTTGGTAGGTTTTGACAGCAAAATAATGCTTTGCTAATTTAACTCTTTCGTTTCCTCGTGAATCGCAAGATAACGCTATGTGATATGAGCCTAGGCGCGACAACCTAAAGTCGCTTTGTGTCCGACCGCCGCCTTGCTGCCTTTTAGCCATATTATCCCTAGGGGTAATATGGTGAAACACGCTATCTACAACGCTTTCAAGGTTTTCTTTTGCGACACAAATAACACCTTCAAACTTTTGCCAGGACTTGTAACCCAAAGCAACCATTAGCTCACGTGCGTACCAAACCTCAATACCGTCTTCGATATGCTTAATGCTGTCAAAAATTGATTCTGAATTATTTCCAAATTTTGCTAAACTAGTCATGTGCAAATTACCTCAACTTTTTTGTACTACCCCTGGATGTTTCCGCATCACGAGGGGTTTTTATTATGTTAATACCTGTCCACCAAAAATACAACCACTTTTATTCAACGCCACACCTCCAAAGACAGGCGCCACTTACTCCTCACTCAAATCCGTGTCCAGCAATACTGACACAGTACACGCAAAATAAAAGGCGCACTGCACAATAACAGCACGCCAAGCCTGTAAATCCAGGGTCTAAAATAATTTTAACTAACTATTTAAAATAACAACACAGCAGCACAAACCGTCCAAACGCAAAAAAATGGCGCCTGTTTAAAAATTAAAATAATTAATCCTAAATACGGCGCCTGTTTTATTATTTATCTTTCTTACCAAGACCATCAGCAAATCCCATCACTATGGATTTGGTTAAATCTAGAACAAACTCGTCATCAAAATTATCCTTTAGCGTCAAGATTAGCTTCGCTATCGCATTTGTGATTGTATCGAATCCCTCGGAAGAAATAATTACTTGATAGGCGCCTATTACATTTTGATTTGAGCCTACGACCTGTTGTTGAGAGGCATTTACAGAGATTCTTTTTATCAAGTCCTCTACGTATTGGCGCCTATCCTGGGGGTCAAGGCGTAAAAAGTCTTCACAGACTGAATTCGCAAATTCTTCGTCCATTTTTTGGTTTATTTTTACAATTCGTATTCCGGTGGTCATTGCCTATCTTGTATATAAAAACACTTCTGCTAGTATTACACAAATTATGTGTCAGTGTTTTTATACCGCAAATTTTGTTATAGAATCCAGTGTCTCATTCAGTAATTTTCGCTTGCTTTCGTAAGACAAAGTATTCATTAAGGCAGTTACCAGCTTTAGTCGCTGAATTTCGTCAATTTTCATTGCCAGAGGCAGAACTTCTTGAGCGGTCGCCGCTTCTCTCTCAATTGGTGCGTCCACTCCTTGTAAAATATTTTGTAGCTCCGGTAGCGAATACCTCTCTGCTACGAACTTGTTTCGAGCAATCGAGCGCAAAGTTTGGTCACTAGGTACCATCTCCGCTCTTTCTACTTTAGCTAAGGTGGAATGCCCTAGCGACTCCCCGTTTTCTTTGATGCAAAACGCTGCAAAGTCACGCAGGTTCATCCCCTCGGCTTCCCGAATTTCTTGTATCAACTTCCCTAGCCGTTTAGCTCCCACACTTCCAATCATTTGTTTATTTGTTTTACTGACACAGTATTTACATTTCAATCCTGACACAATCCAACGTTTTGTCAATAGCAGGCGCCACCCCTCTATACCATATATCTTCAAACTTAACCGCTCATTAACTTGATACAATACCTGTGTTCTTGTTTTCAACCACAGTAGATGACTTGCCCCAATATTTATAGCAGGCGCCTATCCTTTGCTATATATGGCGTTCCTTCGTTGCGTACTACCACCAGCGTCTCTTGTGTCCTATTTTTTCTAAGACGCTTGACACAAGCAAAGAAAATTAAGTATACTATTTGCATCGTTAACCGAGCAAAGAAATGGCTAACCCAAAACCAGTATGTAAGTTTCCTGCTGTTTTCCCAGGACAAGACGGAAAAGCAGTTGCCACTAAAACAGTTCGAGTGCCTATTTATTTGGAGCAAGAGATTAAGGAGTACGTCAAGCGCCTGCATAAAGAAAGAATGGGCGCATAAATTAAAAGGCGCCTGTGCTGTTGTAGCAGCCAAGCGCGTAAAACAACCAATCATTTGAGATTTAAACCAATGGTACACATTTTCTCAGTAATAAAGCAAGAGTACGTCTGTGTCACTTCCAGTGAGGTGGCGCCATGAGTAACTACAATCACGACGATAGCAACATTCAAGTAGAAGACCGTAGTCTAGACCATTTCATTATTATTAGCCACAAGCTACTGTCTTTACCACTGACAACTGAAGCGTTCCGAGTTTACGCACAACTTAAAAAATATGCAGGCGCCAATGGTCAATGCTACCCCTCCTACTCCAGATTAGCTAAAGAGTGTTTTCGCGGTTCATTCCCTGAAGGTGGAGAATCGACACTAAGAAAAAAAGCTATTTCATCTGTTCAAGAATTAATAAATTGGGGGATTGTAGAAAAAGAGCATCGCCCATATGGTGACACAGAATCTAGCGCTACCAACCTTTACATCTTAACTCCCACTAGTTCATGGAGAAGCGCTCCATTAGGTGAATCTACTCTCAAACACAAAAAATCTAACAAGGCTAAAAAGCCTGAATCAACAATACCTGGTTCGCTCAGTGAACTAGGTGGTTCGCTGGGAGAACCAGGTCATTTGAATGAAGAAGGTGGTTCGCTGGGAGAACTAGGTGGTTCGCTGGGAGAACTAGGTGGTTCTTCCAGAGTGAACCCTAAATATATACAGGGAAATATAACCAATGAAAAAGATTCATTAATTAAAACCCCCTATATCCCCCAAACCGAAAAAAGAGATGGGGAGGGAGAGGCGCCATTAACAAAACTAGTTACCACTGAATCAAACAACGATACGCACACCAGTAGTAACCAAGCCAAGTTACAAGAAAAAGAAAAGGGCGCCGGGGTCGTTCGGCAAACCGGAACAATCGAACAACCGAATAACTATGATGCCAGCTTTATGAATAACAGGCGCCAGAACAGATTAACTGGCAACTACATGAGCAACGCTCATGACGAATGGATGGAAACGGCAAATCGTCCGAATAAGGAGTTTACTCAGTGGTTGTATCAGAAGCGGTATGAAAAGCAAGGCAAATTAGTAGCGGATGCGGTTTCGGAGATACTAAATAACTGCGAACGAGCTGGTTTGTTGTGGGAAGAATACCAGCAAGAGCAAGAAAAGCGGGTGCAGCATCAAAACCTATTGAAAGAAAACGGAATGGCGCCTGCCAAACCAGAAACCACGTCAACGTCGTCACTACCAGCGAATTACAAAGAGACGGCAACGGCGCCAGAAATAAAACCGTTCAAACAATCGCAAATACCACACTTACGTTTTGGGAAGGGAACCTCAGCAAATATCCCTTCTTGGCAGAAATACGCAAACAGAAAAATTGAGGATATAGAATAATGCTTGCTTCAAATAACGTCGTTCAAATGACCGCTTCTGTGCCTCCACAAAGCGTTGATTCAGAGATAGCTATACTATCCGCTATTTTGGCTAGTCCGTCGTGTTTAGATGGCATTTCTGGGCTGTCTCCTGAAGATTTTTACGTACCAGTCCATAAGCTGGTGTTTGAGTTAATGGTGGCATTGCGCGGAAAACAGGCGCCACCGGATAAAATACATGTACTAGATGCTATCAAAAACAAAAAGCACGAAGCGGAAATAACTAAGGCGGTGCTGGCGCTCGAACAAGGTGAAGGGATATTGTATATTTCCTCGGTTCAATCATTGGCTGATTTGATTAAAGAAAAAAGTAGACAACGCGGATTGGTCGCCATTGCTTCGGCGTTGGGGCAAAGGGTGATGACTGGCGCCAGTGACACAGATGATTTAATCGCTGATACAATCCAGCAGTTATTGGAATTAAGAGCGCAAGAAAATAATTCCACAATAAGCTTTGCAGATGCGATGCACAAAGCTTATGAGCAATTAGAGGCAGAAAATAAGGGTGAAGATTCAGTGCCTCTTGGAATTGAAACTGGATTTTATGATTTAGATAATTTGCTTTCTTGTTTTCAATTTGGGACACTATCAGTATTAGGAGGGCGTGGTGGTATGGGTAAATCTACGTTTGCTCTGGAATTAGCTTTAAGGACAGCGCAAAAGAAAATAAACACAGTCTTCTTTGGCTTGGAAATGACAAGTAGCCAAATGTCCAAAAAGGCAATTGGTCGATTAGCGGCGCCACATATTCCAACTAATTATTTATTTCGTCAAAATAAACTGAAAGAAGAACATTGGCAAAAAATAGCTGATGTAATGTGGAAATCTTCGGAAATAATGATGTGGTTGAATGATGACCCAAGAATCACTGTTTCTGGGATACGTTCAGAAATACAACAAGTAGTAGCAAAATACGGCTATGTTGGTTTTGTTGTAATAGATTATGTGCAGTTGATTCGACCAGAAGGTGGTAAAAAAAATGGTACTAGAGCTGAGGAATTGTTTGGAATATTGCAAGAATTAAGAGCGATTGCAAAAGAATTCAATTGTGCAATATTAGCATTGTCTCAACTTAAACGAGAAATAGACTCACGTAACGATAAACGCCCAACTTTGGCTGATTTTGGGGAAAGTTCGGCTTTTGATAGAGAGGCAGCATGTGCATTAGCTATCTATCGTGACGAGTACTACAATAAAGATTCTCAGGAGGCAGGAATTGCAGAATTGATAGTATTAAAAAATAGATTTGATACTACTGGAACTGCAAAATTATTATTTGATTCCCAGTTTGGTGAATTCAAGAATTTAGCGCGAGGTTACTAATATGAATTATCCATTTGAGAGATTACCAAACGCACACGCAATCTGTTTTGCGCTCAACGATATCCCAGAGCATTGGTCACTTACTCCAATTTGGGACAAGTCTCCCAAGCGTGACGACTGGCAAACAGAAGATAAATTAGATATTGGTTTGATAGCTGAATTAATTTTTGATGGAGAACCAAAGATTAGCAAAAAAACAAATAAGCCGTATAAAATGTTTGCTTCTGGTTATGGTTTGAGAACTGGTGATTATAGCGGCGGGTTGTTAGCGATTGATGTTGATGGCGCCACTGCTATTCCAATTTTAGAAAAATTGTCCGGACACTCATCAAAAGAACTTCAAACCTCTACTGTTAGTTGGACAAGTGGAAAACCAGGACGATTTCAATTATTATTTCAAATTCCTGAAGACTGGCGCCACCAACTAGTAGATTTTACTCGCGCAGTAGTCCACGAACACGATGGGTTAAAATGCGCTCAAGACGAAGAGGGTAAATGGGTCGATGGCTTAGAGTTTCGCTACAATAAAATGCAATCCTGCCTACCACCTAGCCGACACCCACAAACAGGCGCCTATAAATGGATTACTCCACCAACCGAGAAAGAAGTATTAATGGCGCCAGTTTGGCTGTTAAATCTATTACTCGAACTAAAAAGCAAGGAGATAACCACGACCGCAAAACCAGTAGATTGGACACGATACAAAAAAGAAGTGTCTAGAGGGCTTGGTGCTTCGACAGATTTAGCTGATTTTCTCTATAACGATATTTACCCTCGTCTTTCTCCTGAGCAAATATTTTCATGGAGCGGACACAACTTTAAACAATACGGTAAGACACTTAAAGGAAATCCACCTTGGCGCCAGTCAGCAAGTGGAACATCGTTTCACGTATGGTGGGATGGCAAAGAATGGGCATGGCAGGATAAACAAACGGGAGAAGGCGGCGGCGCTGTAAACTACCGACATAAACTAAATAATGGCACAGGGAAGCCACGAGGGAAAGATTTCGTGGAAATACTGAAACAACTTGCACAGGAGGCAGGTGTAACAATGCCTACTTACACACTAAGCACAATTGTTATAGCTGAAAAGAAAGTAGCAAAGCAAGAAGCACAAATAGAAATTGCAAAAGCCAATGCTGATTTATTGACAGAAACAATCGCGCTATCCGAGCCAAAATACTCGAACAAAGAAAAAGCCGACATGATTCGCACACTTACCGAGTTATGGGCGCCTGATTTTAAAACCACGGTATGGGCTAACTTAGAGGCGCCTGTCAAAATTCAAATCCGTGTCCTACTAACCGCAAAATCTAATACTCTTACAAAATAATATTAAGTACTTGCACGTAACTATAACTTGTGTCACAATTGCTGTATCAACCACATAGCGTGACACAAGTTATTTTTTATGACAAAGCGTGAGATGTGTGAGGGGTCGCCTTCACCGTATGGACGGGGAACTAAGACGCGGACAATACGTGTACCGACACAGGATTACACAAGAATACGTCAAGCACTCGTACTGCTGAGGAAACAGAACACGGCTTTTGATAAGTGGCTGCAAATTGGGGAGATGTTGGGGGAGCATCCAGAAAGTGGCGCCAAGATGGCGATGTTGTTGGAAGTAGCAAAACGGTTAACCGCGTAAGAGGCAGAGTAACGTCTCACTAAGACGCGGAGATATGTTGAAAACGTTAACCGCTATAAGTTTGAGCATCTCCTCGCTAGGGGGAACAATAAGCAACCAAAGTATCGATACAACTATTTACACAGGAGCAAAACAATGGAATTTAATTTTTCTCAGAAACAACAGTTACAGTCACGTTTAGAGGAGTTGCTTTCTGCTACACAGGAAGTAAAAACAAAGTTAAACGGAATGGACGCGACCGAGCGCATTGCTCGTGAATGCTTAGATAGCATTACTGACACAAGAAACAAGCTAGAAGAACTATCGCTTGACAAAGCGGCGATGTTTGAGTGGCAGCACGAAGGGATGCAAAGACTAGGGATATCTCTGGAAATTGACCCAACAGCACCTAGTCAAATAGAAAATCTTAAAAATGCGGTTCGCGATTTGACTTCAGAAAATTTTGACTTAGAAGAAAAACTCCGTGGCGCCAGTAAAACCAATAATGACACAGAATGGCGCCTGAAATACGAAAAGCTAGAGCAAGAGTGTGAAGCTGCTAATGCAGCGCGCGATGAGTGGAAGAAAGCAGTTAAAGAGGCAGAGTCTAAACTTAGAGCAACAAGCCATGCAAGTAAAGATTATTTGCAAGGACAGATTAACAATGTCCTTGGCGAGAAGCAAATACTGGAAGAAAAGCTTGCTGCTTTGAAAGAACAACTACAAGAAGCCGTTAAGTTGAAAGATTCTTGGAAGTCAAATTACGAAACACAGCAAAAACAATTTGAGATGTTGCTTGTAGAAGTTCAAGAATTAAGAAAGCAGCCAACACTAGAAGCGCTTCAAGAAAACGGCGCCACTAATACCTCACCTCTAGATGCAGCGACCACTTCTCTATTAAAAGTAGGCGCCATTGTCGAAAACAATAATGGTGTATTTGGTGAAGTAATTGCTATTGATAAAGAAGGTATTTATGTTCGGCACGTTACCGGGCAGAAGCTTTACCAAAGGAATCAATTAAGAGAAATGCCAGCAGGCGCCAATATTAAAATTCCTCAACCAGAAGAAGCAGGAGTAATGAGCATTGCTGATTTTCTCGGTCAAAACGGTATTAAAAAAGTAACTTGGGAACAAGTGCGCGACTGGGCAGGAAAGAATCAAGAAAAGTTTCAAGATTTACTAAATGCTGGCGCCAATGCCAAAACTAAAAAAGCGAAAGAATTTACCAGCTCTTTGCCTGAAAAATGCGCCGAATATATAGAAAAATCAAGCGATGACTCGGATTTAGAATGGGCGCCAGAGGAATTCAAGCAACGGGTAGCCACCATATTAAATAAAGAGCCAAAAACAGAAGAACAGGCGCCAGTTTTAGCAATTTCCTCTAATATTGCGCTCAACGATGTTGTAGCTATCGGGGATAAAGTTGGGACGGTGACAGAAATAAATGGCGCCGAAGTTTTTGTTAAAATCAGCGACACAGAGACACGGATTGCTGCTTTAGACGAACTAACATGGCTGTCTTCTTATCAGATAGAACAGGCGCCAGTTGTTGAACCACTAGTAGAAGAAGTTAAAGAGTTTCAGGATTTCTGGAAGAAATATGCTGCGTCTACTACTGCTTTTAAAACATTAGATTGGATGGCGATTACCGATGCTGTTCAAGGCAGTGATGAGAAATTAAAAGAGCTAGTAAGTTCGGCGCCTGATTCTATCCAGAAGAAATTAAACAACGGCTACTTAGCAGAACTGCTCGCTGCTTACATCCAAGAATCAGATGATAAATCTGATTTAGAATGGATTACCGAACCACTATTAACACAAGTAGAAGACATGCTTGCTAGTGCCCCTGAAGACGAAACACCTAGCTACCGAATAGACGACTTAGTAAACGTAACTGGTAAAGATGGATTATGGACTATCAAGGTTATCAAGGGTTCGGGTTGGTACACACTCGCACAAAACAAGGAAGAAATTGACGCTCATGCAAAAGAACTTGAATTACTAAGCGTTGGATTCTAAGAGAAAAGGCGCCTATACTTTCGCAGTGAATAGGCGCCTTTTGTGTCAATATTAGTTTCTCTCAATTCTATGAAAAATCTATTCGATTATCAAGTAAAAAATGTAAATGACGTTTTGGCGTCTTTTGAAAAAGGCGCCAATTCCACGCTTTTAATTAGTTTAATGGGTACGGGTAAAACCGTAATGGCTGCAAGTATTATATATAAATATATATACTCTGAACGAAGAGCATTATTTTTAGTGGATTTGACTTGTTTGTTAGACCAGGTTTCAAAAGAACTGTGGAGTTGGCGAGTCCCCTACTCAGTTTTGCAAGGTGATAGAAATTACGACCCCACAATGCCTTGCACTGTTGCAAGTATTCAGACAATAGACGCGAGAATGCGGCGCCATGATGATTTAAACCTAAGCGAGTGGTTAGGGAAATTTGATTTAATAATTTTGGATGAGGCGCACACCACTTCTTACCGCGAAGCAATGGTGGGGATTCGAGAAACGTATTTACCCAAAGCAAATATTTTGGGAATGACGGCCACACCTTGGCGCCTGAATTCAGAAGAATATTTAGGGCAATTCTACGACTCGTGTGTAGTAGGAATGCAGCCCCCAGAATTAATTAAAATCGGTAAAGCTGTTCCGTGTCGGATTCAACATTTTAGTGATTTTTTTGATTTAAATAAAATCTCTCTTGGCAAAGATGGCGATTACTTAGAATCGGATATGGAAAAACAAGCCGTATCTGCTGCCCACTTGGAAAAAGTTTATACAGAGTGGGAATACTGGACTCCTGGCGCCAAGACTATCGCATTTTGTTCGAGTGTCAACCATGCCAAAGTGTTGTGTGATTATTTCAACGACAAAGGTGTACCAAGTGGTGTAATCCATGCCAAAACATCCCACGAGGAAAGGCAATCTTTATTCCGGCGCCTGAAAAGCGGAGAAATAAAAATGCTGTCTTCAGTGGACACACTGACCGCAGGTTTTGACGAACCAAGCGTTACTTGTATTCTTTTTGTACGGATAACTAAATCAAAGGCAAGGTATCACCAAGCTGGCGGGAGAGCTGCACGTGTTTATCCAGGTAAAGATTTTTACTACATTCTTGATTTTGGGAACAATTGCAAACAGCACGGCTCACCGATGAGCTACCAAGATTACTCAATTAGCAGAAAAGATGGCGCCAAAAAAGAAAAATTAAAACTGTGTCCTAATTGTCACAACTGGGTTTCTGTGTTTTCTCGGCTATGCCCTGAGTGTGGGCATGAGTTCGTAAAAGAGAAAGAGGAAAAGGAGGAAAAAGAATTTTACCAAACAGAATTAGACATGCCAATGGTGGAGTTCTTCTCCAGAGACGACTGTGAAAGACTGATTTATTACCGAACCGAAAAACAGAAATGCTTCTATCAGAATTTAAGCCCTGACACAGCCGGAGACTTGTTTTATGAAAGATACGGGTATCGACCACCACACGATTGGGCATTACAAGCAGTATTCGGGACTGGCGCCACTAAGTCCGACACTGAAAAATACCGTGCTTACTTAGAACAATTTGCACCCCACGATTTCTGGATTAAAATTCAAATGAAGTACGAATTTGGAGATACTGGCGCCAAACGTAGCACAAAAAAGGAAACAAAGCGGAAACAGGCGCCTGCTCCTCGCTATACACCAACTATCAATTGGTTCGATGTTCTCGATGTGTCTCCGTCTGCAAATGAATCTGAAGTAAAAATTGCTTACAGGCGCCTAGCATCCCAATGGCATCCTGACATTTGTAAAGACGATGGCGCCGAATCAAAAATGAAACAGATTAACTGGGCGTATGAATATTATAGGCGCCATTTCTCCACTAACAAAAATATTCAATCTAGTTAGTGTGTCAGTATTGTAAAGCAGTTGCAGTTTTAGGACACAACTGCTATTGTATTAAAAACGTCCTTCGTGGTGCGTAAACACCCAAGGACAGTACAAAAAACACAGAGGATTTTGCACAATGTCTAGTTTAGCAGTTGTTGAACAAAATAAAAAGCTGGTTATTGATTCTCGGCTAATTGCTGAAGACTTAGGAATTCAGCACAAGAATTTTTTAGCAACTATCGATAAATATAAAAACGACGTAGAAAAGAAATGCGGAGCTATCGCGGTTAATTCGCGAGAGTTCAAAACAAAGCGAGGAAATCGAGCGCAAGGGCGACAAGCATGGTTAACCGAATGTCAGCTAAAAGCTTTACTAGCACGGTGCCGCACAGGTCTTTCGGAAAAGATGATTAACGACTTGGCTGATTTCGGTTGGGATTTGTCTGCTTTTTCTGCTCAAAAAGTGAAGCGAGCGAAACGCAAAGAGAATAGCTATAGAAATGATTTGGCATTAGAGTTGGGAGGCAAAAAAGAAGTTACAACACTGGCTGGGAACATAGATATTCTTACCTCTCAAGAAGTTATCGAAGTGAAAGCGGTTCACTGCTGGAAATCAGCATTAGGACAAGTACTTGTCTATGGTGATTACTATCCATCGCATAAAAAGCGCATTCACCTTTTTGGCGAGACTCAAGAAAGCTATCTAGAGGTGATTCGCAAACACTGTAAAAAGCGCAACGTTTTTGTAACATGGGAACCTTAAATATGGCGCCACTTGCTCTAGGAAAAGCAGATGCAGTAGTAGAGCGAGTCGAATATATAGAACGAACTATTACACCGACCGAAACCTACGAAGGTGTAAATATTACATACATTCAGAAGAAGTTTGGATTTAAGACGACAAAAGCAGCATGGGCATGGCTAGAATCAATCGGCTATGGCAAGGATTCTGGTAAATGGTGCCTACAGCTTATCGCTACAGAGTCGCATAAACTACCGCCACATGAACTAAAAGAAATAGCCAAGAAATTCTCAAGCAAGAAAGGGGACAGACAATTATTGCTTGGTGAAACATCCGCAGATTAACCATTGACAAGCATTACTAATTCTTGCTACCTCCGGCAAGAATTAGTAAAAGGCGCCTATCCCTGCTTCCCTCACAAAAACTATGATATACACATCAAGATACAACAGCAAAATAATCGGCGCCGCTATTTCTATTTCCCTGTACCCACCAAAAGGATTTCAAGGGCAACACCTGCACATACTGGCGCCAACTCCAGAAGTTCTCAATAACTACAAACTAGATTTAGATTGGGATAAATACGTAACTGGGTACAGAGAAAACGTCGTTTCCCGAATGCCACAAATCAAAGCGTGGTTAGACAGTTTAACTCCAGAAGAAAATGTAACATTACTCTGCTACGAGAAGGGAGAATACTGTCACAGACATTTGGTACAAAAACTAGTAGAAAAACATCGACCTGATTTGTGGGGTGGAAGATTAGACGAGGCGCCAAAACAATCAAGAACGAATCTTTTTGCTGTTTTTGCTCCCACGTTTGAGCAAGAAAAGGCAGAAACAGGATTTCCAATTGGTACTAACGTGGTTTCAATTTCTCATGCATACAGAATGAAACAAAAAGGTGTTGTTAAACAAAATGCAGGCGCCTGTGTGCGTGTGTTATGGGATGATGGCACCGTGACAACGACTAATAGCAATTGCTTGAAACTAGCAATCGAAGTTCAAGTTAAAAGCACAACAAAAGCGGTTACTGCTTCGGCATCTCAATCTCTTTTCGATACTTAAGAAATTAGGGCTAAGAAAGCACCCACTAGAATTAGCGCACACGCCAAACACACAATGAAGCATATTCCGTAAACAAGAAGAAGAAAACACAAAAACAAATCAACCATTGTTCAAATCTCACTTTAAGTAACTATTCTAAGCGAACGTTTTGGAGTTAATTATGTTGCCAAGTACAAAAAAAATGGTCTGCTCTATATGTGGAAAAAACTTCCACTCACCATATCATCAAACTCGTTATTGCTCACCCGAATGCAAAAAGCAAGGATACAGAATATATAGCCGTATTCGTAAAGCAAAGAACAGGGAAGACCAAAGCTTTACGCCTTTATTCACACAACGAACAGAATGGGCGCCACAAATAGCCCTTACCCACGAGCAAGAACAGCAAGCATTACAAATTGCTCAATATTGCACAAAGTCAGCGCTTCGTTACTGCAAATTACTACTTGTTAAATTGTAAGACATGTTCAATTTTAATTTAGAAAATCCGGCACTTGCTCCTAAATTCAACCTATTAGAAACAGTAGCGACATTCACTGCACAACCACAACGGATACAGGGGATGTTTTACTGGCGCCAACAATGGCAGTATTGGTTAACAGGCACTAAAGTTTATTTCCCAGAATATATGCTCAAGGGTAACGATTACCGGAAGATATTTCAGCCACGTAAAGTTAAGCTTGATTATGAATTCGGGACATGGGTTAATTGGCATGGCAAGACATTTAAAATAATTGGCGCCAAATACAATCAAAACGAATGGCATTTTGTAGTTCAAACTAGTGTTAATGATTGGGGCTATGCATCTCGTGAAAACTTATCCCCTCTTTTGAGCAATTTAATATGTTAGAAAAAAACCAATGGTGGTGCCTGCCACCATTTACTAACAAACCAGAATTAAATAAAAAGGCGCCTATTGGTGTGGTAATGTTCTCTGGAGGTGGTGGAATTGAGTGTGGAATGCTGATGTCAGGAATTAGACCCGTTGTCTCTGTCGAACTTGACCCCACCAATCCTAAATTAAGTCAACAAATGGCAGTGTGTCACGAAGCTAATTTTAATAATTTATTAGTACGTAGGACTGTGCAAGACGTAGCTAATTTAGAGTTTCCTGGTTTCCCTCGTAATCCTGATTTTCTTCACGCTTCCCCAGTGTGTAGCAACTTTAGTGATGCGAATAGGGCAGTAAAGGGAGAAACGGAACTAGATGTTACGGCAGCAGAGGCAGTGGTTAGCGCTATCAAGGAATTGGCGCCAGTTAATTTTACATTAGAACAAGTAGCTGGCTACAAATTATCACGTAGCTATCAATTAATATTGGATGCACTCGATGGCTACAACGTTGTTGAAGAAATTGTGAATTTTGCTGATTTTGGATTGCCGCAAAACAGAAAAAGATTGATAGTTCGTGCATCTAGAGAGAAAGAACTGGCGCCACTTATTCCTCAATTCAGTAAAACCACATGGTACGAAGCAGTACAAGATTTGATTGATTCGCTACCAGATGATAAACTAGCTGATTTTCAAAAACCTTTCTTAGGTGAAATAGAGGCGCCTGTTTTAATCGAAAGATGCTTACAACGCTGGAATGGAAACGAAAAAATTTGCAAAGCTAGTAAGTTTGATGAGCAGATTTTTACCATGACTAAAAGTAAAGTTCAACGCGGCAAGTGGGCAAACATAGTATTGCCTGATGGCACGATTAAAGATGCTGGCATCAAAGTTGCTGCACGTTTACAAAGTTTTCCTGATTGGTACCAATTTAATGGCGCCAATAAATCAACAGCAGGCGCCATTATTGGCTATTCAGTGGCGCCACTCTTTGCTTACCAAATGTTTAATTCTTTTTTGTAAATATATGCCAACTTGTATTTTTGAAATAGAACATATTGAGTATTTGTCTAGTAAGTTAAATCGAGTTCCGCGTCAACAGATAGTGACCGATTTTGTTGCTAGGTATCCACAGTACACGCCTAAACAAGTAAGCAAAAAAATAGAAAGTGTACTAGGAAAAGGCAATACTTCTTTGCCTTATATTGGCACTTGGTCAATAGCCACGCTAGCTAAAACATTAGAAGTCAATTATTATCGTGTTGATTCTTGGCGTATTCGAGGACTGGAAACGACTATTCAAACATCCACGAGCAAAAACCACACGAGACATTTTGTATCGCAAAAACAGTTCGAGGATTTTGCCATTAAGAAACCTCAAATATTGCGAGGCATTAAAGCAGCAAATATTAGAAAGATAACAAAAAACAAGAAAGTATTTAAAGCCATTGAAGATTACTTAGAGAAACCACACCCAAACGATATTGTGATTATCAAATTAAACGATGGCGCCGTTTTTCAGTCTGCTTATCAAGCTGCTAAATTTGTCGGAAGTGTTGTTACCGACAAGGGCATTTTATATAATTGCTCTTCTGATAAACCGATGGTTAATGGAATGGATTGGTACAAGCTGTCTTACCCATGCTTTGAAGTGCCTTTAAATATCAAAAAAGAGTTTCTTTATTGGTCGGGACTGGTATTTTATGAACTTTATCAAGAGTTATCCACTATTGAAGGGTACAAAAAATCTTGTTTAGTAGTGGCTGCTAGAAATGCTGTGCAAGTAGCATTATTTACATTTCGGCGCCAAGCAAGACAAATTCAAGATAATCAACAAATAACACCAAAGTCCGAATTAGCAGAGTTTTACAAAAAGGGGATTATTGATAGAATCAAAAAACTCTACAACGAAACAGAACGCGATTGCTGGCAGTCGGTAAAAAACGGAATTGAAAAAACAATCGCCAATATCGTGAACAAGAAAGTAGACGAGAAAAGCGTGAATTTAATATTAGAAGAAATTGCGTTGATTATCATGGAAAGGCGCCATAAGCATTTTTACAAAAACTTTCTCCCAATTGGTTACAATCCTCAATCAAGACTAGAAAAAGCTGATTATTTCCAATATATTTACGCTTCTGCTGTGTACGCTGTTGTGGATTTTAAAAGCGGTAAGCGTGTTCGTACATGCATAATTGAAGCATTGGCGTATCTTGAACGCATTTACAGCAATCGTAGGGCATCCATCTATATTGATGAAATGAAGGCGCCTGACACGGAACAATCAATATCAAATGAACTAGAATCAATATTGACACAAGTAGATGAGCTAGATATTGGTGATGAGTTAAAACAAAAATGCAGGCGCCAAGTTGATGCTTTTATTGATTCAAATGGCGCCAATTCAATCGATAAAGATGTAATGGAAATTCTCAGACGTGCTTCGGCGCCATTTTAGCGCTTAACGACAAAGGATGACTCTAACAAATTCCCTGACACAGACACCTGAATATTTGAAATGTCAATCCATCTAATATCTTTTTCTCCTGGTACTTGCACCCCAATTTCTGCAAAAGGCGAAAATTGAGGAATCCTTATTACTATTCCTAGTTTTCCGTCAAAACAAAGTATTGGAGTATTGAAGCCTAATTGCTCAAATTCTTTTTCTGTCATGGTTCTTGTCCCTTAAGCTATATTTTGTCTAATTTTACCTTAAAATCCATGCGATATCTAAGCATTGGAAATGAACCACCCCACCGCATGGCGGATGGGATTTCTTGTTTGCTGAGTAGGTTCAGTTACTATAGTCGTACTTTAAAATGGCGCCTGTAATTAAGCAATCCACCTCATAGTAATTCCGACCACTCGACCAAGCCTACATGCTAGCCAAAACATGAAAACATTGCTTGCTTTATATTCTCTAGCGAATTTATTCTTCTCAGAATCGCGTCTAAAATATTCGTACCTAGTTTCAGGATGATAGTGGAACTCAACAGAATTTAAAAACGCTTGACCAAATTTTGTTTGATTCATCAGCTTTAGCGTATCCGTATTTTGTTTCCTATGATAATATAAAAATGCCGACACAAAACCCAATGTTATCAGCACTGGGTTTTGTTTTAACAATCGGCGCCAACCTAGAGTTAGTAGGTCAACATGGAAAATATAGCATTTTCGGCATCGCAATATCAAGTCGCGTTACGCAAGGTCAATGTCAGCTTGCCAATTGACTTGATAGAAGAGTTATTAGTCTTGATTGGACAATTAAAGGATACGGGAAAAGTCAGGCAGGCAGAGGATGGACGGTTTTCGGTCTTTGACTATATCGGCAACATTATCGAGAAAGGCTCACCGCGCGAAGTCTGGAAACGTTTACTGGCTACGCATCCCCAGACTGTCACATTTTGTGACGGTTTGAAATTACCACGTAGTAATAACAAACGAGGTAACGCAGAAACTCCTGTAACTACTGAGTTGGGGATGATTGTTATCACTTACCTGCTTCCGGGTGAATTGGGGGATAGGTTACGAATAGCCAGTGCTAACCTAGTGGTCGAAACATTAGGCGCCTATAAAGAAAGCTTAAACGCTCTACTATCTCAATCTGTTGACACCAATCCGGCATTCCCATATTCATTAACTCAACTTCAAGAATGGGTGGGCTACTGCAATCTATCCTACCTACGAGAAGTAATCCGCACAGATTACCAGCTAGGCGCCGACTACATAGAAATAGAAAAAGAACTCTACACAAATAGTGACACAGCACAAATGATTCTAAATTTTGCTAGACCAAAAAACGGCGTCACTATTCCAGATGAACTCAAAGCTTACCCGTTTCCGTGGGACAAGCTACAAGCGCACAAGGAACGGAAAATAAACAGGCGCCGCTCTTGCTCTAAAACCACCACACCTGGTCAACTAGAATTGTTCTAAAGTTGAAAACTGCCCTTTTTAATAAAGTAGACGCATTTCGGATAGGGAAGTGCGTCTTTTTTTTGCTTTAACAAACACAATCTTTCCAGTATTTCAAAATGCCAAAAACCAAAGTATTCTTTACCAGTAAAACTCCCCTCGGTAAAATCCGGTTGCAATCCTGCGAAACTTCCCGTCATTACTCCACTACTAACAAATGAATCTTGTATATAGTTGTAGGACGCTTTGAGCAGGCGCCAATACAATGCCTTATTCCCACCAGCCAATAACGCATAAACACTAAAACCAAGATAGAAACTTGCTGCGTGTGGTTCGTGGTAAGTAGCGGTTGGTTCTTCTGTGTCAAAAAATATTGTAGGTGGAGAGTATTTCCGGCGCCTGACATAGAAAGAAGATAACCAGAATGCGTATCTATCACAAATGGTTTTGCATTTTTTAATTAGCTCGTCTTTATCAGGTGGAGCCATTCCTGGATGGTCGCCCGTCACCAATCTATACCATGCCTCTGCAACTGATTCGAGTGGACGTACCGAATAGCCAACCCAAAAATAATTTGGGTCAGAGAATTTGCTTACCCAAACATTTAATTCCCCATTTTCTGAATACTCAATATTATCCCAGTACGGAGTTACAAAAGCACTTTCAAATGTGTAGTAAAAACCAAGCTTCTGCTTTCTTGCTTCTTGAGCATCTAAAAGAAATTGGAGTACTCCACGTAATCGGCGCCATTGCTGAGTACGCACATAATAAGCCGGATACTGATAACCAGTGGCTTTTAATCCTCTCCACGCTGCAATAAATTGCCCGCCTTGCCCGTTACTTTCGGCGTTTGCCGTAAATACCACTGCACTATCGCCATAGGCTAAATCTTCAGTGGGTGAACCAGTAGCGTAAAAATCCCCCACATACAAAGAATGTGCCGTTTTAATGCGTGTCACTATTGCTGCTTTGTAAGTTTGCGCTGGCGCCTGTATTTGTTTCGGCTCGCTTCCTATATACCAAATCCAAGTTTCTGTGACAGTATTGGAACTTGGTACTATTTGTAAATCTTCAATAGTAGATGATGTTGATGGCTTGTTGTTATTAAAATCCTCGAACTGTGTAGCGTTTAGTGTAATTAGCGTCCAATCCGGTGCGTTTGGAATTTGACAAAAATATTCTACTCCACCAATGGTTGCTTTAAAATCACAGGCACCACTATGTTTCATGAAAATACGTAACGGGAAACGAGGTCGGATACCAAGCATTACAAATCCGGCGCCAACAAAACCATTATTTCTATCTAGCCTAATTTTCCAAACATTGCGAGGAATTCCATTAATTAAAGTTTCTAGTCGTGATTTTTCTAAGACGGCGCCACCTAGTCCTGAATAATCGTAAATAGGAGTTTCCGCAATATAAGGATGCCAGCTCGTGATATTCAAATCCCAAAGCAGAAATTCGTTTAGTGCAAATGTTCTTAATGTGGGAGTATTGGCGCCAACTGCTAAACGGGCCACATAATATAGTGAAAAATCGAACGGGTTTTGTGACAGAGACAAAACTATTTCTAATTCAGTGGGGGTACTGGCGCCTGCCTCAACCGTTACCGTCATGCCCGACGCAGCTAAAATTTGAACTGCAAAGTTTTGGTACTCACCAGACGGGAACGGCTCAGGAGAATTATCAATATCGACACGTAAATAGTTTTTAAAGGCGCCAGTTGTCACTCGACTTGCCGTGTATCCTCTTGTATCCGGTACAGGAATAAATTGAGAGCCAGCATAAGCGAAAGCATTGGGTGAATCATCTTTTTTATACCAAGCGCTTGGATTAATTACGACTGCAGCAATTTGTTCTGTATACTCCGTGCAAGCTCGTGCTGTGTTCCACTTAGAATCATTGGTCACTTGATATAAAAGGTCGTACCCTTCGTGTGCCCACGGAAAAATATCGATGGCGCCTAATGCTTCGTCTGCTCTAAGTGTCCTCCACATTGGGAATGGCTCAAGCAACAAGCTTTCACCCGGTGCAGCAACATAACCTGTGCGCGCTGCGTATACGACTTTTGCGGCGCCTGTAAAATTAGATGCTAACTTGATTTTCCCAACTGGCTCGGAAGTAGGAATTGGTGTTCTGCCTCCTGGCGATTCTGTGTCACTAAAGTAACGAGTGTTTACTCCGTTCTCATTCCAACTTACCCAGTAATCAATCTCGTACCAGAAGCGACCAAGTGGTAACGCATAAACGTAACGCCACAATAACCTATCGGTGGTAGGGTAAACACGGTACACATTACTTAGTAAATTCCCAAAGTTAGGACTGCCAGACGGTATTGTTCCTTCACCATTTACAAAATTAATTACTAAATCAAAGTAACCATAATTTAATGGGTCAACTGCAATGGCGCCTTTTAATGGAAAATTGACACTTCTATAATTTTTGAATCGTAACCAGTGGGGGATTCTTATTCCGGTTGCTTCTGTCCAATTACTGGGAATAGGTACAGGATAAAACCGATTCAATAATGCATTCCCATAATTAATTGCCATTTGCTGAAACGCAGTATTTCCGGTTACTATTGCCGCTTTTATAGCGCTTCTCATTGCTACAGCTTGTGCTTCGGTCGGGAACGCCGCAGAGGGGAAGTATCCACCCCGTCCTAATATGTTGGGATGAAAATTATTTACTACTTCGTAATCTGCTGTTATTAAAAATGGGACAGTGTTTCTAGTATAAGTATTTATAAAATTAGGTGATGCGTTAATCATTGCATCCAAATCTGTTAAATCCGAAGCAATGGCACCGCGAATCGCATCCTCGTTGTCATAAAAATCAAATAACTGTGATAATTCTTTTATATAAGATTGTCTAAATAAATTTGCATTTCCTTCCAGCGTTAGCGTGATTGTCCAATAATTCCAACCTAGCCAAGTTAGGCGCCAATTCAAACAATTATACGAACGAACAGCAGAATTAGTGGTTGGCTTAAATCCAAAAGAGGCGCCACACCTGTCTTTCAAAAACTGTACTATCTCTTCTTTTTTCTGCTCGTTTAGATTTGCTGACAGCTCCCATTTATCTCGTACTGCGTTATACCCATATTCCCGCCGCTCAATGATTCCATTATCGTATTGGTTTTTTATTAGCTTAGTTTCATAGGACTGTACGGGGCTTGTTCGGTAAAGATTGAGTGGGAGAATTGGGGAATCTTCTGATAAATCAGGCACCCGTAAAACACACTCATCTAGCTCATAAATATCCGTTTTTTCAATATTTAGCGTAAAACTCCAGCAAGTTTCACCAAGCCGTGATTCTGCCCATCCTTCGCAAACAAAATCGCCATGCTCGTCAGGAGTAATTTGTATATTGTTTTCATTGAAATATGGTTCACGTAGGCGCCAACTAAACTTTTTACTTCCTGCATTATTTAATAAGGTATTTAATATTGTGTTTCGTTCTGTTTCTGTTTTTGCGATGGTTTCTAATTGCCAGGATTCGGCTACATAACGACCACACGGAATCGGTGTAGAGATGGTGCCATCTCCTAAAAAAGCAGATTGACTAACTACGCTATATTCTATTGATGCTTCTATTTTTGTGGGGAATTGAAAAAGAGGCGCCATTTAGTTAGGCTCCAAAAACTGTTTGTAAATCTAAAAACAAAATATTTCCAGAAGACCCAGAAAGCGCATATTGAAAACTAATGGCGCCTGCATCGGTTATATCAACGCGCATCATCCCATCTCCCGCAGAAGCAGGCATTGCTTTGATTAGAACTTTGTTTGGGCGGAACCCAGATGGGAGAGTAGCTATAGTGACCCCGGATGCTGGCGTACTATTAAGCGTTACTAGTCCACGTATTTCTACCGTATTGTCTATTTTTCTGTACTCTGCGGTTGCCCAGTTCCCGCCAAAAACAGTTGCGTAATTTTCCCAGCCATTCTGTAAACTCAGTGATGCCCAGCTTGGATTTATAATTACTGAACTTGCCATACAATAAATACTAAAATACTGCTTACATAATATTATGTTAATTGCTTTAGACTGCGGACACAATGCACCAATTGCGGATACAGGCGCCAGAGGTATAGCTTTTGAAGACGAGCTAGCTAGACAAGTCATTGCTCAACTAAAACCAAAACTAGAACATGCTGGGCACGAAGTTTTATTAGTGGCGCCAAAATCTGCTCAATCCACCACAGAATCATTACGTACACGATGTGACAACGCGAACAACGCAGGCGCCGATTTATTTGTGTCAATCCATTTCAATGCATTTAATCGAAGCGCGAGCGGTACAGAAGTTTTTGTAATGGTGCCAACTAGTAAGGCAAGAGCGCAAGCACAAGACGTAGTGGACAATATCGCCAAGCTTGGTTTTTTGAATAGAGGGGTCAAGTTCAAGGGCTTCTATGTAATCAGAAATACAAACATGCCAGCAATGTTGATTGAATGTTGCTTCTGTGATAGTAAACGAGACATGGATTTATTTGACCCCGATAAAATGGCATCTGCAATCGCCGCTGGATTACTTGGCGCCAGTGTTCAGCCTAAACCACCACTGGTAGACCACGAAGAAAAAGCAATTCTTTCTGTCAAGGTTCCTACTCTGTTAAAACCAAGTACAGAGCAAAGTTACGAAATCAATGCTGTAGATATGAAGAAAATTGAAGTCGGGAAGTATCCAGTTATCTTACTCGCTGATGAGGAGATGCATTACTCTGTCAAATTTGAAAATGGCGCCTGTCGTGGGGAAGAATGGTTCATCTTTCAGGGACACTGTGAATTAATTGATAAAAGTTAATTTTGTGTCTTGTGTAATGTATAATGTCTAAAGACCAACACGCCCACTAGTACGGCAAATACTTAGTGGGCGTTTTATCAGTTGGTACCTGTAATTCTGGTACAGATATATGGATAATAGCATTTTACGAGTCGTTAAAAACGGAATTGAATTTTTTACTCTAATTCCATCTGGTGAAAGCGGTTTAACTGGTGCAGGGATTGCAAGAAGTCTTGGCGTAACACGTGAGTCAATTTCAAATTTACGAAAAATGGTTGAAGAGGCAGTGTCAGTCAACGACCTACCTAAAAGCTTACAAGCGTTACATGGCAAGCGTTTTTACTGTCAGGCTAAGTACAAGAACTCGAACATTTACACTAGTGAGGCATGGGCTTGCTTTGCAGAATATTATGCATTTGAAGCGAAGAAAACAACCAATGAATCATTGTTTACGTTTCGTTCGTTTGCAAAAATTGGTGCCGAATCGTTTATACAAGGCATTACAAATTGGTTGCCTGAGCAATATCAGTCATCGCCGAAAGTTCGCTCAATTCTGGAACAGCTAATTTTGCAAGACCCAAAAAAGGCAGAAGTGCATTTTGACTCAGACTGGAGAAAAGCAGCGAGCAGAATAACTGGGTATGGTTGGGATGGATTACCAATGGCTAATTTTATTCGTCGTGCCATTTATGACTGCTTCCCATCTCAGCTAATAGACCGATTGGTTGATGTGAATCCGTACAACAGCGATGGACAGAGGCGCCAAAATTACCATTATCAGCACTTCTGTCCTGAATTAGATGATTCATTGCTCAAAACCCATATCCGTGATGTATACAACTTGATGTGTATAGCTCAATCACAAAAACACTTCTGGCAATTAATGAGTGATAGATTCGGTGAAGGTATCCAACTTGGACTAGACCTCGAATAACCTTACCCAATAACCAACAAAAACAGGCGCCTATCATAAACAACAGGCGCCTGTCTTTGTGTCACTATTCATCTCTCGTTAATCTAGATAATCTCGTAGTCCGTTTGAGCGCTTCCGGAGTTTACCAATAGCGGAATATTCGATTTGTCGAACTCTTTCCCGCGACCGCCCAAAAATGGCGCCTATCTGCTGCAAAGACATTTCTTCTTTACCTCCAAATCCGTAACGCATGAAAAGCACGTCTTGCTCGTCAGGCGTTAACGTATCAAACAGCGGACGTAATGCGTCTTTTAGGGAGTCATTTAATATTCTGTCTTCTTCGCTTGTGTCAGGTAAGGCGCCTGGTTTATTGAATACGTCAATCAAGCTGCCTTCTCCGTTCTCTGGTGGTTTGTCAAGCTGAACGGGCTTCACAAAGAACATCAGATACTCGCGAAGCTTGGGGATATCTATTTGTAGATGTGTCGCCATCTCTGCTATTGAGGGGTGGCGATTAAGTTTATTACCCAACACCTTGTAAGCTGTTTTGATTTTGTTCAATTTCTCATACACGTGAACGGGAAGTCTAATTTCTCTTCCCGTTTCACCGATTGCTCGCGTTATCTGCTGTCGTATCCACCAATAAGCATAAGTAGAAAACTTGTAACCAAGGCTTACATTAAAACGTTCAATGGCTAGAAGTAGTCCAATATTCCCGTTCTGGATACAGTCTTCCAACGACTGACCGGGTTGTGCATATCGTTTCGCGACACTAATTACTAGTCTCAAATTACCGTGGTACAGACTGCGTTTCCCCACAACGCTATTGAAGAACACACGGGATAATTCTTCCTCTATTTGGATTGGACACGTCCGGCGCCAATACTCATAATTCAATCTTTCTTGACCAAATATTCGTTTTTCTTCTTTGCGGAATTGTTTTTGCACGTCTTCTGGGAGAGTGGCTATTTTATGGCGCCATTCCTGCACAGCTTTTGCATGAAGCACTTCTTTTTCAGGACTAAGCAAGGGATAGCGGGACATTTCCTTGAGGTAAAGTCCGATTGCATCTTTTTCTTTCATTTGGCGTATAATCTAATTTGATTTGACTTGACTTGATACATGCCGACTAGAAGCAAGCCACTACTATTGATAGTGGCTTGTGTCGGCATTTTAGCACAAGAAGTTTTGTAGGCGCCAAGAAAATCACTTAAACTAGTAGTAGTATTTTTACACTACCTACTCTGTCATGGCTGCTCAACAAGTCGGTTCCCTGTACCTTGAAGTTTTTCTCGACCCAACACAGTATTACGCACAAATACAAGCTGTGGAAAAACGAGCGCGAGAAATGGCGACAAGGATTGAACGGGAATGGAAACAGGCGCCATTACGGCCGCGTGTTGATGACAGAGAATTAACTGATTTAAATAGACATTTGGATTTAAAAAGGCGCCATTATTCCGAAGTCAGAAATTATATTGAAAGCAATCCCATCAAATTGAAGGTTGATAGTAGCCAACTAAAAAAAATAGATGTGCCCGTATCTAAATCAGTAAAAATAGACGTTAGTTATCGGGTAAGTGGCGCCATTCCTCAAATAAAAGACAGCAAAATTAAAGTAGATATTCAGTTTGATGCTAAGAACTTAAAATCATTTGCGTCAGTTGTTGGGGACGAGCTAGAAGACGTTGGAAAGAATATTGTCAAAGGAATTAAGAAAGCTACAAATAAAGGCGCCATTGGTGGAATTTTTCAAGGTTTCTACGAAGGAATTGGGAACACTTACGCAGAAACCTTGACCCGTGGCGCCATTAAAGGCATAGAAGGTAAATTCGGTGTCAGTATTCGTAATCTAGGAAAGCAATCAAGCGAAACCGTTATCGGCGGTGGTAACACATTGCTGAAAAAGCTTGGTATATCTGATGCCAAAAAATCAGTAGATAGTGCCAATCAAGTTTTTAAGGATTTATTTCCTGCCGACATAATAGAGAAAAAGCTAGACAGAGTAGAGACTCGATTTAATAAGTTTTTTGATTCGTTGACCAAATTTAAATCAGCACAAGAGAATTTATCTAATTTAGGCGCCATTGGTCAGGAACTTGGCAGTTTTGGGCAAATACCATTTGAAAAATTAAAAGCAGATAGAAAGAAAAAAATAGAAGAAATCGCACAACAAATAAAACAAGAACAAAAGCAAAATCCGATTAAAGTAAATATTCCGTCAGAAGCAGAAAGAATGGTATTTGCCACTAGTGGTTTTGCTGGCGCCAAAGGCAAATCAGGAAATTGGGTTGCTTCTAAACTGCAAATGTTACTTGGCAATAAGTCGGCTGTAATTCCTATTGAAAATCCTCACACTGATGTTTCCGCATCAATTGGAGACGTTGGCCCGTTAAGATGGTCTGCCGAAGCTACCCATAAAACACTAAAAACACCAATTAAGCACAAAGTAAATCCTGACGCTGTTTCTATGGCACGGCAGGCATATGCTGCACACCTAGAAAATCCAACGCTGCCTGTACGTCTTGCCGGATACTCATTTGGAGGACAGACAGCTAATGATAGCCTGGAAATACTTAAAGCACTGGGTGTCAAGGATGTTAAAGCGTTAGGTATTGGGTCTCCTTCTTTTGGTAAATTATCTGGTACAAGTCGGTCAGAGTTTCAAGCAATATTAGGAAAAGGCGACGGTGTAAAAAGGCTACAGGATATAGGCGCCTTTTTTGCAGGGCAGGGCAAAAACTTGAATATTACGCCTGTACAAGGGCACGAATTATCTAGCTATTTGGCTGACCCCAAATCCCAAGAAATAATACTAAAACAGATAGAGGGAGATAAGGCACGTGTCAGGAAAGAAATGCAAAACCCTGACGTATTCCGGCTAGTTGATTACAAAAAAAATATTGAGCAAATGCTATCTGGCGTTGAAAGTTTACTTACTTCTCCAGTCTCCGACCCGAACTTGCAAAAGAATTTAATGGGCGCCAATCTTCAGGGTATTGAAGAAACGCGACAAGAACTAGATAAAATGCTTGGTACTTTGTCAAAAGAAATAACACAAAATTTTGATGAACATTACCAAGCGCTAGTGGAAGCAGAAAATATATTGCGTGATTTACTAGGCGCCAATTCTCAGCCACAGCCTAAAATGACGCAGCAAGCACAAAAGAATAATGAATCAGCCAAACAAATTTTGGCAATGCAATCTAAACGAGCAATTCTTGAACCATTGGGAACAGAATTTGGAATTAAAGGCGCCAGAAAATTAAAGAAAGATGAATTAATTAACAATCTTGCCGATAAAGTCCCCTTAGACATTCTTAAACAGAAACTTCCTTACACCGTTGACCCAGGACAAGAAGTTTTGCAAAGTGTAGCCAAACGCCAAAATCTTGACACAAATTCTCTAAAACTAGTCTCGGAGCAGTCACTCAAATCAATCAAAGAAAGAAGCGGGAAGTCGCTACGAGGTAGCCAATTAATCGATTTAAGCAGCGACATAGAACGAGAATATCAAATTGTTCTTGGGTTGCTTGCCAAAAACATAAGCGAGGATAGTAAAAAGGTTTTAGAAAGCGCTAAAATGCTGCTTGGAAAGTCACGCGCGTCTGCAATCCGTAATGCAGTAGCAGAAGTAGGTGAACGCAATCAACCTAAGCAGCAAATTGACCAAAGTATTAGACAGGGATTGGCTAGAGTTTCAAATAAAGACGTATTTGAACCAATTAAGCGATTAAAAGAAACTTCTCAAGAACAACTTAAGCAGAACTATTTAAAAATTGCAGAAGCGTTGAGCGCTGCCCAAGAGGTAAAATTTGACCCCAAGCAATTACCCGAATTAGTAATCGACGAATCGGCGCTACGCAACATGGGCGCCGATGCTTTTTATGACACAAACAAAAATCAAATACTAATAACCAAAGCAATAGAACAAGCTTTAAAAGAAAAGCCAAAACAACTGGCTCGGCAATCAGAAGTGTTAAAAACACTGGCTCACGAATTAAGACACGCTTATCAATCAGACTTTGGGAATATTCCGCTCGCTGATTTAATTAAGGGTAAAAGCGCAATTCCTCTAACACCTCGTAATCAGGCGCCAAAATCAGCGCTTGATGCAGCTAGGTATAACGTAAAAATGTTGCACCGCGACAACCCCAAGATGGGTATTGCGGAACGAATGGGAATAGAACGATTAGAGGTTGATGCTTACGCTTCAGAAAAATATGCACGATTTGCATCTAAAGCATTACAAACCAGTGGGCAAGATGTTAGACAAACTAGACAAGAAGCTATAGACGATACTTTAAAAAATGTTGCTCAGGCAATTGAGGATTTTGCTAATCGTATCGATGAAATGGCGCCAGTACTTCGTTCATCTTTTGAGCGATTAACAAAAGACGCTACTACTAATTTCAATAAGCTATTTGCTTCTATAAAGCATTTTATACACATGCAAATTAACCCTTTGCCCAAAACTGTTTTAAACAGAGAAGGGATGGCAAGGGTTAACCCGTTAAAGCGTCCAGACGAGGCATTCGCTTTTATGGGGGATATCGCTAATTATGCAAAAGTATTAGAATTTAATGCTCGCACAATGCCTGCTGGTAGTAAAGAAACTTCGCGTCAAAGATTCACAAATAGAATATTGCCGAGAAATGTTAGGCGCCAGATGGCACAAGGCGGGCAAGCACTAGAAGAAGTATTTAATCTTGCTTCTGAAAGCATTCCAGAAATCATCAAGAATCCAGTGGTAAATAGGGTTTTAGAATACAAGCTTAAATTTGAGATTAAGGGGTGGTCAGATGTTCTTGAAATGCTTTACAAAGATGTAGATAAGTTATTTCAAGGAATAGAAAATAAAGCTGGAGAATCTAAGTATTTTGGTGAATTCCTCCAACAAATTGTAGGAGGAATGAAAAATCTAAATTTAACAACGATAGCCACTGGTGTTGCGTTTTTTAGATTTTTCTCAATGCTAAAATACACCGGGTATTTAGTAGCACTAGGAACGGCAGTTTTAGCGACAGCGACAGCGTTTGAAGCGTTGAACAGAAGATTTACTTTAACCGCTCAATCGTCGATTAAGGCGCAAGCGAGCTTAAGTAATTTAATGCAATCCGCAAAAGATTTGAGGTTATCTCGTGATGCACTGCTAACAGGTGGCGCCGATATTCAAGCTTCTTTGCGTTCCCGGATTAGTGACCAAACACAAATAGATAAAATTCTGCAATCCGCAGCAACTAGCACACGGATTTATGGGACAAATCCACAAGATACTCAACAAATATTAGGCGGTTTTGCAAATCTTGCAGCAGAGCCTACCTTAAGCCAGTCCTCTTTTCAGCAATTACAAACTACAGTTCCCGACATTTACTCTGTAGCCGCGCGCGCTGCGGGAACCAGTGAGCAAGGGTTTATGCAAGGACTGCAACGGGGAGAGTATACAACATCCGAATTTTTGCCCGTCTTGTCTCAACAACTAAATGCCGAAAACTCTACTAAAACGGCATCTGCTATTGATACTATGTCTGCTGCAACACAAAGGATGGCGAATGCTACCGAAGAACTACAATTAGCATTTAGTGATTTTGCAATTCCTTTCTCTAAATTCACTACTAATGCATTTGCTCAAGCTTTAGAAATGGCGGTTAAAGGCGCCCAACTTTTTGCATCTGCGCTGACTGGTTTAGCGTTTTGGAGCATTTACAAATTTGGCAAAGCATTAGTAGTACTAGGAGGAAATGTATTAAATATTGCTTCTAAAATACCTTTGGTAGGTACAGCAATGTTGGCAATGGCAAGAATTGCTCAACAGGTAGCGGCGAATATTCTCCCAATCATAGGGAAGATGGCAAAAGAATTTATTTTATTCCAGATAATCGTTGACGTATTTACAATAGTAAGTACAGCGATGAAAGACTCTAGTGGAGAAATAGGAAGAGCCGCTGATAACATTACTAAAAACCTGAATAAATTCCAAGAAGCGTTGAGAAAAACCAAGCAAGATGCCAAGCTGTTTTCTCAAGAATTACCTAAATCATTTCAAGAAGTTAAAGGAAAATCCTATTTAGAGGATACTTTTTTTGGAGGATTACTAGGAAAGGAAAATGCAAGAGCTATTGAAGATTTTGATACTAGGCGCCGAACCATAATTGATAGAGGTTTGACAGAAAGACAGAAAAAACGCCTAGAGCAAATTAACCCCGAATTAGTAAAACCATCTGCTATATCTCGTTCAGAGAAAGAGGTTATCGACCGTGGAAAGCGCGTTGACCAAATTACAGCAGCATCATCTCAAATTAACACTGCTATTCAATCTCAACTAACTGGAGATTCCGAACTAAAACAACTATCTAGTTTAGATAAACAACTGGCATCAATCCAAAACAGGCGCCGAGCAATGGCGGTTGTTGACCCAACTAATAGAAAAGGGTTTAACGAATTAAAGCAGCAAGAAGAGGAATTACTGAAATTAAGGCAGCAAGTATCGACACCTGTTGAAGCGTTAAGTGGCGCATCTACATCTGTGGCGCAAGGATTGCAAGAAGCGCTAACGGAATATGAGCGGCTAGCTTCTGAAAGGCTAATAACTCAAGACGAATATACAAAACGCACTACTGAAATAAAAACAGCGTTAGAAATAGCAGAAAAATCTCAAGAAGATTTTAACAAGCAAATGCGTAACGCAATTACACCACTGCAAGCATTTGAACGGGCATGGATTAGAATTACAGGCGCCTTAGAATCTTCTCGTAATGCTATTATACTAACCGCTAATGCCGCAAAGCAAAAATTGGCAGAACAAGAAATACAAGGAATTGCTACACCTGGTATAGCCTCTCAAACTACTAGCGCCATTGAACTGGAATCGCTGCGAAAACAAGCCCAAGCAACACGAGAAACTATTGCTCAAATGTACGCGGAGATGGAAAGCCGAGATAGCAAAGAAATTTTTGGAGCATTAGGAGTTAATAAAGGTACTAGCGGCTTAGAAGTACGAGCATTGGCGGAACGGTCTGAAGGGTTTCCAATGCAAAAAGCTTTGTTAGAGAAACTTGCCGAAACCAAAGATTTAGAATTAAATCTGTCAGAATTAGACACACAAATTGCACAAGCACGAGCTAACGCACAAAAAACTCTAGTTGATTTAAATAAGCAGGTGGCTGATTACTACCGTGGTATTTCTCGCAATGCTCAACAGCAAAACATAGAGATGCAAAGGTTGAGCTATCAAGTCCAAGTCACTCAACAGCAAAACAAACTTAGAAGCGCGCTTCTAGATGGCTATGACACAATAGTGTCACAGTTTATCGATTCTATTATCGACTCAATTGGACAATTTAACCAAGTAGGTGACAGAGCATTAGAAGCGCAATCCCAACTACTAACAAACAGGTTCAATCTAGAAGACACATTACGTAGTGGTGTTGAGCTATCCCGCAATTTGCCCACTGTTCCAATCAAGTTAGATTTTTCGGGCATCCCTGCCGATAACAATATTGTGGAGCTAGGGCGCCAAGTTCAAGAAGCAATAGACGGAAGTAACGATTTAGGCGAATCAATAAATGGCGCCACTTCTAACGCTGACGACTTATATAAACAACTAATAGAAAACCTTAAGCCATTAGACGATGCCAATAAAAACCTTACTGACACAGCAAGTAATTTTGATTCGGTAAATCAAAAAGCGCAAGAATCAGGCGACCTAGCGAAACAATTTGGAGGAGAACTTGGCGCCATTCCTTCACAAGTAGCAAACATTGACCAAGGTTTTGTTGGTATCGTTACAAGTTTGGGGACAATAATTGCAAAAACTGTAGAGTGGCTGACCAATTTAGGTGGCGCCAAGGAATCAATCGAAGGCATTGCCAACAACATGGGCAAACACCCATTCGTGCAGGGAATACAACAAATTGGACAAGGTATTTTACAAGCAGGCAGCTATGGTATCGCGTCCCCTTCTACTACTCAATCGTTAGAGCAAGTACTAAAAGGGTCGGTTTCTCAAGGGCAAGGTTTTTTTGGTCAACGAGCGAGAGGGAACCACGCATCTATAGATTTTGATGGGACTGAAGGGCTAGGAGGTGGCGCCGTTTTCCAAGCAATGTTCCCAGGTCGTGTTGCTTCTACTCGTGCTTGGGGCAATGGGTACCGCGATGTAGATGGAGGTAATTCAAACGCGATACGAATTATTTCTAAGCTGCCAGGAGGTTTAGGGGAATTTTCGACCGACTACGGGCATTACAAAGCCAGTACAGCAAAAGTGCAGGAAGGGCAGGATATTCTTGCTGGGACAAAGTTAGGCACCTTATCTCAGAAAGATTCTATTTCCTCTGGTGGGCATCTTGATTTAAAAATTAGAATCCCATCTACTATTGCAAACCAATTCAAAACCACTCAATCTACTGGTGGCGGTCAGTCATTTGTAGAGGTAAAAGAATTTATGCGTTGGTATCAAGGACAACTTGGTAGCGCATCTAAACAACAAACATTGCCAATGACTGGCGCCAGTAATATTCAATCATCGGCGCCACAAGGTGGAATTTCTCGCGGCGGGAACCCATTGTCACCATCCGAACTTGCTCGATTAACGAAAGAAGGACAGCAACTTTACCAATTACAAAGAAACCCGAATATTTTAGCTTTTGCGGATGTCGTCGCACGAGCAGAGGGCACAGATTTTAGAAATAATTCTAAGAATTTTGGTTACTCAATGATGATTGGTGGCGAACACAATGCCGATTTTTCTCGCCACCCATTTGCTGGAAATAGCGGCAGCAGGATAAGGGCACCACGTCATAATTCCACCGCATCTGGCAGATACCAGATGATGGATTTTAATTACTCCCGAACACAAGCAGAAAGACAATTCGGCAGAGGCGCCAAATCTGACTTAGCATCAGTTTTTAAAGGTGAAAACCCAGGCAGTTTTAGCCCAGGTGTACAGGATTTATATTTTACCGCTTCGCTAAAATCACGCGGAATTTTAGACGAAGTACTAGCTGGTGATTTTGAAGCAGCACTAAAAAATCCAAATATCGCGAAACATTACGCATCCCTACAAAGTGGCGCCGGAAGAAGTGCATATAAAGGACAAGGCACCCCAGAAGGGCAACTCAAAAACACAATTCCCTTTGCTCACCAACGGTTACAAGCACGAAGACGAGAAGGGGCGCCAGTTTCTGTTGCTGCTGATAATTTTAGTGCCGCTACTCCTGGTCAACTGAGGAATGGGGTACTACAAGGAATGAACCTCGCCGTCCAAACCGCTCAACAAGGTGGACAGCGTGAAACCTTAATTACCAAACAAAGCGAAGCCGACCAAGAACGAGCAAGACAGGAAGCAGTCAGAAAAGCCAACCAAGCACTGCGACAATACAAACGCGCACGACGCGACCAAGAAGACCGCAGTATTACCAATCAACGGGGTGTAACAGATTTTGGAATCTCTGCTATTAAAAACCCATCTCCTGCACAAAGGCGCCTACAGGAATCAACACAAATAAAACGCCAAAGTGATGATTTAATAAAAGAGCGTGAGCGAGAAATTGAAAACCGTCAAAAGCAAATTGAACAATCACAGGAGATACTAAGAAATAAATCATATTTAGCGGCGCCAAATGCAGCAGAAGTAGAAACACAACTAAAACAAGGCATCAAAGAAAACGAGAAAGAAATTCCACGATTAGCTAAACAGATTGATGAAATTAAAAAGATTGGCGCCGATTACCAAAAAAATGTAGAAGCAATTTTCGCTCGTGAAGATAATCAACGGCGCCAAACTGCTGATTTTGAAGCATTCCAGGGAGAAATAGCCAAATCTCAAAAACAATTAGAAGGCTTGCAGCAACTACAGCAAGTAAGTCCGCTTGATGAACGAGTGTTCGATATTCCCGCATTGCAAGAAGAGATTGAACTAAAACAAACTGCACTTGATTTAGATAAAGCAATATTTGATGAAAAAAACAAATTATATAGCCACAGCATTAATCAGCAGGAATACGACAGGCGGATTGAACAAATAAAACAAGAGAATATTGTCCGTCAAGAAAATGCAATGGCTAGGCGCCAACAAGCTGAAGCCGAACAAGAATTACAAAAAGTACAACGTCAGCTAGAGGTTCGAGCGCAAGCAACCTCCATGAATAACGAGTACTTGCAAAATATGATGCAATTACGCCAACTCGGTAAAGGTGGGCGTAATCCTCTTGATATCCAGCGTGAAATGAATTTAGCGCAAATGGATTCTGATTTTGCACAACGCGAATTTGAAATAAATAGAAATAGAAACCGCACCCCAGAAGAACGAGAAAGAGAACTAGAATCATTACGTCAAATTAGGCAGTCTCGAACAGATGTTATTAATGCTGAACTAGCTCGTAACCAAGAAGATAATCAAATCGCTGCACGTGATTTATTTAATAAATCTAATCTTGACATAGTAGGTGCCCAAGCTTCTAATATGCGAGTATTCGGTCAAGACAACCGAGCGCGACAATTAGAAAAAGGAATGGCAGTATTCCAGCAACAAACTGCATTTCAAGACCAAATTAGAGAGCTAGAAAGACTTGCCCAAACAAATGAAGACGTAGCAAAATCTGCTGATTTAATTCGTGCAAATTACGAAGAATTAAATAAGATTAAACTCGATGAAATAAAAAATCAATTCAACGAATTTCTACCAGCTATTCAAGAAATTAAAGGCGCCACTCAAGGTTTATTTTCTGATTTATTAAGTGGCGCCGATGATGCTTTTGCTAATTTCGGCAAGAAAATACTTGATTATTTCACACAACTAGCAGCCCAAATGCTGACCAATGATTTATTTGGCGCCATTGGTGGAGCATTCGGCATGAAAGGCCAACAATCTGGTGGCGGTGGCGGTCAAATATTTGACTTACTAGGTGGTTTACTAGGTGGATTATTTTACAACGGCGGCTACGTACCGAACTACGCCAAAGGATATAACCCATTACAAGACGCACTGAAGCGAGAACATGCCCAAACTGGTAAGCGCGCTTATGTTGCTGTTTTATCGGAAGGTGAGCGAGTTTTGAATATTGACGAAACCCGTAAATTCCATGCAATGGGTGGAGATAATATTTTGAGATTCGCAGAAGGCGGAATGGTTGGCGCCACTTCCTCCTTCTCTCCGGGTAACGGAGGAAATGTGTCGGTAAATAACAACATTGTGATAGGCGGAAATTCAGAGAATACAGATGTTGGCGCCTTCCGTACTGTACTAGATGGCAGAATTAGAGAAATAATCCGGGAGGAACAACGTCCCGGCCGCTCATTAAACAGAAAACGGAGATAGATGTTATGTGGCGCCAGAAAGGATTTGAAATACTAGACGACCAAATACACGCACACCAAATACACGCACACCTACTAGACAACCAAGAATATCTCGAAGGTTTACTAGAGGCGTTAGGGATGAAACACGGGTACGCAAATCTACCGCAGATAGTAGACAACCCACAATACAAACAAGGATGGCAGAACGCACAACACGAAAGACACTGCCACAATCAAGAAACCATTGCTGAATTTGATTCGGCTAATTTTAATACCACGCTAGCCGACAGAATTAGAGGAATAATCAAAGCAGAGCAGCGACCAGGTGGTTTGCTAGATAAAAAGCGAAGATAGCATTATTTGGCGCCTATTATTTTCGCTTTTAAGGCGCCTCTTTTTTCTCCCACGATAAAACATAGCCACGACCATACCAAATAACCTTATTCCCTTTTCTACCCGCCGCATTTCATTCCTCTCAACCCAAGATACTGGCGCCATTCCTAATCCTTTTCATCACTTCATGGCTATTACGTTTATTCGAGATTGCCGAACAACCCCGGCGCCTTTTCTTTCTTTTTAATCTGGTTGGTTACTACTGGTTCGATGTATCTGATTCGGTGGTAACTAAATCTGTTAATGGCGCCATTCCTCCCCATCTCTTTTTCCGGTTTGGGGGATATAGGGGGATTTAATCTATGTGTATTCTATGTATGTAGTCTCTGTATATATATAGAATGTCAGAAATGACAGGCTTGTATGTCAGAAATGACAGGCTTGTATGTCAGAAATGACATTCTTTTAACCACGCGGGTTTCGGCGTTTATATTCGTACTGTTTGCGAGCAAATTGATTAATAGAAATGCTTACTGCGTAGGGTTTTAGTTGATTTTGTTATTTTTGACATGGAAAAAGAAAAGGCGCCTAAATAATTTGGTGAGTTATTATTGTCTTTAAATGGGAGATTGAATAGTGACACAGAATTTAACGCAAGAATTGATAAAGATAGGCGCCATTAATCCGCCTTTAACAGACGAACAACTTAACGAGTTTTCGGATATTTGGGACGATTTCATGAGAAATGCTGACTCGTCCCGACTTTTCAGCTTTTGGGAAACTTGTAGGCAACCGAGAGAAGGAATTCTTTACGCTGCAAGCCAGATAGAACCAATTCTCGATTTGTATGGATTAGAGGCGCCAGAATATGCAAAGCGAACACAGCTAGAATTAGCTGTAATGAAAATGTTTATTGACGGACATTTTGAGTTATTGCGGGACAGAAGCTCGGTTAGCTTGCAGTTGTGGACAATCAAGCCAAGATATTTAAAACAGTATCAGAATTTGAAATTGTTTCAGGCACCATTGTCTTATAAACACGACACAGGTGTGATGGCATATTTACCTTTTTGGTCTTATCTTGTTTTCGCAATGATGGGATTTCCTCAGAGGTCTTACCAGTGTCAAGAGTGGTCTTTTGATGGACACTGGCATAAACTTTTGTTTATTAGTTACTAGGCGTGGCGCCTGATGCACAGGTTCTCGTATGCGTCACATGACGTGACTCAAAAAACTACACCCTGACAATACGCAGGGTACGAAACCGCTTGAAACAGCGCCTGATTGTAAAGAAATGTTACGAATGTGCCCAAAGTTAAAAAGATTGACGTAAATTGTAGAGGTGAGCGCAAGCGGTAGTGCTGAGAACACTAGGCGCCTGCTGACCACAACCCAAAACATCACTTTGGAATGTAGCTATGAATATTGTACAGCCATCTGGGTTAAATATTTTTGACGCAATCAAACACGTTGCAGACGGTATTGAATACTGGGTTGCTCGCGAGTTGATGCCTTTGCTAGGTTATAAAGACTGGAGTAAATTTACGCAGGTTATCGATAAAGCAAAGCTTTCATTAACTAATAGTAATCAAGCTGTCAAAAACCACATTCGCTCCTCGGAGAATCTGGTGAAACGCCCACAAGGCGGTGGTTCTAAGCAAGAAGATTACAAATTGTCTAGACTTGCTTGTTATATAATTTCGATGAATGGCGACCCAAGAAAACCAGAAATAGCTAATGCTCAAGCCTATTTTGCTATTAAGACACATGAAGCAGAGTCTCAGGAAATAACAAGCAGCAACAACGCAAACCAAGTAGAAATTACAAACTTAGAGCTTACTGCTCAAGTTGCGTTACAAATTGCGGCTAATCACAAAGAAGTGATAAAAGCTATTAAAGAAACTCGTGTTGATGTTCAGACATCGGCTGCATTTGTCACTCAAGAGGTTAAGCATGAAGTTCGCAAGGGCAACGACGCTGTACAGCTATCTTTGTTTACTATGCAAGAAGAGGTTGCACAAATTAAAGAACAATTAGCTTTAGTCAAACAGCAGACCGAACGCAAGACCAAGCCACGCGAGACATACAACATTACAGTGCATCTTACTCCAGAAGAACACGCGATATTTACTGCACTCGCTGACCGTGCAGGCTTTAACAGAAGCGCGTTTGGATATAAGCAATTTGCTCATCTATTTGACAATAAGGAGACAATATAAATGCCAGACGGTCGCAAGCGTCAGAATGTTGACATAACTGAATTCGAAGCGTTTATTGACCGTCTGGTTAAAGAATCAAAGCGCACTCGAACTCAAGTAATTAAATTGCTAATTAGAAAAGGAATCGAAGCCATTAAGAAAGAAGAGAACGACGAGCTAATTGGATAAATAGATTCCTTGGTATAAAGTATTGGAAGTTGTCAAAATATGTGACAACTTCCAATACCAAGAAAACAGGCGCCGCGCTAAAAACAAACGTACATCTCACAGATACACCGATGGTCAATTAGAAATTCAGTACACTTACTAATTTCAAATCTATAAAAAAACAGGCGCCTATCCTAAAAAATGGCGCCTGTTTTTTAATGGTTTTTCACAAATACCAAATTAATCTCTTCATTATTTTCTGTCATCATTTTTAAATTAATACATCCTTCTTTACTTTCTTGGCTCAACTCTTGCAAAGAAAGAGCAAGTTTAAACATTGCATCTCGCGTTAACGGAAGTCTAGCTGTTTTTGCTGCTGAATTGGCGCCATTCTTTATCAATTCAAAACGTTTAACCACTGTAGAATCATCAAGCACTTTAGGCTCAAGAAAATCTTTTAATGTTTTGCGCCATACCTGCTGAGTTTTTATGTCTTGATACCAAACAATGGCGCCATTGCTATCAAAACCGGAAATCTTGCCGCCAGTACTTGCATATTTTGGACAAGCAATAATCCGATAGACATTGCCGTTGTAGTGTTTGTAAAATTCACCTATTTGCGGAATTTCTAACATAATTTTATTTATAGATAACTATGGTAATTGTACAAAAAAATAAACTTAACTCTTTAAACTGCGGATTGTTCAAATAAGCAACTTTTAATTGCCACATTCTCGGTCGAAGGAATAGCATACGTATAGTAATACTATTGCCAGTAAATGTGTATTTTCTCCCTATCCCAGGCAACGATTTTGTTTCTAGCATAATTCTTCTTCCTGTAACATAAACGTTAACAACCACGCATCGGCAGTAGAGACAGGCGCCGGAGTCATCGTAACACTACCAGTCTCTACCCACCCGGAAAACCGACCATCTAAACCAATCGCGGCAACACGAGCATAAAAAGTCCCGGCGCCAACATTTTCCCAACGTGCATTAAATACTGACACAGATTGGCGGTTTCCCCAGTCTCCATCAATGCCGCGTTTAAATTCTACTGCATAGCTTTGCACAAAAGGTTCGCGTGAACCATTGGATTGTGCTGCAAATTCCCAACGAATAGAAAGTGTGTAAGAAATGGCGCCACTATTTATTATCAATCCTTCACCGACTGCATCGCGTGGCGGTGGAATAATTACAGGCGCCGTATTTTGCTGAGAATAAGCAGTTAATGACCACCCTGATTCAATTTCTGTATAAACTGTGTCAGTATATAATTTGCCGCTAATTTCGTAAAAGTTTGGATTATCTACGTCTGGTGTGATGTTTATTATTCTGTATTTACGAATAACCGTACTAGTATCAATTAATTGCCAAGTCGCTTGAGGAAGTGGCACCGAGCTAAACGCCGGACTCACATTTAAAACAGTTCGACTACCTTGTGCTGTGGTAACTGCCCTGAACTCTGTAGTCATGTTTGGCAAGAGGCAATATAGAATTGCACTGGCGCCTACTGTTGCAGCAGAGTCGAGGGTAATTTGTGTCGTGGTAGCTGATTTGATTAATCCTGATTTACGTTCTGGATTTCTTGCGCTATCCGCGATTTGCAAGACTTCCCCTAATTCAAAAAACAAAGCGTGTGCGCGCATTTTAAAAGATATTTGTCCTAACTCCCCCTGCGATGTAGAGGGAAGAGAATTTAAAATTACACGTCTGCCAGCACGAACGGCGCCACCCCTTCTAGTTTCTCCAAGTGCGCGAAACTCTTCGACTTTGTACCCAAATTTATTTATAGCAGCAGGATATTCGACTGGTTCGGGTGTTTCCTGAAATTCTTGGTCTGGGTCGTTCCTCCACACGTAACAAGAAGTCGCAATGGCTGAATAATCTTGCGTGGTGTTCAAGAAAATGCCATCTACTACATCTGCATTAGAAACAATTCGCGGCAATGCGTCGGTTGGTCGGTCTTGCCAAATTGTATATTGCAAACCATTATGGTAAATTTTGGCGCCAAATGTTGCTGCAATTTGTCGAGCGGTTTCGTACCTGTCTTCACTATCTCCACCTACGACAAGTTGACCCCTAAAGCTAAACCTTCTTTCTGTTCCACCAAATCCGTCAGAAATCAAAGCATTATTATAAACGCTAGCTTGGTAAAATGCGTACCTATCAATGCTTTCTATCGGTATTGCTAAACCAAAATTCACGTCAGTCATGTATCCCCATAGCAGCCACGCTGGGTCAGTGTTCGCTACACCTGCTGTGTAAAATGTTCCATTCCACGCAGTGACACTAAAATTTAATCCACCGTCTGGCGCCACTGTTGCTGTAATTGGAATCCTGGCTAACCAACCATTTAATTTTAATGTGACAGATGGCACCGACCTAAATAAATTAGGTGGGTACTGTATCCACAAACAAGAAGTATTTGGATAAGTTAGCTGTGCTTGAACTACTTCCTCGTAAGTCAACCATTGTAAATCACGTGTTTCTGTACTCGTAGTATTGGCGCCTTCTTTTTCAACTCGCACCACATAATCAGAAACATTGGGATTGACTTGTAGTAAATATGGAAACACCGTGAAATCAGGAAACCGTCCTTTTATTTCTTGGTTGACGCGAAGAACAAAGGCGCCTGCCCCTTCTTTCACATAAATCTTTACCCTTAACAAACTACCTTTAACATCACCATCCGATTCTTGTTTTTGTAGCCGAACTGCAACACGAACACGTATTGAGTTTATTTCTGGATTGGTAATACTTCGAGAAATTGGCGTGCTTTGAACAACAGCCACATTCACATTTGTAGGGGTAGAAATTTCTGAACCACTATTACCAGGTAATGTAGCTTGATTATTGGCGCCATTTAAAAAGAAAAAATCTAGCCCCTCAAAATTCTTACTACCGTCTTGGTTTTCTATTGGTGTCCCGTCTAAATAAATATTTCTTGCTGGAATGGCGCCTAACCCTTCCACTTGTCCTTCACATATTCCCAAGACAACTTCCGCACGGTCAGACGATATACCAGATACATCTGATATATCTGGACTGGCGCCACCCCCCTTTCCTCCACTGCCTCGAAATATTTGTGTCACGAAAATTTATTAATCAAAAGTACAAAATACATATATGATATATTTTAAGGCAGGGTAGCGCTAACTACCCCACCAATGTCCCCAATAGCAAAAGAGACATCATCATGTTAACAGAAAATCAGTTAGTTCAAGCGTTCAATGCAGAAAGAAATGGCGCCAAGTTTCCAATCGATTTTGACGAAACCTGGCAACCGTTGGGGTACAACAAAAAAAGTAGCGCAAAGCGTGTAATACTAAGATACTTGGTAAAAAGTGAAGACTACATAATTGTGCCCGCGATTGATTTAATGTCCGAAAATGATGTATTAGCTTTGTGTCCTCAAGAAAAAGCGTCAATTTCAAGACTAGAAATTATAAAGTTGTCAGAATCAGGCTATGCCAAATTCAATTCAGCCAGCTTTCAATTAGCTAACAGAAAAAAGAAACAGACTAGTCAGGTTTATTTTATCGTTAACGAAGCCAGGAGTGCAGTAAAAATAGGCTTTAGTACTGACCCTGAAAGTCGGCTACATCAACTAGAAGAAGGTACTATAGACGACTTGAAGATAATCGCGCTCTTCCCAGGTGGACGAAAAGAAGAAGCGCTGCTGCACAAGAAGTTCGCAAAATTCCGTATTCGACGAGAATGGTTTATATTTAGTGATGAGATAAAAAATTACATAAAGGCGCCATTAAACGTGACTTCATTGAAGGGCAAGATTACCAAATAGTGGAAAACGAGCTATTTATGACTGAGCAAATGTATCTAGGATTTATGTTGTCATTTCGGTCAGAAAAAGGCGCCGATATTTCCGCACTTCCGGATACATTACTTATCATTACAAAATTCTTTTTTCAATTTCAACAGGCACGAAGCAAGAAAAACGCACGAGTCGCCCAATCTGACAAATATAAGCAAATGGAATTGCTAGAATAAAACTAGCGAATACTGGACTTTATTGTTGTTGTGAACTCTAGGCGCCTATCGTCTAGAGTTTTTATTTTTGGTATGATGGATGACGCAACGACACAGTAAACAAATGAGTATTCAAATTGAAAAAATAAAGCTTGGCGCCGAAACCATAATCCACTACGAATCATTCGACCTAGACACAAGCACGACCAAAACAGTAAAGCTGGTTTCCAAAGACAAGCCATTGCTTGCACTTGAAAAAGCTTTTGATACTTTCCTTGATGATGCGATTTTATTTTGTGGACTAGATTCTGATGTGTGGAATAACGGAAAAGTTGGCGCCATTAGTTTAAAGCACACAGATGATGGTGAAATCGGTGTCACTATTTCTGTGCAATGCGAAATCGGCGTTTCGATTGTTTGTGTCAATACTCCATATATTCGACCAGATTGTGTGAGTGCAAAATTAGAAGGGAAGATTGATGTATTAATTGGCGCCAGTACTCAGTTTATAGAAGGGGAACGCGCTGTTAAACAAATGGAATTATTGGCGCCGTAGATAGACAAAAACTTTGAGACTTACTTTATGCCGTTAAGTGCGTTAACTGAAAACAATAAGACAATTTATTCTTTCACGTTTGCTTCTGCGTTAAAGATTAGAGAAGCACATTCTTCGCTTAAATGCACATGCTGCGGGGGAGAAATGTTTCCGCGAGGAAGAAAAGGCGCCATCATTCATTTTGTTCATAAGCAAAAATGTACTTCGCCCATCTCTTCTCACCCAGAATCATTAGAGCATCTATCTGGTAAAGTTCATGTATACAAAATGCTCTTGAATGAAACTAGAGGGACTAATTATCGACCTGAGATTGAGTATAGGCTTTCAAGCTGTGGTCAAAAAGGACGCATTGCCGATATTGCCGTAACGCTTAACGGTCAACCTTTTTTAGTTTTTGAAATACAACTTTGTTCGATAACGGCAGACAAGATAAAAGAGAGAATTGACGATTATGAGCAATGCGGAATTGAGTCGGTCTGGTTTCTCGGTAAAGCTGCGGATACTAACGAAAACCGTAGATACATCTATGACAGGTGTGGAGAATGTTATTTCATCAACTTCGATACAAAATACATTGACGGAGACGAAAATTTCTTCAAGGCTTATTTCCAATGACGTTACAGTTAAAAATTACAACTCATGGACACATCGCACAATTTCCAGCGTGACTTACATCAAAAAAGATGGATTTATCATGCCAAAAGAAACTAGTGTTGATGCTCTTGTTTGCATTCAGGAAAAACTGAATAAAATCAATAATTGCAAACACGAGCCAACCCAAATGAGATTATTTTAATAACACTGATGACTGAACCACTGACCACTGTTAAATTAGCGGGAGAGCTAGGCGCCATTTTTAAGCCTGAATATCAAGGGGTGGCGTACACTCTCCGCGAATCACTGCAAATGCTTTATTCCCAAGAGCCAGAAATAAAGCATCATTTTATTAATTCACTGTGTCAGTATCAGCTAGTCTTAGGTGAAGCGAATATACCAATTAATCCAGAGCATTACGATTTCCCTGTTGCGGGTAAAACTTTGATAATCGTCCCTGTGCTTGAAGGTTCGGGAACAGTGGGAAGGTTAATTGGTGGACTAGCGCTGGTTGGGTTAGGTGTGCTGACAGGTGGGACGAGCTTGATAGTAGCAGGCGCCGTTATGGCTGCTCAAAGTTTATTTTTTGGTTATGGCGCCTCGCCTTCAGATGAGGAACAAAAGCGCTCAGAAATATTAGGGACGGGCAATCTAAATACTGCTGAGGGGAATCCAATACAAATGGTTTATGGAAATAATGTAATGGTTGGTAGTCTCCAGGTATTATCATTTGCTATAAAATCTGAATATACGAGTTTGTAGGATTATTATGTTGCAGCTACTTTTTGTATTGGATAACGTAAATATTGAAAGTGCTTACGATTTTACGAAACAAAAAGACAATTTAATCCCAGTAGCCAAACAAGCGATTAAGAAACTATGGACAGGCGCCATTAATCACAATTTAATCAACAAGGCACTAATCTCAGAAAATCTATAACATATGCCACTAAACGATTATATTCAGGGATTGGACATAGAAAATCCCATTGATTTATTTACTGTGTTCAATCCTTTTGTATCTAATTTTCCTACTACTTCATTCTGTAATTTTGGCGCCGTTTCTTATCGAGGTGTTCAATATTTACCAATTGCTTGCAAAGTTCAGTGGATACCAAAAGATGGGGAATCGGCAATACAAACTAAATTAAGCGTGTCAGATATTTCTGGAACAGTTGGCGCCTTAATTGATAATTACGGAATACTTGGCGCCAAACTTACCGCAATCCGTACATATTCACCCTTTTTGGATAATCAACCAGCTGCCGACCCACTCGCTTATCGGTCTTTTGAGTTGAGAATCAATCAATACAGTGGCGCCTTTAAAAGGGAGTTTGAATTTGATTTAGTTCCATCCGAGACATTAGATAGAAAAGGTGGGAGAAGATATTTAAGGCGATGCACTTGGCAATTAAGTGATGATAGATGTCAGGCGCCTACTAATGTGAATTACGATTTAAATGGTCAACCTTGCTTACCATCGCAACGAGCGTGTAGAAAAGATTTGGCACAATGCCAACAGTACCACGGTCATATACGACGGTTCGGCGGGTTTCCAGGTGTACAGTGGAGGAATTCTCGATAGAAATGGCGCCATTTTTATTTGAATTAGGGTAGCTTGTCGGGCAATTCTACCTTTACTCCGTCCATATAATAGGCGCCATTTTCGCAGGTCAAGCGTGGAATATTTACGCTTTTTAACTTATTCTCGATGTCTTTTAAGAATTCTTTGGTTATTTTGGGTTCATTCATGATAGGCGCCTGTTTTTATTTTGTTTAATCAAATTCTACTAAAATAATTGGCAAATTGCCTTCTTTATTTCTAAAAATTAGGCAGTGGTGTGTCCAGATATTTTTGCAAATTTGTAACGATTTCAGAATGCAAAGCCGCAAATATTTCTGGTGTTAGCGCACCAATGGCGCCAAACCTCAATATGGAACGATGAGCGTAAATCGCTCTATGCATGTACTCTAATCCTTGACCATTACCCAATGTGGGTGTTAACTTGTCCCAAGAATCAATAAGCTTAGGCGCCTCTACTAAATATTTGTCTGGGTCTTCTGCCATGTACTTGAGAAGGGTAGTTAGTTGAACTGCGTACACTGACACAATCATATTTTCCTGTGCAATCAATGCCCGTTCAGATGGTGTCATTTCTGCCCTTGCAGGAGAAACGGCGCCAAACACTAAACTTCCAATCAATAACGCTTTTACTAATTTCATATTTCTGTGTCACTATTTACACTACGCTATACACATTATTGCTTGCAATTCCGGAATTCTTGTAGTAGTATATTTGTATATAACATACAAAATTTGAATAAGCTGCTTAAAACAACAGGCGCCTGTGGTGGTCGATACACTAGGCGCCTGTTGTTGTTGTTGTTTGCTTAGAACAATTCCATCTGACTAGGTGATGTAGTTGGTTTAGATTTTGAGCAAGAGCGTCGCTTATTGGTTTTCTTGAAAACGTGTGCCTGGAATTTAGTCCACGGAAAAGGACGAGATTGTAGTTCCTCTGGAATGGTGACACCATGCTTAGGACGCGCACAGCTTAGAATAATTTGTACTATGTCAGCATTCACGTAAATCTCTTTATCTATTTCGATGTAGTCAATGCCTTCCTGGTAATCTAAGCGAATCACATCACGTAGGTAGGACAGATTACAGTAGCCTACCCATTCTTGAATTTGCTTTGAGGAATACGAAAAGGCAGGTTTATCAGATACACCAAAATCTGTTGCGACGCTGGCTTGGAGTAAATTGCGAGTCAGGTTTTCTCGATAACTTTTCTCTACTTGAATCAAGTAATCCAGATAATCAGCACCTTCATCAGTATTTGCACGCGCTAAGGCAAACTTGAAAGAATCCGTAGATAAGTAAATACTATCGTTGTCGCCGATTCGATACGAGCGCGTTATATGACGCTGGCTTATAGCTGGGCTATACTTTAATAAGCCAGAACTATTAATGAGATACCTTTTAGCCGAACGAAAGTGTTTATACCCAAAATCAGCCCAAACATCATCGAACGAGATATTGTGCAAAACGCCGTTACGTTCAGCATCAAAAATTGCAAATAGTTCTTTTTCTGATAGCATAGACGTGTCATCCTACTTGTACTAGGTTGGCGCCAACTGATAAAACACCCACCAAGTATTTCCCGTACTGGTGGGTGTGTTGGTCTTAACACATTATATATTACACACGACACAATTTAATCAAGAATTTTAGAAACTTCCGGCGCCTGTGCAGCGATTGCAGTGATTACATGTCGAGGAATTTTATCCATTGCATATAGTCGTTTTACGCATTGAATAGTGGCGCCGGAAATAGTGTTTTTCTGTGTCAGTATTTGTTGGTCGCGGATTATGTCAGGAAAAGGCAATAAATCAATGTAGTCACCCTTTCCACCAAACGCATTGTTTAATCCTGTCCACCCAATCGCTTCAGTACGTGCGCTGATATTAGCTTTGACTTTCTCTCTCTCATCTAGATAAGAGATGGCGTCGAAAATTAACCAGGTTGGGCAATCACCAAAATTATCACAATTAAAATGTGGTTCTCTTCCTAGCGAGGATTCTGCTATTCGATAGTAGAGCTTACCCCAATCAATTGAGGAGGAGACGAGGTAATCGGCGAGTGCCCGTTGAGTTCCCCCAAGTCTTCAGATTTTGTATCAACCGTTTCTTGTTTTGGCGCTCGACTTCCGCCGCTAATTTCTGCCTGGAAAAATTCGTAAACAGCATCAAAAGCAGTTCTATCACCTGCCCAAATTGCTTTTAATGCTAGTGTGTCTTCCTCTTCCCAGTCTTCCATACCGTGGGCGATTTCGTTGGAAGTTTCTGATTTGAGAAGGAATAAATCGGCACCGATAGGCAGTACGCCAAAACCTTTAAAAGTGACTATTCCTGTGTCAGTATTATAATTATCGACTACTAGGATTTGGTTTTTGTACTTGAGACGGTCGCTTGGCGCCAAGTCAAACCAACAATCAACGACATTGTTTTCACCTACAACTTTTACGCACTTAGCCACACGATGACGCATAGTTAATGTGACAGCTGCGCGAATTTCTTTTTCACGGTCTGTATTGGTAGGCATCGACTCGAATAACTTATTTAATTCTGTCTCGTCCAAGTACATTGTGTAGTCGTAAACTATTTCTGTATCTTGGGCTAATGGGTCGCCAAGTCGTGAACGCGCTTCATCTTTGCCGATTTTTTCTTTCTCCGCTAATTCTTCAGTAGCTTTATTCAGTAAAGAGCGAAGTATCCGTAATTCGTCCTCTTTTAAACAATCTTCGTATTTGTGTTGTCTAATTTGTGGTGCAAATAATTTCTTTGCTTCGATTGGTTTGCACCCCACTTTTTCGGATAAACGAATAGCGGCAGTGTTTAACAAATACTGCACCGTTCCTGCGCTGCGTTCGGCTTCTTGTACTTCTTCTGGATAAATATTTGGGTCGGGAAACCCGGTTGATACTAAGAATACATCACCATATTCTGTGTGTGGAAATACAGGAACTAGTTTCTTTTTAATCTTGCCGAATGGTGTTTTCTTCATAAATTTCTATTTCTAAATAATCAAGTGGCGCCATTGGTGTTAATAACGCAAAAGTAGCTATATCTCTGACTTGCGAAGGAATCAAAATAGATAAAATCTCTGTGTCGTAAACATCAAAAAGTTTTAACTTCCCAGAGATTCCACCACGGAAATAAGCGCAACCGCATTGAATTTTATCTGTTAATACCTGGCAGTTAACCAAGTAGCAGAAAACATTCTCGCGGTCGCGCAAAGCATCAAACTTCTGAATTCGCATCTATAGATGATACGTCATTTTTTAGTTTTGCGGCGCCAATATTTACCAAGCTAATAATTTTATCATCTGTCATTTTAAATTCTTCTCCTTCTTTGATGACAGATGCCTTGACTTCATCCCAAATCGGAGTAACAGCAATTGCAGCCAACATAGAATAGTCTCCCTAAAATAATTAAGATTAAGCGTAGATAAAGCCGTCGGTGTACTGGTAACTGGCGCCTTGAATTGTAGCAGTAAAAGATAATCTAGCTACTTCGTTTTGGTTTCCAGGTTTACTTGGATTTGTGAGCATTGTGGCGCCTCTGTGTGATTCACCACTTGGCATTACTAATTCCATCCACATTTCTCTATCGGCAAAAGCAGGGTTAAAAAGCAAAGGTTTGACTACTGTTCCCAACCCTACATCAGCATTCCGCTCGATTAAGTTGATAGAAAACTCTCGGCTATCTCGGATTTTTAGTACCTCTGTTGAGGAACCCGAATCTGTGCCAGTAATGTCAACTGTCGTTGACTGTCCTTGTAGTCCAAATTCTTGTAATCCGAATATTGGAATCATTCCAGTCGTTGCTGCTGCTGTTGAGTTAGCAGTGATTGCAGTTCTTAGAGGAAAGATTGGAAGTGGGCCAGCCGTAGTGCCTAACGTAGTGGTTGCGCTAACAATTACAAAACTGCGCGCTGTTACCCCAGACGGAGCAGTAGGGGAAAATACTAAAACTTGCCCTGCTCGAACTACTGTTGCCGCAGTTGCCGCAGTGGCTTGCATAGTTGTGGCGCCTTCTGCTACTGCCGCCGATGAAGTTACAACCACTGTTGTCGGAGTTCTTACCCCACGTGGTAAGATGTACCCCTGCATCGTGGTGCCAACTAATGAAAGTCCACCAGTCGCAATATTAAAAATAGTCATTGCTCAAATTCCTCTCTTTCGTAATTTAAATAAAAAGATATTTGTTGATAAAACCCGCGATAAACGGAATGCATTTCTCGCGAGCGTGAAAACCAATACCGAAACGTTTTCAAAGCATTGTCAAATTTGATTTGATTAGCTTCGTCCGCTTCCTCTTGATTCGAAGGGACAAAGATTAAATTTATTTGCCATTCGTAATTACTCGTTAATCCAATGCGTTGTTGATGGCGCCTGATTACACAATGCACACCTTGCCCAAATTCTGGCGCCATTGGGGGGTCAACGCACAATGCTTTATTTCCATCTTGAAAAGTACCAAGATAGGCGCCTATTTTTTGGTCAATGCTATTGCGTAAGTTCAGAACGTTATCGGTCGATTGCATGTCTAGTGACGCATTTTAAAGAATTTTTACTTACTTCAAAATCTAAAGACTTGCCATTTTTATTAAATGGGTGAATATAGATTTTGATTTTGTTTTTACCGACTTCTTGAACAACCAATCGGTACTCAGTCATCGTTGGATTGTTACGAATATTCTCTTGAAAATATTCTTCAAAAGTTGTCTTGTCTTCTCGAAAAGACATTGGATGGTCATTTTTTACAGAGGAACCCATTAAACTAACTCCCAATTTTGGCTATTTAGTAATTCACCTGTGTCTACAACGTTTCTTGGACTATCTACTACTTCTCCATTTCTCCTATATGTTTCTCTGTCCCATTCCCATTTATCGGATTGAATACTAGCTTTAATGTTGTTATGCAGCCTATTATTCAATTCAATAAATTCTTGCTTAATATTGGCGCCATTATTAACAGAAAAATCTGTCATAGCTACACCGTCTGACATGTAATCGCGTGGTGGCATGATTGAACCATCATCACGATAGGCGCCATTAACAACAATTGCGCTATAAGAAGCATCGCTGTTATGCCTTGCTTTTAAATTGGGAATATTGGGGAAGTTTGTGGTTAACCGCATATTGAATCTTTATTAGAAAATAATGTGATTAAGATTGTGGATGCTTGAAGTCTTATTTCTGGCGCCACTCTATCGTCATTAGCAAGAGACATATTTGTATTAATGGCTGTCATCATGCCAGCGTCTATTAAGGTTTTGATTACTTCTTTCGATTCGTGCCTGTTTTCCTGCTGCTCTTTTTCAATCTTTGTTTTAAATAGTGATAAAAAATCCAAGATTTTAACCTGCTCTGATTCTTGTAAATTATTAAAATCAAACATTACTTAACCTCAATAAACGAGCCTTTTATAAACGAACCGCGTGCTGCTGTAAAAGCTGGTTCACGATGCTGAATTAATACATCTATTTCAAATTCTCCTTTTTTGACAACACCAGACGCAGCATCTATTAGTTCCGCTTTGTATCTTTGTTTATTGGATAACCAGGTAGGCGCCAATTTAGGGCTAACAAACCGACCAAGCAGGAATTGAGATTTAACAATGGCGCCATCTGGCGGATTTAAGTTTCTAGCATCTCTATCCTCGCGAGCCGATAACAAAATAATTTCTTCTTGATAAACTTGGCGCCTGTTCCCAACACTATCAGTGGTGTAATTTCCTGTGGGTTGTTGACAAATTAATTTTAGATTTGCCACTCCCATGTGAGGAGAGGCGCCTATCATTGTTTGTTTTATCAGAGCAGAAATATTCATTATCTAAATGCGTAGCTGCGAGGTTGATATTTTTTAAAAAAATCCAAAAGAGAATTGATTTTGTTTTTACCAGATGTTGCTGTTATTGATGATTCATTGGCACCAAAATAAGTAGTTTTATGCCCCTCGTCGTCGATTTCAAAGCTTTTCACACCTTGAGATATTGACGGTAGCAATAATTGATTGGTTAATTCAATTAAAGCGGATTTTATGGCGCCTACTTCTGCCGAACTATCAGTAAAATCAATTCCCGCAGAATACTTGATTTTGATTTGAGGTTTAGCTCCTCTCATTCGTGGTGGTCGAATTGATGATACAGGAGCAAAGCTTTGTAATATTACTTCTCCTGTATCAGTATCCACTGTGTATTTATCTGGCGCCATTTCTACCCATTCAGCAGAGGCATAAGTCAAATCGTAATAAGTTGGTGTCATGCCTCTGTAATAGATTTTTAATACAGAAACCAATGGGTAAAACGCAAGGGTAAATGATGTAGATTGCAATTCAAATATTTCTGTATATTCCTTTACTTCTAGTTGACGATTGGCGCCATCAATTCCCTGTGCCAATATTTCTGCTACTCGTATTGAGGATTCGATAGCGTCATAGTCTTCAGCATTAGGAAAATCAGAAATAGATAAAATCATTGCAATCTAGGACATTTAGAATAACTGACTGGACAAATGGGTGAACCATCCATGCCGGAGCGGTTTTGTTCCCAACATGTTTTGCAATAAGGAATAAAATTTCCTTCAAGATAAGCAATTAATGTTTCATTTTTTGGAAATACTTCTTCAGGTTCGGAAGTATTAGGCGCGGCTGATTCGGCAATATCTTGCATGATTTCTTCCAATTCCGTTAGCTCCGTATTAAACGCTTCTTCTGAATTATTAAAATCTTCAATCTTTAAATCAGCAGCTTCTTCTTTGGGTGTTTTTTTAGTTGTCATCTATACCGCTCTCCGTACAGTACGCAGGCGCCAGCATCTTGTTTGTTGTCCACTACCCAACGTTGAGTCTAAATCCATAGGCGCCACACCTGTTCTTTCTGTCCATATATACGAACTACCCATTTGGAATGGCGCCTCTTGTGAACGGACTTCTACAGGTAATGCAACTCCTCGTCCAACACAACCTGGACCGAATGCAAACGAATCATTTGTTACTTGGGCACCAACACCTGCTGCAAATGTTGTGTTTTGTACGGTTGCGGATGAACCAGCGGCGCCAACGCCAAAACTATTTCCCACAAATAAGTGGAAACCATCGGGGGAGAAACCAATATAGTTGCTGACGTGACCAAAATCAAAACCTGTTACTTGGCGCAACATATTAGTTACGTTTTCTAATTGTTCCAAGCTAGGAATGGCTAGCAAATTGTCGTAAGATGCTTTTAATTGACCAGAAGCAGTAGGATTAAGAGTTAAAACGTAACACCCGTCTGGGTAGGTAGGTACTTGTGCTGCATACATTTGAGAATACAGTGAAGTCAGGAATTGGCGTGTCATTCCACCATTGTCACCAACAGCTACATCAGTTGCGGTCGAAGTAACGGCACCACCATCGTTGTAAACAATCGTTGCAGCTTTTTCGTACTCACTGCGAATCAACAATTCTTCAAACTGGTAGTAATTCCGCATTAAGCGAGATTCCAAAGCGTCCATTAAATCCACAAGTGATAATGCTTCGTGGAATTCAGGAATAAATACGGGACGTGTACCAATCGAAGTTCCGCGACCAATACCCCATTGCTTACAATCAATAGGAACAGTAGTCATCTCTAGATTTTGAGAATCTGAACTGGTACCAATTGCTAAAGCTAATGGGTTGTAAGTTACTGTATCCGCAAGAATGTAATCAGCAAGAGTAGTAGGCGCCGGAAGTGGATTAAAACGTGGGACTAAAATATTTTTCCCTGGCGCCGAGCTTGCATCAAATGCTGTAGTCGTAAACTGCCAAAAAATATTTGATTGAGAATGTGTTTCTCTCATCAATGTAGATAGAATGTCCAAAAATGCATTAACTACACTACCAGTGGCGCCAGTCGTTGGGCCGGCTGCGTTAGTAATTGCGCTGCCATTTAAGAAACCGTGCTTTTTTGCCCAAGATTCCGTATCCTTAATAATTTGAGAATCACGCCAAGATAAACCCTTTGCACGTGCTTCTCTAAATGAACGCTGAATTAATTCTGATGCGTATTTTGGTTCTCTTTGTGTAGCATAAATCATTCCTGTAGTGGGAGAATAACCACTTACATTGGGATTGATTTTGCTTAAGTTTCTGTCATTAAGAATATTAATTAATTCTTCAGTTAAGCCCTTTGGTGAATCATCGGGACGTGTTTGTATGTTCACCATTGGAAACTCTGTCACTCCTGACAATTTACCGATATCAGCCAAAATTTTTGCATCTGCTTGATACCTATTTTTTTCTGCTGCTGTCGTTTCTAATTCTGCACGAGCTTGATTTAACTGTGTCAGTAAATCAGATACTTGGTTTTTTAAAGATGCATTTTCTTGAGAAATTGGCGCCATTGCATTTGTTATCAATTCCCGCACCGTATTTAAATCGAATGCTGGGGGATTATTAACAGGTGGAGTAGCAGGAACAGGCGCCTCTTCTACTTCTGTTTGCACTGGTTCTGGCGCCACTGGTTCGGCGGAATTTATCACAGCAATTGAAGAAGCCAGCATTTCTTTTACACTTGGCGCCTCTATTGCTGTGTCACTATTTACTATTCGTCCTTCTTTTCTTGCTTGCGCTTTATCTTTACTTATTTGTGAAAATAGAATTTCTTCTTTAAATATTTTTGACATATAAAACACGCATACTACCTTATAATTAAGTATGCAGTGTTAAACCTTCATTTTTAGTACTTGAAAAGAACATGCGTATTAAATCTAATACACTTTTTAGTTTAAATGCGTCCGAAGTTAGATTAATCCGTAGTCAGCTTGGGTTAAGTGTTCGACAAGCTGCCTATTTATCTGGTGTTTCTGTTGGTAGTTGGCAACATTACGAGCGTAGAGGAATTAGTAACGGAGTAGTAGTAGAGAAAGTACAGAATTGGGACAAAGAAAGGCGCTTACTTGGTGGAAAATAGGCGCCTGATTATGTGTGGTGATGGAAGGTTTAATTTATGAAGCGAAATCCCATAAGTCGAATATTTCTAATTGTTCGGGGGCGCCATATTCTGCATTCCAGCTTCGCTCAAAATCAATTCGACTGCGACTAAAACGGATGCAGCTATACAAATCTTGCACTAGCTTGGTTAATCGTGTTCTTGTTACTTTGTCTAAGTGTTGATGGATTTTGCGCTTCCGAGATGTGCGCTGTTTCCCGTTCTTGGATACTAGCGTTAATACGGGGTTGACTTCTTCTAGCTTGCACTTTTCTTCTGGGGTGAGCCAGCTATAGCAATACCACCAATAGAACTTAGTGCAATTAAATCCGTACCATTTCTGAATCTTAAGGCACATATCGCGCTCATACAGCTTTTCCCACGGACAATGATTACTCATGACGCGGCTTGCAACTTTTTGGCGGTCTTCTTTGCTTAGGCTGATATCAAATGCATCAGCAAAGAATTGAGTAAATCCTACTTCGTTCAAGGCATCACCTAGAACTACTGCTATTGAATTACCCTTTTTATCTAAATGTCGATGATAGCGAGAGAAGTCTGGAAGCAGCAAGCAGTTCTCTGGCTTTCTGCTTTTTGAATTTTTAATAAGGACTCGGCTAAACCTGTAGTCCTTGCCTAGAGCGCGTTTCACACTTCTCTGCACACTAGTCGGCGAAACCTGAAATACGTTTGCAGTCTGCTGCATAGTAACTGCAAATAATCCGCAATCTGTCCTTAACCCTTCTATCTCGATGGTACCAATCTGTACAGGCGCCACCGTTGCTGTTAAAATGTTTTTAGCCATAATTTTGTACTGATTCTACAAATGTGGTTAGCATCCTTGTCCAAGGGATGTGAAAGGACAGGTAGTTAACACCTGTCCTTTAACATATATTAGCGACACAAGACACAAAATGCAATACAAAATCAAGATAACCGAAGACAATAGCAGGGAAATTGCAAGAAAACTGGCGCCATTAATCATCCAACTTCACTACACAGATAACGAAGGAAAGCAAACCGAATTACCAGACGGAGCTAAGGTGTTTTTGTTTGAGCATTTTGCAGAATTGGTTACAACTGGCGCCATTGTCAAAAAAGAATAAAGAATTATTCTATATGGGTTCCAAGCTTTCCTTCCATCTGGCGTCTGGCAATTCTTGATTCTAGTGCTGCAATGCATTTCTCTAAGTGCTGTAATGCTATTTGGTTTTCCTCGCAAGGAAATTTAGAATTTTGATAAAACGTTAACTGTTTTTTGCAGGCTTCAAGCACTTCTGTCAAAAAGGCGCCGTTTCTGCCTTTTTCTAAGCTTTCTCGTTGCCAAGATATACAGAAGCCTTCACCATATGCGGTACCTCCATTAGGTATGCAATCATCAGTCGTCCAATTGTGTGTCGAAATCATCATTATTACCTCACTATTTCAGCATTCGGCAGATTTCCAGAGGTAACAGCAGATATTTCCACTGGGTCATACACTCCAGACATAATCACATACGGCATTTCCATGTCTTCCGTACCATCCCACCAGCCATAGCCTGGTAATGAATGAGGACAAATATATTTACCTTCATCATTCATATCGTACACACCAACATCAAAGCCCTTTTCCTTCGTGCAAATAGGACACAAAAGACGCATTTTGCTAACTAATCCACCAGTGGAAATAAACTGCTGGCGCCTTTCTTCAACAGCGCCAACAGCACTAGAGGAACGCGGAATTGCTACCCATGCATAGTAACACCAGTAACCTTCATCATTTATTATTTCAGAATTGTGTTCGATTGAATCGGGAACTTGACGAGTAGTCGGTGGCGCCACCATTTCCCGCTTCAAGTAACCATCGAACACAAAACCAATAGATGCGTTCACGTCATCCCAATCGTGGTTAATTAAAAAAGATACACCGTTTGTGCGCTCTACCATGTTTTGCAATACTGACACAGACCACTTGCGTTTTGAACGGTTAACGATGTTGTCAGACGCACGCACTGGAAACACAAACCAATCATCGGCGCCAGTTGTTTTGCTCAAATAACTATTTATTTTGACCAAATGTGTGTCAGTTGGGGCACCATGATAGAAGTCGGTTGAGCGAGAAACAGGCGCCAGTCTTTCTAGCACTTGTGTCACTATTGCTTTTACGACTTCTTCATTAATTTCTTGGATATTAGTTTTCACAATAGAATTTATATTCTTGATTTTGGAGTTTATCAGCAAAAACTACTAACTCGTGGAACCATGTTTCGTAATTTTCTTTTATTGTACTACTCTGGTTTCGCTTACGCTTTAAGTCAAGACTTGGTGGCGGGTCTGGTTTGTCAAAATAACTAATGGGAATACCTTTTCTGTTGTCTATAGTCTGCAATCTTCCAGCAATGCCGCCAAGTACATCTTGGATAAAATACGATTCATGTGGTTTTAAAAATTGGTTGTATTGAGATTCGTTGAACCAGAAATAAGAAATTGGCGCCTGTTTTATTCTTTCCCAATATTCATCAACCACGCGCTTAAACATAGCTCTATCAATCTCCTCACATTTATCATATGCCCACTGGTTGCAAACAAAAGCCAACATTCCATCGCCGCCAAAATTGTCTTCAGCCCATTGACACAGCCCAAACGGATTTCTTAACCATGACATTGATGCTATTTCTTCTGTGTCAGTATACAAATATAGGTCTAAACTCATTGCTCTATCCTTCATCAACTAAACTATTAACACCATCCACGTTTCGCGGCGCCATCAACTAAATTAATGATTCCGTGTATTTTCTCGACTGCCTGGACTGGCACCTGCCATTCGTCATATTCCCGCAATCCCTGAATACCTTTTAGTTCACGCAAATCAACGCACTCATCATTCTGCAAGCGTTCGTACAACTTTTCTAGGTAAAGTTTGACGAACGATTCATTCCGATATTTGTTCAATGCGTCAACTACATAATTTTCTATCAAGTTAATGTCAACTAAGTTCATACGTACTACAAATGATACACTGAAATTCAGGAATTGATTGTACACGAATTTTTGTGGTTGTATCGGTGCTATACAATTGCAGAATAGTAAGCATATGTATAGGAGTGATTTTAATGGGCGGCAAAAAATCAGTCGGGATATCATCGCTAGAAGAAGATATCCTGACGTGTCTCGAAAATAGAACGCTGTATGGTCTTGAAATACTGGATATTTTGAACAACGGGCGCCAAAAACCCATAGGTTTTGGTAGTTTGTATCCCACCCTTGGTAGACTTGAGGGAAAAAGATTAGTTACTTGGAAGTGGGGAGAAGAAAAAAATGGGGGTGCCAGAAGGAAATACTACCAGATTTCCCCTGACGGACTAAAAGCTTTGCGCTTAGTTCAGGAATACAGAGAAAGTTTAAAATTACGCATTTAACAAATGAAAAGGCGCCTGTTTTGAAGATAGGCGCCTGATTATGTGTGGTGATGGAAGGTTTAATTTATGAAGCGAAATCCCATAAGTCGAATATTTCTAATTGTTCGGGGGCGCCATATTCTGCATTCCAGCTTCGCTCAAAATCAATTCGACTGCGACTAAAACGGATGCAGCTATACAAATCTTGCACTAGCTTGGTTAATCGTGTTCTTGTTACTTTGTCTAAGTGTTGATGGATTTTGCGCTTCCGAGATGTGCGCTGTTTCCCGTTCTTGGATACTAGCGTTAATACGGGGTTGACTTCTTCTAGCTTGCACTTTTCTTCTGGGGTGAGCCAGCTATAGCAATACCACCAATAGAACTTAGTGCAATTAAATCCGTACCATTTCTGAATCTTAAGGCACATATCGCGCTCATACAGCTTTTCCCACGGGCAATGGTTGTCCATGATGCGAGTTTTGATTCGTTCGTTGCGTTCTTCTTCGGTGACGAAAACTCCGAGCTTTTTGTCAGTTCGTCGTTCAATGGATTCAGCAACGCACGCAAAGGCTAAAGAGATAGCAAGCTTATTACCTTTTAAAGCTTTGTTTTTCCAGTATGCCATTACAAAATCAATCGGCAATACTGATATTTTGCCTCCTTGTCCCTTGCCATCTACTGCAATTTTCCCTATCTTTAAATCCTTGTATGGCAAGGCATCTGGAGCTTTAGACCGCTTAAAATCCCGGACACTGCGCTCGTATTCATCTATTGCTTTTTCTGCTCCCACTTCTGAAAGTGTATAACTGCCATCCGGCATTACAAACACTTCTAGCGGTATGTCTCCAAGGTCGATAACAACACGAGTCGCTTTTGATGTATAATTCTTGTCAGCCATATTTTTGTACTTATCCTACAAATGTGGTCAACATCCCTTGAGAAAGGATGTGGGACAGGCGCCAATACCTGTCCTTTTAAATAATATAACAACGAGACACAAAATACACAAGATTTGCGATAAAGCACTAAAAGGCTTATAAACAGGCGCCATTTTTCAGAAAACCATTAAAATCAGATTTGCAATAAAACACTTTTTGGCGCCTATCATAAAATAATAGAATGCCTTTAAAACTCCCACCCCTCACAAAATCCGTAAAAGAACAAATTAATTCAGCACAGACGTTTGGAACTGTGATGAATCCTTACTGTATTCCAGAGAGGTACGAAGAATTTCTGCGTACACATTGTCGTATCCGCTCAGGAAATAAAGTAATTCCATTCTTACCTTACGAATACCAAGTAGTAATCTCTGATTTAATTGATAAACACAGAGGGATTATTGCGGTAAAAACGCGGCAGATGGGATTTACAGAATGTATTGGCGCCAAATTTTTGCACAAAGCATTACTCAATCCAGGCTATGCAGCTGTAGTTCTCTCAATGGGACAAGACGAATCATCAAACGTGTCAGTTCGTATTCAAAACATGCCATCCAAAGTTAATGGCTTGAAATGGTTAACCAAATCAAAGACACAAATTCAACCAGAAGGGTGCGGTAAAGTTTGGTTTCGTCCTAGCACGGACAACGCCGCTCGCTCATTAGAGTCTGTGTCAGATATTTTTATTGATGAACACGGATTTATAGAAAATGCAGAGGAATTATACGCAAGTGCGGCGCCTACTCAGGAAGCAGTAGGAGATGAAGCACGAACCATAATTGCTTCCACTATTCCAGAAAGTGGGGAATTATCAACTTTTTGGCAAATGTTCGACGCGGATAATGGTGATAAAAATGCACGAGAAATATTAGAGAAAGTGAGAAGTGGTGCCGAAGAACCGCTAACTTGGTGGATTGATGATTCAGGATGGGTAAAACTAATTCTCCACTGGAAATCAAATCCGGTTTATTCAATAATTCCTGATTACTTAGCCAAAACCAAACGAGAAAAGAAATTAACAGAAGATAAATTACAGCGAGAATATAACCTAGGAATACCAGCGAGTGGTGGTAGGCTATTTGTTGAAAATGTAATTAGAAATGCGCTTCGAGGTGAATGGCAGGCGCCACGACAAAATAGAATTTATATCGCAGGAATTGACCCTAATTTTGGTGGTAGTGATTTTTTTTGCACCCAAATATTCGATGTAACAGAAAAGCCGTATCAATTAGTGGCTGAATACCACGAAAACAATCGTGCTGTTACTTATTCCCTACAACGAACAAACTCTTTATTACTTAGTTACAACCCTATTGCAGTAGCAATCGAATCAAATAGTGGTGGCGCCGTTATTGCAGAAAAATTAACTCAATTCAATGTACAAACTGTAAATACTACTAAAACAAATAAAATTGCTAACACTGACAGATTAGCAATTTTATTAGAGGAAAGTAATTTAGTTTATCCAGTGGGGTGGACTGGCGCCAGTGAAATGCGTAATTTCTCACTTAAAAACAGAGAGGCAATTACTGGACATGATGACCAGGTGATGAGTGGCGCTATTGCTTTTACTTTGATTGATGAGATTGAGGAGAAATATCAATCAAGTGGCGCCGGATTTGGATTTAGTGGAGAAAAGAGGCGCCGATAAAGCGCTAGCTTTGCTAATTAATCAGCTTTGGTACTCGTTCTCTATAATCATTGCCTATTGGTAATATGTCAGGATTTAACCATTTCCAGTGTAAATATCCGGCTAGTTTTTCTAACTCTGCATCTGATAAAAACGACTGATACATAATTATTTCATTTATATTGCCTTGTAAAAAGTTTGCTTGATTTTCTGTGCATCCGATAAACAAATTACTGGTAGTATTAGGATTCACTACGCCTGCAGAATGAACACTCTTTAATCCATTTCTGAATACTTTTCTTTCGCTATTATTACGACTAAGTAAATAAGTAGTGTTTGAATTTAAGAGAGCTTTTGTTAAATTTATTCTAGTGGCAAATCCTCCCCAATCAACACCAAAATTATTCGAACTACCTAAGTCAGCAAAAATAACACCGTTAGTAGGTGATGCTGTAGTTCTTTTAGTTATAATATTTTGTTGTCCGCTACCAGTTAACAAACGAGTAAAAGTTACGCTAACCGCGATTGTGAAATTTGTTGTAAAAAAAGTGGTGGGGAATGCTGAAGAAACAATCCGCAAAAAATCATTAACACCGTCAAAAGTTATTGTATTTCTGTTTTGTAAATATTGAGTTAAAATAGGTTGATTTGCTGCTGTATTTTGAATAGCCGTAAAATTTCCCACTTTTGAATTCCAAGCAGAAACTAAATTATTAGAATCGACCGCTATTGTGGATAAATCATTCGCATCCAACCACAATACGCAATTAGCGATTTTATCTGGCGCCCATAATTTAGCTGTTGGGTAATACAGCATTAAAAAAAATCTCCAAAAAGCAACCAATTATTAGTAGAAATTAATTTTAAAATTCCTATCGCGCCTTTTCCTGCTAACTGATGACTGGCGCCGCCGAATCGTACAATAGTAACACCTGAACCCGCAACAATAGTTACAAGGTTGTCTGAATTATGAGCTAAATATAATTCCGTACTCTGGCGCCAATTTTCGGCATTCAAAGTAAGTGTAATTGGACTGGCACCAGCAGCTACTAGAAACAATCCTACGTCGGTTAGAGCAAAATCCCTAGAAGCACTGACAATTGAAACAGTCGTTAGTGACGGCAGTATAGTTAAAGAATTATCTAAAAATCTTAAATAGGTCATTCAAGCTAGGCGCCTATTACTATGGGGTCGTTGTATTCAAAGTTTATCCCTGTCGCAGAAATAGCCACACCCAAACTTTGATTGATATGAGTTGCAGTTGTTGGCGCCGTTGTAGTTGCTGCCCCATTAGTGCCCAAAAAATATCTAGTACCGGGGGTTAAACCAGTTAAACCAGTGTTAACGCCTTGCAAAACAACAGTTGCGTTTTGACCGCTGGTTACGGCAGTTAGCACAAATCCCATCGCTGCACGAGCATTGTCTGCTGCCGCTTTTCTAGCTCTGCGCGTGCCAGCATCATTCCAAATATTAACAAAATCACCAGCAGATAGCGTCTCTGAAGCGGAAATAGTTTCTGTCGCGGCGCCAATCCCTGAAGGCATCACCGAATTATCTAACCTACCATCGGGGCCTGTTGATACAATTTTGTTTGCGTCAGAAACTCCAGTTGATGAACTGATTGCAGTTACAAAATTGATAACACCATTTACTAATGTTAAAAATCTATTAGTACTCATAAAATAATACTTTCTCCAAAATTAATAATAATTTTTTGATTAGATACAGGCGCCGCAACCTGACGAATAAACGACAACCCACTAGTGTTCTGTGTCAGTATTCCGTTTGCGCCTAAAAAGATAGGTGAACTAGTGTTCCAATTCCAAGCAGAATCAGAAACAGTGCCTTGTAGAACAGTGGCAAAACTGGCGCCAGAATTAACCGCACTTTCTAGAAATCCCAAAGCAATAGAAACATCTAAAATATTGCTAGCGTTCGCTAATTGTAAAGAATTTAAATTAATAATTCGTAGTGCTGATAAATTAACTGGCGCCACGAAAGTATCACTAATTATTTTCTTTACATTTCCCGCAGTAACTCCAGCTACCGCGTCGTCTACATAATCAATTATTGATTGTGGATACGACTCAACAGGCGCCGAACCAGCCCTTAAAACACTTAATTCAATCGGACTACCATCACCAAGTGGCAAAGAAAAATTAAATTTATCTCGTCCCACTAAGCATTCGTAATTTGAGATTTTGTCGCCTTCTTCATTTACCCATAATCTGCACCCTGTTGTGGCGCCACCATTTGTGTCAACAGATATCAAATCTCCCGTTACATTAGTCGAAAATTTCAACGCATCTGGTGGGTATTGAATATTAGTAGTGTAACTCCCAACTAGGCGCCGGAATATCACCGGAGTATTTACCCACGGTGTATCATTCGTCTTGTAGATTTTGCCAATAACTAGGCGCCAAGCCATACCATATAATCAAAAGTACTAAATATATAGTACACCAAATTATGACAACTTATATTACTAAGGACGCAAATAATACAAACGTCGAGTTTGATTTTGATGGAGACGGGACAACCTCTACGCCTTTTATTCCTCGGTCAAGAGGTTTACTTGGCGCCACTAATGAAACGGCTCCTAGTAGTTTTTCTGGAACATCTGGATTAAATGGATTACTGCGCGCGCTATGGACAGCATTTGGGACACAAGCAGAAGCGTCCAGTTCTACTGGGTCATTGATGGCTCGAATTAGATTACTACTAACAGATACAATTGGTGCCGTTGCTGATGTTGCTAGTGCTACTGGTTCACTAATGGCTCGTCAAAGATTAGTCGCGCAGGCTTATTCTTCCCCCAATGTTTTTGTTAGGTGGGGTACCAGCAATGCTGACACAGTTAGCGGTACACCTGCGAAAGTTACCAAAATATATGTTTACAATAAATCAGCCAATATTAGATATTTACAATTATTTAATCGAGCAACAAATCCGACGGCGGGAACTGTACCATTAAGCAGCCATGTGTTGGCGCCTAATGAAAAATACAATCTTGCCGTATCCGATTTTGGTAGCAACGATGGATTAAGTTTTTCTGCTGGTTTGGCGTGGGGGTTCTCTACGACCGAAGCAACCTTTACAGCAGGCGCCAGTGCTGATGTATCCACAGAAATATTATGGAGGAGTTTATAAAATGAATTTATTTGATACTGATTTTTTTGAAAACCAATACAGTGTGGTTTTTATTTTGAATGGAGAACAGAAAACAGAACGATTAATGGCGCCAGTCTTTACTCTCAATTCTTTCTACGAACGACGTGTAATATTTAAGTCTACTTCTGCATTTTGGAGATTTTCTCAAACAATGGCGCCAGAGACAGAGGAATTATCTAATTTGGAACTTGAGGCAATAGAAACCAATGTCGGTGATATAGGATTTATTGGCGCCGTGAAATTGTAAAAAAAAAGATAACCACGCTGGCTTTAAGAGCGTGGTTATTTTGTTTAAATTCAAAGCAAGATTTTATTCATCAAAATCAACACAACTACACTGTCTGTATTTTTGCTCTAGCAATGTTGTTTCTAGAGGGGTGAGTTCTCCTAAACTCTGCCATCTAACGTTCCTACCTAATCCCTTGATTGAAGTTCCTGGCTGAAAATGTATTCCCATTTCATTTGTTCTTTCTATCAAGTTTCCACGTTCTCTCATCTCTTCTGGCAAAGCCATAATCTCAGATGGTGTTCTATTTGGACAGAAAAAACAGCTGCTCTTGGGGGGGAGTCTTAGCCCTTCAGATTGGATAAGCAGGTTACATGCTAATTGGTTAATGCCGTATTTAACCAAAGGGTATTCGTAAATATAATGCTCGTCCTCCAGCATCAATTGTTTTGATTTCTTATTGACGGCGCGTGACCATTCACCAGCGTGATAACCAATAAACTTTCTAACTTTTTGTCCATCAGTAAAAAGTCCTTGCTCTTTTGCAAAACGGTCTTGTGGTTCTATTTTCCACTGGCGACTGCACGCTTTTTTGTTGTATGCCATTGATGGTAGCGTTTGTGTTATTAGGCAACTTTCTTCTAATGTTTTTGGAGTGGCGCCTGTTACCCCAACCCACCAAATGGCATAGGTCAACACTTCCACTGAATCGCAAAATAATAAAGCCTTAAATGTTTTCTTTGCGCTTGCGTAAGTCTTGCGTTTTTCGCTTGTATTTCCATACTGGGCACGAACAACATGAGGTTTAGGCATGTCGTTTTTAACTAACCAGTCTTGAAAATATTCTAAGTACTCGTAGGTTTCGTAAGATTCTCCACCAGTGTCTGCAAATAAAATATAGTCGGGACGGATGCCAAGTTTTTTACAGAGAATTAACATCGCAGTAGAGTTTGTACCCACCCCCCACGAAACTATTAGTTTTTGGTCAGGATTACCAGCGTGGTTTTTGAGTATTTCTACAGGACTTGTAATTGCCTGTGCTTCGCCGAATAAGTCTAATTGGTAATTCATGTTTTTGTGTTGTGTTTGTGGCGCCTGTTTTTGTTTTTCGACTTAGTTGTTTATTACAACTAACATCAAACGAATACGTGTAGTGATACGGTAATTCGCGTATCACTTAAAAGCCTTCTAGACAAGCTTGTTCAATTGCGCTAGCCGTTCGTTAATAGCATCGATGCAAAAACGGTTCAGCGATTTACCTTCTAGTCCAGCCATTTCTTGTATTGCTTGTAGTGTGTCAGTATTTACTCGTAAAGTAATCTTGTTTGCTTTGCGGTTTTCGTCATAAATACGCTGACGTTCTTTTTTCATTTCAGGTGTTAACATCCTTCGATACCTCCAAAAAATGATTTAATAGCACAATCAAGCTGTTCTGTTACCCGATAAATCCAAATCTTTTGATTAGTGCCGTTGCATAATCTTTCTTCTTTGGTTCTTTCGATTTCTGGGTAATTCTTAGAAACAAATGCACCCAACCTGGAACGTAAGGATAAATTGGCGCCAACTCGACCGAATCCCAACTGCTCTGCTCGCTCTGCCACACCACACCAAACATCACCATTTAATTTAGGCAAAACAGGCGCCACTCCTAATAGATTTAATGCGTAGTCATGCATACCTTGCTTAATTCGAGGGTTGTTTAAATCAACCCCTATCTTTTCTAAGCAAGAAACAGCCATGCTGATTCGTTCCTCTGGTGTAACAGCAAATTTAACTTGCTCTTTTACCTTTTCTTCGGTAGCAGATACCTTGTAGCCAGCCATTCCGTAAATAAATACAGAGGCGCCAGCTTTTCCCATTCGCTTACACAAATCTTTTGCTCTTAATCGTTTTTCGTGTCCGCGCGCTTCGTAAGAAAAATAGAATAAAATTTCATGACACGCATTTGCTGGGATAGCTTCAATGCAGCGTCCTGCGGTTGGATTTTCGATTGCCGTTATATCGCTCAAATCCAATCCCATCATAGCTTTTGGACATTTATCACCTTGACCCGTTATGTTCGCTATAGCTGGCTGAGATACTTCGCACATCCACGCCAATGCAGTCTGCGACGCAAACGCAGCCCCATCTTTTTTGCGGACTAACCACAAACCTTCATTTTCGTCTTGCTTTAAGTAAAATTCGGAATAAGGTACAATACTCATGTTGATTACCGGATAATTTTCAACAGAAAGACAGGCGCCTATTACTCGCCTGTCTTTCTCATATACTAGCTCGGACTGTCCACTGTGTCAAGCAGTAGTAGAGATTAGTGACACAAAAAGAATGTCTTTCTCTGAAATACCTGCAATAACGCCGTTGCGTAGAATCCCGTAACGGGCGAAAGGCTATTCAAGAGGTCTATGGAAATATGTATAGGTTCTCAACCAAGTATGTACTAACAAAACGAAGAATGGCGCAACACACGCAGGCGCCTATCTTCCCCTACAGCTATCCTGTCCCGCCAATATCCACCCAATCTAGAAACCTGAGACAAATGCCCAAATCCAGGTTGATGCAAAATCAATCCGCGTTGAGCATCGACCACTACAGCCAAATGATTTGCATTTTCTCCACCATTCAAAGCAATTTCTAAAATATCGTTATCTCGGATATCGTCAACCACAACAAAACCGTGTTTTTCTGCAATCCACGGTGTGCGCCAGTTTGGCGCCGGAAAACCTTGTAACGGTGGTCTATCAAAATTACCAATTTCTATTCCATACATTCCCAAGAAATAGCAGCGAACCGTTTCAAAGCAATCACTTCTACCCCACAACAAATCGTTTGATTGCCATCCTTCATAGAATTTTATATTTCTGGCGCCAACTTTTACATTAGGAATCAAAACCTGGTGCGAAACACAGCGAGACAAAGGGAATGGATTAAAATTATTTGGTTCGTAATAGTCAATAGCGTTCGTCACAACATGAACCATAAGGATTGGCGCCTGTATTTTTCGTGACAAAGCAATATCTGATGGTGTCAATAAATCAGAGTGGGAACTCGAACAGTGAGTATGCCAAATAAAATCTATTTTTCCAAAATAGGCGCCTATCTCAGATGCGTTAATCTGGAAATCATCATGCGGATTAATAGCAACATTCTGTGTCACTATTAATCGCCCATTGGACACAATACCGCATACTTCTTTTTCGTGATTATGGCGACCAGATTCTTGAAAAATGGCGCCAATATAGTCATCAATCTGTGTCAGCATTTATTTATATACCTGATTGAAAGTTGCTTCAAATATCCATAAATTCCATTCACATGTCCATCGGTGTTCCGGACAAGAATAAATGGCGCCATCAAAAATAAATGGCTTACCCGCCAACCCGTCAAAATAATTATTAATTATTTCGTACTCGGAATAGCTGCGTATAAACGATTTTATTTGGTAAGTGTGAGAAACGATATTGATTTGATTAGCGGCGCCTCGTTCAATGATTCCAGATTGTTGCTGCTTGATTATATTGGCGCCGTAATTCTTGGGCAACGACCACGTTAGTCGCAGTGCAAATGGCAACACGGCGGGAGTATAGGGCATAAAAAAGCCTGTGGGGTGCAACCACAGGGAAAAGGAGTTTAGTTAAGTTTAGAACCGCCGAAACGTGATGCCCAAATTAAATTGCTACGGGAATAGCTGCGGCTGCTTCCGCTACTGCTGCTTCAAGTTCCGCTTTCAATGACGCAAGACCAGCGTTTGCTGTTTCATTAGTGGCGCCAATACTTTCCAATTCTGCTACTTTCTCGTTTACCTGTGCTGTTAATTCTTCAATCTTCGCAGTGTCTTCCGCTTTTGAAGCAACGATTTGACGAATCAGATTTAACAAGGTTTGTACAACGCCAATAATTTCTTGGAACTGAGCAACATCTAATGGTGTAGCCATAATCTTTAATCCTAAGTTTCCGGAAACTGAATACCTACATGCTACTACTTATTTTTATTTCTTGGTACAAATGCATTGTTAAATTCTAGTTAAAACTGGCGCCTGTTATTTTCGCTTTTAAGGCGCCTCTTTTTTCTCCCACGATAAAACATAGCCACGGCCATATCAAATAGCTTTATTCCCCTTTCTACCCACCGCTTTTTATTCCTATCATTCCAAGATACTGGCGCCATTCCTAATCCTTTTCATCACTTCATGGTTATTACGTTTATTCGAGATTGTCGAACGACCCCGGCGCCTCTTCTTTCTTCTTGAATTGGGTTGTTACTACTAGTGTGTATATCGCTGTTTGATTCAGTGGTAACTAAATTTGTTAATGGCGCCATTCCTCCCCATCTCTTTTTCCGGCTTGGGGGATATAGGGGGTTTTAATTAATGAATCTTTTTCATTGGTTATATTTCCCTGTATATATTTAGGGTTCACTCTGGAAGAACCACCTAGTTCTCCCAGCGAACCACCTAGTTCTCCCAGCGAACCACCTCTTGACAAAAAATGACCTAGTTCTCCCAGCGAACCACCTAGTTCTCCCAGCGAACCAGGTAATAGGAAATCAAGTAAGCAAAAGCATTGTTTTATACCCGTAGATACGTAGATAAAGAAAAGGCGCCTATCGTGTAAGAGTAGGCGCCAATGATTTGAGAGATATTTTGTATTAGTGGTTAATTAGCTGCTTGTTGAAATTGAGAAAGCCTGTCTCTATAGGCTAGCAGGTCAGATTGAGATAGTTGTTCAAAATGCTTGCCGTAATATTTAAAGGCGCCTATGTTGACTTGTTCTTGAGTGATGTTTTTTCGTTTTGCGATGGAAATCACTTCTTGAGCTAAAAGAGCTAAGTCGAATGTTTGATTGGTAATGTGGTCATCAGGCGCCTGTTGTTCAAAAACATCTTGTGGTTCGTGGCGGGTTTGTCCAAGTCGTTGTTGTACTTGGCTAATTATTTCTGCCCAATTGGCGCCGCTGTCCCAGTCTGCTTTGATTCGTTGTTTCGATATCGCATCGAACACACGGCAGAAGACAACGTTTTCATTCCCTGGCGCCACTGATATGACCAGTGGTTTAGAAAAATCTTGCACTTGAGAGACACACAGTAGAAACGTTTTTGCGAAGTTGGTTTCGATGCCAGTGCGGATAACATAGGTTTCATCAGCCTGAACAACTATATCAAGCTTCATATTTTCTTTGCCCTTGAATGTTTTGCTGGTTAGTTTTAGTGCTGTTAAATGCCCTGTTAATCCACGTTCTTTGATTGGTATTGTTTGCTGCGTATCAATATTGTACTGATACCACAGATAGGCGCCAGCATTTGTGTCTTCTCCACTTTTGACATATAGATAAATAAGTTCTGGTGGGTTGCAAAGTCCTAACTTAACCATTGTCGTGTCTCCTAAATAAACATTTTGTAGTGTGAAATCTGTTTGCGAGTGAGTTTGGCTGTAGTGGCGCCATTGTCTACAGTGTAGTAAGTAGCCGAGTAATCAGGATATTTTGGATTTGGTTCTATCGCTATTCGCTTGATTACCCATGTTTGGTTGTTTTGGTCTAGAATTATGGCGCCATTCCATAAGTATTTATTTCCTATAGGAATAAGACTTTTCCTAATCATCGCATTTCCAGTTGCTGTGGTGACTGATTTCTTTTCATGTTTAAATAGGCGCCAATAATAGGCGCCAATAATAGGCGCCAAAACAATATTACTTACGAAGCATGATAGATATTTGGTAGCCAAGAGATTGCAATTTATCTACTAGTGGTTGTAAGTCAGATGGTGCAATCTTCTTGCTAAGTTTTACATTTTCGTCAACCACTGGTAAGCCGAATTTAAAACCACAGAACCACATCCAGCCATTATCTATGTGAACGCGAAGACCAAGACCAATTGATTCCAAATATTGTTGATATTGGTAGTCAGAGTCATCATTGGCGCCATAGCCTGTAAACTCGTAATCACCATTTTCGTAGTTGTATGCGTTTTCTTTTGTTGCCGACATTGTTTTACCTTTTGTATGAGTCGTTGATTCTGCTTTCTTCTGTTTCTACGCCTAGGATGCGCTTAAGCCATTCTTTGATTTGTTGTAGTTTTTGCTTCATAGTTATCTAGTAGAACTTCCGTGGTCTGTGTCTGGTCCACCGCAATTAGGAGGACAGAATTGTCTAGGTGTGCATTGTTTGGGGTCAGGTGGTTTGCAATTTGGGTCTTTGCTTGCAACTGCTATATATTTGTCAATTTTAAATCCTCCACTTTCTGAACCATTTCTACATTTTGGCGGTTTAATACTTCCGTCACTCGGACACCACGGAAGAGTAGGCACACCTGGAAGAGATATTTTAATGGCGCCACCTGCTGCACAACTTTTATTTCTACATTTAGGGCGTGGATTATTTGGTGGTGGTTCAAAACTGAATCTTCTTCCTTGCCCTCTGAATGGCGCCCCTTTTTTCGCGCACCCGTCGGGGTCTTTACGTGGGTCACATCCTTTTTCGTTTTTTTCTAGGATGATTTGAAATACAATAGGCGCCGGAATTTCTAAAAACATCTTAACTAACTAGCAAGTGTGAAACGAATTGCTTGCCATACAAGGTAGAGGTTATCCACCTTGTAAGACCTGCTATTTGCTGTCGCTAAAATCGTAAGTTTTAATTACACTGTCTCTCTCTCCCAACTCTTGGATGGTTTGGGTTACGCGGTCAACTCTCCATCTGCCACCAGTGCATTTGCTTCGTGCAGAAAAGGCACCTTGATGAAATTCAATTTCATCAAGGTGGTATTCACCTTTAAGAATTTTGATTGCAATTTCCACTGCTTCGCTTTTCTTGCGGGCATTAAACTTTGAACTTGACCAAGGTGTGAAGATTTTAGAAATTGTCGCTTTGTTGATATTCAATGACATATTTACTTCTTTTTTTACTGGCGCCATTTCTGGCTTTGACAAAACACTTTCGATTATCACTAATCTACTAATTAGTTCATTGCACGATTTGTGACGAAGCGGAATCGAAATAGTAGAACTTGATGGCATCGCCCACCATCCATCACTATTGGCGCCTACTATTCCAATCATTTCATTTTGCTGAGTAGTAACAACCCACACATCTGTAGCAGTCTTAGAGTCATGAGCAACTACGTCGTTTTCTTTGCAAGCTTTTGTAATTGTTTCAACTGGCGCTTCCGCCACTGGCAGTACTCCGTTTTTTAGATGCCAGTTTACCCAAGCAACGCATTTCATTTCTGTATTCGCGGTGTGGTAAACTTTGTCACCTATTTTTACTTGCCAGGGTTGTGTGTCACCATCGCGCGACCAGTCATGCTCAACTATGGCTACTACCTCACCATTTACCAAGCATTCAATTTTTTGTGACTCAACCTGTACTAATTCTGCTAACATGATATTGCCCTTTAAGTCGTTAGTGGTTTTTAGTGGTGCCACCCTGTGCAGCCTGAGAAACTAGCAGGGTGGTTTGCCTTGACCTCTTTATATTAACCGTGGTACCGTGGATATGTCAATAGGTTTGAGTGATAAAATGAAAAGAAATTCTGACGGTACATTTTCGGATAGCGGAAAGGGTGGAAGGTATCAAGTAGCAGTACGTTTGAGAGAGCCATACGCATCTTTTGTGGCTAATCAAGAAATTGGCGCCACTGAATTTGTACGCACGCTTATAATTAAAGCGTATGAAGAAAATAAATAAAACTGTGTCAGTATTTATATAGATACCAAAACACCCACTTAGATTAACTAGGTGGGTGTTTTAGTTTGTATTGGCGCCTGTCTTTGCAGCTATTGACAGAGCCATGATACCACGGTATGGTGTAGAAAAGATTGAGAAAAGATTGAGAAAAGATTGAGAAAAATTATGAGAAAGTCTTTGCTATCGAAAGCGGCACGAAAACCTCAAAATCAATTCACTGAAATGGTTCAAGAGAAAATCAAAAAAGCTGTTGTTGAATTTTTAATTGATTTGGAAGTGCCTGATTATCATGCTGGTTTGTTGGCTGAGTGGTCTTTGAAGAAAGCTATTGCTGATAAAATTAAAGATACGGCAGATACGGCGCCTGACGTTATTGTCAACGATGGCGATAAAATAGAGCGAATGACCACTGAGTGTAAGAAAATTTTGGTAAGGCTTGATGAAAATGGAGAATTAGACAGGATTTTGGAAGAGTTAGTTATCCAAGATTCGCAGGGAGAAGGCAATTCAATATAAAATCCAATACTGACACAAAACACCCACCTAGTAAATCTAAGTGGGTGCTTTTTTTGGATTGGTGCCTGTTTATTCGTTGACTAGGCTTAGTGGTCGTTTGAATGCGCCATCTTGTTTTAGCTTAGTACTTGGCGCCGGATGTGCAAAAATTCACTGATAGCTTTTGCTAGTTCGGCGCCTACTTCGCGAACTGGATACACCCACAAATCTCGTTGTGTTTCGTTGCATAGGCGCCGTTCTTGTCTGTTGCTTAAATGTGGATGGTAGAATTTGACCCATCTGCCCAAAGCGGAATCACGATGTTCGCCTTTCTTTGAGACGTAGTAACCCATTTCTACTTCAGCGTAATTTACAACACCCATCCAGCATTCTTTGTTATTGGTTGGCGCCAGTTGATTAGATTGGATTAATGTGTTTCCGATTAAATCTTTTAAATGTTGTTCGATTTGTGGATTAATGGCGCCAAATATTTCTTTGTAGTCTTTAGCTATGTCAATCGCTTCCCTTGCTTGCTTGAGTGGTGGCAGATATGTTGGTTCTTGGAGTGCAGGCGCCTCGTATCTTCCTGTCTTCCTGATTTGTGGCAATACTTCGTGAAATACCCAACGTTGGAACCTTTTCGCCACTGGTTTGCGAGATTTGAAAATTAATCGATAAAATCCAGGCTCTTTTACTGTGAGTACTTCTTGTTCGCCGCCAGGGGTGTATACATTCGTGATACCCTTTTCGAGTTCGTCAAAATCAACTAAAGCTTGAGAGGTGTTATCCAATCCCAAGACCTGACAGACATCAGATGCCACCCATTCTGGAGCCTCTGCTGTTCCTACAAAGCGAACTTGATTTGATTCAAACTCAAAAACTGTTAAACTAGACATGTGCAAAATCCTCGTTGTTTTGTACTACCCCTGGATGTAACAGCATCACGAGGGGTTTATTTTGTAACTATATCATAATTTGTTTCATGTGGCGCCAATAAAACAGCAACCTCGACACACAGGCTCCTAGTACAATAGAAGTTATTTAGTACTAGCGTTTTATGTTAAATCGGTTAAGAAGGTTGCTGCGTAGTTTTCGGTTTAGAGATGGCGCCATTCAAGGTAGCCCTTATCCAATTGGTTATGGTGTGTCGAGAAATTTAGCGAGGCGGGACTTGGATGTTCCAGAGATGCCAGTTCGTTTTGTAGAAGACAATCGAGAAAATACACAAAGGCTATTAGAAATATTCCACTATTCAAAAGAGGCAAGCAAAGCAATTGAATTAATGGCTTTAGATTGTTTTCAGTCACAAGATGGTGGTAGTGGGAGCTGGTCAGTGGCGCCAGAATTGCCCGATGGCACAAAAACCAATCCTGACATTTTGGTAATAGCTAGAGACTTGGCAAGTAGAAGGGATGGTGACGAAAATGTAATTGGCGCCGATATCCTAGAAAACACCGTACTAGAAACATTATTTTTTGGCGATTCCTTCTTTCAACTTGGTATAGAGAAAGAAGGCATAAGCTCTGGTGATTGGGGTATTAAATCATCAATTTATATGCCCACTCTATCAATGTTTGTAAAACGTACAGAAACTGGTTTTTTAGAGGGTTATTATCAAAAATCGGTAGGTGGGACATCACAAATAGATTTCCATCCTTTTAAAATTATCCAATTCTCTTATTTAAGGAAAAAAGGCACTAGATACGGTAGAAGTTATTTAAAAAAATCTCAAGCAATTACTGACTGGGATAACGTGAGAGATGCCGAATACGCTTTATCAAAAGTAGCACTCGAAGCAGGTGTGGCGCCTTGGTTACACATTATGGCGCCTGGTAAAACAAGACAAGATTTACAAGACTATGAACGGCGCCATCAAGCAGCGTTAAACAGCGGATTAATATTGACACATCTTTACTTAGATAACGCAGCAGAAATAAAAAAAGCAGCTAGCGAAAACAATGCGATTAAACCATTAGCTGAGTATTTATTGGATTGTAGGCGCCGGATGATTCCCGCTGGTTTTCCTGCTTGGATATTTACAGAATTAGGTTATCAAGGAACTGCTGGTAATGATTTGAATGGTCAACCGGCAATGACGTACTCAAGATTAGTAGGCGCCACTCGTTCTATGATTGGGCAAGGAATCAAGAAAGCAATAACCATCGAATTACTATTGAGAAAAGGCTATGATTGGTATACGGAAAACGGTAAATTTGAAATACAATGGGAACCCTGGATAGCAACACCGGGACAATTGGCTATGGAGGAAGCGACAAGCAATGAATCAAATCAAATTAGCAGTAATTAAAAACTGGAAAACCACAACAATTGGCGCCATTCTTTCGGTATCAGGATATATTGCAATGTTCCCTAATGGTTGGCGCCAGGAGGTTGTGAATGTTTCCAGATATGTGAGTGTTGGGGGTTTGGCATCTTTGGGAATAGTATCAAAGGATGTTTAAGTGGAAGTATTAGAAGCATTTTTTAAGGCACTATTTAAGAATGCAGCCACCGGTGAAATCGCCTTCTTTTTCGCTGGTGTACTGTCTTGCTTATTCTATCTAAGCTACTATTTAAAATTCTTTGACAATTGGGACGAGCATAGAGATTTATTAAGAGAATTGGCATTGCTTCTTCGAGAAATCCGTGAATCACAAAAACAGAAACGAATTCGAGATAGAATTCAGAGAGGTGAGGATATTACGGAGAATTTTTAGATGGACTTTCCTGATAAACTAAATTCTACTAGGCGCCTAAGCCAAATACTAAAATCACCCTGGATGCATTTTTATTCAGGCTTATTTTTGTTTTTCTTAGTTACTAATTTAACATTGCAAATAGTAGGCGCCATTGACCAAGCGAATACTAAAACCGTCCAAAAACGAACACTGACACAAGAACTAGCCAATTTAAAAGAATGTACCAGCGAGAAGTTCGATGATGATATTTGTTTGCGGCGCCTGTCTGTGGTGTCAAAGTTGCTAGATAAATCACCAACAGAAACAAAACGCGAAGCAATCGCGTGGGGTGCTATTCAGTCGCTTCTAGATTCTCGTCATCTAGAAGACCACCCAAAACTACACGACCGGGTAGTTAAATGGGCCAGTGTTGAAAAATATGTGAATAATGGTGAGAGATTTTTACCATCGGCGCCTGATACAATCCGCGCATTCAGAAAGGAATTAAAACAAACTTATTTTACCCAAATTAAAGCAGAAACATAAGAAAATACCCGCTTAGATTTACTAGGCGGGTGTTTTTAGTTTGTATTGGCGCCTGTTTATTCACCAAGTAGTAATTGCCGATGGTCAGAAATTAATAGATTGATTACTGTAGCTGTAGAAATAAACAGCCAAGTACGTTGCTAGAATTATCTACGTCACGCACCAATCCACCCGGCGCCATCAAGTCTTTACGTCCGAGCCTCACCCCAGCAGATGCAACTAGCCCAGAAACAATGTAGTAAATTCCTTCTTGCTCTTCTGGTAGGTTTTCAATGGCGCCGTACTTAACAGTGTGTATTGGCGCCCCTTCTGGGGTTTCGCCAACTTTGACATCAGACATTTGGACGCGGGGAAGCATCCCAGATTTTTCGTACTTGGTAACTACTTCAATTTTTGAAGAATTAGCGGTAAACTGTTTAGTTTTTTGGTCTTGGATTACTCCAGTTAATCCTACTACCAAAATTTCGTGCGGTGTTGCGTTTATGATTTCCATAATCTTGACTTCGTGCTTCTCTTTACATTTTTATTTATACCGCAGTACGATAACGGTGTCAATAGTGTTGAGAATATTTTATGAAAAAGCAGAAGCGTAATGAGAATGGGACTTTTGGGGCGGTAGATAGTCCAAAGGGTAAAATATCGATTACCTTGGATGAGTCGCTGATTGAGAAATTAAAAAGGGTAAGCAATCGCAGTCAATATATAGAGGGGTTATTGCTTGACAAAGCATCTGAACTTTTATTGTGTGGGGATGAGTGGGATTATTCCGAGCAATGGGAAGCTTTACAGGATTTGCGCTTGATGGTAAATCACGCAATAGTAAAGCTTTGCCAGCATGAGGAAAAAACAGAAATTGGAGACGCTGAGTATAGCGCAATAAAAGAAAAAATCACGAAATGGCTAGAAACACAGGCGCCATTTAATTAATCAGCGACTGGTAAAACTGGCGCCTAATATCCAAAGATTATTGGCTTCCCATCGAATATTCCAAGATTCGCAAAACCAAGAACGCAGTGGATATTCAGAGGACGGGCGCCAGTTAAATTTCTCTTTCCCTGCCAATGATTCAAATAAATCTAAAACTTCTTGCAGATTGGTGTCACTTAATATATTGGCGGATATTGTTATTTGTGTGTCGCGTTGATTATAGGCGCCACTATCAAATGAATAACCATCGCCTAGTTTCGTGGAAGTGATAGGCGCCGAATTTACAAATTGAAAATTATACGCAACGGGGAGTATTAAGGTGGTCATGATTCATGATTCTTCGCGTATAGACCAGGCGCCATTTTCTTGATACACAACCAATCCGTATTTTCTGAGAGTAGCAATTGCTGAATTAAAATCAGAATCTAAGCCAAGGTATTTCATGAGTAGAGCTAAGGCACCTTTTTTATCGTGCATTTCTACTGATTTTTTAATGGCGCCAAACTTGTCTTTAGTGATTGATATTTTGTGGATAGCTGCTTTCGTGTCTTCGTTGAGCGTATCGCTGTCTTTGATTTCTAAGTCTTCGTTGTTAAATTTTACTACGTCTGTTACTTGAGCGAATGCTAATCTCGCTATTTCTTTCAATACCTTGTCGCTTTCGATTTGAGTGCGCGTACTCCGAGACGCTTGTAGCTCGGCGATTCTAGCCTGTATGTTAGGTGTTTTAAGTAACTTGGCGCCTTCCACTGCTGCTGCTTTTGGCGACTTTACTGCATAGCCAGCATTAAAATAAGCGGCTGTGGCGTTGCCGCTTTTGACGTATTCTTGGCAAAAAGCTTCCTGCTTAATAGATAGTGACATGATTCTATTGTACTATACAGGCGCCAAAATAAAAACCCCTCCTAACAAATTAATGCTAAGAGGGGTTTAATTTATTTTTTAATCGTAAATCCTGATACATTTACGCTGAACATTCTTGTACATTACTGAGTAATGAACTAAATGAAACGATAGCGATACCATCACAAGTGGCGGTAAAGGAGGTGCTTTTGCGTGTCCGCCACCACCACAAGATTTGGCAATTACGAGTCCATGCCTGGTTTGACTTGGTGATATACAATTATTGTTTTCATTTTTCGATTCCACATCTTAGAAATTTGTAATTGTCACGGAGTTTTTTAATGAACTCCTCAGTGTTTCGGTTGCCCCAGACTGGATTATCTTTATCAATAATCCAGTTTTCCTTGCTATGACAGATTGATGCATGACAAGAATTGCACGTTGGAAATACAGACCAACCAATGATATCGTTTTTGTAAAAAGCGTGGTGTATTTCCGAGGACTGGCGCCATAAACAAACACAGCATACTTGGCGAGTACGTCTATGGGCAATTGCACAAATACGGTTGTAACCGGCGCCATAACGCTTATCGTATTCGCTCTTATCTACTCGTTGATTTTGTTTTTTAGAAGTTGGGCGCCTTGGTCGTTCAACTGCTGCCCTGTGTGAAGTAGCCATGCCTCTTTAATCTCCTCTAAATTCAAATCTTTACCCATTGCGTAATGTTTCATTGCTGCGATTGGTTCGACGATTGCCAGCCATCCCAGATTAAATGCTTCAAGTAAATCATTGCGCTTCGCTTCCCGCAATACTGACACAATCGCTGGTTTTAATTCTTGAATACGTTCAGGCGCCTTTAAATCCTTAGCAATAAAATCTTCTAGGCTGGTTTGACGTGAACGACTTAGTTTGTTGATTAGTTGTTCGGTGTTATCAGTTTTGGGTGGCGCCTGTGTTTTAACAGCAGATGTTGCATCTCTCAATTCTTCCCGCTCTTGGTCAGTTAGCGCGTCTTGCTGCCCAGGTCGTGAAGCAAATTCACGCTTGTCTCGGTTGTATCCAGAATAATTGGCTAGTTCGGGAACTGGTATCCATTTATTCATGGCGCCATGAAACATGCATCTTTTAACTGGTGACGCTGCACAAAGTTTTTGCATTTCTTCTGTTGATATTTTTGCATCTTGGGGAATAACGTTTGCAACAAGAATTAATTCAGTCTCACTCATTGAGTCATCTTTTGCAATTAACACTGGCTTGAAAATTGCTTTATCGCCACCACTTAATTTGAGTGATTCTGTATGTCCATTTTGTGATGCCATCCAGATACGGATTCCTTCGCTGTCACCACTTGAGCCATAAGAAGCAATTTTGGTTTTCCACCATGCAGATGGTCTGCATCCAAGCTCTTTATCTTTAGGTAGCTGGTCAAGACTTGCGTTAATTGCTGCGAATTCGTTGCAAACTAAAACTTTAAAACCTGTGCCAGCGTCGTATTTCTCGAATTCTTCAAGAATTGCTTTTACCCAAATAAATACATCTTTTGCATCACTCTTGAATACTTTTTTGCGGTAAAGCTTATCGATGACACCATCAAAATACCCGGTTTCTTTTGGGTCGTCTTTGCAGTCAAGCATAAAAAAAGTGATTTTGTTACCGTAATGGTTTTTTGCTTCGCGGTAAAGATGCGACATTAAAAAGTCTTTTCCACTTCCTGGCACTCCGTAAATTACGAGTCTAGGAGTTTGAGCTAAGTCTGTGGTTACGTTGTCAGGGACGACAATTTGACCAGGCGCCAATGTTTGTGTACTAATTAGTGTAAAGTTCAACCCTTGAGGTTGTGGCAATTCTGGCGCCGGAAATCCTGCTAGCCTCGGCGTATCTTGTGCCTCTGTTGGCGCCACTTGCTCTAAATAATCCAAAGCAGCGTCACTGATTTCGTATTCTTCCTCAGTGGCGTACTGTAATTCTTTCATTACAGTGTCGTGTCCAACTTGCCGAACATACGCTCTAAATTCTCCACCATCAAGAACATGGGCCACACACCCTTTTCTTACAGCATCAAAGTTTTTCTGCTGGTTTCGCCCTTTTTCAAAAGCAGAAAATAAAACATAGCCAGCAACTAAGGCGCCTGTTAGTGGATTGCTCATTACAGCGACAGTTGCAGCAAGTGCAAAACCACCGAATACATGCATTTGTAATCCATTATTGCCAACATTTTGTAAAGCCAATTGTCCCCACTCTTCGGGGTCTTTATTTGTTTTTTCTAAATCAAAGCGTGACATGTCTGTTTCTTCCATAAAATGAATAGTGACACATAGCGTATCTGGGAATTGAACCCAGATTAAAGCAAACCTGCTACGCTGATTTTTTAGCCGAACCGCGAATAAATTTGTGGAGCATCCAAACAGTAATCATCACGTGAATTACAACCTCTACTGCAAAGAGAGTAGAAATAGTACTGAACAAATTAGTAGTGGAAATCCGGCGCCATTGACCAAGCATCAATAGTGTTACAGTTTTATCCCAACTGGCGCCAGGAATTAGCGGATAGTACCAAGCACAAATCGCTAAATCTAATAAGTAGGCGCCAATGCAATACAGCCACAGGTTTTTGAGAAACGAATCAATAAAATTATTAAGCGCTCTTTTTGCCGATTTGACCGCCATTCCATCGTTGTCTTTGAGCGCGACATAACCATTTGAATCATTTGCTGCTATCACAGCAGATAAAAATTGAGGTGAACGCCACAGAACACCGGGCAGTACTTCGACTATTTGGATGGGTAGCCAGATTAACATGGCGCCAATCCATACGGTCGCGTTTCCGAAAAACCTTAAAATATTTCCAACTAACGGCAGCCACATTAGAAATGCGATAAAGCCGTTCTTCGCCATCTCCACACCAGTATTACTCAAAAGCGCTTTGTATGGTGCAATGTTCATGGAGGCAAACCAAACTATTGCGGCGCCACCTCCTGCGTATAGCAAGTAAATCAAGATTTGGAGTAGTCCAACTGGTTTGCGTTTTTTCTTGTTTCCGCCAAGTCCGCCACCGCTTGGTGGAGGGGATGAAGAATTACTGGCGCCTTTATTTCCTAATGCCATTTTGTTTTGCTCCTTTAGTACCAAGGTTTAATTAATAATTCGTCAGGGTCAAATTGACATTCACACACTATAAGTGCCAGAGCTTCGCGCATTTTGGGACAATCTTTGTACCAAGGAATTAATACGTTCGAGCCAATTACTGACATCAGCTTTACGTGTTCGCTGCATTGCTTCTGTATGTCAAACGTGGTTTGGATTTCTGATGGCACACGCTGATTAATAAAAAAGTTTTCTAGCGGTTGGTAGTTTCCAGTTGGTAGAAAGTAATCAGGCTTTGGCTCTGGCTCTGGTTTCTTTTTCCCATTCTTTGTTCTGGTAGTTGGTGGCGCCTGTTCTTGTTGAGGGAGGGGCAATGCACCAACCACTGGTTGCATAATCGCTAGCGTTGCCATATGTGCCAAGTCTTTATCGATTGCCGCTAATGCGTCGTATGCTTGCCGCGCTTCAAGACTCGCCAACAAAACGGGATTAGTAGAACTTTGAGGAATCGAAGTTTTTGGTGGTTGCCACCCTGTTACTTCTCGCATCCAGCCTCTGGCACCTACTCCTGAAAAAGCCAAGTCAACCAGTCGTGCCTGTTCTGTACTGTACTGTTTAGAATACGCTGGGTTGGCATAGTACTTAACACAAATGGCAACAGCTAAATCAGGTATTCCGGTTTTTGATAGAACAGTGGGGTCAAACCCTTGTTCCATAAGCATTTGCGCCAATACACTTGGATTTTGTGCAGCACTTTGAAACGCTCTTATTAAAGACGAGTCAGCCACATCGCACAACCGAGCGGTTGCCCTAATCGATGCTGTCCCCTTCCCTGTTTCGTCAACCTTGATTTCAGATTTGATTTGTTCTTTGACTAGTTCTAAGTTCATAATTTATTTATCCTTTATTGTCTGGCGCCTATCTAAACAGGCGCCTTTCTTATTCCTTAATCGGTGTATTCCAGAAAACTTTCGCTTTCGCACCCGCAATTCTGCGGATGTTTTTATCAACTAGCTCTTTGGAACCACCAACCGCGATATTCAAGGCAACTGGTACACCTTCGTTGTTTTCTTGAAGTATTGCGGTTTCGCCATTGGCCCCAACCACGCAAGTCCCTGCTACTAAATATGATTTGTTGGTGCGGTCACGAACTGGCGCCTCTTTTTGCAGTGGAACCAAATTAAAGTAAGTAAAACCGTCAATCACTTTAGGATTTGGGTCGACCACTGGGATACATCCGCGCTTCAATCTAGAATCAGCAATGACCGATTGAGCTTGAATATTTTCTTCGTTAAGTTCTAATTTGGTTTGGTCGTTAGCTTGCTTTTCTAGGTCTGCTCTCATTTGTTGCATTCCTGCCATATTGCGGGATATATCGTTGTGAGAGAAGGCTAAACTTCCAAGGATTAAGGCGCCAAATATGATTTTTGATTTGTTACGGCGCCAGGTTCTACGCTTAATCATTGTTTATTTACCTCCATTCATTTTTTTGTTCATGTCAGCGAGAAACCCATCTATATCAAAAGGTTTATCTACTTCAACTGGTTTGATACTTGTTCGAGTTCTTAGTTTTTCGTTTTGCTCTTTGATTTTTCGCTGCTCCTCCAAAAAGCTATCAACATCAAATTGTTTAGGCTTGCCTACTGTGTCAGTAACTATTTTTGTAATTACTTCGTCGCTAAACACTTCGTTGATTCGCTGTGCCCCACTGTGGAAACTTGCCGCTACTTCTTGGAAAAAGTCTTGCTGCTGATTGTGGAACTCTGTAATAAATGCTGTTTTTGCAACCTCGCTGATTAACGCAGCTGCTTTTTGAGATTCAATAACGGCGCCTTGCACCAAGTAGAACAAGCTTTCCGCCGGAATCTCTATATTCAATGCTGCTAATTCTTGGCGAGTAATTTCTGTTGCTTGCCTTGTAACTAGCGCCTCGCTTTTCTTTGAGCCTTTACCTCCTGATAGTTGCTTAACCGCTTTGTCGATTACACCGAATGTTTTTTCTACTTGTTCAACAATATCTGTGGGGTAGTCAACCTCATCTATATCAAAGCCTAGTTCCAGAAGCGCTAACTCGATTTGCTCTTCTGTACGTGGCGCCAGTAAATCCAAAACTTCTGTTCTACTAAATCCCATGTCTTTGTCTCCATTTGTAAAAATTTGTTCTACCGATTTCTACTTTGTGAGTATTTACCCACTCGCGAACCATTGGATTAGTTCGTCTATTCGCGTCGTAGTTTCCTACTTTTAGCTGATATATCACCGTCATCACAAATCGTCTATATCCATCTAACGGATTTGGGCGAATTACTCCGTTTATTTTTTTGTGATGCCAGTGGTATACGTTTTTTAACTCACTTTTATCTACAATTTCTCGCTCCCACCTTTGTAAAGTCTTTTCACTAATTCCTAACGCAAACCCCCAAGCATTTTTTGATAACAAGTGGTCATCAAACACTGTCAACGGCAACTCTCCTTGGGGGGTGACAGTAAACCGCTCTAAATTCATCCTTGCCACCTCCAAAAATCTCAAATCTCAAAAATATCTCTCAAAACACCCTTGTTTTTGTACTTTTGACACTTATTTTTTACGCTTTGGGCATGTTACAAGTGTCACCGTACCTCTGAATTGTTACAGAATGTAAATTACAACTGTCGCCTTTCCAGGTGTCGCCCCCGGTGTCTGGGTGACAGTCTTAATCGTTTAAAAAAGGCGCCATTTCCTCAATCTTTTTAGCTAAATATTTAAGATAGGCTCCAATTTTTTGCTAATTTTAATTAGCTAATGTACGAATTAGTGCGTAAAGTTGAGCGCTATCTAATTCGTTCATTCTGTCAACAATTTCTGTTGCTTCATCGGAAAGAATGGCGCCTGGTCTGTGCGCCAATTCTGCGTATCTCTCCGATAACTCACTAATCAACCAAAATCTATCAATCTCTGAAATATCCTGCAATTCGTTCCAGGTTTCAGAAATATCTTTGATTAATTCATTTCCGTAACTCAGCCCCCAAAAGCCAAGTGGGCGGTTTCTATCTTTGTTAGCTAGCGCTTGAATTAATCCGCCGATTTCGCTTTGGCTTAGTTCGTCAATTCTTGATTTAACTTCAATGGCATTATCACTTGGTGGGAACTGAACACCAGCAACACCTAGATTCATGTAGTATTGCCAACTTAAGTTGTAAAGGCAAAACGCTGTATCTGATTCCGTGGCGCCACTACAGTCATCACCCCATGTTTCGGCAATGTCCTTAATTAATGGGAAGTCGTAGCTGGCACCAAAATATCCTAGTCCTTTTGTCATTTTTTTACTCCTTGTCTTTTGTGTCAGTATTGTTTACTGGTTCATCAACAGGCGCCAGTCCTGCTAATTGTTGAGCGGCTAGCATCATGTCATCATCGGTCATATCTTGGTTTTCCATTTTTAATCTCTCCCTATTTTTGATATCCCTGCAACAATTCCAGCGCCTGCTACCACAGATACAGAACAAATTCCAAGACCTAATGCTACATCTGCTCGTGCATCCCAGTCGCTTGCCCTTTCTCCTTGCTCAAGATTTACACCTTGGACAATCAAGCCGTAGGAAATGTGCTTGGCGCCAGTACAGTAAATCCAACTGCATCCCGCAACCGCAGCAGAAACCAGTCCAGTAATCACGGTTGCTCTTAGCACGTCGTCGCAGAAGCTTTTAATTCTTAAGAGTCGCATTTCTTTGCGAAACTCTTTTATTTTTTTGTCCAATTCTTTGTCTGTCAGCATAATTAAATCCTGAAATACCTTAGCTTTAAGTGGTGTGCTATATCTAAAGGCAATAAATAATTGCCTTCAGGCGCCGGAATTGTTGCTAACCGCTCAATCGGTCGGCGCCATTTTTTTGCTTTTTCAATTTCTAGTTTTTGCTTGGACATACTAGCGTTGCGGCAAATACGACTCGAACTGAAAATCATCTTGAGCCATTTTGTAAATCTCCTGTTTAGTGGCGCCTGTTTATCACAGTGTGTAGATTTCGTGTTCTTCAATGCTTTGCTCGAAGTGGCTAGTTAACAAAGTGTCGTCGTAACAATCTTTATCACCTGGTAAAAATTGTTCGCGTATTTCCTCGTTACCAAGAACAGATTCGATAATTTCTCGCATCTTAAGTTCTTGCAGCCAACCAGGCATTTCTTGAATACCAAACTCTCTACGCAATCTGGTGTCTAAAGAAACTTCTCTCAGTGCGCGAGAAAGAGCTTTAGCTTGCTTTTTCCTATCGTCAACAGCGTATTCTATTAAAATGTTGTAGTCAGACAGAGATATAGTTTGCGCTATTGCCACTCCACCTTGTACCCTGGTTACTTCTGCGTTTATTCGTGAACCGTCGTAACCAATACTGTGCAAGAGTTCTAGCGTCTTTCCACCCCTGGTGTGAACTGTCGTCAACCACTGCTTTGAGTAACCCAAAGAAGTAGAGGCGCCTGTAACGCCAATGCGAAATTCGTTTGGCGGAATTAAGTAGCCATCAACTTTAATGGTCGATGAAAATTCAATCGTTTTCCGAATCGCTTTAATCATAAGATTGCACCGATGTGTTTACTTGGGCTTTGTCTCCTGAAATCAATGCACACCTTTGTAAGCCTTTCGGCGTTTGGACTTCAGTCATTTGCACCTAACTTAATGCACACCCAACGAACCAACGCCCCTAACCACTAGTAATGGTTGAGGGGTTTTTAGTTTTAGGTTTTCACCCAATGCGACTTGCGGGAGTTGCACCCGCGCAATCTTAATTTAAAAACACCTATGTTTATTACCTCTGGAAGAGTTCCCGCCTACTCTTTAACGTATTTAATTGATTGCCTTGCTTAGTCGCTTTGCTTAACTAAACACCATAATACCAAGTCGGACTTTATAAAGCAATACTCCACTATGTAAATTATCCCAGATTTTTCTCTATGGTAATTACCCATTACTGCTTTACAAAGTGATGCAAATAGCTGAAGATATGATGCTAGTGTTTATTTCAGGGAAGGTAGGAAATAATGACTATATATATAAGGCTAAAAGAATTAAGGAAGCAGAAAAAGATGACTCAAGAGTCACTAGCGCGTGCAATGAATATGTCGCTAGCAGCTGTGCAAAATATTGAGTATCAAAAAAATAAAAGCGTACCGTTCGATACGCTTGAAAAAATATGCGAGGTGTTGGGATGTGATTTGTCTAGTCTCTTGTCCACATCCGAAAGACAGGCGCCACCAATCTCCAAAAAACTTCTATCCCTGCTCCCACTACCAGTAAGCATTGAAGCAGTCGAAGGAAGGGTGGTTGTAAAGGCGCCTGTTTTAGCGCAGCGAATAGAGGAATTAAAACAAAAAAGTAGGTCGCCTGAAGAAGAAGAGGAATTAGGCGCCTGCTTAGAATTATTGAATATTGTGTCACTATTGGCTTTGTGATGAAAACAGGCGCCTATCTTTTGTTAGAAATGGCGCCTGTTTTTTATTTAGCTTTCTATCCTTATCTCGACAATACCGTCGTGTTCGGTCTGAACTGGAATAACAAAACAGGCTCCATCTATGTAAGCCTCTTCTATCCACTTATTGTTGCTGTCTTTTTCGATTTCCGTAATAGCTTTTTCCACGGAGTCCAGGTTTATTTTATAAAAAGTAGCATCGGAGATTATCTCCGAATACCCGTATAGTCTTCCTGATTTTTCTAGCATTTTTCTGCCTTTGGATATAGTAAAATTTTTAAAAAATCACTTCATCTTCATCAACGCTATTGTTCATTAAAACGTTTTTAAGATAATTAGAAATATCCTCGGCTATTACCAAATGATTGTAATAACCTTTGTCATCCAAAAAACCTTGAATGGAAACAATTAACTCATTTTTATTTTCAATAACATGGCGCCAATTGTCCATGTTATCAAATATCTCTCGTGCGATTTCTGGTATTGCTGGGCAATTAAGCAGCGATGCTGCAATTTCCCAGTATGGAGGCATTTGGAATTCATTAAAGCACCCATCATATGGGTCAATGTCCCAGAAAAATTTATTTTTTTCTTCTTGAGATAAACAATTAAACCAATTTTTTATTGGTTGGTTGAGTCTTTTTTCTGCCTCATCAACCATAAATTGATATTTAATAGCATCCTGATAAAAAGCTTCAGCAATGCCGCTCATGACTCGGACACTTTCGCCAATTCTTTCAGACTGAACTACTTCATCAGAAAAAAATGCCATAACTACTCCTTGCTTTAACTTTTTAATTTGTTCTAAATTATTTGCTAATGCGTTGTTGAGCCGCACCCCTCACGATTATTAAGCTACACGGTTGAATCTCTCAGCGCTGAAGCGACTGAGATTCATTAAGACCTGAGCCTTCACAGCGGTCTGCAAAATGATATTCTTTGGATGACGCAATGACACCAGTTGAGAAATTTAAGAACCCGTCATCAATAAGAACTTGCGTTGTTTTTAACATTTTATTCCCTTTACAAATTACCGCTTTCTTAACTAAACTTTCTCTGTTTTCGCTCAGGCGCCTGTTCTCGATGCCCTTTGCAAAAGCCTGTTTTATTTCCGGAATGCAATTTGTTATTACATTTTGGGAATAAGCACACGTTGGGGAGATTGAAAAACATTTCTTCCTCTATTTCCCAAGTGGCGCCAATTTCTGCTTTAGTCTTAGCAATCAATCGTTTCCACGGGTACTCAGGGAACAATTTACTTGCTTGAATTATGGCTTTATTTTTGGTCGGCGCCGATATAAAGCCAAGAGTTTTTTCTTGATATATTAGTGGGCTTAATCCCGGCGCCAGGGATATACGATATTTATTCACTTTCGACATCTTTAAATAAACAAAAACTGGAAATGCTCACAATTGAATAAATACTTAATTGGCTGCCACATAGGCGCCTACTAAATTTTCTAAAGGCAGCCACTCATCAGTCGCAAAATCAAGATATTGAAATCCGCGCACAAGAAGGCGGATTTCAATAATTTCGTCTACGTCACCGCTGTAGTCTTCGTTTTCAGTGGCGCCATCAAAGACATAGTCGTCGAAACAAAAGTCCCTAACATTAAACCCCCCTAAACACCGCCAAGTACTAGACACACCTGAAGATGTTTGCCTACCGTTTGGCACTAATGTATTGCCAACTCTGTAAAGCTTTTTCAAAATCTCGCCTCGCTCGCTCTTGACTTCTTTAATATAACCCCACTTCTCCCCACTTTCAAGATACATGTGTATTAACTTGAGATATTTTTGTAGTGTGGCAAAGAATCAAAGATGGTGGT
>ERZ1066122.123-NODE-123-length-87266-cov-10.678481_pt1 | contig 87266 bp, 73 predicted proteins | sample MGYA00382769_ERZ1066122 | MGnify/ENA primary metagenome ERZ1066122 (study PRJEB33369, sample SAMEA5778352) | biofilm metagenome | biome: Industrial cooling water; feature: Water cooling tower basin; material: Biofilm | place: United Arab Emirates | collected... | reverse complement strand
GGGATTCCGCGGATGGGTCGGGTCGAGATCGAGTGTATCGCGGCGGTGGAGTGATTCGTGCGTGCAACAGTGTGTCGCACGGTGTCTACATCAGCCGTTGCATGAGACTGTTCGCAGTCGAGGCCGGCGACGCGTGCTCCCGCATGCTTCCCTCGCTGTTGATCGGCAGTCTTCGCTCGACCAGAGCTTTGTGAGAACAGTTTCTCTTGGAGGCATTCTTGCAACATGCTGTTACGTGTGAAGATCACTCCCCCCAACAGAGGTATCGGTTGATGCAGCAAGGGCTTCGCAGATGCTTCGCCGCGCTGGCGCTGAATGCGGCGTTCGCCTCAGTGGCGTGGGCACAACCGCCGGTCGCTGTTCTTCCCGCACCGGAGGCACCGGCGAGCTGCTCGCTGAGTGACGTGACGCTGTTCGATTTCACGCCCTCATTGGCGTGTGCTGGCTTCTCGGGTGTGAACGATGCGAACTCTCAGGGCGCGGTGGCGACGTACCTGAATGGCGCGTTCGGTTCCGCGTACGGGCCTTGGGGTGCTACCGCTGTCGGCTTTAGCGACCTTGCGGGCAACGGTCCGTTCACCAGCAACCCCAACACGACTTCGGGGGTGCTCTTCTTCGACGCGCAGGTTGGTGGCTTCTTTGCCATCACGCTGAAGGGGTCCACGGGTTTCAGTCTGTACATTCTCGATGGCGGTACCAGCGGCGCGGCTGGCGTGCTCTTCGACATGGTCGGCGCCCCGGCGAACCCAGGTGGTCAGACCCCGGGCCTGTCGCACGCGGGACTGTGGCGTGGCGAAGGATTCTGTTTCCGCGACTGCGGTCCGCCGGACCCGTCGGTCGTCCCCGAACCCGCCGCGCTCTCGCTGCTCGGCTTCGGGCTCGTTGGTCTCGCCGCCGTGCGTCGTCGCCGTCGCGCCTGACCTGCCGCGATCGATCCGCGGTGAACGCGCCCCGGTTGCTTTGCAGCCGGGGCGCGCTTCGTTTGGGCATCCTCCTCAGCAGAACGCACGCGACAGTCTACCCCCGCGCCGCGCGCAGCGCATTCACGATCACGGCCACGTCGATGACCTCCTGCGCGACCGCACCGAGCGTCGGTGGCAGCACGCCGATGAGCGCGAGTCCCATGCCCACCACGCTGAGCCCCAGTCCGACCGCGATGCTCTGCCTCGCAATGCGCATGGTGTCCTGACCGATCGCCACGGCGTCCACAACGCGCGCGAGATCGTCCACCAGCAGCACGACATCGGCGGCTTCCGCGCTCACGCCGCCGCCGTGACCGGCGAGCGCCACGCCAACGGACGCGAGACTGAGGGCGGGCGCGTCGTTCGTGCCATCGCCCACCATGAGGACGTGTCGTCCGTCCGCTTGCAGCGCCGCGACGCGCGCCAACTTGTCCTCGGGGCGCAGATCACCCGCGTGCCGGGTGATGCCGAGGGTCTGCGCGACCCGCGCCACACTCGCCGACTGATCACCGGAGAGCAGTTCGACGTCGTCCACACCGAGTGCGCGCAGTCGCGCGAAGAGTGGCGTCAGCTGCGGTCGCAGGCGGTCGGCGAACTCGACACGCGCGAGATGCGGCGCGCGATTCGGCTCGGCTTCCACGGCGATCCACGCGCGCAGCCCGTCGTGGCTGACATCCAGCGCATCGAGCGCGTCCGCACTGGCTGGCATGACCTCGCGCACGTAGCGCGCCGAACCCACTGCGACACGACGGTTGGCCACGCGCCCGAGCACACCACGGCCAGGCGTTTCGTGCGCGTCATCCGCTCGGGCGATCGTCAGCCCGCGCGCTTCGGCGTGCGCCACGAGGACGCGCGCGAGCAGATGGCCGGAACCCTGCTCGACGGCCGCCGCATCGGCCAGCATCGCGTCGGCGTCGGCGCCGTGGTAGGCCGTGAGCTCGGCCACCTCGGGACGTCCGACCGTCAGCGTCCCGGTCTTGTCGAAGACGGCGGTATTCACGCGTGCCAGCGATTCGAGCGCGCTCCCATGCCGCACAATGACGCCGCGTCGGGCAGCACGATTCACGCCGCCAATGAACGCCACGGGCGCGGCGAGAATGAGCGGGCACGGCGTGGCCACGACGAGCACCGCGAGCACGCGTGAGGCGTCGTGCGAGACGAACCACGCGACAAGACACACCAGCAGCGTGAACGGCGTGAACCAAACGGCCCAGCGATCGGCCAGTCGCTGCAGCGGACTTCGACTCGCCTGCGCGTGCCGCACGAGCTCGACGATGCGCGCATACTGGCTTTCGGCGGCGACACGCGTGGCACGCAGCGTGAACGCGCCGCTGCCATTGAGCGCGCCGGAGGGCAGGGGCGTACCTGCGGCAACGCGGATCGGGACGGGCTCGCCGGTCAGCCGCGATGTGTCGACGAGGCTCGTGCCCGAATCGACGACCCCATCGCAGGGGACCAGTTCGCCGGCGCGAATCAGCAGGCGATCACCAAGTTCGATCTGGCCCACGTCGATGTCGTGCACACGCTCCGACGCGTCGAGGCGATGCGCGCTGCGCGGCGCGTCGGCCTCGAGGGCCGCGACCGCATTCGACGCGCGTTCTACCGCCCACGCTTCCAGCGCCTCGCCGCCCGTCTGCATGATGACCACGACCAGACCGGCCAGCGGTTCACCGAGGGCCGCCGCACCGACGATCGCCATGGCGGCCACGATGTCGGCGGCGAACTGTCCGCGCAGCATCCCGCGCAGGGTGTGCCAGACCACCGGCGCGCCGGTGAGCACGAGGCCGACCAGCCAGATCGTGGCCCGATGATCGGCCACGGCTGAGACGAGCCCTGCCATCGCCCCCGCCACGAGCAGCAGCAGCGCCGCGACCGGCAGCGGCGGGATGCGGCGCAACAGCGAGGAGCGCGATGGGGACATGGGTGGTCGGAAATGAATCGGGGGGTTACACTCCGCTCGGACCGATACGTCGATGCAGGCGGATCCTCCGGAACGCTACGCGCTGTACGCGCGAACAGGAAAGGCATGAGCGATCGGCATTCGCAGGCCGCCCTCGAGGCAATCGTCGACATCGCCCCCGATGCGGTAATCGTCCTCGACGAGTCGTTTCGCATCGTCCGATTCAATCGGGGGGCGGAGCGCATTTTCGGCTGGCAGGAGGCCGACATGCTCGGCGAGCCCCTCGATCGCCTGCTGCCGCTGGCGCTGCGCGCGGTACATCGCAGTCACATGCGCGGATTCTCGTCGGGCCCCGCCGACGCGCGCCGCATGGGGGAACGCCGCGTCATCGCGGGGCTGCGCCGCAACGGCGAAGAGTTTCCGGCCGACGCGTCCATCTCGCGTGTGACGGTGGCGGGCGAGCGCACCTACATGGTGATGCTGCGCGACGTGAGTGAGCGCAAGCGGAGTGAAGATCGGCAACGCATGCTCGCGATGGCCGGCTGGGTGCTTGCGGGCTCGCTCGATGAAGACTCCACGCTGGCGACCATCGCGGAGATGCCGCTACCGCTGCTCGGTGACTGGAGCCTCGTCCAGCTGTTCACCGAAGATGGTCTGGTGCGTCGCGTGGCCGCGTCGCACGCCGATCCGACGCAGGCGGCCGAACTCGCCGAGTTGACCGCGATTGTGGCCGATCAGCCGGCGGAGCAGTCGCGCTACGGCAGTCCGGCGCGCGTCGCCCACGAAGGTGCGCCAGTGGTCGTCACCGATGTGAGCAGCTGGTTCGATGCGGCACTGCCCGGGGCGGGGCCGAATGCGCTCGCGCGTCGACTCGGTGCCCACAGTGTGCTGGTGGTGCCGCTCCGCGCCGGTGGTCGTGGATTCGGCGCGATCAGTCTCGTACGAACGACGTCGGGTTCCGGACATTCGCCCGAAGAACTGTCGGTGGCCGAGCAGTTTGCCGCGAGCGCGGCACTCGCCCTCGAGAACGCGCGTCTGTATCAGGAGGCGCGCGCGGCGGTGCGCGAGCGTGACGAACTGCTCGCGATCGTCTCGCACGATCTGCGTAACCCCGTCAACGCCATCGTGATGCTCACCGGTGCGCTGCTCGCGCAGAGTGATGCGGGTGCGCCGGTCTCGGTGGAGATCGAACAACTCGAAGCGATGCGTGCGGCCGCGCGGCAGGCAGACGGCCTCATTCAGGACCTGCAGGACGTCTCGCGCATTGCCACGGGGCGCTTGCGCGTCGACGCGCGCGAGGTCGCGATCGACGCCGCGCTGCGCCAGACGGTCGAACTGTTTGATCCGACCGCCGAGGCCGCTGATCTCGAGTTGACGGTAGACGTCGCACCGGGATTGCCGCATGTGCTGGCCGACGTGCCTCGCATTCAGCAGGTGCTGTCGAACCTGCTCGTCAACGCGATCAAGTTCACGCCGCCCGGTGGCCGTGTCCACGTGACCGCGGCGCTGGACGACGCGGGCGCGTACGTGCGGGTGACGGTGTGCGATACGGGGCCGGGGATCGCGCCAGAGGACGTGCCGCGGTTGTTCGAGCGCTACTGGCAGGCGCCGCGATTGCTGCGAGCCGGCAGTGGGCTCGGGCTGTTCATTGCCAAGGGCATCATCGAGGCACACGGCGGGACCATCGACGTCCAGACGACGCTGGGGCAGGGCGCCGCGTTCACGTTGTCGTTGCCGGTGGCCTAGCCCGCAAACACAACGCGCCGCGCCCCTTGAGGGACGCGGCGCGCAGTCACGGCGCAGTCGAGCCGATCAGTGATCAGCCTTCGTGGCCTCGCCCTCGTGCTTTTCGTCGGCGTGCTCTTCGCCTTCGTGCGAGGCCTCACCGCCAGCGCGCTTGACCGAATCGCGCTCGGCGTAGACCTGCTGCATCATCGGGTCACGCGGATGCACGTAGTTGGCGTTGTGCACGCTGTACGCCCAGCCGAAGAGGCCGGCGGTGAGAGCGCAGACGACGAGGGCGAATCCCCAGCCCTGGGTGTTCGGGTTGTATGGCTTGCTCATGCGCGTCGAAGGGCCTTGGCAGAGGGGCAATCACGCAACGGCGGCCTTCCCGGGTGGTGGGCCTCCGTAACCTCAGCCAAACTAACCGCACCCGGCTTCGGGTTCCACCCGGCGCGCCCCGACGGATCATTCCGGCTCCTCCTCGACGCGCGGTCCCGGGTCGCGCCGTCGGTCGGCGAGCGTGGCCGGCTGGATAGCCTGGGCGCCGAAGCGCCCCCGAATCCGGTCGAGCGCCGCCGAGAGCGCTCGCTCGCGTGTACCCTCAATGGGCTCGTCCGATGGCGCCCCCTCCCCCGGTGCGCCGGGGAGGCGTTGCGAGGTCCCACCCAGCGCCGCGTCGTCGAACAGCCCGAGCTGCGCCGCCTCCGCGTCCCGCCCGGCGAAGTGCGACAGGCCGATGCCGAGGAGCCGCACGGGGGTGCGCTCGGTACGGCGCAGCTTGCGCAGGAGCGAACGCGCGACGCGAAAGACGGCCTGCTCGGTCATGATCGGCTGCGGGAGCGCGCGCTGCGCCGTGCGCGAGCGAAAGTCGCGCGTGCGCAGCTTCACGGTCACGGTGCGTGCTTCGAGTGCGTGACTCCGCAGATCGGCGCTCACGCGGACGGCCAATCGCAGCAACTCGCGCTCGAGCGCGTCATCGTCGGCGAGATCACGGGCGAACGTATCCTCGCGACTCACCGACTTCTGTTGTTCGCGCGGTTCGACGATCGATGGATCAATGCCGTGTACGCGCGCGTGCAGCCATTGGCCGGCGCGCTCACCCAACGCGCGCACGAGACGTGCCTCACCGGCGGCCTGCGCCTCACTCACGCGCACCAGCCCGATGGCTTCGAGGCGTTCATTGAGGCGCGGCCCCACCATGGGCAGATCGGCGAGTCGAAAGCGGGCCAGATAGCGTGCTTCCTCACCGGGCGCGACGCAGTGCACGCCGCTGGCGCCGCGCGATGGCTTGGCGTCCTCCACCGCCATCTTGGCGATCAGACGCGACGTGCCGCCGCCAATCGAGACTGCCAGCCCGGTCTCGGCGAGGACCGCGTCGCGAATGCGTTGCGCCGTCTCGGCGAGCGACTCGTGCTTGTACAGCGCCTCGGTGCCACTCAGGTCGAGGTACCACTCATCGATGCTCGACGCCTGCACTACCGGGGCGAAGCGATGCAGCACACGTGCGATGTCGCGACTGCGGCGACTGCAGGCGCCGCGCGGCACCGGGACGCACATCGCGTCGGGGCAGAGCTGCAATGCCCGCGCGATGGACATGGCCGACCGCACGCCGTACGCGCGACACTCGTAGGACGCGGAGCAGACGACGCCACGACTCCCCGGACGTCCGCCCACGATGAGCAAGGCCGCGCGACCGGCACCGTCCGGATCTTCCTGGCGCGCCACGGCCACGAAGAAGGCATCGGCATCGGCGAGCAGGATGCGGCGGGAGGCGTGAGCAGCGGTCATGGCGGCGTGCGCGAAAGCTAGTCGTGGCCGCAACGCGCGCGTGAACGTTCGCACGCACGGCCGCATTGGTTTCACGTGCAACCCACACGCATTCTCACCGTCGATTGGTCGGGCGCCGGCCCCGGGCACGCGCGTCGTCTCTGGGTGGCCGAGGTGCACCACGGTCGCCTCGTCGCGCTGCGCCATGGGCAGTCGCGGGACGTCGTGACGGCGCAGTTGGTCGCGGCGACAGCGCGGGCGCGCGCCGAGGGCGAACGTGTCCTCATCGGCCTCGACTTCGCGTTCGGCTTCCCGAGCTGGTATCTCGCGGCGCGCGGCTGGGCCTCGTCGGTGGAGGCGTGGACCGGCTTGACCGCGGCGGCCGTGGACGAGTTGTTGAGGGCGCCGACGTTCCCCTTCTGGGGACGCGAGCCGACCCGCACGCGTCCGACGGCGTTGCGCGAGGAGAGCGACACGCCCCCGTCGCGCGCGACGGAGCGCAGCCTGCGCGACATCGCGCGCCCGTTCTCGGTGTTTCAGCTCGTGGGGGCTGGCGCCGTTGGCGTCGGGTCGTTGCGCGGGCTGGCCACGCTCGCGGCATTGCACGCGGCCGGTGCGCGCGTGTGGCCCTTCACGCGCGACGTGGGCGGACCGGGCGTCGTGGTGGCCGAAGTGTGGCCGCGTCTCGCTGCACCCGACGTGATCAAATCCGATGCGGCATCGCGCCGCGAGGCGCTGCAGCACATCGCGCATGCGGTGGAGTGCGCGCCGAGCGACGTTGCGGCCGCCGCCGAGAGCGATGATGCCTTCGATGCGCTGGCCGCTGCGGTGTGGTTATGGCAGCATCGCGCCCTCCTGGCACAGTTGCCCGACGACAGCACACCCGACGAGCGACGGGAAGGTCGCATCCTCGGTGCGCGCACGCCGGCGCTGCTTCACTCCACCATGCGCGGACGACGCGGGCCGGATTCACCGGGCATGGGCGGATAACCGCGGCCGCGTGCGCGCACGGGCCACGACGTCTCGACCGCGTCGCCGCGTACGCCCACGATGTCATCGAACTGCTGCACGACGAGACAGACGTGGTTGGGCACGAGACGCACCCGATCGCCGACGCGCGGACGCCACGCGCTGTTGGACAGGTCGAGGATGCCGTGCTCCTCACTCATGCGCGTGATGCGCACGTCGGGATGATCGAGCACGCAGGCCCAGCCATCGCCGTCGGCGCGCAGCGGTTCGCGCGCGAGTGCCTTGCTCCCCGCGTCCACCACGGCCTGGCCGGACACGGAGGTGCTCACCACCGTGGCGAGCACGGTGAGGGCGCAATCGTCCCAGTCGCAGGCGCCGATCGCCGCCGTGGTGCGGTCGTTGTAGACGTACGTTCCGGGTCGCACTTCGGTCACGCCAGCGACTTCGTGCATACGCCAGGCGAGTGGCGTGGATCCGCCGCTGATGATGCGCGGCGGCAGCCCCGCGTCAACGAAGGCGTGCTGCAGCCGTCGCACATCGTCGGCGAGCTGCGCGAGTCCGGCATCCTGCGCAGCACCCGCATCACGCACGTGGCCGGGGTAGAAGAGCAGGCCGGCGAAGTACAGATCGTACTGCCGCACAGCGCGGGCGACCGCGAGCGCCGCGTCGATGCCACTCGCACCCACGCGTCGCATGCCGAGGTCCACCTCCACGAGCACCGACAGTTCGCGGTCGGCCAGCGCTCGTGTGGCATGAAGGGCCGGAATGGTGTCGGCGTTGTCCACCGTCACGGTGAGTCGCACGTCGCGCGGCAGCCGCAAGAGGCGCTCGAGGCGCGCCGCGCCGACGGCTGGGTAGGCCAGCAGGAGGTCGTCGCACACCTCCGACATCACATCGAGCTCGTGCGTCGTGGCACACGTGAGGCCGACGGCGCCCCGCTGCAACTGCTCGAGGGCGACGCGTGGCGCCTTGTGCGTCTTCACGTGCGGACGCAAATGCAGGCCGTGCAGGGTGACGTAGGCCGCCATTCGGTCCAGATTGTGGGTCATCCGATCGAGATCCACGATCGGGACCGGCGTCTCGAGCATTTCGAGATGCATCGTCACTTGTGCTCCGGGGTGTTCATCCATGTCCCTCTCGTCCGAATCCGATCGCACCTGGACCCCGGTCCAACCGTCCGATGCGCCACCGCCTGCGGGAGCCTACAGCCCGGGGGTACGTGCAGGCAACCTGCTGTTCGTGTCGGGACAGGTGCCGCGTGACCCGGTCACCGGGGCGCTCGACGGCGACGACGTCATCCAGCAGACACGCCGCACCATGCGCAACCTCGAACGGGTGCTCGCCGCGGGCGGCGCCACGTTCCGCGATATCGTCAGTGTGACCGTACACCTCGCCGACGAGGGTGACTGGCCGGCGTTCGACGCGACGTACCGCGAGTTCATGACCGCGCCATTCCCGACGCGGACCGTGGTGGGCGCGCGGCTGCGGGGCATTCTCGTGGAGATCACGGCGGTGGCCTGGCTGCCCGCGTGACCTCGCGCCCACCCTCAGCGGTGCACTACCTCACCGTCGCGCGCACCGCGCGCTACGCGACCACCGGGGCCGATCCGGCGGACGCGGCGCGGCTCTGGGTGGTCTTCCACGGCTACGGGCAACGCGCGTCCGACTTCATCGCGCCATTCGAATCGGTGGTGCCCGCCGACACGCGCATTGTGGCTCCCGAAGGACTGTCGCGCTTCTACACCGAGGCGCCACGCGTCGATCGTGGGCACCTCGAGCGTGTTGGTGCGACGTGGCTCACCCGCGACGACCGGGAGCATGAGCTGCGCGACACGATCGGCATGCTGCACGCCGTCGTCGCGCGCGAAGCCGGCGCGATCATCGCGGCGCGCGGTGTGCCCCCCACCGTCGGCGTACTGGGATTTTCGCAGGGGGTCGCGATGAGTCAGCGCTGGGTGGCCGTGGCCGAGCAGACGCCGTCGCTCGACGGGCGCGGTGTCATCGCGCAGCACGTGCTCTGGGCAGGCGGTCTCGCGCACGATGTGTCGGACGAGGCGATGCGCGCGGCGTGGGCGCACACCGAGGTGCACCTCGTGTGGGGCAATCGCGACGCGTTCGCGACGTCGGAGGCGATGAATGCGCAGCTGGTTCGGGTGCAGACGCTCGCGCGACGCGTCACCCAGCACACGTTCGATGGTGGGCATCGGCTCGAACGTGCGCGATTGGCCGAGTGCCTCGCCGCACTCCCGTCACGTCAGTAGTCGCCCTTGAGGCGACGCAACGCCTTGCGATCGTGCTTGGTGGGCCGCCCTTCGCCAAAGGCGAAGTGCTGCGGCATGCTGTCGAGTTGCACCTTGCGGGCGGCGCGCTGTGCGCTGCTCTCGGCGGTCTCTTCGTAGAGCTGCTGCGCTTCCGTCGCGGGACCTCGACGCTCCGACACGCCGCGCACCACCACGTGCCATTCGTACATGCCGAGTCGCAACGAGACGCGATCGCCCGGTAGCAGGTGACGAGCGCGTTTCGCGCGTTCGCCATTCACATCCACCTTGCCGCCGTCGATGGCGTCCGCAGCGAGGCCACGCGTCGTGAAGAAGCGGGCCGCCCACAGCCACTTGTCGAGGCGGACCGAAGCCACGGGTTCACTCACGCGGGCAGGTCCTCGTCGTCGAGGTCGTCATCGGCGAACGCCTCGTCATCGTCCTGCGCGAGGTCATCGGCCAGTTCGTCGTCATCATCGTGCATCGCGGCCCGCTCCTTCGTCGCGATCTCTCCGACGCGTGTCGCCGCCCCGCCGTACACGCTGCGCACGAACGGATCGGGTGCCCGCTCACTCAAGGCGCGAAACGCCGGGGCCAATGCCTCGAGACCGGCGACTTGTCCGACCACGTCGTCGGGGAGCGCCCGCAATCTGGCCACCACGTCGTCGCAGGCGCGCGCCATGCGCTCGGAGGCGGCGGCGTCCGGTCCATGGCGCGGTGGCGCAGCGGCCAACTCGGCGGCGCGCTCCCGCAAGGTGGTGGCGTCGGCGAGAAACCGATCGAGCAGATACGAGCGAGGATCGTGAGTCATTGTCGAACGTAAGCACGGACCGACCGTGCGCCGCCAGTGCACGCGACGATCTGCGTGGTGCGGTGCTGCGCGTTCGCTCAGCCTTCGGCGGCCGGTCGTGCCGCAACTTCGGCACGCGCGTCGGTGAGCGCGGATCGCCACGCGTCGTTGATGACCGCGGGGGCGATGCCGAGTGCATCGGTGCGCGTGAGCAGGTCATCCCACCAACCGGACTCGTGAGCCTCCACGACGTCCACCAGTGCGCCGAGTGGCGTCGCGCGTTCGACGACGACGTCGCGCATGGCCGCGTTCAAGCCAAGCTGCTCCGCCAGCAGGAGCGCCGGCAAACCGGTGGCAACTTCGGCGCACGAGAGCAGGCCGGCCGCGATCCGGCCGCGCGGATGGCCCGTGCGCTCAAGCGCACCGCCGAGCTGCTCGAGCATACGCGCACGCGCGATGGCGATCGTGGCCAGATCGGGTGAACCGGCGCTCTCGGCGAGCAGGAAAGCGGTGCCGATCATGAGGCGATCGAGCATCGCTTCGCGCCCGAGTCGCATCACCGCTTGCCCGATGGACCGCGGACGACCGCCATTCGGCGCGGTGGGCCCCACGGCGCGCAGCACGGCCTCGAGCAACTCGGGATCACTCGCGACAAACTGTTCGAGTTCGGCTTCGACAGGCCGCCCATCGGCGTGTCGCGCCAGATGCGTGAGCGCGGCGAGCGCTCGGGAGCGCGCCGAGCGCGACGCACCGCGTCCACGCGGGAGTGCGCGTCCTCCGAATGCAACGACCCCGCCGGCGCGCAGGCGTTCGCGCGTCGCCCGATCATCGACCTGCCGTGCGACCGGGCGTGCTCCCGCTTCGAGCAGGCGCTGCACCGTGGTCGCCACGTCGAGTCCACTGCCAATGGCGCTGGCGTCGAACGCCGCCCACGAGCCGGCGAGGGCGCCGGTGAGCAGCGGCAGGCGTGGCGACGCGTTGTCCACCACGAAGCCGAAGCGGAAGCCGGCGGTCGCATAGCGGTCGAGCGCGCGACGGCACTCGATGTCCTCGAGGACATCGGCCGCGAGTGTGAACACCACGTCAGCCGACGCGAGCCCCGTGATCGCGCCACCGCGCAGGACCACCGGGGTGATCGGCACATGTAACGGGCGCGGACGCGCGAGTCGCAACAGCTCGCGCGACTGCAGCAGCGTGAGCACCGCTCGTGCCTCGGCATCGATGTCGTGTGCGGTCGCGCGTGCTCCCGGGTGCGTGCGCAGTTCGTACGCGACAACCCGTTCGCGGGCATCGCGGAGCGGCAGCAGCGTGGTCAGGAGAGCGCCTGCGATCATGCCATGGGACGCGTGGGACGACAGCGGGCCAGATTCGCGTTCACGAACTCCGCGTCGTCCGTCACCTCGCGCACAATGTACGGTGCGAGCCACTCCGGTGGCGTCGCGATCGTTTGCGCGCTGGGCAGCTCGACCTCGGCCAGCACCAGCTCCCGGTCGAGGAAACGATCGATCTCCCACGTCAGCACGCCCTCGGGCATGACGTAGCGGATCTTCTCGATGCGCGCAGCGGCGGTGAACGGCCACAGCGATTCGAAGAGGATGGGGTCCGTCGCCTCTTCCACCTCGATGCGGGAGACGCCCGCGCCGAGCTTGATCGTGCGCGTCCATTCAACGCGACCGTCAGGAAAGACGCTCCGCCGCAGCCGTTCGCGCAGCCGCTCACCGGGAAGCCAGCCTTGGGCGATGCGGATGCCGTCGAGGTCGCGGACCGCGTCGGGCAGACCGGAGAGCAGGAACTTGCGTTCGATCTCGACCGAGACCGCGTGGGCGGCCGGTTCCGTCGTTGGTGCGCGCGACGCCACAACGTCCGCGTCCGGTGGTTCGGGTGCGAGCGCGCGGTCGACTGTCTGTTCGACGAGCACCGGTCGAGCCGCGCGCAGTGCCGCACTCGCGGTCGCGACGGTCAGATGCAGCGCACTGCGCGACGCGCCGTGCGGGAGCAGCCATTCGTCCGCGAGCTGCTGGGTGATCAGGTGCTGTCGCTCGCGCAACGCGTGCCGCACCGCGCGCGCATCGGCCGCGAGCGCATGACGGTACTTGCGACGGCGGTGGCGTGCGTCGCGCTGCAGCCGTCGCGCCGCGCGCGTCACGAAGGCGCGCAGCTGTTCGAGGTCGCGCTCGTCACCAAACGCATCTTGCCCAGTCGTGGCCACGCGCAGGAGCGGCCCGAGGGCGGGCTCGGCGTCGATCCACGGCGTGATCAGCGCGCGCAGACGCTTGAGCGCAAGCCGCGTGCGGTGATGCGCCTCATCGTTCTCATGGTCGGCGGCGTGGTCGAGCACGGCCTGCGCGGCGTGATGCACAGCGCGTTCGAGATCACGCGCGAACGGGCCCACGCTGGTCGTCGGCTCGTCGGCCACTGAGGTCACGTCCACGTCGGCGAGCGCGGTTGCGCTGCGCTCGAGGATCGGGTCGAGGGTCCGTGCGATTTCGCGTGCCGCTCGCGCGGCGCGGCGTGGCCGCCGGCGAGTGAGCGCATCGATGAGCGCCTCGGCGACCGTGTTGGGGGCGGAGCTTTCGCGCGGGTCGTCTCGCGTCGCGACCAGGAACGCGCGCAGGAGTGTCTGTCGCACGTCGTCGGCGCGCAGCGATGCGAGCGCACGATGGGCGCGCCGGATCACCCGCGAGGCGTCGAGCCCGAGGAGCTCGTCGGCCGCCGTCGGCCAGGTCCCGATCAGCGCACGCAGTCGCGTCAGGGCGACGCGGAGCGCGTGCACCGCCTCCGCGTCGGTTGCGCGCTCGACCAGGGCGCGCCGAGCGGCGCGCACCCGCTCGATGGCATCAAGCAGCAGGGCACGAGTAGCGACATCCGATGGTGAGCGGAGGAGAGCGCGATGGAGCATGCGGGAGCGTACGAGTGAGGCACGGGCGTGACGAACGCGAGCCGGCGCGCGGCGTCTACCCTTCGTCGAGGGTGGTGACCGACACATCGGCCTCGCCATCCGGCCCGTAATGGACGATCACCTGCCACGGTTGGCAGCACACCTGACAGTCCTCGACGTACTCCTGCTGCTCACCCGATCCCGGGTCGACCGCGATCTCGTTGGGTTCGCCGCAGTACGGACACCAGACCTCGGCGGTCCCGTCCGCCACCCCGTCCCCCAGCGGAAAGTCGGCGTCGAGGGACGCGAGCTCGTCGTCGTCGAGGTCGAAGCCAGCGTCCGGGTTGGCGGACTGGTCGTCGTCCGATGGATCGGACGGTTCGTTGGGGGCGGCACGGCGCATGGCGGAAAGGTACCGCGCGTCGATCCCCGTGTCCTCACCGAGCGACGCGCCCCCGTCCCCCACGGCGGACACCCGGTGAGGGGGACAGTCCGCAACCTATTGCGCGGCAGAAGCTTACGGCTCCTCAGGTCGCTTCGATCACGTGGCGCGTTCCCTGCGATGCTCCTGCGGCGGAGACCTCGATCCGTTCCTCCATCCCGGAGCCTTGGCATGACCCTCACTGCTTCTCTTTCGAACGCGCGATCGGCGACCGCCGTCCGACGTTCCGTCGCGCGACGCTGGCGGGTGCTTGGCCCGCTGGGCGCGCTCCTCATGGCCGCCGTCACCCTGTCGGCGTGCGGCAGCACCCGTGTTGCTCGCATCGATCCCGAATCGGTCACCGACCTCTCCGGTCGATGGAACGACGCCGATTCGCGCCTCGTCGCGAACGCGCTCATCGAACAATCGCTCGGTGCCACGTGGGCCGAGCAGTACCGCGCCGCCAATGCGGGCCGCACGCCAACGGTGATCGTGGGGCCGTTCAGCAATCGAACGCTCGAACACATCCCGGTGCGGACCTTCACGCGCGATCTCGAGCGCGCGTACGTGACGTCGGGCGCTGTACGCATCGTGGCCGCGGTCGATGAGCGCGAGAGTGTGCGCGCCGAACGTGCCGATCAGCAGGTCAACGCGGTCGCCGACTCGCGTGCGCGACTGGCCATGGAGCAGGGCGCGCAGTTCATGCTGCAAGGCGATGTGCAGGCCATCGAGGACGCGCAGGGACGCGAACGGGTGGTCACGTACCAGGTGGATGCCACGCTGGTCGATCTGACCTCGAATGCGAAGGTCTGGGTCGGTCAGCACAAGATCAAGAAGTACGTCGACCGCCGCCGCATCGGCTGGTAAGGAGCTCATCATGTCACAGCACATCCAGCCCTCCGTGCGACCCACGATGTTCGTTGGTGTCGCACTGCCGTTCCTCACGCTGCTCGTCAGCGCCTGCAACGGTCCCCGCGTCGTGTCGGAGACGCCGGTGCTCGTCACTGGTGAACGTGTGGCCTCGGCCGACGCGGTGATCGCCGAGGCGCGCGCGCGGGAGGTCACGTCGCGATCCACTCGACAGGCCACACTCGATTCCATCACGTCGGCGGCGGTGTCGTCGTGCGACGGCGCCGTGTGCGATGCGATCGGGCGCGGCGAAGTCGCGCTCGGGATGACGTCCACGCAAGTGCTCGCAGCTACGCGCTCGGCGCCCGATGCGTGGAGCATTCGCCAGACTGGCGGCGGCACGGTCATGACGCCGGTGTCGCTCGACGCGCTGCCGGTGGACGCGCAGGGCTCGCTGGCGCTTGTGCAACTCGACGGCGGCCGGGTGTCGAGCGTCGCGCGTCGTGATCGCACCGGCCTGCGGGTGGAGAGCCGTCCGCAGGACACGACGCGCAACGCGCGCACCGTGGCACTGGCGCAGGCGCTCATTCGCGAGGGTGACGATTTCGTGGCGGCGGGAGATCGGACGCGTGCGCTCGAGCGCTACGATCGCGCGCTCGTGCTGGCGCCCGACGAGCCGATGCTCAACTACAAGGTCGGCCAGCTGCTCGACCAGCAGCTGCGTCCCGTCGAGGCGCTGATGCGCTATCAGAAGTTCCTCCTGTCGCTCGAGCTGCAGCGCATCGACGCCGTGGGCACGCAGAACGCGAAGCTCGCGGAGGCGATTGCCCTCGCGCAGCAGCGCATCGTGGTTCTGGATCGTCGCGGGCGCTGACCATGCGCCGCGTTACCCTCTCACTCGCGCTCTCGCTCGTCGTGCTGTCGACGAGCGGGTGCGCGTCGTTCTGGCGTGGTGCGGCGGGCGGACCGTCGCTGGCGCCGAGCGGATTGCCATGGGGGGAGGAGCTGACGCGTCGCGCGCTGGTCGTTGGTGCGTTCGACCAGGCGATGGCGCGCACGGCGCGCGGTGGCGATGGCTTGCCGTCCGATCGCCTGCTCGCGGCGCTCTATCGCGGGCAGGTGGCCTATCATGCCGGTCGATACGACGAAAGTGTGACAGCCTTCGCGCTTGCCGAGCAGCTGGCAGATGAACGCGCCACGAAGAGCGTGACGCGTGGACTCGGGTCGATCCTGTTCAACGATCACACGCTGCACTACGTCCCGACGCGCACCGAGCGACTCTTTGCGCGCTACTACGCGCTGCTGGCGCGCCTCGAGAGCGGCGACGTCGATGCCGCCACCGTGGAAGCCCGTCGTCTGTCCGCGCTGCTTGAGGCGTCCGCGTCGGATCTCGACGCGGGCGAGCGTGCGACCCACGCGGCACTTCGTGAGGTGGCGGGAGCGGTGTTCGAATCGGCCGGCGAGTGGAACGATGCCGGCGTGGCGTATCGCAACGCGGCGTTGCTGCGTGGGCTTTCGCGCGAGCGCGTCGATTCGATCCGTGTGACCGCCCCCGCAGCTGACAGCGCGACGCTGGTGCTCGTGGTCGAGGAAGGATTCGCCGGTCATCTCGTGGCGCGCTCGGTCGCGCTCCCGGTGGATGCGCCGGCGGCTGAAACGTCGCGCCGTCGCGGTCGCATCGTCGCGTCTGACACGCCGGTGCCCGGGACGACGGTCGCGCGTGCGCCGGTACCGACGGACGCCCTGCCTGGCCGTGGTTCGGGGCGACTGCGTGATGACGCGAGCGGTGACGTTCCGTCAAGCGTTCGGACGCCACGCGGATCGCGCGGCCCGACGTCGAGCGCCCCACGGGACTGGTCGCTGCTGCCGCGCGACGCGCGCGACAGCCTGACCGCGCGCGACAGCGTGGACAGCGAGCCGCGCATGGTCGCAGCCGACAGCGGCTCGACATTTGATCGTGACTCATCGCTCACCGACCGCTGGCTGGAGGCGCTCGCCGCGGTGCCGGGGAATGGCGTGGTCGAAGACGTTGCCGGATCGCGTCCCGACTCGCTGAACGATCCGAACTCCTGGACGAACGCGCGCACCAGCGCGCTCGAGGGCGTGGCGGCTGATTGGACCCCGCGCGGCGTGCGACGCACGCGCTATCTCGGTTCGCCGTGGGCGGGGAACCGCTGGCACGAAGTCGCGTGGCCGATGTTGGTGCGCAGTCGCCTGCCCGCGGCGCCGCTGGCGTTGCATCTGTTCGGCGTCGCGCGAACGGGGTCCGAGGCGGACGCTGAGGCATGGTCGCGCGCGACCGACAGCGCGCCGTCGTCGTTCGTGGCGCTGCGCGATCCGATCGCGCTCGGCGCGCTCGATGCCGGCGCGCTCATTGGCGATGCGATGGGCGCCGACGCGCGGCGTCGGCTGCCGGCGCAGCTGGCCCGGCTGGCCGCGCGCGTTGGAACGCGGGCCGCGATCTCCGAAGCGGTGCGTGAGGAGCACGGCGATGCGGCGGGGTGGTTTGTGCAGGCGGTCGGGGCGGCGATGGAGCGCCCGGATACGCGTGGCTGGCATCTCCTGCCGGGGCGGCTGCGCGTTGTGCGCATCACGGTGCCCGCGGGGGCCCTGCGCGCCGAGGTGCGACAGGGCGCCGGCCCGAACGCGCTCCCCTTCCGCGTGCCGCCGATCGAGGTGGCACCGGGAGCCGTCAGCGTGCGGGCGCTGCGGGTGTGGCGCGACGGGGTGGGCGTCGCGCACGATCCCGCGCGCGCGGTTCTCACCGTTTCGCATTGAAGAAATCAATGCCGCTGGGCGATCCTGACGCTGCCCTGCGGGTACGGATCGGGTGAAGTTGCAGGCGCTTGACCGCGCCAACCTGCGTCCGTGCTTGAGGGGAACCACCTCCGGCGCGCCAATGGTTATCTCGGTGTCGCTTTGACGCCAGCATGGCGTCAGTCGCGCCGAGGCGCGGTCGCCTCGATCCTCTATCGCTCTCACATGCCGTATACACAAGCCTCCGAGGCGCTGCGGTTGCTCACCGCGTGCCTCGGCAAACCGGCCACTATCGACCAGCTGCAGCAGAGTGCCCCGCAGGGGACGCCTGCGACATCGGCTCGGGCGCGTCTCGACCAGCTGTCGGTCCAGCTCGATCTGCCGCTCAAGGTGCGTGCGACGTCGGCGACTTCGGTGCTGTCGGTGCTCTCCGATGCCGCGACCGCTGCGTTGATCGTGCCACAGGATGAGACGTCGACGGCCCCGTTCATCGTGCTCGGCGAGATCCGGCGCGGCGTTCCATCGGCCGCGTGGAGCGTGTCGTCGGCGGGAGTCACGACGCCGCTGGTCACGGGTGACACGACGGCGTTGTTGGAGCAGATTGCCGCCTTGCTTGGCGCGGACGTCAACGTCCTCGTGCCGACGCGCCATGCGCCGTCACCCGCGCCGCGTCCTGGCGGCGCGATCTTCACGCCGGGCGAAGCCGTCGACGACGAGCACTTCACGGCCGGTCACGGCGGCACGAAGTACGACGAGCGCGAGATGGGCGCGCAGAGTCAGGCGGTCAGTCGCCTGTGGAAGCTGCTGGTGCGCGATCGTCGCGAAGTCGTGGTGGTGTTCTTCTACGCCGCGCTCGCCGGGTTGTTTTCCCTCACCCTGCCCATCGCCGTCGGCGGCATCGTCCAGCTCATTCAGGGCGGACTGCTGATCCAGTCCGCGACGGTGCTCATCATCTACGCGATCGCGGCGACGTCGCTCGTGGGTGTGCTGCAGATCATGCAGTTGCGCGTCGTGGAGCGCATCCATCAGCGCGTGTTCGCGCGCATGGCGCTCGAGTACGTGTACCGGCTGACACGGTTGCGTTACGAGCTCTCGCTGCGGGAGAACCTTCCCGAAGTGATGAACCGCATGTTCGAAGCCGTCAACATCCAGAAGAGCGTCGCGAAGTTTCTGCTCGATGTGTCCACGGCGCTGCTCACGGCGGTGTTCGGCATTCTCCTGCTCGCGCTCTACCACCCGTACTTCGTGCTCTTCGGGGTGCTGCTGACCGTCGGGCTGGGGTTGATCTTCTGGTTGACCGGCGCGCGTGGCCTCGGCACGAGTCTGCTCGAGTCGAAGTACAAGTACGTCACGGTGCACTGGCTCGAGGAGGTCGCGAACGCGTTCCACGCCTTCAAGTTTGGTGGACGATCGCGGCTGGCCCTCAGCCGCATGGATGAGATTCTCACGTCGTACCTCAAGTACCGTGAGCGGCATTTCAAGGTGCTCATCCAGCAGACCACCGCGATGGTCGTGTTTCGCACGCTGATTCTTGCGGCGCTGCTGATTCTCGGAACGATGCTGGTCGTCAACCGACAGATCACGCTCGGCCAGTTCGTCGCCGCCGAAATCGTGGTGGTGACCGTGCTTGGCGGCATCGAGAAGCTCGTGTTGTCGCTGAGCGTCATCTACGACATGCTCACGTCGGTGGACAAGGCGGGTTACGTGACCGATCTGCCGCTCGAGAACGCGGGTTCCATCGCGCTGCCCGACCGCGAAGATGGCATCATCGTCGAAGCGCGCGGGCTGCGTTTCAGCTACCGTGGCGGCGCGACCGCGGTGCAGGGGCTCGACCTGCGCATCGAGCGCGGTCAGCGCGTCGCGATCGCCGGCTATCGCGGGGCGGGACGCAGCACGCTGCTGCGCCTGCTCGGCGGCCTCATGGACCAGTACGAGGGGACGATCCTGTACGACGGACAGAACCTCCGCGAACTCGACCGGGACCTCATGCGGGATCGCATCGGTCAGGTGATGTCCATGACCGATCTGTTCGACGGGACCATCGAGGAGAACATCTCGGTCGGTCGGCCGGACATCGACGAGGAGGCCGTTGTCGAGGCGCTGCGCATCGTGGGGGTGCTCGAGGATGTGCAGGCCATGCCAAAGGGGCTGCAAACGGTCATCTCACGCGGTGGTCGATCGCTGCCCACCAATGTGGCCATCAAGCTGCTGCTCGCGCAGGGACTCGCGGGCCGCCCTCGCCTCATCGTTTTCGATGATCTGTTCATGAATCTGCCGCCTGCCGATCGTGATCGGTTGCTGGATGTGCTCACGTCGCGTTCGCATCCGTGGACGGTGATTGCGGTGTCGCACGATCCGGTCCTCATTTCGCGGTTCGATCGCCTCGTGGTGCTCGACGCCGGCCGCGTGATCGCCGATGGTCCGTACCGCGAACTCACGGCCGATCCCTACGTCGTGTCGCTGGTGCGTGGCGAAAGCGCGATGCCGGGAGGTGCCGCATGAGCGGTGGAACACACGAGTCCCCGGAAACGGCGATCGAGAACCTGCCGCTGACCACCTCGCAGCTTCTGCGCGAAGAACGCAGCTACAAGGTGTTGTCGCGCTGGTCACTCGGCCTGTTCATCGCGTTCCTGCTGGCGGCGTTCATCCCGTGGCAGCAGAACCTGCGCGGCGACGGCGTGGTCAGCGCGCTCTCGCCGATGGACCGCTCGCAGACGTTGCCGTCGCGCATCGACGGACGGGTCGAGCGGTGGTTCGTGGCCGAAGGGCAGTTCGTCGCCAAGGGCAGTCCCATCGTCCAGATCTCGGAAATCAAGGACGAGTATCTCGATCCCGAGGTGCTGCCGCGTACGCAGGAGCAGCTCGACGCGACGGCGCGCTCCAATCAGGACAAGCGCAACAAGGCCGAAGCGCTGTCGGCCCAGATTGAAGCGCTCGAAGAGGGGCTCGAGGTGAAGCTCCGTCAGGCCACGAACAAGGTCGCGCAGGTGCGTGCCGAGCTGGAGCAGGCGACGGTCGAGGACTCCGTCGCGCGCGACCAGTTCGCCCGTCGCGAGGCGCTCTTCAAGTCACCGCTTGGTCTGGCGTCGCTGAACGACCTGCAGGCCGCTCGTGTGAAGCAGCAGTCGACGGCGGCGAAGCTTGTGGAGAAGCAGAACTCGTTGCGCAATGCGGAACTCGAGTTCGACATGCTGCGCGCCGAGACGCGCGAAAAGATCGAGAAGGCGCGGTCGGATCGCGCGGCTACGCTCGCCGAGGTGGCCGATGGGGAAGGCAAGGTGGCGTCACTGCGCAACAAGGTGTCGTCGCTCGAGCAGCGCCAGTCGTTCTACACGATTGACGCGCCGCAGGATGTGTATGTCGTGAAGGCGATGAAGCAGGGCGTGGGCGAAGTGGTCAAGGCGGGCGAGTCGGTCGTGACGGTCCAGGCGGCCGCGCCGCGACAGGCGGTCGAGTTGTTCCTGCGTCCCATGGACGTGCCCCTCGTCAAGCGTGGTCGCAAGGTGCGCCTGCAGTTCGATGGTTGGCCCGCGCTCCAGTTCTCCGGCTGGCCGTCCGTCAGCGTGGGCACGTTTGGCGGCGAGATTGCGGTCATCGATCAGGTTGCCAGTGCGAACGGCTTGTTCCGCGCCCTCGTCGTACCGGATCCCAACGATGAACCGTGGCCGCCGCAGCTGCGTCTCGGGTCCGGTGTGTACGGCTGGGCCATGCTCGACGAGGTGCCGTTGTGGTTTGAACTGTGGCGGCAGCTCAACGGCTTCCCGCCCACCATCGATCCGAAGGACGCCGAGGGTTACTCGGCGTCCGGTGGCTCTGCCGGCAAGGGTGGCAAGTGACCGTGGGTCGATGGTGCACCACGCGATCGACGAGGTGGTGCGTCGGCGCGCTCGCCGCGTCGACGCTGCTGCTCGCGGCCCCCGTCCTGCGCGCGCAGACGGTGCGCGCGCCCGTCGCCGTCGCGACTGACAGTGCCGGGCGTCGACCGCTCACGTTCGCGGCGTTCCGCGAGCGCGTGCTCGCCAATCATCCGGTCGCGGTGCAAGCGCGCCAGGCGGCCGCAGGCGGACGCGCGGAGCTGACGCTCGCTCGTGGCGGCTTCGACCCGAAGCTCGAGATCACGCGCGATCGCAAGGTCTTCGAGGGCACCGAGTACTTCGATTATCTCGACGCCGCGCTCAAGATTCCGACGTTCATCGGCAGCGACCTCAAGCTCGCCTTCGAGCGCACACAGGGCACGTACTTCAGCGCCGACCGTCGCACGCCCGAGCGCGGTCTCTTCACCCTTGGCCTCACCGTGCCGCTCGGCCAGCGCATCATCACCGATGAGCGGCGGACGGCGTTGGCGCAGGCACGTGCCGCGCGCGACGCGGGCGACGCCGAGCGTGATGCGATGCTCAACAAGCTCGTGTTCAGTGCTGCCAAGGACTACGGCAATTGGTACGAGGCGACCGAGCGACTGCGTATCGCGACGGAAGGCGTCGCGCTCGCGCGCTTCCGCCTCGCCGCCGTACAGGAACGACTCGTCACCGGATTTTCGCCAGCCGTGGACACGCTCGAAGCGGCGCTCGAGCTCAATCGCCGGGAAGTGACGCTGCGCGAAGCGAGTGCCGCGTACTACGCCGCGCGACAGGCCGCCGAGAGCTACCTCTGGGACGATCGTGGGGTCCCGGTGCCGCTCGGCCCCGACGATCTGCCGGTGCTCGATGGCGTGGCGATCGTCGCCCCCGATACCATGCGCCTCGCCGCGCTGCGGGCCGAGGCCGAACGGTCGCACCCCGACGTGCGAAAGGCCGAGGCCAAGCTGCGCTCGGTCGACGCGGAGCGTCTGCTGGCAGCGCAGGCCGTGTTGCCGTTCGCGGAACTCTCCCTCAACTCGCTCTCCGGTCGCGATGATCGCGGGGCGCTCACCGATCGTGATGCGTGGGACACCAACCAGAAGGTGGGTTTCTACGCGAGTACGCCGCTCCTCTTCTTCAAGGAGCGCGGCAAGCTGGCCATGACCGGGGCAAAGCAGGAGGCCGCGCGCGCGGAACGCGATTTCGTGCGCCGTCTGATCGGGCTCACGCTGAACGTCGCCGCCAATGATCTCGCCATCCTCGCCGAGTTGCAGCTGCTGCAGGTGCGGAACGTCACGCAGGCGTCGCTGCTGCGCGATGCGGAACAGGAACGTTTTCTCAACGGTGAGAGTACCCTGCTGGTAGTGAATCTGCGGGAACGGTTGGTGCTCGACGAGCTGGTCAAGCGCGCGTCCATCGAAGCCAAGGGCGTCTCGGCGCTTGCGGCGTTGGGGGTGGCACTCGGAGATTTCTCCCGCCTCTCCGAGTTGATGCGCTGACGCGCGCTCGGTGTACTCCCCTGTCCTCCCGTCTCATGCGCTCATTCCTGTGCGGTCCATTCGTCCGTCGCGCCGCTCGTGCCGGCGCGCTGGCGTTCGCCGGCGCTGTGCTCGCGGCCCCCTTCAGCCTGCTCGCGGCACAGTCGGCGACGCGCGGCCCCGTGACGGCGGGCGGCGCGATCAACATCATGCAGCCGCGTGGTGTGTTTGATCAAACCACCGGTTTCGGCGGCGGTGCCGGGGGCAATGTGCTCTTCCGCCTCGACCCGAACTCGATCATCAACGTGCGCGCTGACGCGTCGTTCATGATCAACGGCAATGTCCGCAATCGCGTCCCGCTGAGCTCGACGGTCGGCAACTTCATTCAAGTCGACCTCAACACGTCGAACAACGTCGCGTCATTCCTCGTTGGACCGCAGCTGCTCGGACCAAGCGGTGCGTTCTCGCCTTACGTGGCCGGCCTGGCGGGCTTTTCGGCGTTCTGGACGACGAGCAGTGTGGAGGGCTCCAATGACACGGAGCCGTTTGCGTCCACGACCAACTCGAGCGACTTCGCGTGGGCGTACGGCGGCACCGCTGGCGCGTATCTGCGCCTGCGCGGCGGCGATCGGCCCATGCATCTGGATCTCGGCGTGCGGTACCTGCGGCACGACGACGTCACCTACCTCACGGCCGACGAAGTGCGCTCGGCCTTCGAGCAGCGGCGTGATCCGCGGCCGCTGCGTTCGCGCGCCGACTACCTCACGTACTTCATCGGCGTGCAGGCCACGGTGTTCTGAGCGACGTCAGTCCTCGGGGCCTCGGCGGCGCTCGCGCTTGACGTGCGAGCGCCGCTTCTTCGTATCGAGCCGCCGCTCCACCGAGGCGCGCGTTGGACGTGTCGCCTTTCGCGCGACCGGATCGGGGAGCGCGACACGCACGATGGTGGCGAGCCGCTCGAGCGCCGCGTCGCGATTGCGCCGCTGACTGCGATGCTCGCTGGCCACGATGCGCAGCGTGCCATCGGCGTCGAGTCGACGCCGCAGGCGCGCCAGGACGCGGTCGAAATGATCTGGCGCCAGGGCGCGGCGCAACGACTCCGATACCGCCGGTCTCCAGCGCAGCTCCACGCGGGTCGCGCTTCGATTCACGTGCTGTCCACCGGGGCCGCCCCCGGTGGTGGCCCGCACCTCACATTCGGCCACCGCAAGGTGGACGCGGGGCGTGATGAACAGTGTCGACGCGTCGTCGTCGAATCGGACCGGGCCGTCTGCGTCAGCGACCATCGCCGCCGGCCGTACAGGGCTTCTCGGCCAGCGCCTTCGTGATCGCTTCTGGCGACGGACGCTTGTCGAGTGCCGGGGCAATGAACAGCGCGACATACTCGCCGGGCACATCGCGATCGACGCGCGATTCCCGGTATCCGACCGCGGCCAGCTCGCAGCGCAGCAGGCGCAGTGGCGTCCCATGGCCCCAGGTGGGACGCTCGAGATCGAGAATCACGAGTCGCCCGCCGGGCTTGAGCGCCGTCGCGAGATTCCACAACAACCCGAAGGGCTGCGTGATCTCGTGGTACATGTGAATCATGATGGCCGCGTCGAGCACACCCGTCGGCAGTCGCGGATCGTGAGGCTCCCCACGTGCCACTTCGACATTCGTCCACCCCGATTGGCGCGCTCGCGCGGCGAGCAACTCGAGATAGCGTGGCGTAATGTCCTCGCCGTACACGCGACCGGTCGATCCGACGCGCTGCGTCAGCCGCGCAACGTAGTAGCCATCGCCGGCGCCGATGTCGGCGACGTGCTTCCCGTCGAGCGGACCGAGGAGCCGAAACACACGTTCGGCTTCGCCGATGTCGTCACGATCGTCCTCGTTGCTCCAGCGGGGGGCGACGATGTCGGCGACCGGCCGCGACGGTAGCGGAAACGCGGACGCCGGAGCGCCCGGTGGGGCCAACACCTTGCCGGTGTCGCCCGGCGCAACCAGCAACGTGTCACCGCGCACGCCGCGCGCGTCGGCGGGGGCGCGGCACGCGGCGCCCATCGCGACCGACACGAGCGCGCCAACCGAGACGAGCGCGCCGACCCGCGCGTGACGACGGCTAGTCATGCGGCAACCCCGGTGCGCGCGTGGACGCGCAGGGCGGCGACGCGACGACCGTCCATGGCGACCACCTCCAGCTCACCACCGGGGAAGGCGACACGATCGCCGAGCTTGGGAAGGCGCCCGAGCGTGGAGAAGGCGTATCCGCCAAGCGTGGTCCAGTCGCCTTCGGGGATGGCAAGGCGATAGTCCGAACGCACGTCCACCAGCGACAGGGCACCTGCGAGTTCGAGCACACCATCGGTGACCATCGCGTCGCGATCGACCTGGTCGTATTCATCGGCAATGTCACCCACCACCTCCTCGACCAGGTCTTCGAGCGTCACGATCCCCGCCGTCCCGCCGTATTCATCGAGCACCACGGCGAGATGCGCGCGGGTGCGCCGCAGGTCCTCCAGCACGCGTTCCGCCGCGCGCGTCGCCGGTACGAACAGCGGCTCGCGCAGATGCTCGGAGAGCGCGAAGGGCCCATCGCTCTCGTCGAGCCACACATCCTTGGCCAGCAGCACGCCGATGATATCGTCGAGCGTCTCTCGATATACCGGATATCGCGAGTAGCGTTCCGTCCGGAGGATCTGCCGCAGCGTCGCCTCGTCGGCATCGTGCGGGATGGCCGCGATCTCGGTGCGGGGACGCATCACGTCCCACGCCTTCTTGTTGTGGAAATCGAAGACGCCGGCGAGCATCGCCGAGTCGCTCTCGTCGAGCGTGCCATGCGCGCGCGCCTGCATCACGAGCAGCCGCAGCTCCTCGGGCGAGTGCACGTGGGCGCCCTCGGAGGCCGGCTCGAATCCCACGAGGCGGAGCAGACGGTTCGCCGTGCCGTTGAGCAGGTTGATGAACGGCGACATCACATTCGAGAAGACGATCAGCGGTCGCGTCACCCAGAGGCTGACCGACTCCGGCGTGAGCAGTGCCACCGACTTGGGCATCAGCTCGCCGAAGACGATGTGCAGGAAGGTGACGACCGTGAACGCCACGATGATCGCCGCGCCGCTGTGCGCCACGCCGGCCGGCACCGAAACGCCGACGGCCTCGAGCCCCGCGTCCACGAGCACCGCAATCGCCGGCTCGCCGATCCAGCCCAGCGCAAGTGAGGCCAGGGTGATGCCCAGCTGCGTCCCCGAGATGTAGCGGTCGAGGGAGCCGAGGGCCTGCTGCACGACGGCCGCGCTGCGGTTGCCCTCGGCGGCGAGCTGGTCGATCCGGCTGCGACGCACGGCCACGAGCGCAAACTCCGCCGCGACAAAGAAGGCGTTGGCCGCCACGAGGAGCAGCACCATCGCCAGACGGAAGGTGATCGTGCCGGCCGTGAGCGCGGCTTCTGGACTGGAAGGGTCGACAGACATGAGGGAGGGAAACGGTCGCGCCGCTGGCTCGTCCATCTCTTGCATTCTGCAAGACTCGAGGCCGAGCCCGGGTGTGCAGGATGCGAGACGGCGCCGCCGACGGTGGGGCCGGGACGTTCCTGAACGCCGCGAACCCGAATGCACTACACACCAACTTACCCCGAAACGGCCGTCCGGCGCATGTTGGATCCCACGCAGATCCTGCGTGGGCTCTGGCTGGGCCGCACGACCCTCGGGTTTGCGATTCTGGTGGCGGCGGTCTTCGTCTGGGAACGGGCCCGCCCGCTCGATACCCTCGTCGCGACCCTCGCCTTCGCCGGCGCCCTGCTGGCAACGGTGGCGTCCGCCATGTGGGTCGAGATCTACCGGCGCCCCACCGGTCGCCGCTTCCTGCTCGGCCAGTTCGCCGTCGACCTGCTGCTTGTGACCGCGGTGGTGCACGTGACCGGGGGGTGGAGCTCGCAGTTCGCGGCCCTCTACATCCTCGTGATTGCCGTGGCCGCGCTGCTGCTCTCGGTCAAGGACGGCCTCCTGGTGGCGATTGTCGCCTGCGCGCTCTACACGATGGACGTGCTCGTCTTTCGCGAGGCGACCCCCCACCTCACGGTGTGGGTGCAGCTGGCCGTGTTCGTCGTCGTGTCCCTTGGTAGCGGGGGCATCGCGGCCCGACTGCGCGAGGCCGGCGCTGGCCGCGACGCCCTCGCCGCGCAACTCGTCAAGGTGCAGCTCGAAGCCGCGGACATCCTGCGCAGCATCCAGAGCGGCATCCTCACCGTCGATGGGGATGGCCGACTGCTCTACGCCAATCCCGCCGCCAGCGAGCTGCTCGGCATCCCGCTGCGAGAGCGTACCGGGCGCCCGCTCCTGCCGATGCTCGCCTCGGTGGCGCCCGAACTCACGGATGTTCTCACGCGAACGGTGCGCGAATCGCTCCCACGCAGTCGCGCCGAGGGCGTCATTCACCGCGACGGACGCCGCGTACTCGTGGGACTCACCACCACCTTCGCCCAGCGCGACGGGGTGGGGCGCACGGCGACGGCGATCTTCCAGGACATTTCCGACTCCAAGCGGCTGCAGGCGCTGCACGTGCGCACGGAGCGCCTGCAGGCGGTGGCCGAGCTCAGCGCGTCACTCGCCCACGAAATCAAGAATCCGCTCGCGTCGATTCGCAGCGCGACAGAACAGCTGGCGCGGCGACACGCACGACGCGCTGATGGCGATGAGGACGAGCGGGCCCTCTTTGCGCTCACCGTGCGTGAAGCCGATCGACTCAGCCGCCTGCTCTCGGAGTTTCTCGACTTTGCGCGGACCCGCGCACCCAATCTCGCGCCAGTGCAAGTCGCAGCCGTGGCGCGCGCCGCGATTGCACTCATCGCACATCACCCCGATCGCGCCGACGGTGTGCAGCTCGCACTCACCTGCGATCTGCCCGACGGCGCCACGCGTATCGATGGTGATGAGGACCTGCTGCATCGGGCGATCAGCAATCTGATCCTCAACGCGGTGCAGGCCGTCGGTGCCAATGGCTCCGTCCGCGTTCACGTCACCACCACGGCGGCGCCGGACGGCGCGGGCCGTGTCGTGCTCCTCCACGTCGACGATGACGGACCGGGGATCGCGGATGAGGTGCGCGATCGTCTGTTCGAGCCGTTCGTCACGAGCAAGCCCGGTGGGAGTGGTCTCGGCCTCGCGGTCGTGCATCGCGCCGTCGAGGCGCACCGCGGCACCGTGCAGGTCGAGCCACTCGCGCGCGGGACCCGCTTCACGTTGCAGTTGCCGTCCGATGCCGCCGACGAATCGCCGGTGGTGTCGTCGTTCTCCGATGCTGCTCGACCCACGACGGACGCCTCCTCGTTCTCCGTCGCGGCCTGACCGCTGCTTCTTCTTCCGCTCCCTGCCATGTCCACCACGACCAACACCGCACCGCCGCGCATCCTCATCGTCGACGACGAAACCGGTATCCTCGAGAGTCTGCGCATCCTGCTGAAGGGTGAAGGATTCCATCCGGTCGTCGCGCTCGGTGGTCGCGCCGGTCTCGATCGCCTCGACGACGGAGAGCCCGACGCGGTCCTGACCGACATTCGCATGCCCGACGTGACCGGCGTGCAGGTGCTGGCCGCGGTTCGTGAGCGCTACCCGAGTTGTCCGGTCATCCTCATGACGGCCCAGGCGACGCTCCAGTCGGCGGTGCAGGCGGTCAATGAGGGGGCCTTCTACTACATCCAGAAGCCGTTCCGCAATGACGAGCTGCTCGCCATTCTGCGGCGCGCGGTTGAGCATCGTCGCCTGCACGTCGAGAACACGGCGCTCAAGCAGGAGATGCGCCGCCGTGATCGGACCGGTGGTGTGGCGGCGATCGGTCGCAGTCGCGCGTGGCAGGATGCGTTGCGTCTCGCCGAAGTCGTGGCGCCGACCGACAGCACCGTGCTCATCACCGGTGAGTCCGGCACGGGCAAGGAAGTGATCGCGCGCTACCTGCATGAACTCAGTGGACGTCATGAGCAGCCGTTCATGAGCATCAACTGCGGTGCCTTGCCCGAGTCGCTGCTCGAAAGCGAACTCTTCGGTCACGTGAAGGGCTCCTTCACCGGCGCCGTCAAGGACAAGACCGGTCTCTTCGCCGCGGCCAGTCACGGCACGTTCTTTCTCGATGAAATCGGCGAGACGACGGCGGCAACGCAGGTCAAGCTGCTGCGCGTGCTGCAGCAGCGTGAAGTCATTCCGGTGGGTGCGACGGAGTCGATGCCCATCCACGCGCGCGTGATCGCGGCCACCAACCGCGACCTGGAAGAGGAGATCAAGCGCGGCACGTTCCGTGGCGATCTCTACTATCGACTGAACGTCATCTCGCTGCACCTGCCACCGCTGCGACAGCGCACCGAGGACATTCCGCTCCTCGCCGAGCACTTTCTTTCGAAGGTGGCGCAGCAGCGCGGGGAGTCCACGCCGCGGACGCTCAGCGACGCGGCACTCGATGCGCTGCAGTCGTACGCGTGGCCCGGCAACGTCCGTGAGCTCGAGAATGCGCTCGAGCGCGCGGCCATCCTCTCATCGGGCGGGTCGATCGATGTCTCGTCGCTGCCGGCGCGTATCGTGGAGCGTCGGGCCGAGCCGTTGGTCGCCGAGCGCACGCCCACGACGCCGACGCTCGAGGCCATCGAGCGCGCCTACATCGCCTGGGTGCTGCGGAACGAGAGCGGGAACAAGAGCCGGACGGCGGAAGTCCTTGGCATCGATCCCTCCACGCTGTATCGGAAGCTGGCCCGATACGGTGAGGACGCCGCCTGAGGGGCGAACGCGACCTGACATCGCACCGATTCCTGTACGTCCCGCGGGCGTCCGTCACACGACGGGCGCCCGCGTCACATCGGGGGATCGGGGGACGACGGGGGCACTCTTGCACGGTGCAAGGCCCGTTGCGAAACGCGAGGTGCAGTCTGGCGATTGCGGTTGCGGGCAAATGGTGCAAGTGATTGTGGGACAACGTGTTTGCGTTCGGCACGCCGAGTGGCCCGCGCATTGCCTTATGAGTCGGCGTCGCGCAGCACTCGGGTGAGACTGCGTGATCGAACCCTCACCGAACGGAGAACCGCAATGCCCCGGACCCGCAAAGGCTTTACGCTCATCGAACTCCTGATCGTCGTCGTCATCATCGGCATCCTCGCCGCGATCGCGATCCCGAAGTTCGCGAACACGAAGGAGAAGGCGTACATCACGGCCATGAAGTCGGACCTGAAGAACATGGTCTCGGCCGCCGAAGCCTACTTCTCGGACAACAACACGTACGCTGGCTACGCGGCTCCGGCCGGTTCGTCGGGCGTGACGCTCACCTTCGCCGGCTCGGCGACGGGGTGGACGGGCACGGCCTCGCACGCCTCGTCGACGCAGAGCTGCACGATCTCGGTGGGCTCGGACGTCGCCGCGGGTGCGCCGGAAGGCGAGCCGACCTGCAGCTGATGCAGCAACCGCCGGTCCATCTGGACCGGGGCAAGAGGGGGTCGGGCGAAAGCCCGGCCCCTTTTTGCGTGTGGCCGCTGGCCCACCAGCGTGCGAGTCCGCAGTTTCCGCGTCGTGTCGATCCCTCAGGTGCTTGTGCTCGTCGGTCTTGTCGTCGTCGCCGTGCTGGCGCTCGTCGCGCGCGTGCGCGCATCGGAGCGTGCGCGGGCCGATGCGGCGCTCGCCGCCGCTCGCGACACGATCGCCCGCACCGAGCGACTTGCCACGACCGGGCGTCTGGCGGCCGGCATCGCGCACGAGGTGGGGAATCCGCTCTCGGCCATCGCCTCCTATGCCCACGTGGTCCGTCTGCGCGCCGGCGATGCACCGGCGCTGCACGAGCCACTCGATGCGCTCGAGCGTGAAGTGGCCCGCATCGATCGCATCGTGCGCGGCTTGCTCGACTACGCGCGACCGCGCCGCGCGACACCGGACGCCATCCGCGTCGATCGAATCCTCGATGATGTCGTACGGCTCGTGCGCGATCAGGGGCACCTCCGGCGCGTCGATGTGACGTGGGACGTGGAGCCGCACACCGGTGGTGTGCGAGCCGATCGCCACGACCTGGAGCAGGCGTTCGTCAACCTCGTGCTCAACGCGGTCGATGCGATGGCCGGCGTCGGGACACTCGTGCTGCGTGCCCGCACGCTCGCCCCCGATGCGCTCGCGGTCGCCGATCCGCGACGACGCGACGATGCCTCGAGCGCCACCTTCGTGCACGCGCCAAGCGCGCGCGCCACGGCGTGGCTGGCGCGTCAGGCGCCGAGCGGGCGCGTCTTGCAGGTCGTGGTCGCCGACTCGGGGCCGGGCGTACCGCCGCAGCATGTGGAACGCATCTTCGAGCCATTCTTCAGCACGAAGGTGCCCGGACGCGGAACCGGACTCGGACTCGCGCTCGTCGCGCAAACGGTGGAGTCGCTCGGCGGCACGATCTGGGTGCAGCCGGCGCGCGAGGGCGGTGCCGCGTTTGTGCTGCTGTTGCCCCTCGAGATGTCGCGCGCGGAGCTCGTGGGGACGGAATGATGCCGGCGCGCAGAATCCGGTGATGTGTGTGATGGCGAGTGCGTGCACTGTGCAGCATGACAACTCGCCCCGACGTCCAATCACCGGTACCTGACCCTCGCCACCCGCGCGGCGCGGTGCGGCGTGGACAGGTGTTGCTTGAACTGCTCATCTCATTGACGCTCCTCGCCATCGCGAGCGTCGCGTTGTCGCGCGTGATAGCGTCGGGAGCGCAGCAGGCGGATCGACTGTCACTCCTCCGCCTCGGGACGGCGCTGGTGCACGAGTCGGCCGAGGCAATGGCGATGAATCCCTGTGGGATGGCCGCGCTCGGTGCTGCGCACGGTCGCGTGTCGCTGACGCCGTCGTCCGAAACCCACGGCCCACTGCGGTATCAGCAGCTCGACGTCACGCTCCGCGCGTCCACGGCTTTTGGCGGGCGCGTGCGCACGGCGCAGGCGACCGCTGCCGGATGGTGCCCGTGACAGCGCGTCGTGGCGGCGCGTTGCTCGAGATCGTCGTGGCGTTGCCACTCATCGCGCTCGTGCTGGCGGTGGCCACCGCGCTGCTGCTCACGCAGTCGCGCGTGACGCTCACGACGAGTGCGCGAACCGAAGCCAGCGCCACGCTCGCGCAGGCGGCTCACGTCCTCGCGCACGATGTTCGTCCGCTGGACGGTCGCGATCTCATCGCGTGGACCGATTCCAGTCTGTACGCCGATGTGCCGGTGCTCGTCGCCGTCAGCTGCGGCGCGCCAGCGCCTCATGTGATCGACGTCGTGATGTCGCCGGGGGCGGCGGAGCCCCTCTGGCATTCCCATCCGCTTGCTGGCGATGCCGTTCGCTGGGCCATGCCCGATACCAGCCTCGTCGGCGATCGCGGGGCGGACACGACGCGCGTTGCCGTGACACTTCGCGATGTCGCGACCACGGCGAGCGCGTGTTCCGGCGCTCCGCTGCGTGGGGCGCAGTCGCCGACACGGCTGATTCTCGACGCGCCGCCGCCCGACGGTGCGCCGGTGCCTCCCGGGGTGGTGATCGTCGTGCAACGTCGCGTCGAATGGCGCGCCTATCGCGCCGCCGATGGGGCGACATGGCTCGGCCGTCGTGAGCGACAGGGCGGGGTGTGGACCGTGCTGCAGCCGGCCGTTGGTCCGTTCGAGCACGTGACCGCCGGTGGTGTGCGCGTGCGCGTTCGCCGTCGTGATGGCAGCGAAGCCTCGAGCGGCGCATCCGACGCCGCCGTCGTGGACATCAGCCTGCGTGCACTCCGTCGCGATCGCGCCAGCGACGCCATCGCGCGCGCGGAGAGCCTCCGGGTGTCTGTTGCCCTTCGTGGAGGTCACTGACATGCGTTCGCGACGCGGAATCACGCTGGTCCCGGTGATCGCGCTGCTCGGGGCCACGCTGCTGGTGGCCGTGGCATTCGTCAACCGGGCGATCGTGGCCGATCGTGCGACGCGCCTCGCGTGGCACGGTGAACGTGCGCTGCACGCCGCAGACGCCGCGCTGCTCGATGCGTTGACGCGTTGGCCGCGCGATTCGGCCGTCTCGCTGCGGCCGGCAGAACACGATACGCTGCCGCATCGCGGCGCCGCCGATCTTGTCACCACCGTGACGCGAACACGCCTCTCGGCCGGTCGCTATCTGTTGGGTGCGCAGGCGCACTACGTCGAAGGTACGCCCGGCGGTGGCATCGCGTCGCGTGATCAGGCCACACGGGCGCTGCATCGCGTGGTGCGACTGCAGTGGCCGCGGCCCCCTGGCGATGCGCCCCTCATCGTGCTCGGCGCGCTGACGCTGCGCGATAGCGCGAGTGTGCTTGGTGTGGACACGGAGCCCATCGATTGGACCGCGCTCTGTACCGCGGATCGGCGCGCGCGACCGATGCCCGCCGTGATCGCCGACACGATCACCACCGACGCGACGGCGGAGACCGTGGGCGAACTGCCGACCACCCGCGTGCCCTCGCCGGCCGAGCGCGCGCGTCTCGTGGCGCAGTTCGACGCCGCGTTCCGCGCGCTCGCGACGCGTGCGTCGCGAACCACGACCGACTCCGTGCTTGATCTGGAGGCCATGTCACACGGCTGCCCGCGCTGGCTTGGCGATGCGAGGCGGGACGCGTCGGTGCCCGATGCCTGCACGCGCCGTTGGCCCGTCGTGCGCCTCGCCCATCCGGGGACAACGCGCGTGCATGGCCTCGCGCCGGGGCAGGGTGTGCTGCTGGTGGACGGTGATCTGTCGCTGGCGCATGGCGTGCAGCTGCACGGCGTCGTGCTCGTGCGCGGTCGTCTTCGCGCCGATCGCGCACCAGGCGCGCCCCCGGCCGAACTCTCGGGACTCGTCGTCGTGCGTGACCAGCACGCCCTCGGCTCCCACCTTGCCGGCACCCGCGTGCTCGCCGGGCAGTGCGCGGTGCGTTTTGCCCTCGCGGCTGCGGGAACGCCGCAACCGGAGACCCGACTCGGCTGGCACGCGCGTCCCTGATGGACGTCGCCGCCGCGGGCCGGACGAACCGCCGCCAGCCGCCCGCGACGATCACCCGGCGCGTGACACCCATCACCAACGGCCGACCGGGCACACCACGGCCGGGGACAAGGGTGTCACAGAAACCGCACGATCCCGGGGGGGACCCCCTCTGAGCGGCGTTACCTCGAACGGTGCCGGTCGTATGGAGGGTGAATCGCCCGACCGCTCAGGTCAAAAAGTCCAGTTCCGATCGCGTGACGTCCCGCGTGATCTCCCGGTCTCCCGACCACCACCGCGCACCCCCTCGCCGTATGCAGCTCTTCGGCCGAAAGAAGACGACCATCGGACTCGACATCGGGTCGGGCCTCGTGAAGGCCGCGGTCATCGATCACGCCGGTGCGACGCCGGAACTCACCAAGGTGATCATCACGCCGCTCAACGAGAACGCCATCGTCGAAGGCGAGGTCATGGACCACGCCATCGTCGCCGAGGCGATCCGTCAGACGCTCGAGACGATCGGTGGGAAGAAGAAGGAGGTCGTCGCGGCCGTGGGTGGACGCGACGTCATCGTGAAGAAGATCCAGGTCGAGCGCGTCAAGGATGCGCAGGCGGCGGAGCTCATCCGCTGGGAAGCGGAGCAGCACGTGCCCTTCGACATGGACTCCGTCGAGCTCGATCATCAGGTGCTCGATCCGGACGGTGACAGCCTCGAGATGAACGTGCTGCTCGTGGCGGCCAAGCGCGACCTCGTCGAGGTCAAGCGTCATCTGCTCGAGGACGCCGGCGTGACGCCGCGCATCATGGACGTCGATGCCTTCGCGTTGCACAACGCGTTCGCGCTCAACTACCCGGACGCCATGCAGGGCGTGGTGGCGCTGCTGAACATCGGCAACGACATCACCACGCTGAACGTGCTTGACGAGGGCGTGCCGATCCTGACGCGCGACCTCACGGTCGGTACTCGCAAGTTCCGCGAGGATCTGCAGCGCGACCACGGTCTCACCGCCGAGGACGCCGAGCAGCTCGTGCGCGGCTACGATCGCACGCCCGCGCTCGATGAAGTGATCGCGCTTCGCGGTGAAGAACTGGCGGTCGGTCTCGAGCGCGCCATGTCGTTCCTCGCCAGCTCGTCGCGTCAGTACGGTCAGGTGCGCGCGGCGTTTGCCTGCGGTGGTGGGGCGCGCACGCCGGGCCTGCTGCCGTGGTTGGGTGAGCGTCTGCGCCTGCAGGTGCAGCTCGCCAATCCGCTGGCGCGGCTGTCCGTGCGCGAGGGCGCGCTCGAGTTCATGGCCACCGATGAAGTGGCGCCACTGCTCATGCTGCCGGTGGGGCTCGCCCTCCGGTCGATCGCCTGAGGCGAGGTCGCGAATCCATGCAGATCCAGGTCAATCTCCTCCCCGGCACCAAGAAGGCCGGCAAGAGCAGCCGCAGCGCGTCGTTCAGTCTTGGCTCGGCGTTCCAGGGCTTCGGCAGCAAGGTCAAGGACCCGTGGTTGCTCGGCGCCGCCGGCTCCGTGGTGGCCGCGTTCGCGGTGGTGGGCGTGCTCTTCACGTCGCAGCAGGCGAGCGCCGGCGAAGTGGCGACGCGTCTCGATCGCGCGGTGCGCGACTCCGCGCGGCTGACCACGGTGCTCGAGGCGCGCCGCAAGGTGACCGCCGAGCGCGACTCGGTGGAACGCCAGGTGTCGATCATTCGCACGATCGACGACAACCGCTACATCTGGGCGCACCTGCTCGACGAGATCAGCGCCGCGCTGCCGTCGTACACGTGGCTCACGTCGGTCGAGCAGACCAGCACGGCCACCCTGCCGCCGGGCGCGCGTCCCGTCGACGTCGAGCCCAAGGGCAAGGCCAAGGCCGCCGCGAAGGCCGCGGCTGACAGTGCGGCCGTGAAGGACTCGGTGATCATCAATCAACCGGTCGCCTTCAAGGTCGTGGGCCAGACCATCGACATGCAGGCCCTCACGCAGTTCATGAAGGACCTCGAGAGCTCGCCGTTCGTCAAGCTCGTGCGCCTCGTCAAGTCCGAAATCGTCGTGGTCGATACGAAAGACGTCACGCAGTTCGAGATCGAGGCGGAATACGAAGTCCCGTCGAAGGATCTGCTGACGACCGAACCGCTCGTCGTTCCCGTTCGCTGACCGAGGCCCCACGTCATGTCCCTGCTTCCGCAGAATCAGCGCGACCAGATCAAGTTCGTCATCGGCTTCGTCGCCGTCGCGCTCGCGCTGGTCTACTATCTCTATCCGTACTCGACCGCCCAGGAACAGCTCGCGCTCGATGAAGCGCGCGTCGAAGCGCTCGAGAAGGCGAACAAGACGGCGCAGGCCGAGTTCAAGGCGGGCAGCGTGGATGCGCTGCGCGCCGAGGCCGCGGAGCAGCGCGCTGCGCTCACCGCGATGCGCCGCCTGGTGCCCACCGACAACGAAGTGCCGGCGCTGCTCGAGGAGGTGTCCACGGCAGCACGTCGTGCCGGGCTCGATGTCGGCGGCTTTACGCCGCAGCCCGTGATTCACGGCGAGAAGTTCGACACGCATCGCTACGAAGTCACGATCGTCGGTCGCTACCACGACATCGGCGGGTTCCTCGCCAACGTCGGGTCGCTGCCGCGCATCGTGGCGCCCGTGCACTTCACGCTCTCGCCTATCGGCGGCACGGTGCGGCGCGGCGCGGTTCGCAGTGGAAGCGGTCAGAAAGATGGCCTGCAGGCCATCGTCACGTTGCAAACCTACGTCGAGCGCACGGCGCCGGCGTCCGTGCCGCAGCGCGTCGCAAGCGCGCGTCCGGAGGAGACTCGATGATCACGCCTCGCTCGGCGCGCCTGCTTGGCGTGCTGCTCATTCCCCTCGCGCTGGCGCAGCCCACGCGCCTCGACGCGCAGACGACGAAGCCTGCCGCCAAGGCCGCGCCGGCCGCCTCCCAGACCGCACCACTCGCCGAACGCGGCCGTGGTGATTCGGCCACGACGGTGAGCCGCGGTAGCGCGGCGCCGACCACGGTGCAGCTCGAACGCGAGGTGTTCAGCTACGCCGGTGGTGGTCGTCGCGACCCGTACGAATCGCTCATGTCGAGTGGCGAAATCCGTCCGCTCATCAGTGATCTTCGACTCACGGCGGTCGCCTTCGATCCCAACGGTCGCGGCTCCGTCGCGATTCTCCGCGATGTCACGTCGCAGTCGCAGTACCGCGTACGGCTCGGGCAGACGCTCGGGCGCCTGCGCGTCTCGGCCATTCGCCAGAAGGCCGTGATCTTCTCCATCGACGAGTTCGGATTCAGCCGGCAGGAAACGCTGCCACTGACCAGCGATTCCACCACCACGAGGACGCGATGATCGTTCAGACGACGGCCGCGGTGCTGACCGTGGCCCTGGTGCACGCAGCGGCGCTCGACGCCGCCACGCGCCCGGTGCCCGGCACCGCCTCACCTGCCGCCTCTGCGGCCATGTACTCGGCATTCGGTGCGCGCGCCGCGACGAATGTCACCGGCGTCTCGCTCGTGCCAGGCGCCGAGGGCGCCGAAGTGGTGGTCGGCCTCGATGCCGCGAGCGCCACGGTGCGCGACTTCACGCTCGCGAATCCGTCGCGTGTCGTGCTCGACGTCATCGGTGCGCGCCTGGCGGTCAAGCCGCGGGCGTACGATCGCGCCGCGCGCGGCGCTGTGCGTGATGTGCGTGTCGCGCAGTTCGCGGTCGATACGGTGCGCGTGGTCATCGAGCTCGCTGGTCGCCAGCGCTACACCGTGAAGCAGGCGGCGGGCGAAGTGCGACTCGTCGTGCACGGCACCGCGCAGTTCGCGCGCTGGGACATGACGCCGGGCGGCTTCGCCCCGACGGTCACGCTTGCGCAGGCGCAGCCCGCCGCAGCCAACGAGGCCGCCGCCACCGCGAACGTCAGCACGCCGACCATCGCGACGGATGCCACGCTTCCCGCGCCGACCGTGACGCTCGCCTCGCAGACGGCCGGTCTCAACAACGTACCGCTCGAAGCGCTCAAGCCCGTCGAGCCGGTGCTCGCCCCGATCAACACGCCGAGCGTCACCGCGACGCCGGTGGTCACGACGCCGGCTCTCGTCGAGACCCCGATCACGCGCGATGAGCGCGCGGGTCGCCTCGAGACCAACAGCTCGTTCTCGTCGAACGACACCCCGGCGCGCATCGAACTGCCCGTCGCCATTCCGGCGGCGCCGCAGCGCGCTCAGCCGCAGCTGCAGCCCTCCACGCAGCCGCGCATCAGCATCAACTTCGACGGCACCGATATTCGCGACGTGATCGCCACCTTCGCGACCTTCGCCAACCGCAGCATCGTGGTCGGCAAGCTCGTGCAGGGTACCGTCACCGCCGAAATCACCGACAAGCCGTGGGACGTGGCGCTGCAGGCGCTGCTCCAGGCACAGGGACTCGCCGCGACGGAAGACCCGAGCGGCATCATCACGGTCGACAGCTACAGCGCGCTCGCGCAGAATCAGGCGCTCGAGCCGCTCGTGACGCAGATCGTCAACGTCAACTACGCCAAGGCCGTGAGCCTCGTGCCCACGGTGCGCGCGCTGCTCGCGCGTGACTGCTCGAACATCACCACGATGCAGACGATGCAGAACGTGGGCGGTGGCGCCGGCATGGGCGCGATGGGCGGCATGGGCGGCATGGGTGCGCAGGGCGGCGGTCGCGGTCAGGGCAACCAGCTCGACAACCAGGGCTGCGTCATGCGCGGCTCGGTGAGCGCCGACTCGGCCACCAACAAGCTCATCATCTCCGAAGTCCCGACGCGTCTGCCGGAGCTCATCAAGCGCCTGCAGGAGCTCGACGTGCGCACGCCGCAGGTCGCGATCAAGGCGAAGATCATCTTCATCAATCGCACGGGCATTCAGGACATCGGCCTTGCCTACGACTTGGGCACGGGCACGAAGCAGTTCTTCCAGCAGCTGGTGCCGCGCACCGATCCGAACACGCTCGTGCCGATCGACACCGACGGTGATGGTGTGCCGGACTCGCGTGGTGGTGGCACGCCCTTCCAGGGCCCGGCCCGCATCGCCCTCGGTGGCAACGCCATCTCGGGTATCGCCAACGCGAACAATGCCATCAAGCCGAACGCGCTCAACCTCATCTACTCCACCGCGCTCGGTCGCTACCAGCTGACCGCGTTCCTGAACGCGCTGCAGACGTCGTCGCTGGCCGATGTGCAGTCGGAGCCGAGCGTGACGATCCTCAACAACCGCACGGCCGAGATCTTCGTGGGTCAGGAGATCCCGATCCGCGTGATCGACGCGAGCGCCGGTGGTGTGGGCGGCGGCGCTGGCGGCGGTGGTGGTGCAGGCGGTGGCGCAGGTGCCGGCGGCCAGGTGCAGCCGAATGCGCAAACCTTCTTCCCGCGCGCCTCGGTGCAGATCAAGGAAGCCGGCATCCGTCTCAGCGTGACGCCGCAGGTGACCAACAACCGCATGGTCATGCTCAGCATCAAGGCCGAGAACTCGAACGCCGAAGTGGGTCCGTCGGACGTGGGCATCATCTTCAACCAGCAGCGCGCCGAGAGCCAGGTGCTGGTGGCCGATGGCGAGGCCGCGGTCATCGGTGGACTCACCGTCACCGAAGTGTCGCGCTTCCGCTCGGGCATCCCGTTCCTGATGAACATCCCGTTCGCTGGTCGCCTCTTCTCGCAGAACACCACGAACGAAACCAAGCGTGACCTGCTCATCCTGGTGACGCCGCACATCCTCGAAGGCGGCGAAACGCTGCCGCCGAGCCGCTAACGCGCCGAGGAGACACACACCCCATGCGAGCCTTCACATTCTCTGGCGCCCGGGGCGCGACGCGGCTACGCCGCGCCGTCCTGGCCGTCATCGCCGCCGGCGGCCTCGCGGCCTGCGATGGCGATGAAGTGATCGATCCACCGTTCCGCGATACCATCAAGCCGCGCGTCACCATGTCGCGCGGTGTCAATCAGGCCGATTCGCTGCTGCAGTTCAGCGTCACGGCCCGCGACGACATCGGTCTCAAGAAGATCCGCGTCCAGCTCACCGGTGGCTTCACCGCCGCCATCGACACGACCTTCACGAGTGCGATTCAGGAGTTCACGTATACGATCACCGCGCGTGTGCCATCGTCGGCGCCGCTCGGCAGCACCGTCATCGTGGAGTCGCTGGCCGAGGATGGTGCGGGCAATCAGTCCGACACCGCCAATCTCGTGCTCACCGTCGGCAACCTCACGCCGCCGTCCGCGACCATCACGAGCCCGGTCGGTGGCAGCCCCGTCGTCACCGGCAAGGCGCTCGTGCTGTCGCTGAGTGGTCGTGCCCAGTTCAAGGTGCGCACGCTCGGCTACGTCACGACGGGCGCGTTCCGCGCCGCCGATTCGATGGGCTTCAGCGCGCCGCTGCGCGACAGCGTGGCCGCCCTCGATACTCTGGTCATTCCGGACAGTGTGTCGGGGACGTCACTCACAGTCACGCCGTTCATCGTCGACTCGCTCAACCAGCGCGTGCTCGGTACCCCGGTCACGTATCCGGTGCAGCGTCCCGATCAGGTGAACTCGGTGCCCACGATCACGACCGGTGTCGCCCGTCGCCTCGAAGTGAGCGATTCGATCTTCGTCGAAGCCACCGACCCGGTGGGTATCACCACACTCGGCTACGAGGTGCGCACGCTCACGGGCGCGCTCGTCAAGGCCGACTCGATCCAGTCGAACGGCAGCTTCAGCACGCTCGTCCGCACCTTCGAGACGCGCATTCCGATCACCACGTTCCCCACGCCGGTCACGGTGCAGGGTTTCGCCCGCAACAGCAACGGGCGACGTGATGTGGCGCGCCAGACGTCGGGTGGAGTGCGAGTCGACACGGCCGTCGTCGTGGCCGGCTACACGCGTCCGCTGCCCACGGGCGGCCAGATCGCCGACGCGATCTACTTCCCGCGCAACAACCGCCTGTATCTGTCGAACATCGAGCGCAACCAGCTCGAGGTCTACAATCTGGCCGACTCCAGCTTCCGCCAGCCCATCTTCGTGGGCTCGCGTCCCTGGGGCATCGCGGCGTGGCCGCGCAATCGTGACGGTGTCATGGGAGACACGCTGCTCGTCGCCAACTCCGGCGGTACCACGATCAGCTACGTCGACCTGCGCCGCGGCGCGACCGGTCAGGAAGTGTATCGCTACCCGCTGCCCAACATCATCGCGTACAGCGTGACGTCGGTGCGATCGGAGGCGACCGACGAAGTCATCACGCAGCGCACGGTGTACGATTTCTCCGACCGTCCCCAGTACCTCGCCTCGACGTGCACGGGCGGATCGGCCTCGGGCTCGGCCTGTCAGGATGTCGTGCTGGTCTACTCCACCACGCCCACGCCGGGCCAGACGCTGCCGTTCGCTCGCAAGGGCACGGTGCGCTGGGAGAACCTCACGCGTGCCACGTCGCACTTCTTCTTCGAACAGGCGATGGGCCAGACGGCGAACCGTGCCGACACGCTCGAGATCGAGCGCTACGCAGCGGGCGGCGTCGGCAGCGACTCCACGCTGGTCCCGTTCGCGCAGCGCATCCCGCTGCCCGATGGCTCCTTCTTCAACTACTCGATCGTCATTCGCATCGATCAGCTCGCGTTCCGCGACACCACCTACGTGCGCAACTCCGGGAACTTCCGGCGCGCGGTCGTGGGTGAAGGCGGCCCGGTGCTCGGTAGCCGCGGCATGATGTACGACGCCCTCACCGGCTTCGACATGCTGCCGCCGCTCCCCGTGATCGATCGCGGCGTGTCCCGCGCCATGGATGTGAGTGACTACATCGCGAACAGCTTTGCGCGAGTGCAGGGCGTGGCGATCAACTTCGATGGCGAGCTCGCGGCCATCAAGGGTGACTCCACGTACGTCTTCGACCGGACGCTGCGCCTGCAGGGTATCTTCCAGTCGCTCGGCAGCACCGGCGGTCTGGACTTCCACCCGCAGAACCGCGGTCTCAACTCGCCCACGCTGCAGTCGCGGCTCGCGTTCGTGGCGTCGGCCGAGCCCGTGATCGATGTGTACGACAGCTGGTGCTTCAAGCGTGTGGCCAGTGTGCCCATCCGCGATCCGATCATCGGACCGGTGCGCGCCTCGCAGCGCTCGGACGGCGCGATCGTCCTCGTCGGTGCCACCCTCCGTGGCGTCACGCTGGTCGAACTGCCGAACAACTTCAGCACGATCTGCAACTGACGATCGGCAGGCGCGCCGGCGAGACATCGCTGGCCGCCACCCTCGCCACACAGCCCGTCTGACGACACGCGCCGCGTCTCCCCTCCGGGACGCGGCGCGTTACGTTTGGCAGGGACGCGCGACGGCGCGTCGGTCTTCTGCCCGAACTGAACATGTTGCGCTTCACCACCGCGGGTGAGTCACACGGTCCCGCGCTCGTCACCATTCTCGAAGGCTTGCCGGCGGGTGTGCCGCTGCTCGCCGAACACGTCGATACGCAGCTGGCGCGACGCCAGCAGGGCTACGGCCGCGGCCGTCGCATGCAAATCGAGACCGATCGCGCCGAGATCCTGTCCGGCGTGCGCGCCGGCGAGTCGCTCGGCAGCCCGATCAGTCTGCTCATTCGCAATCGCGATTGGCAGAACTGGACCGAGATCATGGATCCGGCCCCGCGTGAAAGTGACGCCGAGGGGCCGCGCAAGCGCACCGTGACACGCGTGCGCCCCGGGCACGCGGATCTCGTTGGTGTGCTCAAGTACGATCGAACGGACGCACGCGACATTCTCGAGCGTGCCTCGGCGCGAGAAACCACCGCCCGCGTCGCGGCCGGTGCGGTCTGCCGGCAGTTCCTGGAGACGCTCGGCGTGCGCATCGGTTCGCACGTTGCCGAGCTCGGTGGCATCGTCGCGCAGCGACCTGCCGAGTGGCCGGACGATCTCAACGCCGTGGCGGACGCGAGCGCCGTACGCATGCTCGACGCCGAGGCGGAACAGGCGGTGATTGCGCAGATCGATACGATCAAGCGCGCTGGCAACACGCTCGGTGGCGTCTGCGAAGTGGTGGTGACCGGCCTGCCGCTCGGGCTTGGCTCGCACGTGTCCTGGGATCGCAGGCTGGACGGACGGCTGGGACAGGCGATGCTGTCGATTCAGGCCGTCAAGGGCGTCGAGATCGGGCTTGGCTTCGAAGCGGCACGTCGCACCGGGGCCGAGGTCCATGACGAGGTCATCCCGGCGCCCGGTCGCACGCGCGCTGGCCACGTCGCGCGCCCCACGAATCGCGCCGGTGGTCTCGAGGGCGGGATCACGACCGGCGAACCACTCGTGATTCGTGTGGCCATGAAGCCGATCGCCACGCTCATGCGACCGCTTGCCACCGTCGACGTGGCCACCGGCGCCGTCGCCTCCGCGGCCGCCGAACGAAGCGATGTCACGGCCGTGCCGGCGATGGGCGTGATCGCCGAGGCGATGGCGGCGTTCGTGCTGGCGCAGGCCATGCTCGAGAAGTTCGGCGGCGATTCGCTGGTCGAAGTCCAGCGAAACCTGACCGCGTATCTGGCCCACCTCGACGCCCGAGTCGCGCGCCGCGAGGCGGTGACCGAGGCGTGATCGCCGACCGCCCGATCGAGCCGGGGCGGCCACCCCTCGCGCGCCCCGTGGCCTTTGTCGGCCTGCCGGGAGCGGGGAAGAGCACCGTCGGTCGATTGGTGGCGGCGCAGCTTGCGGTCCCCTTCGTGGACTTCGACACGCGCCTCGCCGAGCAGACCGGGCTGTCGATCGCGCAACTCTTTGCTGAACAAGGAGAAGCAGCGTTCCGCCGAATGGAATACGAGCTCACGGCGCAGCTCCTCACCGAGCCGCCCGCGGTCTGGGCGCCGGGTGGCGGATGGCTCACGGCACCCGGCGTACTGGCGCGAATCGGGGGGAAGGTCAGTATGATCCATCTTTCGACCCGTCCCGAAACGGCCCTCGCGCGGTTGGCGCTCGATCCGAATGTGCGCCCCCTGCTGGCGGTTGCCGAGCCGGATCGGGTCCTCGTTCGTCTGCTGCAGGAACGGGCGGCGGCGTGGGCCACCGCCCAGCTGACGCTCGACACCGATTCTCTTTCATTACCCGAGCTGGTGGAGGCCGCCTGTGCGTTCGCACGGCGCGCCGCCCCGGATCAGGACCCCTGATGACCGATCGTTGGTATCAGATGCTCGCCGCGCTTCGTGCGCAGTTCGCCCCCGACGCAGATGTCGGGGACGTCGAGCAGTATCTGGCAGCCAGAGGATTGGCGCGGCACGAAATCGATGAAGTCCTCGCGCGCTTCGTGAGCCAGAATGCGTCGGGCACGCCCCCGCGCGTTGTGCAGATTCCGAGGCCTGCGCTGCGTGTGCAGGGGCCCCACGAACGTGGCCGCTTCACGCCCGACGCCTGGGGCTACCTGCTCACCTTGTACAACACCTCCTCCACGGGGCTCGGCGTCTTCGAGACCATCGTGGAGCGCGCGCTGCACCACCTGGACGGCCCGATCACGCGTCAGGACATCCGCCTCCTCGCCGACGAACTCGGCGTGGAGGTCGACGCGCTGCCGGTCGACCACTCCCAGTTGCACTGAATCCATGGCGATCAAGAAAGTCGCGAAGAAAACCACCCGGTCCTCGGGCGCGTCGGCCACGAAGAGCGCCGCCAAGCCAGCGGCGAAATCGGCCGCCAAGACGGCCGCAAAGTCGGCGGGCACCGCCGCCCGGAAGACCGCGGCGAAAGCCGCGCCCAAGACGGCGGCGAAATCGGCCGCCAAGACCGCGGCCCGCAAGGCACCTGCGAAGAAGACGGCCAGCCGTCGATCCGTCGTCGAGGACAGTGGACCGCCCGCCGCTGGCAAGGCGCTCGTCATTGTCGAGTCGCCAGCCAAGGCCAAGACCATCGGCAAGTACCTCGGCGGCAGCTACACGGTGAAGGCCACGGTCGGGCACGTGCGCGATCTGCCCGCGAAGAAGCTCGGCATCGATATCGAACACGGCTTCGAACCCGAGTACGTCACCATCGAAGGCAAGGAAGACATTCTCAGCGACCTCAAGAAGCACGCCCAGGTCGCGCGCGAAGTCTTCATCGCGACCGACCCTGATCGCGAAGGCGAAGCCATCGGCTGGCACGTCGCGAACTTCTTCACGACGGGGCCGGCCCGCGCGCGCGTCGACGCGCCGATCCGTCGCGTCCTGTTTCATGAAATCACCAAGGACGCGATTCAGCGCTCCATGGAGCAGCCGCGCGAGATCGACAGCCATCGCGTCGACGCCCAGCAGGCGCGGCGCGTGCTCGACCGGCTTGTGGGCTACAAGGCAAGCCCGGTGCTCTGGAAAACCGTCAAGAAGGGGCTCTCGGCCGGACGTGTGCAGACGGTCGCGCTGCGGCTGATCGTCGAGCGGGAACGCGATATTCGCGCGTTCACCCCGGTCGAGTACTGGTCGATCGCGGCCGATCTGCAGAAGGGCACGCAGCCGTTTGTTGCGCGTCTCCACCAGATCGACGGCAAGGGATTCAAGAAGAAGTACCACGTCGACGGCGACAAGCCCGAGATCGCGAGTCAGGCCGACGCCGATCGCATCCTCGCCGATCTGCGCGGCATGAAGAGCTTCACCGTGACCGAAGTGAAGCGCCGCGAGGGTCGCAAGAATCCATCCGCGCCGTTCACCACGTCCACGCTGCAACAGGAAGCGGCCAAGAAGCTCGGCTTCGGCTCGAAGCGCACCATGCGCCTCGCGCAGGATCTGTACGAAGGCATCGACATCGGCGGCGAAGACGGCACCGTCGGTCTCATCACGTACATGCGTACCGACTCGTCGCGCGTCTCCGACAGCGCGGCGCTGGCGGCGCGTGATTGGCTGCGCGCGGAGTTCGGCGAGGGCTACCTCGCGGCCGGCCCGCAGCTCTATCCGAGCGCCAAGGCGAACGCGCAGGACGCGCACGAAGGGGTGCGTCCCACCGATCCGTCACGCCGCCCCGAGCGCGTGCAGAAGTTCCTCACCGCCGATCAGTTCAAGCTCTACGAACTCATCTGGAAGCGCTTCATGGCGTCGCAGATGGCGCCGGCGGTGTTCGACACCACCACTGTCGATTTTGATGTGGCAGCGGGCGGCCATCAGTACCTGTTCCGCGCGACGGGTTCCGTCATGAAGTTCGACGGCTTCTTGCGCCTGTATCGCGAAGCCCGCGAAGAGGGTGACGCCAAGGCACTCGAAGACGAGCAGGCACTGCCGCCGCTCGAACTCGACGAGCGCGTGCCCGTCAAGGACATTCACGGCAAGCAGCACTTCACCGAGCCGCCGCCGCGCTTCTCCGAAGCCTCGCTCGTCAAGGAGCTCGAGCGCCTCGGCATCGGTCGTCCGTCCACCTACGCATCCATCATCTCCGTGCTGGCCGAGCGGCGCTACGTCTCGCTCGAACAGCGGCGCTTCTTCCCCACGCCTCTCGGCGAGACGGTGGAGAAGGTCATGGTGCGCAAGTTCCCCGACATCTTCGACGTGGGCTTCACGGCGCAGATGGAGGGCGAGCTCGATCGCATCGCCGACGGCGAACTCGAGTGGGGCACCGCCCTGACGGACTTCTGGCGTCCGTTCCAGAAGACGCTCAACGATGACGACCTCGACGTGCTCATCGCCGAGGCGCACGATCTCTCGGGACTCGCGCAGGAGAAGTGCCCCGAGTGTGGGGGGCGGCTCGTACCCAAGGGCGGCTTCTTCGGCCCGTTCGTGGCCTGCGAGAATCATCCCAAGGCGTGCAAGTACACGCGTCCCATCAAGGGCGAGAAGAAGCCGGCGCAGCTCACCAACTACGCGTGTCACGAGTGTGGCGAGCCCATGGTCGTGCGCCACGGCCGCTCGGGCGACTTCCTGGGCTGCTCGAAGTTTCCGAAGTGTCGCGGCACGCGCTCCATGCCTACCGGGGTCCACTGCCCGAAGGACGGTGGTGAGATCGCCGAGCGTCGATCGAAGAAGCGCGGCAAGGCATTCTACGGCTGCGAGAACTATCCGAGCTGCGACTTTGTCGTGTGGGACAAGCCGGTCAAGGATGTGTGCCCCGAGTGCGGCTACGCCGGCGCCGAGGCCAAGTTCAAGGCCTCTCGTGGACATTTCCGGAAGTGCCTCAAGTGCGCGAACGAATGGGATGTGCCGGCGCCCGACGAGGCCAACGACGCGGAGCTTGTGGCCTGACGCACGGTCGCATGATCTGATCGACCTTGCGAGGACGGGCGCTCTCCCCCAGTGGGGAGAGCGCCCGTCCTCGTATATTGCAGCATGTCACACGACGCACCGATTCATGTTGTGGGTGGCGGCCTCGCGGGTAGCGAGGCCGCCTGGCAGCTGGCCGAGCGCGGCCACCAGGTGGTGCTGCACGAGATGCGCGGGCCGCGCACCACGGAAGCGCACAAGACCGACCGCCTGGGCGAGCTCGTCTGCTCGAACACCTTCAAGAGCACCGAAGTCACGAACGCGCACGGCCTGCTCAAGGCCGAAATGCGCGCGCTCGGGAGTCTCATTCTGGCCTGCGCCGATACGGCGCGCGTGCCGGGCGGCAGCGCGCTGACGGTCGATCGCGACGTGTTCTCCGCGGCCGTGCATGAGCGCATCAGTGCGCACCCGCGCATCACGGTGGTGCGCGAGGAAGTGGACACGCTCCCGTCGCCCGGCATCATTGCCACCGGGCCGCTCACGGCGCACGCACTCGCCGAGTCGGTCCGTGCGCGACTGGGTGTCGACGCCCTCGCCTTCTACGACGCGATTGCCCCCATCGTATCGGTCGAATCGATCGATCAGTCGATTGCGTTTCGTGCGTCGCGCTGGGACAAGGAAACAATGGAAGGCGCCGACGCCGCAGGGGCGTACCTGAACTGTCCGTTCTCGCGCGACGAATACGAGGCCTTCATCGACGCGCTTACCGGTGCCGATCAGTTCACCGCGAAGGAGTTCGACGCGGTGCCGTATTTCGAAGGGTGCATGCCCGCCGAAGAGATGGCGCGACGTGGGCGTGATACGTTGCGCTTCGGACCCATGAAGCCGATCGGGCTGCGCGATCCGCGCACCGATCGTCGCCCGTGGGCGGTGCTGCAGCTCCGTCAGGAGGATCGCGCGGGACGCATGTGGAATCTTGTCGGCTTCCAGACGCGGCTGCGCATTCCGGAACAGCAACGCGTCTTCCGCCTCGTGCCTGGACTCGCCAATGCGGAGTTCCTGCGCTTCGGCAGCATTCATCGCAACACGTATCTGAACGCACCAGGAGCGCTCGCACCGCATCTCGCGTTGCGTGACGATCCGCAGGTGCTCTTTGCTGGCCAGCTCACCGGCGTGGAAGGCTACACCGAAAGCTCGGCGACGGGGCTCATGGCCGGCATCAATCTGAATCGCATGCTGCGTGGCGATGACCCGGTGCTGCCACCGCCCACGACCATGCTCGGCGCGCTCTACCGGTATCTGCGCGAGGCCGATCCCGCGCACTTCCAGCCCATGAACGCCAACTTCGGATTGCTCGATGAACTGGATCCGCCAGTGCGCGACAAGCAGCGCAAGCGCGAGCTCTTCGCCGATCGTGCACTCGCGGCGGTGCGCCGCTTCATGGTCGAACATGACATCACGCCGGTCGTGCGTGATGACACCGCTGCGGCGGTCTGAGCAGACGCATGCCTCGCGGCATTCCGAAGCGACGCGCGACAACCGATCCCGCGCTCGCGACTGTGCCGCCCGAGCGCGCCGCGCCGTCGTCGGACGTGGCCGAGTTTCTGGAACACCTCGAGAAGGAGCGCGACCTCTCGCCCAACACGCTCATCGCCTATCGGCGTGATCTGCGGGAGTTCACCGACTGGCTGGCGCAGCACTTCGGCGAGACTGGCTGGAGCTGGGGAGCGCTCACGCGGCTCGAGTTGCGTGGCTGGCTCGCGCATCGGCAGCGCGCCGGACTCGCCAAACGCACGCTCGCGCGTGGCTTGTCGGCGGTGCGCAGCTTCTATCGCTGGATGCATCGCGACGAGCGCGTCGAGGTCAATCCCGCACGCGCGGTCGGCACCCCCAAGCTGCCGCGTACACTACCCGCCTACCTCGATCGCACGCAGGCCGAGACGCTCATGACGCACGCGGCCACGCGCGCGATGTCGGGTCGCTTCACCGATGTGCGGAACGCGGCCATGGTGGAGCTGTTCTATTCGAGCGGTCTGCGCTTGTCGGAACTGCGTGGGATCGACCAGCCCGACATCGATCTGCTGTCGCTGCAGGTCAAGGTCCGCGGCAAGGGGCGCAAGGAACGCATCGTGCCGGTGGGCGAGCACGCGCAACGCGCCATCCGCAACTATCTGCAGTCGCGCGACCGTCTCGTCTCGCACCTCGTGGGTGCGCGCGGACAGAAGGTCGACCGACAGGCACTGTTCCTGAGCGAGCGGGGGCGCCGCATCAGCGCTCGGGCGATTCACGAGGCCATCACCACCCTGCTTGACGCGGTGAGTGAAGGAGCCGATCTGAGTACACACTCGCTGCGCCATACGTTCGCCACGCACCTGGTGGACGCGGGTGCCGACTTGCGCGCGGTGCAGGAGCTGCTCGGACACGCCAGCATCAGCACGACACAGATCTACACGCACACGAGTGTGGATCGCCTCAAGAAGGTGTATCGGCAGGCGCATCCGCGAGCGTGATGGCGCCACGCTCGCGAATGATCAGCGCGCGCGCGCCGGGAACACGACGACAGGCCGCGCGGCGCGCCGCATGAGCCACAGCGCGACGCTACCGATGTTGCCGGGACGCTGGTGATCCCCATGTGCGGCCACGGCGACGAGTCCCGCATCAAGCGTCTCGGCCAGCGCCTCCAGTGACTCGCCGATCGGGAGCGACGCCCGCTCTTCGTCTACGCGCACGACGCACGAGACACCCGCGCGCTCGGCGAGCGCGCGGTACACGGCCAGCGCCGCTTCACACTGTGCACGCTGCGCGGCGATCTCCGCGTCATACTGCGCGCGTGATGCACCGCTCGACATGAACAGCGGCAGCTCACGCACCGGCAGCACATGCTCGACATGCACGGTCGCACCCAGCGCGTGCGCCAGCGGCAGCAACTCGCTGAAGGCCGTTTCGGCGTTGCGAGACAGGTCGGTGGCGAAGAGGAGCCGCGGCATCTGCGTGACCGCCGGCGTGTGCGGGTTGAGCACGAGCACGGGCGCCGGCGAACGCGTGAAGAACTTCTCCGAAAAGCTGCCCAGAAAGAATCGGTCGAGCGCCGAGTACGCGTGGGTGTGTACCGCGATCAGCTGCGGGTCGACCGCACGCATCGCCTCGGCCAGTGCATCCACCCGCTCGCGAAGCGACGCGCCCGCCCCCGGATGCGCGATCACCGGCTCGCCGCCGGGGAGGTCGTGCTCGCCGAGCAGCGCCTGCAGGCGCGCGGCGGTGTACGGGATGCGCTCGACCTCGGGCAATGCCGCGAGGGGCTCGGCGCCGGGATCGAGCGCGTACACCGGGACGACCTCGGCACCGAGACGTGCGGCCAGAGGGCGCAGGGTGGCGGCGGCGTGCGCATGCTGCGCGTCCGGATCGTCGAACAGATTGACGAGCCACGCGAGGCGCGGCGGACGAGTGGACTCGGTCATCCTCGGAACGTAACCAATGGCCCCCCTTCGCGCAGCGATCACGCCGCCTATCTTCCGCGCATGAGCACGCTGCCGCGCATTCGCGCCACCACCATCCTCGCCGTGCGCAAGAACGGCCGTCTCGCCCTCGGCGGCGACGGTCAGGTCTCCGTCGGCGATACCGTCATGAAGGCGCAGGCCGTGAAGGTCCGCGCCCTCAAGGGCGGTCGTGTCCTCGCCGGTTTCGCCGGCTCCGCCGCCGACGCCCTCACGCTCTTCGAGAAGTTCGAGGAGAAGCTGGAGCGCTTCCCGGGCAACCTCCCGCGCGCCGCCGTGGAGCTCGCCAAGGATTGGCGCAGCGACCGCGTGCTGCGTCGCCTCGAGGCGCTGCTGATCGTGGCCGACACGCAGCACGGCTTCATGGTGTCCGGCACCGGCGAAATCATCGAGCCCGACGATGGCATCCTCGCCATCGGCTCCGGCGGCTCCTACGCCCTGGCTGCCGCGCGGGCGCTCGTCGCCGAGACGGACCTGCCGCCGCGCGAGATTGTCGAGCGGGCGCTCCGCATCGCCGGCGACATCTGCGTCTACACGAACACCAACATCACGGTGCTCGAGCCGGTGGGGTAATCGTGGGCGCGGCCCTGTGGGCGACGGCAGATGTGCTAAATTGACAGGATGCCATCTGCCCGTACTGAACAGGCCGTCGCTCGGCTCGCCGACCTGACCCCGCGCCAGATCGTCGCGGAACTCGACCGCTACATCGTGGGACAGGCCGACGCCAAGAAGGCCGTCGCCATCGCGTTGCGAAACCGCTGGCGCCGTCAGCGAGCGCCCGAGGCCATCCGCGACGAGATCTCGCCCAACAACATCATCCTCATCGGCCCCACCGGCGTCGGCAAGACGGAGATCGCCCGCCGCCTCGCGAAGCTGGCGGCTGCACCATTCGTCAAGGTCGAGGCCTCGAAGTTCACGGAGGTCGGCTACGTCGGGCGTGACGTCGAGTCGATGGTGCGCGACCTCGTCGAGAGTGCGATCGACATGGTGCGCTCGGAGCGTGAGACGGAAGTCGAGGATCTCGCCAACGAGCGCGTGGATGATCGCCTGCTCGACCTGCTGCTGCCGCCACCGCCGGAAGTGCTCGCACGGCGTGGACAGACGCCGGCGCCCGCCGAGCCCCGGGCCGACGCGCCGCCGGTCGCCGACGGTGGCGTCTTCACCGTGTCCGCGTCCGGTGCCGTCACGCACACGCCGGAGCAGGATGCGACCGTGGAGCGCTACCAGCGCACGCGCGAGAAGTTGCGCGCGTTGCTCATCGACGGACAGCTCGATGCGCGTGAAGTCGAGGTGGAAGTGACGATGGCGGGCCCGAACCTCCCCGGACAGATGATGCCAGGCGCCCCGGAAGGGATGGATGCGTTCGGTGACTGGCTGCGGGAGATGATGCCCAAGCGCAAGAAGAAGCGCACCGTGAAGGTGAGCGAAGCGCGGCGCATTCTCCTCGATGAGGAGATCGACAAGCTCATCGACATCGAGGATGTCACCAGCGACGCGCTCGAGCGCGTGGAGAAGCTGGGCATCATCTTCCTCGACGAGATCGACAAGATCGCGGGCGAACGTGGGCAGGGCGGTGGCCCCGACGTGTCTCGCGAAGGCGTGCAGCGCGATCTGCTCCCCATTGTGGAGGGCTCGAACGTGAGCACGCGCTACGGCATGGTGAAGACCGATCACATCCTGTTCGTGGCCGCGGGGGCGTTTCACGTCAGCAAGCCGAGTGACCTCATTCCCGAGTTGCAGGGACGCTTCCCCATTCGCGTCGAGCTCAAGCCGCTCACCGAAGACGATTTTGTTCGCATCCTCACCGACCCCGAGCACGCGCTCACCAAGCAGTACGCCGCGCTCGTCGAAGCGGAGGGTGCGTCGCTCGCGTTCACCGACGATGGCATTCGCGAAGTGGCGCGCATCGCCACGCGGGTCAACGAGCGGCTCGAGAACATCGGCGCGCGTCGTCTGCACACGGTGATGACGACATTGCTCGAAGACGTGCTGTACGAGCTCCCCGACCGCGGGCGCGATCCCATTCGCGTCGATGCCGCGCTCGTCATCGAGCGACTCAAGGCGATCGTGGAAGACGAAGACCTGCGCAAGTACATCCTGTAGTTCCTCCGCGCGCCCGCCGATGCTGGCGGGCGCGTTCGCCCACCGCTCTCCCGTCTCTCCCCATGCGTCGTTCCAGCCTGCTGTTCGCGGCGCTCGCCGCGTCGTGGTTCGTTCCCACCACACATCACACGCTCGTTGCGCAACCCACGACGTCGCGCAACGCGGCGGCCGGTGCGGCCACGTCGCCCATTGCCTCGCTCCCGTGGCGCAACGTCGGCCCCTCGCGCGGCGGACGCAGTGTGGCCGTGACCGGTGTGCCCTCGCGACCGCTCACGTTCTTCGCCGGCTATACGGGCGGAGGGCTCTGGCGTACCGACGACGCCGGCATCTCCTGGCGCAACATCTCCGACGGCTGGTTCCGCACCGGATCGATCGGCGCGATTGCGGTCGCGCCGTCGGATCACAACGTGCTCTATGTGGGCATGGGCGAACACGCCATTCGCGGCCAGTCGTCGTCATACGGCGATGGCGTGTACCGGAGCACCGATCAGGGACGCACCTGGACGCACGTCGGACTCGGCACCACGCGTCAGATCGCGGCCGTGCGCGTGCACCCCACCAACCCCGATGTGGTGTACGTCGCCGCTCAGGGCGATCGCTGGCAGGGGAGCGCCGATCGTGGCGTCTACCGCACGATGGATGGTGGTCGCACGTGGACGAAGCTGCTCGCCGGCGCCAACAGCACGAGCGGAGCGAACGATCTCTCCATGGATCCGTCCAATCCGCGCATCCTCTACGCAGCGTTCTGGGATCACCAGCGCACGCCATGGTTCGTGCGCAGCGGCGGCGAAGGCAGTGGGCTCTGGAAGAGCAGCGATGGCGGCGAGACGTGGACGCGTCTCACGCAGGGCCTGCCCCGACTCATGGGCAAGATCGGCGTCAGTGTCTCGCCCGCGAATCCCGATCGGATCTACGCGATCGTGGAGGCCGAAGAGGGTGGACTCTATCGCTCCGACGATGCGGGACGCAGCTGGCGTCGTCTGTCGGCCGATCGCCTGATTCAGACGCGTTCGTGGTACTACATGAAGGTCATTGCCGATCCCGCGAACGCCGACGTCGTGTGGGTGCTGAACGCGCCCGTGCTCAAGTCGATCGACGGTGGCGCGACTTTCCGCACGGTGCCCGCCACGCACGGCGACAATCACGCGCTCTGGATCGACCCGACCAATGCGCAGCGCATGATCAATGGCAACGATGGCGGCGCGAGCGTGTCGCTCGACGGCGGCACGAGCTGGAGCTCGCAGGACAATCAGCCCACGGCGCAGTTCTACCACGTCACCGTCGACGATGCGTTCCCGTACAAGCTGTACAGCGGGCAGCAGGACAACAGTTCGGTGATCATCCGCTCGCGCAGCGAGGGCTTCGGTATCGGCGTCCGCGATTGGTGGGATGGCGCCGGCTGCGAGAGCGCAAACATCGGCGTGAGCGCGAAGAATCCACGCTACGTGTACGGCGGCTGCTATCAGGGCATCATTGACGAGCTCGATCAGGAAACCGGGCTGCGGCGCTCCATCATGCCGTGGCCGGCCATGAACCTCACCGAGCGCACCGACAGCACGCGCTACCGCTTCAACTGGACCGCACCGATCCTCGTGTCGCAGCACGACGCCAACGTGATCTATCACGGCGGCAACGTGCTCTTCCGCACCGAGGATCGTGGTGATTCGTGGCGTCCGGTGTCCGGCGACCTGACGCGCAACGATCGCGCGCGCCAGGGGTGGGGCGGTGGTCCCATCACGAACGAAGGCGCCGGCGGCGAGGTGTATGGCACCATTGTCGTGATCGCCGAATCGCGTCACGATGCGAAGACCGTGTACGTGGGCACCGACGACGGTCTCATCCAGCGCACGCAGGACGGTGGCGCAACGTGGACCAACATCACACCGGCCGCGTGGGGCGACGGACTCGTCAACGAGATCGAAGTCTCGCCGCACGATCCCAACACCGTCTACGTGGCGTTCCGCAAGGACCGTGTGGGCGATCCGACACCGCATCTCTTCCGCAGCACCGACGCCGGACGCACCTGGACGCGCCTCGTGAACGGGCTGCGCGCCGGCGAGCCGGTGCGCGTCGTGCGCGAGGATCCGGCGCAACGTGGCGTGCTCTACGCGGGCACGGAAACGGGCGCGTACTACTCGCTCGACGCCGGCGCGTCGTGGGTGCCATTCACGCAACTGCCGGTCGTGCCAGTCACCGATCTCGAGGTGCGTCACGGCGATCTGATCGCGTCCACCGAAGGCCGTGCGTTCTGGATTCTCGATGATCTCGTGCCCGTGCGTCAGCACGCGAGCGCGGCGAAGGCCGGCGCGCACCTCTTCACGCCGCGCGACGCGGTGCTGGGGGGCGGTGGAGGCGGTGGTCCCGCCGATCGCGTCGGTCGCAACCCGGCCTACGGCGCGACGCTGTGGTTGAACCTGCCGTCGGCGCCGGACAGCAGCGCGCCCATCACGCTCGATATTCTCGACGCGAAGGGTGCCGTCGTGCGCAGCTTCTCGACGCGCGCCACCGTGCCGCTCGATCGGCTCACGCTCACCGCCGGACTCAACGCGCACGTCTGGAATCTCCGACGCACTGGTCCGACCACGCTGCAGGGCGTCACGCTGTTCGGCGCGCCCAACGGCGGACCGCTCGTCGCCCCGGGGCGCTACGTCGCGCGTCTCACCGTCGCCGGTTCGGAGCAGCGCGCCGAGTTCAACGTGAATCCCGATCCGCGTCTCGCGCCGGTCCCGGCCGCGGTCGTGGCGGCGCGCGATTCGCTGCAGCGCACCATCGCCACGCGCATCGGCGAGATGCACGATCAGGTGCTGTCGCTGCGCGATCTTCGCACGCAGGTGCAGGGCGTTGTGTCGCGCGTGAAGGATGTACCGCTCGCCGACTCGATCGGCCTGACCGGTCGCGCCATCGTGGGCCGGGTGAACGGCTTCGAGCCGCGTCTCACCACCAAGGCGGGCAACGGCCAGGACATCATCAACTATCCGAACGGCCTCAACGGACAGTTCGGCTTCCTCTGGGGAGAACTCGAGGGGAACCCGGGACTCACGCGGCCGTCGCGTGAGCGCTTCGTGGAAGTCGAGGCCGCGTGGCGCGCGCTGCGCGGTGAGATCGACGCGTTCATCAACAACGACGTCGGTGCGTTCAACCGTCTCCTGCAGCGTGCCGGCGTGCCCGCGGTGATCCTCCCGACGCCGAAGCCCATCGGCATCATGTAAACGAGTCGCCGTGCACGCACCACGCGCGCGCGGCCGACCTCGGCGTCCACTCGTCCCTGTGTCCTCCATGACCGCTCCGCATCGCGATTTCCTCGACATCCGCGACTTCTCCGCGTCGGAACTCGACAGCCTCTTCCGTCTCGCCGAACGCATGCGCGCGGGCGACTACACGGCGCGTCCGCTCACGGGCAAGGCGCTCGCGATGATCTTCATGAAGTCGTCGACGCGCACCCGCGTGTCATTCGAAGTGGGGGCGTCACAACTCGGCGGACATGCGCTCTTCCTCTCGCCGCGCGATGTGCAGCTCGGGCGCGGTGAGCCCGTACCCGACACCGCACGTGTGCTCGAGCGCTACGTCCACGGCATCATGATTCGCACCTTCGCGCACGCCGACGTCGAAGTGCTCGCGGAGACGGCGCGCGTCCCCGTGATCAACGGGCTCACCGATCTGTCGCACCCCTGTCAGGTGCTCGCCGATGTGCTCACCATGCGACAGCATCTGGGGGCGCACGCCGGTGTGCCGGTCGCGTGGATCGGCGACGGCAACAACATGGCCAACTCGTGGATCGAAGCGGCCGCGCTGCTGCAGTTCCCGCTGCGGTTGGCCTGTCCCGAAGGCTACGATCCCGACGCCGGCTTTCTTGCGCGGGCGGCGGCCGCCGGCGCCGACGTGCAACTGGTGCGCGACCCACGCGAGGCCGTCGCCGGGGCACGCGTCGTGACCACCGATGTCTGGGCCAGCATGGGGCAGGAGGAGGAACAGGCCGCGCGCGAGGCGGCGTTTGCTGCGTATCAGGTGGACTCGGCGCTGATGGCGCACGCCGCGTCCGACGCGATTTTCCTGCATTGCCTGCCGGCGCACCGCGGCGAAGAGGTCGCCGCCGAGGTGATCGACGGGCCGCAAAGTCGCGTCTGGGACGAAGCCGAGAATCGCCTCCATATCCAGAAGGCCATCATGGCCGTGCTCATGGGCGGCGAGCCGCTCTGAGCCTCACATCAATCCATTCGCTCCGCATGCTTGCTCCCGGTGCTGTTGCCCCTGACTTCACGCTGCCCACCGACAGCGGCGAGACGCTCACGCTGTCGTCGCTCCGCGGTCGGCCCGTCGTGCTGTTCTTCTATCCCAAGGACGACACCTCCGGCTGCACCACGGAGGCCTGCGAGTTTCGCGACCTGTTTCCGCGCTTCGACGCGAGCAAGGCCGTGGTGCTCGGCATGTCGCCCGATCCGGTGAAGTCGCATCAGAAGTTCAAGGCGAAGTACGAACTGCCGTACCCGCTCATTGCCGACACCGAGAAGGTGGCGCTGCAGGCGTACGGCGTGTGGAAGGAGAAGTCCATGTACGGCAAGAAGTACATGGGCGTCGAGCGCACCACTGTTGTGATCGATGCGACGGGGAAGGTGGCCAAGGTGTTCGAGAAGGTGAAGCCGGCGGGGCATGCCGCCGAGGTGATGGCGGTGGTCGACGCGCTGTAGCGCGTCCGCGCCGCCGCTCCGTCTGCCGTCTTGGCATGGACACTGGGGCGGTGGCATCTTTCCTGCTCGATCCTTCCGACTCTCTGCCCGCCATGACCGATACCATCACGCTGCGGCGCACGCCGCTGTACGACGCCCACGTCGCCCTCGGCGCTCGCATCGTTCCTTTCGCCGGCTGGGAGATGCCGGTCCAGTATGCGGCGGGGATCTCCGCCGAGCATCGCGCGGTGCGTGAAGCCTGCGGCGTGTTCGACGTCAGTCACATGGGCGAGTTCATCGTGCGTGGCCCCGACGCGATCGCGTTCGTGAACGCGGTGACGAGCAACGATGTCGCCGCGTTGGCCATCGGGCAGATCCAGTACTCGACGCTGCTCACGGCACAGGGGACGATCGTCGACGATCTGCTCGTATATCGGGCGCCCGATCATCTGTTCCTCGTTGTCAATGCGGGCAATCGAGAGAACGATCTGGCGCATCTCCGAGCGCACCTCGGTCGCTTCGACGCGACGCTCGAGGATGTGTCCGATCAGTACGCGCTCATCGCGGTGCAGGGGCCGCAGGCGCCCGCCGTGGTGCAGCGGCTCACCACGACTGACCTGTCACCCATCAAGTACTATCGCTTCGTGACGGGCGATGTCGCCGGCGTTCCCGCGATCATCTCGCGCACCGGGTACACGGGTGAACTCGGGTTCGAATTGTACGTGCCGTGGAGTGACGCCGTGCGTGTGTGGGACGCGGTGTTGGCTGGTGGTGATGTCACGCCGTGTGGACTTGGCGCGCGCGACACCCTGCGATTGGAGGCCGGCATGGCCCTGTACGGCCATGAACTCGACATCCAGACGACGCCGCTCGAGGCTGGTCTCAACTGGCTCGTGAAGCTCGAGAAGGCCGACTTCCTTGGCAAGGATGTGTTGCTGCGGCAGCACCAGGACGGTGTCGATCGCAAGTTGGTCGGCTTCACGTTCGACGAGCGGGCGATTCCGCGGCACGGCATGCCGGTGTGGTACGGCGATGTCGAGGTCGGCGTCGTGTGCAGCGGCACGATGAGCCCGACGCTCGGAGCGCCAGTGGGCACGTGTTATCTCCCGGCCGCGGCCGCCGTCACGGGTACGCGGTTCGCCGTGGACATCCGAGGCAAGCGGACGGACGCGCGCGTGGTGTCATTGCCCTTCTACAAGCGCGCGAGCAAGGCATGAGTGCGCGCGCCTCGCGCACGACTCGCGCCGGCGGGGACGGCGTCGCGCTTGGCAGCGTGGTGGTGCTGCTGACGGATGTCGAACCGGCGGTGCGCGTCAACGCGGCGCTCGAGGCCCGTGGGATTCAGGTTGAGCTCGTGTCGCCGCTCGATGATGTGCGTGGGGCGATTCGTCGCACGCGTCCGGCGGTGCTGGTGCTGACCGGTGCGCTGCTCGATGGGCCGAATGTCGGCCTGGTGCGCGACATGTTGTGGGAGGGCGTCAGTGTCGTCGGCTTCACGGATGTGGAGGACGATGCGTTGGCGGCGCGATTGCGGGCGGACGGCTTCGTGTCGGCGTTCGCGAAGCCGATCGATCCTGCCGAGGTGGCCGACGCCATCGAGCGTCGTCTGCAGCGACGCGCGCTCGCCGATGTGACCGGGCTGGTGGGGGAGTCGGAAGCGATTCACGAAGTGCTCGTCAAGATCGAGCAGATCGCGCCGGTGACGAGTACCGTGCTCATTGAAGGCGAGAGCGGTACCGGCAAGGAGCTGGTCGCGCGCGCCATTCACCGTCTCGGACCGCGTCGTTCGAAACCGTTCATCGCGGTGAACGTGGGGGCGCTTCCGGAGACGTTGCTCGAAAGCGAGCTGTTCGGCCACGAGAAGGGCGCGTTCACGGGCGCGGCCGAACGTCGACTCGGTCGCTTCGAACTCGCCGATGGCGGCACGCTGTTTCTCGACGAGATCGGGGAAGTGCCGTCGGCCACACAGGTGAAGCTGTTGCGCGTGCTGGAAGAGCGCGAAGTCACGCGTGTCGGTGGTGCGCAGAGCTTCGGTGTCGATGTGCGTGTCGTCGCGGCGACAAATCGTCCCCTGCGCGAGCACGTCGAGGAAGGTGCGTTTCGTGCGGATCTGTATTACCGCCTGAACGTGTTGCGGATCTATCTGCCGCCGCTGCGCGAGCGTCGTGCGGATATCCCGTTGCTCGTGCGTCGATTCGTGCGAGAGTTCAGTGCGCAGCACGATCGGCCATTTCACGGCATCTCGGCGGAAGCACTCGCGCTGCTCGTGAGCTACCCGTGGCCTGGCAACGTGCGCGAGCTGCGCAATCTGGTGGAGAGCATGGTGGTGCTCGCGCCGGGGCGTGAGATCGGCGCCGACGACATTCCGCGGGCGATCCGCGATGCGGGCGGGCGTCGGTTGTTGCCGGTGCCGGTGGGTCCGGTGGTGCGTGAGGGGGAGCGGGCGCAGGGTCGCGAGCTCGAGTTCATCGTGCGCTCGCTGGTCGAGCTCAAGTTGCAGGTCGAGGAGCTGCGTCGTCGAATGGATGTCGAGGTGCGGCCTGCGTCGCCGGGATGGGTGGGTGACGGGACGGCGGTGGGTCCGCTGGCGGGGTCGGTGGGGGATGTGTGGATCGGTCAGGCGTCGGGCGGCATCCCGCCGCGCGACCAGCCCGCGCCTCCCGGGTTGATCACGGTCGGGCCGGAGACCACGATGGCGGAGATCGAGCGGCAGGCGATCGAGCTCGTGCTGCGGGAAACCGGGGGCAACCGGCGGAAGACGGCCGAGCGACTGGCGATCGGTGAGCGGACGCTGTACCGGAAGCTGCGGGAGTACGAAGCGGATGGATCGTGGCCTGATCTCGATATTACATGAGGTTGAGGCCGGTACGTGATTGCACACCAATGTTTTGTGCAACAATGAGTATTGCTCTCCACGGTGATGGGTCCCATATTGGCGACGTCCACTCGCGGGTGCTGCCGTGGCGCAGCGTCCGTGCGGTCCTGTCGAGCCGGGTGCCTTCGGTGAAGGGCACGCGGGCGACGCGTCTTGTGTCCGTCCCGCCTTGGAGCGCGCTCTGTCCATCCCTGCGAATCTCGGTGCGTACATGACGTCCGGGGCCACACCCGTACCGGGAACGACCGGGGCCATTGCCGGCAGCGTGCTGCCCATTCGCCGCGCCGAAGATCTGATCGCGACGCTGCCGGGTGTGTTGAGCGTGCGCATTGTGCCGAGCGAGACCGGGGCGATCGACGAGGTGCACGTGCTCACGACCGACGAGGTGCCCCCCAAGTCGACGGTGCGCAACATTGAGAGCGCGCTGATGGCGCAGCTCGGACTTCGGGTGAACCACCGCAAGATTTCGATCGCGACCACGCTGGACGCGCCGCGGGCGACCGATGCGCCGACGCGGTCGGCGAGTGCTTCGCCGGTCGAGCCGGCGCCGCCCGTTGTGACCCCGCTGGGTCCCGTGGTGGGCGGCGTCGGTTTGCCTCCCATGAGCAGCCCGGTGCCGCCGGTGCCGGCGGGGGTTGCGGCGCACGCCGACCGTGTGGCCGAGCTGCGGCCGGGTCTTGGTCGGGTCGGGGACACGGGTCGTGGTCCGGAGTTCGCGCCGGACATCCCGCCCGTGATGCCTGGTGGCGGCGGTCCCTCGGGACCATCGGCCCGCGATAGTCGTCCTTCCCGTGGCGGCTTGACGGCGGCCGAGGGCCGGCGTCTGCTGATCTTCGAGGATGTGGAGGTCCGTCGGTCGCGTACGAAGGGTGTGCTGTGTCGCGTCACGTTGAACCGCGACGGGTCGCACTACGTAGGCGAGGCGGAAGGGCAGGAAACGGAGCGCAGCCGGGTCGAGTTGGCCGCGCGCGCGACGGTATCGGCGATCACGCAGGCCGTGACGGCGTCATCGGGCGGGGAGCGTTCGCTCTCGCTCGAGGGAGCGAAGCGGTTCGACGCGTTCGACCGCGAGTTCATTTTCGTGAGTGTGGCGGCCCGTTTGGGTCGTGAGATGGTGGTGTTGACGGGCAGTTGCGAAGTCCGCGAGAGCGCGGAAACGTCGGCGGTCCTGTCGGTGCTGGACGCAACGAATCGCTGGGTGCATCTGGAGCGCTGACGCGATTATCGCGTGAGTCGCATTCCCATCACATCTGATCTGATTTTCCTCACGATTATCCCGAATACGTCCCCCGTCGCCCGGTAGAGCGGAGCTGAGCGGGCAGGCCACCAAGAGTCGAGCGGAGCCAACCTACGACAAGCATGCGGCGACCATCGGTCCCGTATGACTGCCCTTTGGGGAGGTGACGCAAATGGAGTTCATGGCCCAGCTCGTGAGTGCTTTCTGGTCGTTCGTTCTGGCGGATGGCAAGACCTGGACCTGATTAGTGCTCGGTGCCGGGGGACACATTTTTCCGAAAGACGCAATGCCTACCCGAGTCCTCATCTACGTAATGGCGGTAACTGCCGCGGCGCTTGGAGCCGTGGTGGCGCTCTTCGTTGATGGTGGCCCGGTTTCGCAGCGTCAAGCGCTTGCTGCCGTGGGTCTGGTTGCCCTCGGCGCGTACACGGCATTCACAAAGTACAAGACCTCGAGAAACTCCTCGGGCGAGGTCTCCTTCATCCCCTACATCACCGCCATTGTCCTGTATCCGCACTGGTCAACAGTTGCGCTGATTGGCCTGGCAGTAAGCGTCGTAGAAGTCGGCAAGAAAAAGCATCCGTTGAAGCAGATCTTCAATAGCGCGCAGTACATCTTGGCGTCCGCAGCGGCAACTTGGGTTTATTTGGAATCAGGAGGTGTGTCGCTCGTCTTGGACAGCACCTTCCGGCTGCTACCTCACACGCTCAGCGTGCTGAGCTTCTTATTCGTTAACTCCCTTGCGGTAGCGGGAGTCGTGGCGCTGCTCGAGCGAAAGTCCGTACTGCTTACCTTCATCGAGATCAATAGATCGTCTTTGCTCTACGACCTGTGCGCCGTTCCCGGGGTCTATGGGGTGGCGAGAGCCTACACCGACTGGAGTTGGTGGGGACTGTTCATCACGGTGTTGCTGCTTTACGGTGTGCGGCTCATGTATCAGGCGCGACTGCAGCTTGAGAACACCAACCGAGAACTTCTTGAGCTCTTCGTCCATACCGTTGAGTTTCGGGATCCGTACACTTCGGGTCACTCTCAGCGGGTCGCGAGGTTCTCTCGGATCATTGCGCGAGCGATCGGGCTTTCGTCGAAAGAGGTACAACGCATCGGTAGAGCCGCGCTCTTGCACGATGTCGGCAAGATTCATGAGGTCTTCGCGCCGATTCTCAGTAAGCCGGGAGCACTGACGCCGGAAGAACGCGCGCTCATGGAGCTTCATCCGATCAAGTCGGCGGAGTTGGTCGCAAAGCTGAGCGATTTCGAGGATATCGTGCCTGACGTTCGGCACCATCACGAGCGATTCGATGGGAAGGGTTACCCGGATCAGCTTTCTGGAAAAGCGATCCCATTGGGAGCACGAATCATTGCTTTCGCGGACACGATTGACGCGATGACAACCGACCGCCCATACCGAAAGGGAATGGGGCCTGACGAGGTTCGAGCGGAACTACTGCGCTGCCGAGGGACGCAGTTCGATCCCGAGATCTGCGATGCACTGGTCTCTAGCCCGGTGTTCAATCAGATCTTTGACGGATCCGATGACACAAGCTCGATGTCTTTTACTCAGGTTTTCTCGCGCGTCAAGCGTGCTCGGACACCTGTTCCCGCCTAGCGTATCGCGCTCGCTACGATTCCTCCATCATGGCTGCTTCGGCGACCTGCTTGAGCCCAGAAGGCAGGCGCGCGATAAGATGGACGATGCCACCTCGCTCACGACGGTCACGTAGCAGGAAGCGAGTGACAACGTCTTGCGCAACCTCCGTGTCGCCCAGCGCTGTGAGAGAGTTCGCCACGGCGACGAGAAGCAGGTCCATTCCTCCGAAGGCGCCGTATTGCCGAAGGAGAGAGACTGCTTCAAGGCTGAGCTCGTGACGCACCCTTGGCATGGCTCCTACATCGCGCGAACTCAAGGCCAGTCCTAGGCAATAGAGCATTGATCGAGTAGGGCGCCCGCGCTCAGCATCTATTCGCTGCAACAGGCTGCGCCCTCGTTCGATGAAGCCCCTTGACACAAGTTCGAGACGCAATCGATGATTGGTGTACCACAGTTCATCCGACGCGTTAAGCTCATTCTCGACGATCGCGCTCAGGCAGGATCCCCACGCCAATGCCGCGACGGACTCGTTTCGGTCAGCGTGAATGAGCGATAGCTGCCAAGCCGCGACCGCCCTGCGTCCCGGCGCCCCAATAAGAGACATCTCGTGATAGAGTCGAGAGAATGTCTCGCCTGCGAGTTTGCACTCACCACCGAGTCTCAGCGCGTACGCAGCGTTCGACGCCATTCTCGCGAGGTCCGGCGACATCGTAGCGGAAGATAGGGATTCGACTATGCCTTTTGCGATGCGTACCGACTCGCGCTGTTCTCCGAAGATGGCGTGGTACTGAAGCAGCGCTTCCTTCAGTTCAGCGCTGTCCTCGGACATTGCGTCACGAACTAAAACGAGCTGGCAGTACGCCGCGTGCGCGAGATCCCTGTTGAAGAGATCTGACGCCGTACTTATCACCAATCGAGCAGCTCGAAGTCGAACTTCGATCGCCGCATCTGCGTCGCTTGCGAGCTCAAGCGCTTCCGCAGCGTTTTCGTGACCATACGCCAGGAGGTCACTCCTCAGTTTCGCCTCAAGTCCTATGACTCGGATTCGCGGGTCCGTCAGTGCACTCGTGGGTAGAAGACCGCCAAGGTCGATGCTGGCCGTCAGTACGCGGCGCCAATCTGCTGCTGCGCGAGATACTTGCAACTGGCACTCCAAGAGGGCGGCCTTCTCTGCTGGGTGATTCACGCCGCTAAGTGCGTCGTCGATCGCCTCGCTCGCCTGCCGCGCAAGTCCGCTTGTAGCAAGCAGAACCGAAAAGCGAAGGCAAAGTGCAACCTTCGTGATCGAAGGCGCGTAGCGTTGTGCAAGGGAAAACGCGACTGTCGCAAGCTTCGGAATGAAGCACCTGTCAAGGCTTGCCGAGATTCGATCGATGATCTGAAGAGCGATGAGTCGCTGCTCAAGGCGGCTCGCTTCTGACAGAACAACTTCGAGCAGTAGAGGCTGCATGTGCACTGACTCCGCTGCGTCGTCCGTAACGAGCGCCGCTTCACAAAGATGCCTGATGGCGTCTACGCGTTCCTGCAGCGGAAGATCGAGAAAGATCTCCAGGTCCGTGACCGCACATTCTCCGCCAATGAGCGCAATCGCGGAAAGCACGTGAAACGCGGACGGAGGAAGGCAGGAGACCTGCTTTCGAAGCGACTCCTGAAGCCTGATTGCAGGTGGATCGCTAATTCCGCGTGTGAGCGCGTCACGAGCTGCCGCAATCACTTGGAGTGGCGTTCCGTCCGAGTTGGCTACAGCAGCTTTTGCCTGCTCCTCCGTCAGGCGTCGGCCCGTCGACGTTACGACATCGCTTGCGAGTTTCACGCGAGCCGGCAGACTCAGTGGGCCAAGGCGCACTTCGGTGGATGGCGCCGAAAACATCGGGCGTCTCGTTACGTCATCAGACACCGTCGAACTCGGCACAAGCACAAGAAGTTGGGCGTTGCCCACAAGTTCGATCGCACTCGAGACGATTCCGGCTGAAGCTTCATCGACCGATTCGGGAGAATCGAGCAAGAGTACCAACGGGGCTTCGTCTGCGAGAGCGCGAACGAGCTCTGAGACACACTCAACTATGCTTACAGCGGGGGCTTTGGGTTTAGGTGTGCTATCTGCTACCTCGCCGATGCCACTGATGACGCTTAGAGCCTCGAGGGTCTCCGGCCTACACCCCAACGCCCCCGGCAACCGCAGCAGATCGCGCACCAGCCGCGACAGCATGCCGAGTGGCATCTGCCCCATCGGACGCGTCACGCGCACGATGCACCGCGTGAAGCCGAGAATCACCGCGCGCCGCGTCGCCTCGTACGCAAGCTCCGTCTTGCCGATCCCGGCCGGTCCGGTGATCTGCACCACCTGCGTCTGGCCCTGCAGCGCCGCCAGCGTGATCGCGTCCAGTTGCCGAAGTTCCTCGTCGCGACCCACCAGCGTCGGCGTGGCCGACGCTTCGTGACGGACACGCGTGGCCTTCCCGATCCGACGCTGCGCCGCCTCCACATCCTGCGCGAGATCGGTGCCCGTGATCCCGGTCTCGCGCACGTAGCCGTCGAGCATCGTGCGTGCGCTGTAGCGGCTGCCTTGCATCGCAATCGCCTCCGCCAGCACCAGCATGCCGTCCTCGTTGTACGGATCGAACTCCAGCACCGTCCGCGCCCAGCGCTCACACTCCACCCAGTCCGCACGATCGCGCAAACGCCGCAGCTCGGGCACGAGAATGCGCCGCACGTCCATCTGGAACCGGTCGCGCTGCTCCTCCACCCACCGACGCATCGCGAGCTGCGACGGAATCCAGCCGGCGAACAGCTGGCCGAATGGCTCGCCCCCGCGCAGCACGTCCTCGTCGAACCGTCGCGCCGTCCGATCAAGCGCGAAGCAGGGCACGAGACAACTCGGATCGAGCATCACCGACGCACGCGTCGAGCGCAGCGGGATTCCCCAGTGCCGCAGCTTGTACAAGTGCTGCCGCAGCGAGTGACGCGCGCTCTCGTCGTCACTCCCCGGCCAGACCAACGCCAACACCTCCTCGCGCGCCAGCACGTGATCGGGGGCCATCGCCGTCAACGCCAGCAGCGAAAACATCCGCTCGGCGCCCGGACTGATCACCCCCACGCCGCCCACGTGAATCTCAGCCACGCCCAGTGTGCGAAAGAGCAACTGGCCGCGATCGAGTCGAGGCGGTGGCTGCACACCCGGTGGCAGCGGCGCGTCATGCGGTGACGGCGCCAGCGCCTCGGGCGCAGCCAGGCGCGCCGAGGCGGCGGTCGCGTCAGAACGCGTCCCGCGACGGGACGCAGCAGCAGGCGAGGTGGACCGGGAGCGCATGCGAAGGAGGGGCATCGGCGACGACGAGCGATGTACGCTCCCGAACAATCGGAAGCGCCGTCACCTCACCGTCAACTCAACGTCTCCCCACGCTCCCGGTTCAGCGCCCCGGCGCGGGCAACGTCACAATGTCATGGAACGACGCGCCGTCGGCTTCGGCCTGGAAGTTCAGGACCAGCCGATGCCGCAGCACCGCGGGCGCAACCGCCTTGATGTCGTCGAAGTCGGGCGCCGCCCGACCGTCCATGGCCGCACGCGCCTTCGCGCCGAGCACCAGGTACTGCGACGCGCGCGGCCCGGCGCCCCACGCGACGTACTTCTTCACGCCCGCCGTCGCGAGCGGATCGTCCGGACGCGTGCTGCGCACGACCTGCACCGCGTATGACACCAGACTCGGCGCCGCCGGCAATCGACGCACCAGCTGCTGCAGCGCCAGCAACTCCTCCGCATTGACGACCGGCTGGATGTTCGCGCTGCCATCACCGGTGGTCGAGGCCACGATCTGTTCTTCTTCCTCGCGCGTCGGATAGCCGAGTCGCAGCTCGAACATGAATCGATCGAGCTGCGCTTCCGGCAGCGGGTACGTGCCTTCCTGCTCGATCGGGTTCTGCGTGGCCAACACGAAGAACGGACGCGGCAAATCGTAGGTACGACCCGCCACCGTCACCGTGCGCTCCTGCATGGCCTGGAGCAGCGCCGCCTGCGTCTTCGGTGGCGCGCGGTTGATTTCGTCGGCGAGCACCACATTCGCAAACACGGGTCCGGGCACAAAGCGAAACGCGCGCTTGCCCGTGCCCGGTTCTTCTTCCATCAACTCCGTGCCCGTGATGTCGCTCGGCATGAGATCCGGTGTGAACTGCACACGCGAAAAGGACAGCGCGAGTGCTTGCGAGACCGTTTGCACGAGCAGCGTCTTCGCCAGCCCCGGCACACCGACGAGCACCACGTGACCTCCAGCCAGCAGCGCGGCCACGAGATCATCCACGATGTGCGCCTGTCCGACAATGCGTCGGGCGATCTGTGCGCGCAGCGCCGCGCGTGCGTCGGAGAGTCGCGCCAGCAGCGCGAGATCGTCGTGCGCGCTCGACGGAGCCGCGCTTCGGTGATCGGACATCAGGAGTGGAGAGAGGCGGGAGAGGAACGCGTCACGCGCGACGGCACGCAGCACGCGCACACCGGTTGAGCCGCGACAGGCAGTGGAACGTTGTCACGTACACGCCTGACGCGTGCCGGTGACGCACGGCAGTCACTGCACTGCGAATGAAACGCGTTGCTCGACCGGATGGTTGTCGCTGCGCAGCACCGCCACCAGCGTGTAGCGGCCGGCACTCGGTGGGGTGGGCCAGCGCACGTCGTACGTCACGACATCGCGCGCCTCGAGCAGCTGGTTCTGCACGAGTTGCGTGAACAACCGACCGTCACTCCACCGCCACACTTCGCGTCCGGTCGCATCGAGCACGACAAAGTCGTGCGTCTGACCGGAGGGGAAGGAGAGTTCCACCCGCTTTCCCGTGCCGTTCGCCACACTCAGCGAGAATCGCATGGTGCGGGCGTCGGGCTCCGCCGTCACCTGCACGTCGGTGACGAGTGTGCTGTCGCTGCTCGCCGCGGCGCGCGCGGCGATGGCATTCGGTTGACTGCGAGGTCCGCACGTGAAGATGAGGACCGCCGCAGCCAGCAGGGGGACAGTGATGCGCGCGAGCATCAGGACGGGTGGTGGCAGTCGACCGAATCGCACCTGACGATCCGGCAAGGGGTTGGCGTTTCCGGCGTCACATTTCGTGCTGTCCCTACGTTATGCACGACACACTGAGGTGTCAAGGCAACACTTGACAGCTAAGTGACGCCACGAGGCCAACTTCCCGCTCGGACCGCGCGGGCGCAAGAGCCAGTTGTCTGCACCCTGAACTTTGCTTGCGAAATTTTTCACAAGCGCCTACGTTTGCAGGTCTGATGCGCGATCGGGACCCCTCCGATGGTCGATCCGCGCCCCCCGGCGAGATCAGTCCGTGGGCGCTGGCCGGTCTCGGCGTGGAGTTCGCGGTCGCGCTCGTCCTGTTCGGGTACGCCGGTCAATGGGTCGACCAGCGGTTCGGTTGTGCCCCGGTCGGGGTGCTGGGTGGCGTGCTGTTCGGGGCCGGGGGAACGTTCTACCTCAGCTACCGGCGCCTCATGGCGCCGCGGGGCTCCGGTCCGTCGGGCCAGCCGGCGTCGGACGCAGATCGGAACCCCTCGGACACGGAGCGGCGGTGACGAGCAAGGCAGGAACCGCGCGCGGCGGCTTGGTCCGGGCGGTGATGCTGTTTTCGCTGGTGCAGGGCATCCTGCTGGTGCTGGTCGGGCTCGGACTCGCGCGCTACTTCAACGCGCCTGCCGACCTCGCGGCACTGCAGGTGGCAGGTGGCGTGGCCTTCGCGGTGCAGGGGCTGACCTTCGCGATCGTCCGTCTTGTGGGGCAGGAGCAGGTGATTGCCGCGTGGGGACTCGGTGTCCTCGTGCGCTTTGCCGTGGTGGCGCTGTGGGCGTTCGTCCTCGTGCCAGCGCTCGGGCTCGCGCCCACCACGGCGCTGATCGGATTGGTGACCTTCTTCTTCGTCTCGACCGTGGTCGAGCCGCTTTTCCTGAATATCTGATGCGTATGCTCGGGATGTTTCGTACGCTGGGCGCGGTGCTGTGCCTGACGCTGGCGCTCCCCACGATGGCTTCGGCGCAGGAACACAGCGACGACGCGTCGCACTCCACCAGCGCCGCGGTCGACTTCATCACGCCGCACATCACCGACGGCGACTATATCGAACTGCCGTACTGGAAGGCCCCCTTCCACACGTACGTCACGCTGCCCAAGTGGGAGCCGGTGCACGTGGGCCCGCTCACCATCGACTTCTCGCCCACGCGGCACGTCGTCTTCATGCTCGCGGCGTCCATCGTCGTCGCGCTCATGCTCATCATCGCCGCGCGCGCCAGCCGCCGAGACCACGCCACCGAAGGCCGCAGCAAGGGCTTCGGCGGCGCGATCGAAGCCATGGCGCTCTACCTGCGCAACGAAGTCGTGCTCCCCAACGTGGGACACCACGGCGAGAAGTTTGTGCCGTTCGCGCTCACGCTCTTCTTCTTCATCCTGGTCATGAACCTGCTCGGGATGATCCCCTTCGGCTCCACGGCCACGGGCAACATCTCGGTCACCGCCGCGCTCGCCATCATCACGTTCTTCGTGGTGGAGTTCGCCGGATTGCGCGCCAACGGCGTCGGGTACCTGAGCACCATGTTCTACTGGAACAACGAGCTCCCCGTCGTGATGCGTCCGCTCATGTTCCTCATCATGAGTCCGGTCGAAATGCTCGGCAAGCTCACCAAGCCGTTCGCGCTCGCCATCCGTCTCTTCGCCAACATGACGGCCGGCCACATCGTGCTCTTTGCGCTCATCGGTCTCGTGTTCTCGTTCCAGAGCTGGCTGATCACGCCGGTGCCCATTTTCATGGCGCTCGCGATCTCCGTGCTCGAACTGTTCGTCGCGTTCCTCCAGGCCTTCATCTTCACGCTGCTCGCCAGCGTGTTCATCGGCCAGATTCGCGAAGCGCACCACTGAGTCAGTGCAGGACGGTCCGCGCGGCGCTCCCCGCACGGATCGCATCGTACCCGGTCGAGTGACCGGGGAACGTTCGCAGAGTGCGACGCACTCACCCGCGAGCATCGTGTCCACGACACGCGGAGCACGCCCTCGTAACGTTTTTTCCGTGAGCTTGTCATGATCGAAGTCATCGGACTGCTGCAGGATGTTGTCGTTCAGGACCCGAAGGGCATGGTCGCCGTTGGCGCCGGCCTCGCTGCGGGCGGTGCCGTGATCGGCGCCGGCCTCGGCATCGGCCGCATCGGCGGCTCGGCCGTCGAAGGCATGGCGCGTCAGCCGGAGGCCGCGGGCCGCATCCAGACGGCGGCACTCATTCTCGCCGCCCTCATCGAAGGCGCCGCGCTGTTCGGCGTCGTGGTCGGCTTCCAGCTCCAGGGCAAGATCACGCTCTGACGTGATGATGGTCCGGGGTCCCGTATGGGGCCCCGGCCCGTCGCCCTTCTTCCTGACTCTCTTCTTTCTCCGCTCATGCGCCTCGCCTCGTCGCGCACCGTGATGATTTCGCGCTCGGCCGCCGTGCTGGCTGCCGCGTCCTTCGTGCCCACTGCGTCGGCGTTCGCCGCGCCGGAAGGGGCTGGAGGCCCGGTCAATCTGCTCGAGCCCAACGCCGGCCTGATGATCTGGACCACGGTGGTCTTCATCGGCCTCATGTTCGTGCTCAAGAAGTTCGCCTTCGGGCCGCTCTTCGCCGCCGTCGAGGCGCGCGAGAAGGCGCTCGAAGACGCGATCGAGGGCGCGAAGCGTGACCGCGACGCCGCCGCCGCGCTGCTCGCCGAGCAGAAGGCTGCGCTCGACGGCTCGCGCACACAGGCGCAGCAGATCATCGCCGATGGGCGGGCCGTCGCCGAAAAGATGCGCGCCGATCTCCTCGACGAAACGCGCAAGCAGCAGGCCGAGATGCTGGAGCAGGCGCGTCGCGACATCGAAGGCGAAAAGGCCAAGGCCATCGCCGATCTGCGTCGTGAAGCCGTCGATCTCGCCATTGTCGGTGCCGGCAAGGTCATCGAGCAGAACCTCGACAACGCCGGCAATCGCCGCATCGTCGAGCAGTTCCTTGCGTCGCTTCCCGCGGCCGGTAGCCGCTGATGAACGCGCAGGGATCAACGGTCGCCCGCAACTACGCCGAAACGCTGCTCGTGCTCGCCGGCAAGGCGGGTGAGCCGGCCGCGTGGGGCACGATGCTGCGACAGGTCGCGGAGGCCGTCGACAGCGACGTGCAGCTGCGCCGCTTCCTCGAGTCGCCACGCATTTCGGCCGCCGCCAAGCTGAGCGTCTTCCAGAAGGCGCTCGGTGATCGTGTGCCAGCGCTCATGCTGCGCTTCCTGCAGACGCTCGTCCGCAATCGCCGACAGGCGCTGCTGCCGCAGATCTCCGAGCAGTATGACGGCCTGCTCGACGCCAGCGAAAATCGCGTGCATGCGCGCCTGACGTTCGCCCAGACGCCGGCCGATCAGGACACCACCGACATCGCCGCGCGCCTCTCGTCCGTGCTTGGCAAGACGGTCGTACCACACGTCGTGGTCGATCCGGCCATCATGGGCGGCGTGGTTGTGCGCGTCGGTGACACGATCATGGACGGCTCGGTGCGCCGTCGTCTTCAGATCGTGCGCAAGAAGATGGCGGGCGTGTCGCGCTGATCGCTCGACCGCAGCACGCTGTCGTCAGGCACACAGGGCGTGGTCGCACAATGCGGCCACGCCCTGCATCTTTCCGGGCATGACCCACTGCGACTGTCTCCCTGCGCTCGCGCGTCGCGCGCCAGCACTCGCCGCACGTCTGTTCGCGGTCTTCGCCATCGCGTCGCTCTCGGCGCCGCTGCTGCGCGCCCAGACGCCCGCCGTGATCGTCCCCAATCAGGGGCCGACCGACCCGCGCATCCCTCAGCGCGCTGCGACCACGCCGCCCTCCGGCGATACGGCCGGCTACTGGCAGCAGCGCGCCGACTATCGCATCGTCGCCACGCTCGATGATGCTCGCGGCGTGATCGACGCGCAGGGGACGTTGCGCTATGTCAATCACAGCCCCGATACGTTGCGCGGGTTGTGGCTGCATCAGCATCTCAACGCGTTCCGTCCGGGCTCCCGATGGAGCGCGGTGGATGAACGCGAAGGGCGCACGCGCTTCCAGCGATTGCGCGAGCCCGACTTCGCGTACGAGCGCTTCACGCGAGCGCCGCAGGTGGCGGGCCGTGCGCTCGCGTTCGATTATCCGCTCGCGCCCGACAGCACGGTGGTGCGCGTGACGCTGGGCGCGCCGCTCCTGCCAGGTGATTCGCTCGATCTCGAACTCGCGTGGACCGCTCGGCCGAGTACGTTGGCGCGACGTCAGGGGCGGCGTGGCCGCAGTGTGGACTTTGCGCAGTGGTATCCGAAGGTCGCCGTCTACGACCGCATGGGCTGGAAACCGAACGCGCTCGTACCGGCGGGCGAGTTTCACGGCGAGTTCGGCACCTTCGATGTCACGCTCATCGTGGCCGACGATCAGGTGCTCGGCGCGACCGGTGTCCCGGTAAGTGGTGATCCGGGCTGGCAGCGTGTCGCGGCGCCGGGCCATACGGCGCGCACGCAGGCCCGCGCGTACGGCAACGTATCCGCGGTACCCATGCCCACCGTGCCACGTGGCATGCGCGCGGTGCGCTTCGTGGCGCGTGATGTCCATCATTTCGCGTGGAGTGCGTCGCCGGGTTTCGTGTACGAAGGTGGCGTGTATGTGCGCCGCACGACGCCAGGGGCGTATCGCTTCACGCCGTGGGACACGGTGGCGGTGCATGTGCTTTATCGCGGTGATGCCGAGGCCGATTGTGCACTCGCTTCGGCGACCACGCCCGATGCACAGCGTGAGCGTGCGATCGCCTCGTGCATCGCGAGTGCGCGCACGCAGTGGGCCGACGGCCGCGCGCTCGCCTTCGGACGCAATACACTGACGTGGCTCGAGGACGTCTTCGGTCCGTATCCGTACCCGCAGATGACGATCCTCAAGCGCATCGATGGCGGCGGCACCGAGTTCCCCATGATGATGCAGAACGGCTCGGCGTCGCAGGGGCTCGTCACGCACGAGGGCGGACACATCTACGCGTACGGCATTCTGGCGAGCAACGAGTGGCAGTCGGGGTGGATGGATGAAGGACTCACATCGTACCAGACGAGTCTGCAGACCGGTACGGCGCGTACCGTGGTGAGCGCGGAGCTCGCCGCGCACGATCGTGCGCAGCTTGATACCGAACCGCCCGCCGCGCTTGCGGCACGAGCGCTCGCCCTGCGTAACGCCGCAGACGCACGCAATCGCGCGGTGGCGAACCGCGAGGTCGAGCCCATCGGCACGCGCGCCGATCTCTTCCGTGATTTCGCCACCTACAACGGCATGGTGTACGGACGCGCGGCGGCGATGTACGAAGCGCTTCACGATGCCATGGGTGACGCGGCCTTCCGTGCGTTTTTGCGGGACTACTACGCACGCTGGGCGTTCCGGCACGTTGATCGCTGGGCCATGCAGGCCAGCGCGGCGCGCGTGACCGGTCAGTCGTGGGTGTGGTTCTTCGATCAGTGGGTCGATCGCGTCGGCGTCGTCGACTACACCGTGCGCACGCCACGCATCGAGCCTGTGGCGGGCGGCTGGCGCACGGAGGTAACGCTCGAGCGACGCGGCGCGTACCGACACCCGATGCCGGTCGGGGTGCGGACGGCAGCCGGGTGGATGGTCGTGCGGGGCACGCCCCACGCGGACGCCCAGGTGCTCGTGGTCGAGACGCGAGAGCAGCCCCTCGAGGTGCGGCTCGATCCGTTCGGGGCAACAGACCTCGTCCGCACGCCCGAGCGCTGACGTGGCGTCGTGGGGCCTTCCCGCGTAACCTCCCACCCGCCCCGGGCGTCTCGCTCATGTCCGAAGGCGTGATTTCCCTTTCCCTCTTTCGCATGTCCGGTCGCGCACCCGTCACCCGTGTTGAGAAGCCCTGGGGCCATGAGCTCATCTGGGCGCATACCGACCGCTACGTCGGCAAGATCCTGCACATCAAGGCGGGTCAGGCGTTGAGCGTGCAGTACCACGAGCGCAAGGACGAGACCGTCCATCTGCTCTCGGGGGAGATGATCTACTGGGTGCAGCTCCCGGGGGACACCGAACTGCGCGACCAGCAGCTGCGCACCGGTGATTCGTTCCGCATCACCCCCGGCACGATCCACTACATGGAGGCCGTGACGGACTGCGACGTGCTCGAGGCGTCCACGCCCGAACTCGACGACGTCGTGCGGCTCAAGGATCGCTACGGCCGCGAGGGCACGAACGCGCCCTGACGGCAGGAACGCGCCCTGAGGGGCGCGCGGACTGTCCGGATCGGCGCGCGCGCTGGGCCTCGGAGAGTGAGTCGTCGCGTTCGCGCCGACCGCCACGTCATTCCGAGGATCTCGCCATGCGATCTCCCGCCGTTCCCCTCTGCGCCGGCCTGGCCAGCGTACTGCTGGCCCTGCCGATCGCGGCGCATTCCAACACCTTCGTTGACGGCACGCGCTACGACGCGCCGCCGCTCACCACATTCCAGACGTTCGGCGAGAACATGCTCGGCATGAAGGTCTCGTGGACGTTCACCGACGCTTCGTTCGGCACCGCGTCATGGGACCAGTTCGGCCCGGACAACTTCGGCGTGAACGCCGCCGAGTTCCGCGTACGCCTCGGTCGATTCGATGACACCTTCTTCTCGGCCTGGTCGGTGACCAACCGCTCGACGACCAAGACGCTGTCGTCTGTGCGATTCAACGGTCAGCCCGGTCGCATCGTGTTCGATTGCGACTGGACGCCGAGTGGGTGCGCCGCCACCGGCGATCCGGCCATGCTCGAAGGGAGCGTCAACTCGGCGCGCGGCTCGTCGCTCATCACGATCGGGTTCGGCGGAGACGACATCTACCGCGGTGGCGTGGCCGGGGAGTACGCAAACGCGGTGGGCGTGGGCGGGGCCGAGCCCGTTGGCGACCTGTTTGAGCAGCTCACCATTTCGTGCACCGACGGGATGGCCGCCGGCTTCACCTACGGATTCCGAGCCGACACGGACAATACGAGCGACGACATCCCCGACCCGCGCGATCCGGGACCGACCCCGGTGCCCGAGCCGGCGCCGCTCACCCTGCTGCTGCTGGGGGCGCTCATGCTGCCACGAGCGATGCGTCAGCGTGCCTAAGTTGCCGTCCTGACGCACGGGGTTGAGATTGCGGTCGCTCCCAGCGTTCGCGCGTGCCGCCGAGTGGCGCGCGAGGACGCCGAGGCACGCTCCTGTCGGAGTGTCCCGCCCGCCATCCAGCCCCGTCCGCGATGAAGGTCATCATCCCCCTCGCCGGCAAGGGGACGCGCCTGCGTCCTCACACACACGTCACGCCCAAGCCCATGCTCAAGGTCGCCGGCCGACCGGTCATGGACTATGTCATGGACGACGTGCAGCGCCTCGGCAATGTCGAGCAGGTGGTCTACATCACCGGCCATCTCAAGGAGAAGGTCGAGGCCTACGCCACCGGTGCCTACGGCATTCCGAGTGTGTTCGTGGAGCAGCGCGTACAGGACGGCACGGCGGGCGCCGTCGCGCTCGCCAAGCCGTACGTCGATCAGCCGGTGCTCATCATCTTCGTCGACACGATCTTCGACGCCGACCTGTCGATCGTGAACAGCACTGACGCCGACGGCATCATCTGGACGAAGGAAGTGGAAGACTATCAGCGCTTTGGCGTGGTCGTCACCGATGCCGACGGCCACATGACGAAGATCGTCGAGAAGCCGAAGGAGCCCATCTCGAAGCGCGCCAACATCGGCCTGTACTACATCCGCAATTGGCAGCTGCTCTACGAAGGGATTGCTCACGTGCTGCAGCAGCCGCCCAACAAGGGCGAGTGGTACCTCACGGACGCATTCCAGTACATGATCGACCACGGCGCGAAGATCAAGGTCGTGGACGTCGAGGGCTGGTATGACGCCGGACAGGTCGAAACGTATCTCGACACGAACCGCATCATCCTCGAAAAGGGACGCGCTCGGCGCCCGGCGACACTCGGCGAGGGCGCCGTCATCGAGGAGCCTGTCTACATCGAAGACGGCGCGGTGATCGAACACGCGCGGGTCGGCCCGAACGTCTCGGTGCTCGCGGGCACACGCATCGCGCACGCGTCGGTCGCGAACAGCATCATCGGCGGCAACAGCCGCATCGAGCACTGCACGCTCACCGATTCGCTCGTCGGCGACCGCGTCGTGCTCGAACACGTGCACGGGACCGTGTCGGCGGGCGATGACGACCTCGTGAAAGGACGGGCGGCCCTGTGAGCACGCACGATTCTCACCAGCCGTCGGAGCAGGTACCGGAACCCGCAACGCGCGTCTCGCGGCGGACGGCGATTACCGGACTCGGCGCGGCCGCCGCGGCACTCGCGGTCGGCAAGCCGTGGACACCGACGCCACTGCTCGCCTCAACGCCTGCGTGGCGCGCCGATCTCGCCCCGCCGGTTGCCGCGACGCAGTCGCGCATGCTCGGCGTGCCGTTCGAGAAGCACGCCACCGTTCGACTCGCGGTGATCGGCACAGGGCTGCGCGGTCGGTCCACCCTGCGCGAGTTCCTCGCGGTGGAGGGCGTGCGGGTCACCGCACTCGCCGACGTCGTGCCCGACAAGGCCGCGCGGGCCGCGAAGCTCGTAACGGACGCCGGACAGCCCGCGCCGGCGCTGTACACCAACGGTGAGCGCGACTTCGAGCGTCTGCTGCAGCGTGACGACATCGACTTCGTCTACATCGCCACTCCATGGGAGTGGCACGTGCCGCAAGCGCTGGCCGCGATGCGCGCCGGCAAGCATGTCGGCGTCGAGGTGCCGGCGGCGCTCACCATCGAGGACTGCTGGGCGCTCGTGGATACCTCCGAGCAGACGCGCCGGCATTGCCTCATGATGGAGAACTGCTGCTACGGCTACAACGAGCTGCTCGTGCTCAACATGGTGCGCGCGGGTGCGTTCGGACAGCTCAAGCACGCCGAGGCGGCGTACATCCACGACCTGCGAAAGATCCTCTTCGAAGACCGGGACGAAGGACTCTGGCGCCGCACGCCGCACATGGCGCGCGACGGCAACTTCTATCCCACACACGGTCTCGGGCCCGTCGCGCAGTACCTCGGCATCCATCGCGGTGACCGCTTCGACTACATGGTGTCCATGAGTTCGCCCGAACTCAGCCTCACCGAGTATCGCAACGCCACGTATCCGGCGAGCAGCCCGAAGCACGGCGAGCGCTACCGGTGCGGCGACATGAACACCTCGCTCATCAAGACGGTGCAGGGACGCACCATCATGCTGCAGCACGACGTCGTGAGCCCGCGCCCGTACGACCGGCTCAACATGATCTCCGGTACCAAGGGCGCCTTCCGCGACTATCCGGCGCGCATCTACCTCGAAGGCATGGAGGGAGGCGAGCGCTGGAACCCGATCGACGGTGTCAAGGCGAAGTACGAGCATCCGCTCTGGACCAACGTCGGCGAACTGGCGCGCAAGCTCGGTGGCCACGGTGGCATGGACTTCATCATGTGCTACCGCACCATCCAGTGCATGCGTGAAGGACTGGTCCCCGATTTCGACGTGTACGACGCGGCCGCGTGGAGTGCACCCGGGCCGCTCAGTGAAGCGTCGGTGGCGAGCGGCAGCGCACCCGCGCACTTCCCCGACTTCACGCGTGGCGCGTGGGCCGGCACCTCGAAGACAGGCTGATCCGTGCAACTCACGTCGCTCGACTGGATCATTGTGGCGGCCGCGCTGGTCGTCAGCTTCATCCCGGCGCTCGTGCTCGCACGACGCGCTGGCGGCAGCAGCGCCGAGTTCTTCGGGTCGGGGCGGTCTGCGCCGTGGTGGCTCATTGGCGTGTCCATGGTGGCCACGACGTTCAGCACGGACACCCCCAACCTCGTCACCGATCTCGTGCGGCAGCACGGCGTCGCGAACAACTGGGCGTGGTGGTCGTTCCTGCTCACCGGCATGGCCACGGTGTTCTTCTACGCGCGGCTCTGGCGCCGGTCGGGGGTCCTCACCGATCTCGAGTTCTACGAAGTGCGCTACTCCGGCGCGCCTGCGCGCGCCGTGCGCGCATTCCGCGCCGTGTACCTTGGCCTCTTCTTCAACTGCGTCATCATGGCCACGGTGAACCTCGCCGCGGTCAAGATCGCCAATGTGCTGCTCGGCTGGCCGATGACGCAGACGCTGCTCGTCTGCGCGGCCATCAACATCGTGTTCGCAAGTGTCTCCGGTCTCTGGGGCGTGATGGCGACCGACTTCGTGCAGTTCGGCATCGCGATGACCGGTTCGATTTCCGCCGCCGTGTACGCGCTGCGCCAGCCCGAAGTCGGCGGACTGCAGGGACTCGTCACCAAGCTCGATCCGGGCACGCTCTCACTGCTCCCCGACTTCGGCGACTGGAACCTCGCGCTCACCGTCATGATCATCCCGCTCACCGTGCAGTGGTGGTCGGTGTGGTATCCGGGAGCGGAGCCTGGTGGCGGCAGCTACATCGCCCAGCGCATGCTCGCCGCACGCTCGGAGCGCGATGCGCTCGCCGGGACGCTCTTCTTCAACGTGGCGCACTACGCGTTGCGCTCGTGGCCGTGGATCATCGTCGCGCTCGCGTCGCTGCTGGTGTATCCCACCGTGGCCGATATCGGTGCGGCGCTGCCGCACGTCGACCCGAAGCTCATCGGCAACGACATGGCGTATCCCGCCATGTTGCGCTTTCTGCCGGCGGGACTGCTCGGCCTCATGGTGGCGGGGCTGCTGTCGGCCTACGTCTCCACCATCAGCACGCACCTCAACTGGGGCACGTCGTATCTCGTGCACGACGTGTATCGTCGCTTCCTCAAGGGCGATGCCGATGAGAAGCACTACGTCGCCATCGGCCGCTGGTGCACCGCGCTGCTCATGGTGCTGGCCACGCTGATCACCTATGTCCTCGAATCGGCCAAGCAGAGTTTCGACCTGCTGCTCGCGATCGGCGCCGGCACGGGACTGTTGTACCTGCTGCGCTGGTTCTGGTGGCGCATCACCGCGTGGAGCGAGATTGCGGCCATGGGTACCTCGTTCGTGCTCGCCATAGCGCTCGCGCTCGCGCAGAAGAATGGCGTGCAGTTCCCGAGCGCGGTGGGCCTGCTGATGTCGGTGGGCATCACGACGGCCGTGTGGCTTGCTGTTGCGTACTTCGGGCCGCGCACGGAGCGCGCGACATTGCTCTCGTTCTACCGGCTCGTTCGACCGGCCGGCCCCGGCTGGGCGGACATTCGCCGCGAAGCGGGGGTGCCGGCTGCGCCCGACTCGCTGCCGCAGGCGCTGCTGGGGTGGGTGCTCGGACTCGCGTTCGTCTACGGGGCGCTCTTCGGCGTCGGGTCGATGCTCTTCGGTCACTCGGCGATCGGTGCGACCTGGCTCGCCGTCGCCGCCATCAGTGGGTTCGGTCTCATGCGACTGCTCCCGCGACTGTGGGCAGGATCGAGCGACGCGTGAGCCTCGTGCTCGCGCGTTGCCACCGACCGCTCGCCATGGTGGCGGCAGCGTGATCACCACGGCCGCGATTCTCGCTCGTGGCGTGGGGTCGCGCATGCGACGCACCGACGAGGGGATCTCGCTCGATGACGCGCAAGCACGCGCGGCGGAGCAGGGGCTCAAGGGGATGATTCCCATCGAGCGCCCCTTTCTCGATTACGTCATCTCGGCACTCGCCGATGCGGGCATCGCCGATGTCGTGCTGGTCATCGGGCCCGAGCATGACGCGGTGCGTTCGTACTTCACACACGACGCACCACCCACGCGTGTGCGCGTGCGCTTCGCCGTGCAAGCCGAGCCGCGTGGCACGGCCGACGCAGTGGTTGCAGCGGCCGAGGTAATTGGTGCGCAGCCGTTTCTCGTGCTGAACGCGGACAATCTCTACCCCGCAACGGTGGTCGCCGAGCTCGCCTCGTGCGCCGAGGCGGCGGTCGTCGCGTTCGAGCGAGACGCCCTCGTGGCCGACGGCGCGATCGCCCCCGATCGCATTCGTGCGTTCGCGGTCCTCGAGATTGCCGCCGATGATTCGCTGCGCTGCGTGCGTGAGAAGCCAGGTGACGCGCTCGATCTCGCGAGCGAGCAGGCGCGCTGGGTGAGCATGAACCTCTGGGCGGTGACGCCGGCCATCGTCGCGGCCTGTCGAGACGTCGCTCCGTCCGTGCGCGGCGAGTTGGAACTCCCGGAGGCCGTCGCGCTCGCGATCTCGCGTGGGACGCGCGTCGCGGTTGTCCGTGCGCGTGCCGCGGTGCTTGACCTGTCCGTTCGCGCGGACGTGCCCGGCGTGGTCGCACGCCTGCGCGGGACGCGGGTGCTGCCCTGATGGAGCACCCGCCGTATTCCGTGCTGGACGGGGACACACCAATGCTCCCCTGTCCGGCCGACGACCCCTATTGCTCCGAGGCGCTCGTGTCCGCGCTCTCCGCGCGTGGTCTCCCGCCGGAGGCGATCGCGCGGTACCGCACGCAGCACGAAGCGGCGCATCGGGTGCTCGATGCCGACGGCGTGCCTCGCTTCGGTCGTCGGCGGTGGGTGGTCCCCGGACGCATCGAGGTGCTCGGCAAGCACACCGACTACGCGGGAGGGCGTTCCTTGCTCTGCACCGTGGAGCGTGGCGTCGTCATCGTCTCCGCGCCGCGTGACGACCGACAGGTCGTCGTACACGATGCAGTGCGTCAGGGACGCGTGGCCTTCGACCTGACGCGCCCCGAAACGTTGCGCCCCACTCGCGGGTGGCCCCTCTATCCCGGCACGGTCGCGCGTCGGTTCGTTCGCAACTTCGGCGATGCCGTGTCCGGTGTCACCATCGCCATGGCAAGCGGCCTGCCGTCGTCGGCCGGCATGTCGAGCTCGAGTGCCCTCACCGTCGGTATTGCGCTCGCGCTCGCCGAGGCCGGCGAGCTCATGAAGCATCCCGCGTGGCAGCGCGAACTACGCGCGCGCCCCGATCTTGCCGGATATCTTGGCGCCGTCGAGAATGGCCTGCGCTTTCGTTCACTCGAAGGTGACAGCGGTGTGGGCACGTTGGGAGGCGCGCAGGACCACACGGCGATCCTGTGCAGTCGCGAGCGGGCGCTCGTGCAGTTCGCGTGGGCGCCACCAACGTTGGAGCGTGTGGTGGCGTGGCCGGAGGATCACGTCTTCGCGATCGGCGTGAGCGGTGTGGTCGCGAGCAAGGCCGGGGCCGCACGTGCGCGATACAATCGCGCGGCGCGTACGGTCGCGCATATCCTGCGCAGTTGGAATCTGCGCACGCATCGACATGACCCCACGCTGCAGCACGCCATGCGCAGCGCCGCCGATGCGCCGGCCCGCCTCCGCGAGATTGTGCGAGCCGAGGCGACCGCCGAGTTCAGTGCACAGCATCTGCTCGCTCGCGTCGAGCAGTTCGAACAGGAAACGGAGGTGCTGGTGCCCGGCGCGGCCGAAGCCCTCGCACGAGGCGACGTCGGCACGTTCGGCGATCTCGTCGCGCGTTCACAGGCGGGTGCTGAACACGCGCTGGAGAATCAGGTGCGCGAAACGGTGCAGCTGGTGGATACGGCGCGAACGCTGGGTGCGGCGGCCGCGTCTGCCTTCGGCGCGGGCTTCGGCGGCAGTGTGTGGGCGCTCGTGCACGTCGCGCAGGCGGACGAGTTTCTGTCGGCGTGGCGTGAGCGGTACATCCGCGAACACGCGGGCGTCGCGGCGCGCGCCTCGTGGTTGCTCACACGACCGGCACCACCGGCACTCGAGATTCCGCTCGGCTGACCTCCACATGCGGTGCGCCGGTCGTTGATGCCGGTGCGCGCGACACACCGTCAGCCGACGGACGCCTCGCCGATGGCGAGGGACACCAGCAGCGTGAGCGCGCGTGCGACGCCGCGCGCACCGGCGGTGTTCTCGAACCACTCGTCGGGCGTGTGTGCACCACCACCGCGGCCACCGGCACCAATCGTCACCGCCGGAATCCCGCGCGCAAGCGGAATGTTGGCATCGGTGCTCGCCACGGCCGCGAGTGGCTCGCGCCCGGCCGCTCGCGTGGCCGCGAGGGCCAGCGCCACGACGGGGTGATCGGCCGCCAGCTCACCGGCCGGACGTGCGCCGATCAGCGAAACATCGGCGCGCATGGGCGCGTGGCTGTGGCCACGGTTCTCATCGAGCACCGATTGGCGCACGAGACTGCGCACCTGCTCGTCGACACGCGTGAGCAGGGCCGCACTGGTGGCGCGCACATCGACCTCGAGCCACGCGTGCGACGGGATCGCCGTGAGTGATTCGCCGCCACCGATCCGACTGACCGTCACCGCGAGACGTCCGCGAAACTCGGCCGACAACGTCGCGAGCCAGAACGCGGCACGGGTTGCGGCGTGCACGGCATTGGGGTGTCCGAAGTCCGCCCACGAGTGCCCCCCCGGACCATCGTACGTGATGCGATAGCGGTGCGACCCCAGTGCGTGATGCACGATGCGCTCGTCGCCAGGCCCGTCGAGCGCGACGACGGCGTGCGGTTGCACACCGGTTTCCTCCAGCGCGTCGAAGTAGGCGCGCGCACCACGCAAGTTTCCGAGTCCCTCTTCACCGACCGTCGCCACGAACTCGATTGGCCGATCGAGTGCCATCGCATCGCCATCGAGCCCCGGCACGCCGAGCGCGTCGGCGATCGCGAGCATCGCGGCAAGTCCGCGTGCGTTGTCCCCGATGCCGGGGCAGGCGATGCGCACGCCGTCACGTCGCACCTCGAGCGGCGTGTCGGCATCGAACACGGTGTCGAGATGCGCGAGACACACGACCGGTCGCTGCTCACGCCCGTGCGCGGGGCGACGCGCGATCACGTTGCCCACGGCGTCCACGCGGACATCGCGAAAGCCGCGCAGCAGGAGCGCGTCGCGCACCAGCATGGCGCGTCGCGCCTCGGCACCCGTGGGGGCGGGAAGCTGCGCCAATCGTACCTGCGTCGCCACCGTCGCATCGTCCCGCCAATGCAGCGCTTCGATGTGCGGCCGCAACGCGGGACGCAACGCCAGCAGGTGGCGTTCGGCGTCGTCGGTGGCGGTCGGCCGGCTGCGCTTCATCGACATGCCCCACATTCTCGCCCGGTCCGCGCGCGCGCAAGCGGCCCGCCGTGGAACGGTGACCAACGCCGGCGTGCGCGTCGGTCGATCCGCTGGCTCACCGCCGGCCAGCCTTGCTGCCGGCAGGGCCGATCGTGCGGTCGAACAGCTCGAGAATCCGACGGTACTCGTCGGTCCACGAGTCCGGTCGCACGAATCCGTGGTCCTCGACCGGATACAGCGCCATTTCCCACTCCGTCTTGCCGAGTTCGATCAGGCGCTGCGCCAGTCGCACCACATCCTGAAAGTGCACGTTGGTGTCCACCATGCCGTGCGCGATCAGCAGCGGATCCTCGAGGCCCTCGGCGAAGAAGATGGGTGAGGAACGGCGATACGACGTGGTATCGTCCTGCGGCTGATTGAGAATGCGTCCGGTGTAACCGTGGTTGTAGTGCGCCCAATCGGTGACGGCACGGAGCGCGGCGCCAGCCCCGAACTCCTTCGGCGCGTTGAACAGCGCCATCAGCGTGATGAAGCCACCGTAGCTTCCGCCGTAGATCCCGATCCGCTCGGCAGCGATGCCGTGCTCGCGCTGCAGCCATCGCGAGCCGTCCACGTGATCGGCCAGATCGCGTCCGCCCATGTGCCGGTAGATCGCGGTGCGCCAGTCCCGACCGTAGCCCGCCGAGGCGCGATAGTCGATGTCGAGCACCACGTACCCACGCGAGATGAGCAGATGATGGAACAGATACTCGCGCGCGTAGCTCGACCAGTACTCGTGGACGTTGTGCAGATAGCCGGCGCCGTGCACGAAGATCACCGCCGCGCCATTGCGTGTCGCCCCAACCGATTCCGGCGTGTACAGTCGCGCTGGAACCGCGACGCCGTCACTCGCCGGGATGCGCACGATGGGGGGCGAGACCCAGTTGGCTGCGCGGAATGCGGCGCTCGTGCTCACCGTGAGCTGCGCGCGGTTGCGGCCGTCGATCGTTTGCACGAACAGCTCGGGCGGCCGATTCGACGCCGAGTACACGTTCGCCGCGCGCCGGCCATCGGGGCTGACCACCACCGTGTGCGAACCGGTCTCCTGCGTGAGTCGCTCGCGCGCGCCGCCGCGCACGGGCAGACGCCAGAAGTCGCGCACGAACGGCGAGATCTCGCTGGTGTGCAGCCAGAACCATGTGCGATCCGGCGAAAGCTCCACTTGCAGCACTTCCCAGGCGCCGCTTGTCAACGCCGTGCGTTCGCTGCCGTCCGGGCGCGAGGCGTAGAGATGGGCGTGTCCGCTCGCTTCCGAGACATACCACACGCGACCATCCGGCAACCAACCGGCGCACCCGAAGCACGGCCCATTCACCCACGCGCTGTCGCGGAGCGCGTCGGTGAGCTGGGACGCACCATCACGCGGGACCGACACGATCCAGCGTGACTTGAAGTCGAGCGACGTGCCGAAGAGCATGGCCATCTCGCCATCGTCGCGCCAGCCGACGACGCGAAGCTGCGAGGCGCGTGTGGTGCTGTCACGACCGTCGAGTGTGATCGCCGATCGTGTGCCGCTCGCGAGGTCGACGCGCCACGCACGCGTGCTGGGCTGCGCGTCGCCCACCTTGCTGCGCGTCGGGATCATCTCGGCGTAACCGCTCGCCGTGATGTAGTTGGGGACATCAGCCGTACGCGCTCCCGGCGGCGCGGCGGCCGTGGTCAGCACGATGGCCGTGCGCATGTTGGGAGACACACTCACCGACACGATCCGTTCACCCGCCGGTGCGTAGAGGCGTGGCAGCTGCCGTGCGAGGGCCTCGTCGCGACGGACACGATCGAGCGAATCGTTGCGCGCGCGATCACGAATGACCTGCAGCAGATCGAGCTGATCCTGCACCAACGCACCGCGCTGCCCGCGTGCGGGGGCACTGTCACGCGGCGGCGCGCCGGTGCGGACATCGGTGAGCTGTCGCGTCGCGCCGGTGGACAGCTCCAGCGCAAACACATTGCCGTCGCGCGCGAAGAGCAGGTGTCGCTCGTCGACGCTGAACCTCGGATCGCTTTCGCTCGCGACCGTTTCGGTGAGACGTCGCACGCTGCCGCGACGCGTGTCGAGCAACCAGAGATCGCCGTTGGCGCTCACCGCCTGCGTGCGACCGTCCCGTGTGCGCGGGCCGTCGGCAATCAGCGGCGCAATCGAGTCGGCGTGCGCCTCGCTCACCGCCTCGGGCGTGCTCCCCGCCGAGGGCCGCACGCGGAACCACCGGTACGGCGTGTCCCAACGCGACTCCGCGGGGACCCAGCGAAAGTAGAGCCACTCGCCGTCGGCGGTCCAGCGGACCCCCTGTGGTTCCCAGCCGTAGTGCTCGGGGCCCCGCATGATGTTGGCGAGGCCGAGGTCGAAGTTCGTGGCCGGTCCCTGTGCGGAAAGGCCGGCAGGGAGCAGGACTGCCGCGAGGGCGAGCAGACGCGAAACGGAGGGCATGGCGCGACGTCAGCGAGGGAAACGGGGCGGGCAGGCGACCCGCATGACGTCGGCAACGTAACGCAGCGCGCGGTGGCCCCGCTGGTGGGCCCACCCGCCCACCAGGTGTGCCGCCCGTGTGACAGCTCGTCCAGTTCCTGTGATGGTGCCGTGACCTGCCGCACGGGATCGCGTCCCTGCACGGGTGACGCTGCGTTCCCGTGACGAGCGTCCGCACTAACTCCCACCGTCGCCGTGTCCGCATCCCGAGCCACGCCTCGCCCGACCGTCATCCTCGCCACGCTCGTGGCGTTCGCCATCGTGCTCGCCGTGCTCGCCACGGCGGCCACGGTCATCGTGGCGTCCGATGTGACCCGCGAGCGCGAGCGGCTGCAGGAAGCGGGGACCCTCACATCGCTGACGGTCGACGAAGCGCGGCGTGAGGCCGAAGGATTTCTCACGATGCGCGCGCTCGTCGACACACTCGTCGCCGAGCTCGCGCCGTTCGCGGTGGCCGACAGCACCACCATCAAACGCATGACGGTGCTGTGGGGTAGCACACGGCAGCAGCGCGCCGCGTTTGCGACCACCGACATCGCGCCGGCCGATACACCGCGCGTGGCGCAGCGCGAACTGATCGCGTTCACCCGCGTTCTTGCCGGTGAAGCGAGCGACAGCGCGGTGGTGCTCGACAGCACCCTCGAGGCGCGAGCGTTGGCCGATACGGCGTCGGTGTGGCTTGCGACGTGGCGCACCTTCGCGCGCAGCGCGCCACTGCCGCCCTTCTGGGGCTATCGTGACGCGCTCCCCGGCGTGACCTCGGCCTTCGACCTGCCGACGCGCAACGTGGGTGCCGCACGTCATCTGGCGCTCCTCAACGAGCTTGCCGGACGACACGCGCTGCGCAGTGGCAACGCGCAGGCCGCGCGGTTGCGTGCGCTCGAGAACATCGCCGCGAGTCGACACTATCTCGACTCGCCGCTGCTGCTCGACTTCATGGTGGGACGCGCCTTCGCCCTCACCGGCGCCCGGCTCGCCCGCGACGCCGCCCAGGTGCTCGGCGATACCGCACTGCTGCGACGACTCGATCAGTTCGCGACCACCACCGGGAGCGCGTCAACCTTCACGGCTTTGCGTCGCGCCGCCGAACGTGACGCCGCCAGCCCCGATGGCACCCTCGCCTACGAGCTCTTCGACGACGAGAAGCTGCCGTTCGCCGTGCGCGTGGAGATCCTGTACGCGGCCGTGGCCGGCGCCTGCAATCACACCCGCGAGGTCCTGTTCGGGTTCGACCCGTCGCGCGAAGCACGCCTCACGGAGGTCGCGGCACGTCACGCGTCGCACCCGGTGATGGGCCGCGCGCTCGCGCTGCTGCCACCGGCCGCCCGCCGCGTACGAGAGGCGCCCACGTCCCTCCTGTCCGAGTCGCGCTGGCCGTCCGGCGGCGCGCTCGACGGCGTGCTCCCCGAGGGCGTCGCCGCCCGCGCGGTCCTCTGTCAGCAGGGCTTCTGACGGGTCAGATCGGCCGGATCGTGGGGCAGGGGGGTGCCGCCGAGGTGGTGCAGCCGAGACTATACTCGACAGGCTGTCATCTCCCCTGACTTCACGCCACCACCCGCATGCCGACTTCCGTCACTCTGATTCCCGGCGATGGCATCGGTCCGTCCATCGCCGACGCGACCGTTCGCATTCTGACCGCCGCCGGCGCCGATATTGCCTGGGACACACAGGACGCCGGCATTGCCGGTGTGAGCCGCTGGGGCGATCCGATGCCCGACGCCACGCTCGACTCCATCAAGCAGACGCGCGTCGCGCTCAAGGGACCGCTCGAAACGCCGGTCGGCGAGGGCTTTCGTTCGGTGAATGTCGCGCTTCGCAAGACGTTCGATTTGTACGCGAATGTGCGACCGGCCGTGACCATCGTGCCCGGACGCTTCGACGGCATCGATCTCGTGCTGGTGCGCGAGAACACCGAAGGCTTGTACATCGGTCACGAGCACTACGTCCGCATTGGTGATGATCCGCGGGCGGCCGCCGAGTCGATCGCCGTGATCACACGCTACGGCTCCGAGCGGATTGTGCGCTACGCGTTCGAATACGCGCTCACGCACGGTCGTCGCAAGGTGACGCTCGTGCACAAGGCGAACATCCTCAAGTATTCGCAGGGGCTGTTCCTCGATGTCGGTCGCCTCGTCGCGCGCGAATACGAAGGTCGCGTGCAGTTCGAGGAGCGCATCATCGACGCGATGGCCATGCACCTCGTGATGC
>ERZ1066122.122-NODE-122-length-87368-cov-15.836909_pt1 | contig 87368 bp, 82 predicted proteins | sample MGYA00382769_ERZ1066122 | MGnify/ENA primary metagenome ERZ1066122 (study PRJEB33369, sample SAMEA5778352) | biofilm metagenome | biome: Industrial cooling water; feature: Water cooling tower basin; material: Biofilm | place: United Arab Emirates | collected... | reverse complement strand
GAGTGGCCGCGGGCCTTCTCCATCGGGTCGAAGTCGGACACGGTGGTGCCGCGTTCGAGGCTGCCTGCCGCGTTGAGGGCGCCGCCGGCATGCAGCAGGGCTTCGAACAGGGTGGTCTTGCCGGCGCCGGAGTGGCCTGCCAGGGCCACGTTGCGGATGTTTTCGGTCAGGTATGACATGAGGCCGTCTCTCCCAAGCGTGATGGGTGGATAGGCCGTCATGGTCGGCGGCGCAGAGGCGCTGCCAGGTCGTTTTCGCGCGACCGCGCGTCGGTCATGGCGGAACCCCGGCGGGGCCGGGAGCGCTAGCCTCCCTCCGGCGCGGCCCCGGGTCAACCCGGCCCCGGGGCCGGGCGTAGACTGCGGGTCCCGGCCGCCCCCGCGGCCCGCCACAGGAGCAAGACCATGGGATTCAAGCGCCGCGCCACCGCCCACTGGGAGGGCGACCTCAAGACCGGCCAGGGCCGCATGAGCACGCCGCAGAGCGGCCTGTTCGAAGGCACCCGCTATTCCTTCGGCACCCGCTTCGGCGACGAGAAGGGCACCAACCCCGAGGAGCTGCTGGCCGCGGCCCACGCCGGCTGCTACTCGATGGCCCTGGGCTTCATCCTGCAGAACGCCGGCTTCACCGCCACCCGCATCGACACCCAGGCCGAGGTGGCGATGGAAACCTCGCCCGGCCCGCACGCCGTCGGCGTGCACCTGGTGGTGACGGCGACGGTGCCGGGCATCGATGCCGAAACCTTCGCCGGCATCGCCGCCAATGCCAAGGACAACTGCGTGATCTCCAAGGCGCTGGCGCTGCCGGTGACGCTGGACGCCAGGCTTGTCTGAGCCGCGTCGCGCCGTCGTCCTCGTGCACGGCGCCGGCGGCGGTGGCTGGGAATGGGACGCCTGGGCGCGGGCGTTCGCCGCCGAGGGCTGGCGGGTGTTCGCGCCCGACCTGCAGCCGGCGGCCGGGGGGCTGGCCGCGACGCGGCTGGCCGACTACCGCGGGCAAGTGGCCGGCTGGCTGGCGCGCGCCCGCGGCGAGGCCGACACGGTGGTGGCGATCGGCGCCAGCCTGGGCGGCCTGCTGGTGCTGCTGGAAGCGGCCGCAGCGGATGCCCGCGTGCTGGTGAACCCGATGCCGCCGGCCGGCCGGCCCGCCGCGCCTTCGCCTGCGGTCATCCCGTGGGGCCAGCGTGCCAGCCTGGCCGGCACGCGCCGCGCCATCCCGGAGGCCGACGACGCGGCCGCGCTGTTCGCGTTCCGCCGCTGGCGCGATGAATCCGGCGCGGTGGTGGACGAAGCCCGCGCGGGCGTGGCGCCGCCGGCGTCCGGGGCGCCGACGCTGGTGATGGCCTCGCGCGGGGACGCCGACGTGCCCTTCGACGCCAGCGCCGCGCTGGCCGCCTCGCTGGGCGCGGCCTTCCTGCCGCTGCCCGGCAGCCACGTCGCCCCGCTGCTGGGCCGCGACGCGCCCGCCGCCGCCGCCCAGGCCGCCGCCTGGCTAGCCTCCCGCCGCCGGGAGTAAAAAAAGGGGTCAGAGTAAATATCTGCTTGAAGCAGATATTTACTCTGACCCTTTTTTTTTCGGAGCTGGGTAAATGGGGGGCAACGGGCTGCGTCCGGGCGGGGCCGCGGCCCGCTGGGTTCAGCCCGGGTTGGGCGCGGCGGGCCGAGGATTCGCCTGCGCCGCCCCGGCGCCAGGAGTCGCCATGAACCGCCTCGTTCCCTGCACCCTCGTCCTCGCCGTGGCGATCGCCGCCGGCAGCGCCAGCGCGCAGGACTACCGCACCGTCGACTACGGCTACGAAGACGCCTACGGCGATGACGCCGGCTACTACGAGCGCGGCTACGACGCCCGCTACGGCAGCCACGGCCCGGCCTACGACTTCGCGCGCGTCACCCGCGTCGAGCCGATCGTCGAGCGCGGCCAGCCGGTGAGCCGCCGCGAGTGCTGGATCGAGCCCGCGCCGGACTACGCCGGCCGCGACCGCTACGACCCTTACGCCGATCCGCGCTACGCCCGCCGCGATCCGCGTCGCCCGACCGGCAACGGCGCGGTGCTCGGCGCCATCGTCGGCGGCGTGCTGGGCAACAGCGTCGGCAATGGCGACGGACGCCAGGCCGCGACCGTGGTTGGCGCCGTGATCGGCGGCGCGGTCGGCAACGACATGGAGCGCCGCAGCCGCGAGCGCGCCTACGGTCCGCACGATGCCCGCTACCGCCCGGCCGTTCAGGAGGTCGAGCGCTGCCGCATCGTCAGCGACCATCGCGGTGAAAGCCGCGTCGTCGGTTACCGCGTCGGCTACGAATACGCCGGCCGCGAGTTCGAGACCGTGACCGACTACCACCCGGGCAGCGAGATCCGCGTCCGCGTCGACGTCACCCCCGAAGGCTGACCCCCCTGTAGGAGGGGCTTCAGTCCCGAAGCTTCCCGCGGGATGGCTTCGGGACTGAAGTCCCTCCTACGGTTCGTTGCGGCGCTGCAGATTTGCGCGGCGCGGGAATGCTTGTAGGGTAGGGGCCTTCCCACGGGAGCCCGCCATGCGTCGTCTTCACCTCGTCCTTGCCCTCGCCGCGCTGCTGCCCGGCGCCGTTGCCGCCAGCGATGTCACCGGCCTGGTGAACGCCCGCATCCACACCGGCGAAGCCGGCTGGCCGGTGCGCGCCGCGCTGGCCTGGGACGCCGAAGGCAAGATCGTCCATGTCGGCGACGACGCCGCGGAGCTCAAGCAGAAATTCCCGGGCATCACCCTGGTCGATGCCGGCGGCCGCGACGTGGTGCCGGGCCTGATCGACGCGCACGCCCACCTGATGAACCTGGGCTTCGCGCTGCTGCGCGCCGACCTGGTGGACGCCACCAGCAAGCAAGACGTCATCGCCCGCCTGAAGGCCTTCGAGAAAACGCTGCCCGACGGCGCCTGGCTGCTGGGCCGGGGCTGGGACCAGAACGACTGGCCGGAGAAGGAATTCCCGACCGCCGCCGACCTCGACGCCGCCTTCCCGGATCGCCCGGTGTGGCTCGAGCGCGTGGACGGCCACGCCGGCTGGGCCAACAGCGCCGCGATGCGCGCCGCCACCCGCGACCTCGGCGGCGACTGGCAGCCCGAGGGCGGCCGTATCCTGCGCGCCGACGGCCGCGCCACCGGCGTGTTCATCGATACCGCGTCGGCCGTGATCGACGAAGTGGTGCCGGCGCCCGACGCCGCGCTGCGCGCCGAGGCGCTCGAGCGCGCGCTCGACGCCGCCGTGCAGCACGGCCTCACCGGCGTGCACGACATGGGCGTGTCGCTGGCCGACCTGCGCCTGATGCGCGAATTCGCCGACGCCGGCCGCCTGCCCCTGCGCATCCGCGCGTATGCCGACGGCGATTCCGCGTCGCTGGCCGCGCTTTGCCGCGCCGGCCGCGCCTACGAACATCCGGGTGGCCGCCTGGCCATGCGCGGCGTGAAGTTCTACGTGGACGGCGCGCTGGGCAGCCGCGGCGCCGCGCTGCTGGAGGACTACAGCGACGAGCCCGGCCACCGCGGCCTGCTGGTCACCGAGCCGGCGGCCTACGCCGCGGCGGTGGAAAAGGCGCGCGGCTGCGGCGTGCAGCCGGCCAGCCATGCGATCGGCGACCGCGGCAACCGCATCGTGCTCGACACCTACCAGAAGGCGCTGGGCGACGCCGCCGGCAGCGACCACCGCTGGCGCGTCGAGCACGCGCAGGTGGTGGCGCCGGCCGACATCCCGCGCTTCGCCACGCTCAAGCTGATCGCCTCGATGCAGCCCACGCACGCCACCTCCGACATGCCCTGGGCCGAGGCCCGCGTCGGCAAGGCGCGGCTGGAGGGCGCGTATGCCTGGCAGCGCTTCCGCGCCGCCGGCGTGCCGCTGGCGCTGGGCTCGGATTTCCCGGTGGAGTCGGTGGACCCGCGCCTGGGCCTGTATTCCTCGGTGACGCGCGCCGACCTGGCGGGGATGCCCGCGGGCGGCTGGCTGCCGGACCAGAAGCTGACGCCGCAGCAGGCGCTGGCCGGCTTCACCGCCGACGCGGCGCACGCGTCGTTCGACGAGAAGACGCTGGGCAAGCTGGTGGCGGGCTACCGCGCCGACTTCGTCATCCTCGGCGGCGACCCGCTGACGGTGGCGCCGGCGCAGCTGCCCAAGCTCGACGTCATTTCCACCTGGGTCGACGGCAAGCCCGTCTACGAAAAGAAGTAACCCACCCCGCTCCCTGTAGGAGGGACTTCAGTCCCGAAGCGCTTCGCGAGGAGCTTCGGGACTGAAGTCCCTCCTACAGGGGGTTGCAGGGTCAATCCCAGTCGAGCTCGCCGCGCACCACGGTTTGCACCTGGCCGCCGGACCAGACGTCGCCGGCGGCATCCACGCGCAGCTCCAGGCGCGCGTCGTGGCCCACTTCGCGGCCCTGGCTGACCACGTAGCGGCCGTCGGCATGCGGCAGGGCGCCGCGCTCGTGCAGCCAGGCCGCCAGCGTGGCGTTGGCGGCGCCCGAGGCGGCGTCTTCCACCTGGCCGGGCTGGCCGACGAGGGCGCGCACCACCAGGTCGTAGTCGCGGCCCGTGCAGCGGGCGAACACGCAGAGCCCCATCGCCTCGTGGTCGCGCGCCAGCGCCGACACCGCGTCCCAGCGCGGCACCAGGCGGCGCACCGAGGCTTCGTCGCTGAGTTCGGCCAGCCACCAGCGGCGGCCGCCGTCCATCAGCACAGGCGGCAGCGCGCCGGCGGTGAAGCCTTCCAGCGCGGCGAACAGGCGCGGGTCGTCGGGCTGGCCGATCTCCAGCACGCGGGCGCGCGGTGCGCGCACGGCGAGCCGGCGGTCGCGACCGTCGCCGCGCACTTCGATCGGCAGCAGGCCCACCGCGCATTCCTGCACCAGCTGGCCGCCGCGCGGCGTCGCCAGGCCGGCATCCAGCACGGCGTGCGCGCTGCCGATGCTGGGATGGCCGGCGAAGGGCACTTCGCGGCGCGGGCTGAAGATGCGCAAACGGTAGCTCGCCTCCGGCGTGGTCGGCGGCAGCACGAAGGTGGTTTCCGGCAGCCGCGTCCAGCGCGCGATCGCCTGCATGGCGGCGTCGTCGAGGCCGGCGGCGTCGAGCACGACGGCGAGCGGATTGCCGTCGCCGGGCCTGGCGGCGAAAACGTCTAGCTGAACGAACTGGCGCGGCATGGGGCGTCCTGCCCGGGAGGGGGCGTGCAGGTTACCAGTCCAGCGTGCCGCGGATGACGGTCTGGGTGCAGCCGCCGATCCAGGCCTCGCCGTCCTTGTCCACGCTCACCTCGATGCGGCCGTCACGGCCCATCTCCCGGCCCTGGCTGACGATGTAGCGGCTGCCCAGCGCCGCCAGCGCCCCGCACTCGTGCAGCCAGGCCGCGATGGCGGCATTCGCGCTGCCCGTCACCGGGTCTTCGGGGATGCCGTCGGCCGGGCAGAAGGCGCGCACCGCGAGCTGGTGGTCGCTGCCGGCCGGCGCATGCCCGAACACCGCCAGTCCGACCGCGCCGGTGAGGCCGGTGAGCGCCGAGATCGCGGCCAGGTCCGGCACCATACCGCGCACCGCCGCGGCGTCGGCCAGCTCCACCACCCACCAGGCCGGGCCGTTGTCGATCAGCGCCGGCGCCAGGGCGCCGCGCGCCGGGCCGGCCAGTGCCGCCGACAGCGCGTCCTCGTACGGCACCCGCAGCGGCCGCTGCCGGCCGCGCGGCGCGCGCACGGCGATGCGGCGGGCCGCGCCTTCGCCCGCCACCGTCATCGGCAGCAGGCCGGCGGCGCATTCCTGCACCAGCTGGCCGTCGACCGGCCGGGCCAGGCCGGCCTCGAGGACGGCGTGGGCGGTGCCGACGCTGGGGTGGCCGGCGAAAGGCAATTCCTGGCGCGGGGTGAAGATGCGCACGCGGTAGCTGGCGCCGGCCTCGACCGGCGGCAGCACGAAGGTCGTCTCGGACAGGTTGGTCCAGTTGGCGAAGGCCTGCATGGCCTCGGTGTCGAGGTCGCGGGCATCGAGCACCACGGCGAGGGGATTGCCGGCCCCGGGCCGGTCGGCGAACACGTCGAGTTGGAGGAATTCACGGCGGCGCATGGGGGAAGCTCCGTTCTGCGGATCGGGGGGCGGGCGGCGGCCGTGCCGGCGGCGCCTTCGTTTACACTGGCGCACGCCGCGCGCCAGCGCCGCGCCCCCTCATCTTAAACCTTGAGCCATGAGCCCATCCGCGCCCGCCGCCGGTGCCGACGCACCGGATTGGATCGTCCTGAAGTTCGGAGGCACGTCCGTGTCCCGACGCCATCGCTGGGACACCATCGGCCGCCTGATGAAACGCCGGGCCGAGGAAGAGGGCGCGCGCGTGCTGGTGGTGGTCTCGGCCGTGTCGGGCGTGACCAATGAGCTGCAGGCGGTCTGCGACGGCCACGCCGATGCCGACGGCACCGCCGCGCGCCTCGAGGCGCTGGTGCAGCGGCACGAGGCCTTCTGCCGCGAGCTGGGCCTCGACCCGGGCCTGGCGCTGGCCGAGCGCCTGGCCGCGCTGCGCGCGCTGGGCACCGACCCGCGTCGCGCCGGTGGCGGCCTCGACTGGCAGGCGGAAGTGCTGGCGCAGGGCGAACTGCTCTCGTCCACGCTCGGCGTCGCCTACCTGCGCTCGCAGGGCCTGGACGTGGGCTGGACCGATTCGCGCGAGTGGATCCACGCCCGCCCGCTGCCGAACCAGACCGACTGGGCCAAGCGACTCTCGGCCAGCTGCGACTACACCGGGGACGCCGGCCTGCGCGCGCGCTTCGCCGCGGCGGGCCCGTCGCTGCGCATCGCCCAGGGCTTCATCGCCCGCGCGCCCGACGGCGGCACCGCCATCCTGGGGCGCGGCGGTTCCGACACGTCGGCGGCCTACTTCGGCGCGCTGCTCGGCGCCCGTCGCGTCGAGATCTGGACCGACGTGCCCGGCATGTTCAGCGCCAACCCGCGCGCCGTGCCCGATGCGCGCCTGCTGTCGCGGCTCGATTACGAGGAAGCGCAGGAAATCGCCACCACCGGCGCCAAGGTGCTGCACCCGCGCTGCATCCATCCCTGCCGCGAGGCGCGGGTGCCGCTGTGGATCCGCGACACCGAGCGGCCGGACATGCCCGGCACGGTGATCGATTCCTCCGCCACCACGATCCCGGGCGTCAAGGCGATCAGCTCGCGCCGCGGCATCGTGCTGGTGTCGATGGAAACCATCGGCATGTGGCAACAGGTCGGCTTCCTGTCCGACGTGTTCGAGCGCTTCAAGGCGCACGGGCTGTCGATCGACCTTATCGGCTCGTCCGAGGCCAACGTCACCGTCTCGCTCGACCCCAGCGACAACCTGGTCAGCACAAACGTCCTCGACGCGCTCTGCGCCGACCTGGCCCAGGTGTGCCGCGTGAAGGTGATCGCGCCCTGCGCCGCGATCACCCTGGTCGGCCGCGGCATGCGCTCGATGCTGCACAAGCTGTCCGACGTCTGGGCCGAGTTCGGCCGCGAGCGCGTGCACCTGATCTCGCAGTCCTCGAACGACCTCAACCTCACCTTCGTGGTGGACGAGGGCCTGGCCGAAGGCATGTTGCCGCGCCTGCACGCGCTGCTGGCGCAGTCGGGCGCCATGCCGGTGAGCGAGGCGGCGGTGTTCGGCCCCAGCTGGCGCCGCATCGACCAGCCCGCCACGCTGCGGCCCACGCCGTGGTGGGGCCGCCAGCGCGGCCGCCTGCTGCACCTGGCGCAGGCCGGCACGCCGCGCTACGTGTACCACCTGCCCACCGTGCGCGAACGCGCGCGCGAGATCGGCGGCGTAGCCGCGATCGACCGCCGCTTCTTCGCGCTCAAGGCCAACCCGCACCCGAGCGTGCTGCAGGCGCTCGAAGCCGAGGGCTTCGGCTTCGAGTGCGTGTCGCGCGGCGAGCTCGAGCACCTGTACCGCGTGCTGCCGAAGCTGGCGCCGGACCGCGTGCTGTTCACGCCCAGCTTCGCGCCGCGGGCCGAGTACGCGGCGGCGCTGGGCAAGGGCGTGCACGTGACCGTCGATTCTGCCACGCCGCTGCGGCAGTGGCCGGACCTGTTCCGCGGCCGCGACCTCGTGCTGCGGCTCGACCCGGGCTTCGGCCACGGCCACCACGAGAAGGTGCGCACCGGCGGCAAGGACGCCAAGTTCGGCCTCGCGGCGGAAGCCTTGCCCGAGTTCCTGGACGCCGCGCGCGCCGCCGGCGCCCGCATCACCGGCCTGCACGCGCACATCGGCAGCGGCATCCACGACGCGCGCCACTGGCACACGGTGTACGCGCAGCTGGCGTCGCTGGCCGAGGGCATTGGCACCGTCGGCTTCATCGACGTGGGCGGTGGCCTGGGCGTCGCCTACGACCCGGAGGCCGAGCCCTTCGACGTGGCGGCCTACGCCGCCGCGCTGGCCGAGGTGAAGTCGGCCTACCCGCAGTACGCGCTGTGGGTGGAGCCGGGCCGCTACCTGGTGGCCGAGTGCGGCGTGCTGCTGCTGGGCGTCACCCAGGTCACGCGCAAGCAGGGCCTGCGCCGGGTCGGCGCCGACGGCGGCATGAACGCACTGCTGCGCCCGGCGCTGTACAACGCCTGGCACGAGATCGTGAACCTGACGCGGCTCGACGACCCCGCCGGCGACGCCTGCGACGTGGTCGGCCCGATCTGCGAGACCGGCGACGTGATCGGCCGCCAGCGCCGCCTGCCCGAGGCCACCGCCGAGGGCGACGTGCTGCTGGTCGGCCACGCCGGCGCCTACGGGGCCGTGATGGCCAACCGCTACAACCTGCGCGAGCTGCCGCAGGAGGACGTGATCGATGACTGAGTTCGACCGCGGCGCGATCCGCGCCTTCCGTTTCACCGCCTGCCACTTCGACCCGGCCACGGGCGAGGCGCGCCTGGGCTATGCCTTCGACGACGGCCCGGTGATGGAGGAGGTGGTGCGCTTCCCGGGCGCGCCCTTCGCCCTCGACGCGAACCGCGCCGACGCCGTGCAGCGCGCGCTTCGCCTGCTGCACCTGGTCGCCGGCGTGAGCTACTTCAAGGCCGCGGTGCCGCCGCGGATCGAGATCGAAGGCGAGGGCATCGACGACGCCACCGCCGCGCTGCTCACTTCCATTTACGAGAACGGCCTCGGCGAGTTCGCCTACCGCAACGGCCTGCAGCTGCGCGGCAAGATCCACTTCCCGGTCGCCGGAACGGTAGGACGGGCTTCAGTCCCGAAGCTTTCCGGCGAAGAGCGTTCGGGACTGAAGTCCCTCCTACAAGGGTCGGCGCCGGCGGTGGGCCTCAGGCGCCACGCGGTGGTCGCCATCGGCGGCGGCAAGGATTCGCTGGTGTCGATCGAGGCGCTGCGCGCGCTGGGCGTGGACCAGACCGTGGCCTGGATCGGCAGCTCGCCGCTGATCCGCGCCTGCGCCGAGCGCACCGGGCTGCCGCTGCTCAACATCAGCCGCACGCTGTCGCCGCGGCTGTTCGAGCTCAACCGGCAGGGCGCGCTCAACGGCCACATCCCGGTCACCGCGGTGAACTCGGCCATCCTGGCGCTGGCCGCGCTGCTGCAGGGCAGCGACCAGGTGGTGTTCTCCAACGAGCGCTCGGCCAGCTACGGCAGCCTGATCCCGGGCACTGGCGAGGTGAACCACCAGTGGTCCAAGGGCTGGGACTTCGAGCGCGGGTTCGCCGCCTACCTGCGCCGCCACGTCGCGGCCGACCTGCGCTACTACTCGCTGCTGCGGCCGTTCTCCGAGCTGGCCGTGGCGCGCCAGTTCGCCCGGCTCGACCGCTACGACCAGCATTTCTCCAGCTGCAACCGCAACTTCCACATCCTGGGCGAGCGCCCCGCGCAGCGCTGGTGCGGCGTCTGCCCGAAGTGCCACTTCGTGTTCCTGGCGCTGGCGCCGTTCATGCCCAAGCCGCGGCTGATGACGATCTTCGGCCGCAACCTGCTCGACGAGCCCGAGCAGGCGCCGGGCTACGACGCGCTGCTCGAGTTCCGCGACCACAAGCCCTTCGAGTGCGTGGGCGAGGGCCGCGAATCGCGCGCCGCCATGGACGCGCTGGCCGACAGCCCGGCCTGGCGCGAGGACGCGCTGGTGAAGCGCTACGCCCGCGAGATCCGGCCGCAGCTGGCGCCGGAGGAGAGGGGGCTGGCGCCGCTGCTCGAAGCCTCGGATGATCACGGCATTCCTGGCGAGCTGTGGGGACCGCTGCGTGCGCATTTCGGAGCTTGAGGGCAAGCGGGTCGCGATCTGGGGCTACGGCCGCGAAGGCCGGGCCGCGCTGGCCGCGCTGCGCTGGCGGCTGCCGCGCCAGCCGGTGACCGTGTTCTGCTCGCCCGACGAGGCCGAGCCGCTGCGCGAGATGCAGGACCCGGCGCTGCGCATCGAGATCGCCGTCGATGCCGACGCGCTGTGCGAGCACGAGGTGGTGATCAAGTCGCCCGGCATCAGCCCGTACGCCTCGCCGGCCGCCGACGCCGCGCTGCGCGGCGTGCGCTTCGTCGGCGGCAGCGGCCTGTGGTTCGCGGAGCCGGCCACCGGCAAGCGCGTGGCCGTCACCGGCACCAAGGGCAAGTCCACCACCACCGCGCTGGTCGCCCACCTGCTGCGCGCCGCCGGCCAGCGCACGGCCCTGGCCGGCAACATCGGCCTGCCGCTGCTGGAATTGCTGGACGTGCAGCCGCCGCCGGACGTCTGGGCGGTCGAGCTCTCGAGCTACCAGACCGGCGAGGCCGAAGCGATCGACGTCGCCGTGGTGCTCAACCTCTTCCCCGAGCACCTGGACTGGCACGGCAACGAGGCCCGCTACTACGCCGACAAGCTGGCGCTGGTGACGAAAGCCGCGCCGCGCGTGGCCGTGTTCAACGCCGCCGACCCGGTGCTGGCCGAGCTGGAAGTGCCGCCCACCACGCGCGTGGCCTGGTTCAACCTGGCCGACGGCTGGCACCTGCGCGAGGGCAGCGTGTACCGCGGCGAACGCGCGGTGCTCGACGCCCGCAGCCTGCCGCTGCCCGGCCGCCACAACCGCCTGAACCTGTGCGCGGCGCTGGCCGCGATCGAGGCCCTGGGCCTGGACGCGGTGAAGCTGGCGCCGGCCGCGCTGTCGTTCCGGCCGCTGCCGCACCGGCTGCAGTCGCTGGGCACGCGCAACGGCGTCGAGGCGGTGAACGATTCGATCGCCACCACCCCGCATGCCTCCATCGCCGCGCTCGACTGCTTCCGCGGTCGCCGCGTGGCGATCCTGGTCGGCGGCTACGACCGCGGGCTGGACTGGGGCGTGTTCGTCGAGCGCATCGCCGCCGAGCCGGTCGCCGCCGTGATCACGATGGGGCAGAACGGGCCGCGCGTATTCGAGAAGCTGCGCGCGCTGGCGCTGGGCGACCGCATGTTCCTGGCCGAAGCCGGCGAGATGGAAGAGGCGGTGAAGCTGGGCCTGCAGGCCCTGGGCACCGACGGCGTGCTGCTGCTCTCGCCCGGGGCGCCCAGTTTCCCGCGTTACCTCGATTACGTCGCCCGCGGCCGCCACTTCGCCAAGGCCGCCGGCTTCGACCCGGACCAGATCAGCGCCATCCCCGGCCTGGGCGTGGCCTGACGCTCACGCGGCGCTGACCCCGCCGCGGGGTGCCGGGATTATGATCGCGCCATTCCATCGCGCCACTTTCCCCGGAGGACACGCCATGCGCTCCCTGATCGCCCTTGCCCTGCTTGCCCTGGGCACCCCCGCCGTCGCCCAGACCGTCGCCGAGCCGGTCAGCTGGACCCACGGCGGCACCACCTTCGACGGTTACCTGGTCTACGACAAGGACGAGGATGACCGCCGCCCGGGCCTGCTGATGGTGCCGAACTGGATGGGCGTCACCGACGCCGCGGTGGAGAAGGCCAAGCAGCTGGCGGACGACGACTACGTGATCCTGCTGGTGGACATGTACGGCCGCGGCGTGCGCCCGGCCAACGCCGACGAGGCCGGCAAGGCCGCCGGCGCCGTGTACGCCGACCGCGAGGCCCTGCGCGGCCGCATCAACGCGGCGCTGGGCGTGCTCAAGTCCTCGGCCGGCAAGGCGCCGGTCGACGCCACCCAGGTCGGCGGCATCGGCTTCTGCTTCGGCGGCGCGGTGGTGCTGGACCTGGCCCGCAGCGGCGCCGACGTGGCCGGCGTGGTCAGCTTCCACGGCAACCTCTCGACCTCGATCCCGGCCAAGGCCGGCGACGTCAAGGCCAGCCTGCTGGTGCTCAACGGCGCCGACGATACCTACGTGCCCGCCGAGCAGATCGCCACCTTCCAGAAGGAAATGACCGACGCCGGCGCCGACTGGCAGTTCGTCAACTACTCCGGCGCCGTCCACTGCTTCGCCGAAGCCGACGCCAACAGCCCGGGCTGCCTGTACGAACCCCGCGCCGCCAAGCGCGCCTACGCCGCCATGGAATCCTTCTTCGACGAAAAGTTCGGCGACTAAGATCGCGCCTCGCCGCTTCCACTCGAACCCCCGTCTTCATGGCGGGGGTTCTTTTTTTGTTTGCCACGGATAAAAGCGGATGAACACGGATGAACACGGATAAAGCAGCAGCGATAGGGGTTCGACGCTAACCAAACCGTCTGGCGAAGACCCCCTCTAATGAGCTCTTGCCCTATCCGTGTTCATCCGTGTTCATCCGCTCTTATCCGTGGCTAAAACCTTTCTCCGGTTTCACCGCGCCAACCATTTTTCGATGGAGACACGGTCGTGGGCGCGGAGGAGGGACTGGGCGCGGCGGCGGAGGCTGGCGTGGTCGGCGTCGCGGATGGCGCGGCGCACCTCCAGCAGCGTCGAGGGGTGCAGGCTGAAGTCGCGCAGGCCCAGGGCCAGCAGCAGCGGCACGTTCTCGGGTTCGCCGGCCATCTCGCCGCAGACCGCCACCGGGATGCCGTTGCGGCGGCCGTAGGTGAACAGCTCCGACAGCAGCCGCAGCATCGCCGGGTGGCGCGGCGTGTACAGGGAGGCCAGCGACTCGTGGTTGCGGTCGACCGCCAGCAGGTACTGCACCAGGTCGTTGGTGCCCACCGACACGAAATCGACCAGGTCGATGAAGTCGGGCAGGCCCAGCGCCGCGGCCGGCACCTCGATCATCGCGCCGATCTCGACGAAGGGGCCGGTCGGCGCGCTTTCCGCCAGCAGCGAGGCGCGCGCCGCTTCGAGCAGGGCGATCACCGCTTGCATTTCCTCGCGGCAGCAGATCATCGGCACCAGGATGCGCACCGGCCCGTAGGCCGAGGCGCGCAGGATGGCGCGCAGCTGGGTCAGGAACAGCGCCTCGTGCGCGAGCGACAGCCGCACGCCGCGCAGGCCCAGCGCCGGGTTGGGCTCGCTGCGCAGGGCCAGGCCGCTGTGGTCGGCCTTGTCGGCGCCCAGGTCGAGCGTACGGATGGTGACCACGCGGCCGGCCATGCCCAGCACCAGGTCGCGGTAGGCCAGGAACTGCTCGTCCTCGGTCGGCAGTTCGCGCCGCTGCAGGAACAGGAACTCGGTGCGGTAAAGGCCGATGCCGTCGGCGCCGAGCGAATGCGCCTCGGCCACGTCCTCGCGCGATTCGGCGTTGGCGTAGAGGCGGATGTCGACGCCGTCCTGGGTGCGCGTGGGCTGGCGGCGAAGGCGCGTGAGCTGGGCCTGTTCCTTGCCGATCTCGGCGACGCGGCGGTGGTAGCGCCTGAGGTCGGCCGGGCCGGGCTCGAGCACCAGCTCGCCGGTGCCGCCGTCCACCATCAGGGCATCGCCGTCGTTGGCCAGCGACAGCAGCTCGCCGCCGCCCAGCACCAGCGGCAGGTGCAGGCTGCGCGCCAGGATGGCGCCGTGCGAGAGTGGGCTGCCGCTGGCGGCGACCACGGCCACCACGCCCTGCGACTGCAGCTCGGCCAGCTCCTGCGGCGCGACCGCGTCGCAGACCAGGATCTCGCCCGACAGGCCCGCCGCGGCGTCGTCGCCCCGCCGCTGCAGGGCGGCGTGCACGCGGCCGATCACGTGGTCGAGGTCCTCGCGCCGGCTGCGGAAGTAGTCGTCGTGCATGCCCTCGAAGACCGCGGCCAGGCGGTCGCGCTGCAGCTTCAGCGCGTAGTCGGCGGAATAGCGGCCGGTGGTGACCAGGTCGTCCAGGCCGTGCAGCAGCTCCGGGTCGTCCAGGATCATCGCGTGCAGGTCGAGGAATTCGCCGACCTCCTGCGCCAGCGCGCCGTGCAGGCGCTCGCGCAGGCCGTGCAGTTCGGCGCGGGCGGCGTCGAGCGCGCGGTGCAGGCGCAGGATCTCGTCGGGCACCTGTTCGGCGGTGATGCGCTGTTCGGACACCACCAGCGCCTGCGGGTGCCGGACGCGGACGCGCCCGAGGGCGATGCCCCGGGAGGCCGGCTGGCCGCGCAGGGCGCGCCGCATCAGCCGTCCTCGTCGAAGCGGCGCTCGAACAGCGCCGCGGCCGCTTCCATCGCCGCCGCCTCGTCGTCGCCGTCCACGCGCAGCACCAGGGTGGCGCCGGGCGCCGCGGCCAGCAGCAGCACGCCCATGATGGACTTGGCGTTCACCTCGCGGCCGCGGCCGGTCAGCGTGGCCTGGCTGCTGAAGCCCGACAGCAGCTGCACCAGCTTGGCCGCGGCGCGGGCATGCAGGCCCAGCCGGTTGCCGACCTGGAGTTCACGTTCAAGCATCGTCGATCACCACGCCGTTGCGCGCGCCGGCGGCGGCCGTGCGCGCGAGTTCATCCAGGCCCTGCTCGGGATAGTTCAGCGCGCGCAGCAGCATCGGCAGCGACAGGCCGCTGATGCGGCGGCAGGGCGTGCCCAGCCGGGAAAGCTTTTCCGCCACGCGCGCGGGCGTGGCGCCGTACAAATCCACCATCAGCAGCACGCCGTCGCCGCCGTCCACCTTGCGCAGCGCGGCACTGGCGCCCGGCAGCACGGCGTCGGCATCGGCCTCCCAGGGCACGTCGAAGGCCTCGACGGCCAGCGGCAGCGCGCCCACGAGCCGCCGCGCGGCCGCCAGCAGGGGGCTGGCGACGCCTTCGTGGCTGACCATAAGGATTCCAACGGGCATGGCGGAACATTACCAGACGGCGCGGCAGGTTCAGAGAGCCAGAGCCTTCAGACGCGGATTAACGCGGATGGACGCGGATAGAGCGAAAGCGGAATGGGGTGCCGCGGCCCAAACCCATCGCTTTTGCCCTATCCGCGTCCATCCGCGTTAATCCGCGTCAAAAAGCACTGGCTTCGGCTATTCCAGCTCACGGTGGAAGGTGACGACGCCTTCGCGGCCTTGGTCGCGGAAGTGGCGGGCCAGGGACTCGGCCAGGTAGACCGAACGGTGCCGGCCGCCCGTGCAGCCGAAGGCGACCGTGAGGTAGCTGCGGGTCTCGGCCTCGAAGCGCGGCACCCAGGCATCGAGGAAGGCCGTGATTTGCTGGCGGAACTCCTGCACCAGGCCGTCCCGGTCCAGGTGCTCGCGCACCGCCGCGTCGCGGCCCGAGAGCGGGCGCAGGCGGGCGTCCCAGTGCGGGTTGGGCAGGGCGCGGGCGTCGAACACGAAGTCGGCGTCGGCCGGCAGGCCGCGCTTGTAGGCGAAGGACTCGAACAGCAGCGACAGGCCCTGGTGCGCGCCCACGCCCAGCTCGGTGATCACCTGCCGGCGCATCTGGTGCACGTTCATCTCGGACGTGTCCATCACCAGGTCGGCGATCGCCCGCAGCGGACGCATGCGCTTGCGCTCGAGCTCGATGGCGTCGGCCAGCGGCAGCCCGTCGTGGCTCAGCGGGTGCTTGCGGCGGGTGTCGGAGTAGCGCTTGAGCAGCACCTCGTCGCGGGTGTCGAAGTACACCAGCTTGTGGTCGAAGCCCAGCTCGCCGACTTCGGCCAGCCACTCCGGCACGCGGGTGAGGTCGGGCGTGCGGTTGCGCACGTCGATGCCCACCGCCAGCCGGTGCCGGCCGCGGTTGTCGCTGGCCACCGAGCGCACGAAGCGCGGCAGCAGCTCGGCCGGCAGGTTGTCGGTGCAGAAGAAGTCGAGGTCCTCGAGCGTGTTCAGCGCCACCGACTTGCCCGAGCCGGACATGCCGCTGACCACGATCAGCAGCGGACGCGCGGATTCGCTCACGGCAGGTCCCCCTGCATCAGGAACTCGCTGTGGCGGGCCAGGAAGGCGGCCGCCGGATCCATGCCCTTGCTTCGCAGCAGGTGCAGGCGCACCGCGGCCTCGGCCAGCACGGCCAGGTTGCGGCCGGCGGCGACGGGCAGCTCGACCACCGGCACCTCCAGGTCGAGCACCTTGCGGCTGGTGGATTCGCCGGTGATGCGCGCCATGGCCTCGGCCGACGGGTCCTGGGCGCGCACCAGGTGCACGATCAGGCGCAGGTACTTGTTCTTCTTCACCGCGGTGTCGCCGAACATCTGGCGGATGTTCATCACGCCCAGGCCGCGAACTTCCAGCAGGTCCTGCAGCAGGTCGGGGCAGGTGCCGTCGAGCACGTCGGGGGCGATCTGGGTGAACTCGGGCGCGTCGTCGGCGACCAGGCGGTGGCCGCGGCTGACCAGCTCGAGCGCGAGCTCGCTCTTGCCCAGCCCGGAATCGCCGGTGACCAGCACGCCGATCGAGTAGATCTCCATGAACACGCCGTGCAGCGTCACCCGCGGCGCCAGCGCGCGCGCCAGGTGGTACTGCAGCAGGTTCAGCAGTTCGTAGCCGCGGCGCGGCGAGGTCCACAGCGGGGTGTCGGACTCCTCGGCGGCGTCGCGCAGGTCGGTGGGGCAGGTCTGGTTCTGGGTGATGACCATGGCCAGCGGGCGCGCGTCCATGATCTTCTGCAGCACTTCCCAGCGGTTGCGCGCGTCCAGGCCGTCGAGCCAGGCCAGCTCGGCCGAGCCGATGATCTGCACCTTGTTGGGATGGATGACGTTGAGGTAGCCGGCCAGCGAAGGCCGGCGCGAGAGGTGCTCGCCGCGCTCGATGACGCGGGTTTCGCCGCGCTGCCCGGCCAGCCATCGCAGCTCGAGCCGCTCGCCCAGTTCGTTGAACAGCTCCCGGGCGCGCAGGCGGTCGGCCATGTCAGGCGGCCGCCGTGTGCGCGGCCTGCCAGTCCGAGAGCAGCGCGTAGAGCGCGGCCGAATCGGGCGCCTGGCGCAGGCGCTGGCGGAAATCGGCGTCGCCGAACATCTCGGCGAGGTTGGCCAGCAGCATCAGGTGCTGGGTGGCGAAATGCTCGGGCACCACCAGCGCGAACACCAGGTCCACGGGCTGGCCGTCCGGGGCGTTGAAGTCCACCGGCTCGGCCAGGCGCAGGAAGGTGCCGGTGGCGGTGGCCAGCCGGGCGCTGCGCCCGTGCGGGATCGCCACGCCGTGGCCCAGGCCGGTGCTGCCCAGGCGCTCGCGGCCGCAGAGGCCGTCGTAGATGCCGCGTTCACTCTCCCCGTCCGCGCCGTCGGCCAGCAGCGCCGAGAGTTGCTCCAGCAGGCGCTTCTTGCCGCTGGCGTTGACGTTGGCCTTGACGCGGGCCGGGGAGAGCAGGTCCAGCAGGTGCATGGCGATGTCAGCCGAAGCTGTCCGAGCGGGCGGCGGATTCACCGCGGTGGTGGTCGGTCATCTTCTCTTTCTGCTTGATCACCAGGCGGTCGAGCTTGTCGGCCAGCAGGTCGATGGCGGCGTACATGTCGGGCGCCACCGCTTCGGCATGCAGGGTCTTGCCGGTGGTGGACAGGGTGGCCTCGGCCTTCTGCTCGAGCTTGTCCACCGAAAGCACGACCCGGGTCTCGAGGTGGTGGTCGAAGTGACGCTCGACGCGGGCGAGCTTGTCCTGCACGTAGTCGCGCAGGGCCGGGGTGACGTCGATCTGGTGGCCGCTGATGTCGATCCGCATGATCACGATCCTCCTGTTTGGTTCACGCACAGCAAACCATGGCCACGGGCAACGTGCCGTGACCAAGGTCAAAACGGGTGGGGAACTTTTCGCCGCGGCGGCGGGAGCGGGCATACGCCATGGAGGAGGGCCTCAGGCCAGGCGCTGCCGTTCGTTGGAGGCGGAGATGTTCATCGCTTCGCGGTATTTTGCCACGGTTCGGCGGGCCACGGGGATGCCTTCGCCCTTCAGGATCTCGGCCAGGCGCTGGTCGGACAGGGGCGAGCGCGGGTTCTCGGCCTCGATCAGCTTGCGCAGCATGGCCTGGATGGCCGTGGCCGAGGCGGCGCCGCCGTGCTCGGTGGCGATGCCCGAGCTGAAGAAGTGCTTGAACTCGAAGGTGCCCCGGGGCGTGCGCAGGTACTTTCGCGTGGTGGCGCGGGAAATGGTCGATTCGTGCAGGCCCAGCTCCTCGGCCACCTCGCGCAGGGTGAGCGGGCGCATGGCCACGCTGCCGTGGTCCAGGAAGCCGCTTTGCTGGCGGACGATGGCCTTGGCCACCCGGGTCAGGGTGTCGGCCCGGGTCTCGAGGCTCTTGATCAGCCAGCGGGCCTCCTGCAGCTGGCCGCGCAGGTAGCTGTCGTCCTCGCGGCTGGCCTTGCCGATCAGGCGCTCGTAGTGGCGGTTGATGCCCAGCCGGGGCTGGCTGCCCGGGGCCAGGGCCACCTTCCACACGCCGCCCTGGCGGTAGGCGATGACGTCGGGGGCGATGTATTCGGCCTCGCCGCCGCCGATCTGGGCGCCGGGCTTGGGGTCGAGCGAGCGCAGCAGGGCCACGGCCTGGTCCATCGCCTCCGGCGGCTGCTGCAGCTGGGCGGCCAGGCGGGCGGCGCCCAGCTTGGCCAGGGCGTCGAGGTGCTTGCCGCAGACCTCGCGGGCCAGGGCCAGGCCCGGGGTGTCTTCGCTGAGCATGCGCAGCTGCACGCACAGGCACTCCGACAGGCTGCGGGCGCCGGCGCCGACCGGGTCGAAGTGCTGGATGATGTGAAGAACGGTCTCGATCTCCGCCTCGGAGGCGGTGATCTCCGGCAAAAGCGCGGCCTGGATGTCGGCCAGCGGGCCTTCCAGGTAGCCATCGTCATTGATGGCCTCGACCAGGGCCTGCCCGATGGCGATGTCGCGCGGGCCGAGGTGGCTCAGCTGCAGCTGCCAGAGCAGGTGGTCGTGCAGGTCGACCGGGGCGGCGGCGGTGAACTCGTCGCCGTCGTCGTCGCCCGGGCCGCGACGCTCGGTGCCGCCGGCGGCCGCGTCGAACCAGTCGGGCGGCTCGCCCGCGTCGAAGTCGCCGCTGTCGGGGCCCTTGCCGGCGACATCGCCCGTGGGGGCCTCGGCCGGCTTGTCGCCGTCGCCCGGCGTGAAGACGGGCTCGGCGTCTTCTTCACGCTCGAGCAGGGGGTTCGATTCCAGGGCCTGGTTGAGTTCGGCCTCGAGCTCCATCGCCGACAGCTGCAGCAGCCGGATCGCCTGGCGCAGCTGGGGCGTCAGGGACAGCTGTTGGCCTAGCCGGGTCTGGAGGGTGGGCTTCATGGCACTCCGCGGGGGGACGGAACGCGCGCCGGCCTCAGAGGCGGAAGGAATCGCCCAGGTAGACGCGGCGCACGTCGGCGTTGGCCAGGACCTCGTCGGGCGAGCCCTGCGCGAGCACCCGGCCGGCATTGAGGATATACGCCCGGTCGCAAATGCCCAAGGTCTCGCGCACGTTGTGGTCGGTGATCAGCACGCCGATGCCGCGCTGCTTGAGGTGGCGGACGATGCGCTGGATTTCTCCGACCGAGATCGGGTCGACGCCGGCGAAGGGCTCGTCGAGCAGCATGAAGCGCGGCGCGGCGGCCAGGGCGCGGGCGATCTCGACGCGGCGGCGCTCGCCGCCCGAGAGGCTGGCGCCCGGCTGGCCGGCGACGTGGGTGACCTGCAGCTCCTCGAGCAGCGACGACAGCTCGCGGTCGCGCGCGGCCTCGTCGAGTTCGGGGCGCAGCTCGAGCACGGCGCGGATGTTGTCGGCCACCGAGAGCTTGCGGAACACCGAGGCTTCCTGCGGCAGGTAGCCCAGGCCGCGGCGCGCGCGCTCGTGCATGGGCAGGGCGGTGATGTCGTTGCCGTCGAGCAGGATCTGGCCGGTGTCGGTCGCGACCAGGCCGACGATCATGTAGAAGCAGGTGGTCTTGCCGGCGCCGTTCGGGCCCAGCAGGCCGACCACCTCGCCCGGGCGCAGCGACAGCCCGAAGTCATGCACGACCTGGCGCGATTTATAGCTCTTGGCCAGCCCCGCCGCGGTCAGCATCAGTTGGCCGGCGCGGTCTTGGGCAGGATGCGGAGGGAAACGCGCTGGCCGTCGCCGCCGCCGTCGAGGCGGCCGGTGTCGACGTTGTACTTGATGGTCTCGCCGCGAAGGTTGCCTCGCGGCTGCTCGATCACGACGCCGCCGGTGAGCACCATCACCTCGCTCGAGAGGGTGTAGACGACCTGGCTGGCGCGCGCGTCCATCGGTTCGCCGCTGTCGGACACCTGGCGCAGGCGCGCGGGCGCGCCGGTGAGCACGATGCGGTCGATGTCGCCGGCGCGGCGGTGGACCTCGGCGCGGTCGGCGTCCACCTCCAGGCTGCCCTGGCGGATCTTCACGTTGCCCTCGAGTACCGACACGGCGTCGTCGCCGAGCAACGCATCGGTGCGGTCGGCGTCGATGTCCATGGGCTGGCTGCGGTCGGTGGACCGGGCCAGGGCCGGGCCGGCGGCGGCGAGGCAGAGGATCAGCAGGCTAGTTGCGGCGGGGCGCATAGTGTCCTTTGACATCGTTCAGCAGCTGGAAACGCTTGGCCGGCATGTCCACCTCGAGGCCGGTGCCCACGAGTATAGAGTCGCCGTGGGTGACGGTCACTTGCCCGGCGGCGTCGGCCCGGTCCACGTCCGGCAGCACCCGCAGGCGCTCGGTGGCGAAGCGGACGCGCTCGCCGGTCTCCGAGGGCGGGCCTACCATCTCGACCTGGCGCAGCAGGTGCACCTGGTCGGCGCCGGGGCTGACCCAGGCGGCCTCGGAGCGGGCCTGCCAGCGCCCGCCCTGCGAGGCGGGGAAGGAGAAGCGCGGCTCGACCAGGCTCAGGCTCTTGCCGCCGACGTCGCGCTGCAGGTAGGGCCCGCGCACCGTGAAGGACTCGCGGCCGTCCTTGTCGAGGGTGGTCAGCTCGTACTCGCGCAGGATGTAGTCGGAGCGCTGCGGCACCTCGACCGGCGGCTGGCGGCGCTGGCTCCACTGCCACACGGCCAGGCTCACCAGCACCAGCGCCAGCAGGGCGAGCACGCCGTTGAGCCAGGTGCGGCTCATTCGATGCCGAAGCGCGCCAGCACCGCGGCGCGCAGGCCGCGGGCCTCGAGCAGCAGGTCGCAGAGCTCGCGCACCGCGCCTTCGCCGCCGCGGGCGCGCGCCTGCCAGTGCACGCGCTCGGCCACCCAGGGGTGGGCATTGGCCGGAGCGGCGGCCAGGCCGGCCAACGCCAGCGCCGGCAGGTCGGGCAGGTCGTCGCCCATGTGCGCCACTTCGGCCGCGCCCACGCCGAGGCGGGCGCAGAGCATGCGCAGGCAGGCGGCCTTGTCCTTCACGCCGGTGTGCACGTGCGAGAGGCGCAGGTCGCGGCCGCGGGCCAGCACGGCGGCGCTTTCGCGGGCGGTGACCAGGGCCACGGCGATGCCGTGGTCCTCGAGCAGGCGCAGGCCCTGGCCGTCGAGCACGTGGAAGGCCTTCGATTCCTTGCCGTCGGCGTCGTAGTGCAGGCGGCCGTCAGTGAGGGTGCCGTCCACGTCGAAGCAGGCCAGGCGGATGCCGGCGGCGCGGGCGTGCAGGTCGGGGGCAGTCAGGATCATCGCCGGATCAGACCACGCGGGCGCGCAACAGGTCATGAATGTTCAGGGCGCCGACGACCTTCCGGTCCGCGTCCACCACCACCAGCGAGCTGATCTTGAACTCCTCCATCAGGTGCGCGGCCTCGACCGCCAGCGCGTCGGCGCCGATGGTCTTGGGCGTGCGGCCCATCAGCTTCGACACCGGGGTGGCGTGCAGGTCGGTCTGCTCGTCGTCGAGCGCGCGGCGCAGGTCGCCGTCGGTGAACACGCCCTGCAGCACGCCGTTGGCGTCGACCACGGCGGTCATGCCCAGGCGCTTGCGGGTCATCTCGAGCAGGGCGGCGGTGGTGCTGGCATCGGCGCTGACGCTGGGGATGGCGTCGCCGGTGTGCATCACGTCGCGGATGTGCAGCAGCAGCTTGCGGCCCAGGCTGCCGGCCGGGTGCGAGCGGGCGAAGTCCTCGGCGGTGAAGCCGCGGGCCTCCAGCAGGGCCACGGCCAGGGCGTCGCCCAGCACCAGGGCGGCGGTGGTGCTGGACGTGGGCGCCAGGCCCAGCGGGCAGGCCTCGGCGGACACGCTGGCGTCCAGGTGCACGTCGGCCAGGCGGCCGAGGCTGGAGGCCGGGCGGCCGGTCATGGCGATCATCAGGTTGCCCTGGCGCTTGAGCGCCGGGACGATGGCCAGGATCTCGTCGGATTCGCCTGAGTTCGACAGCGCCAGCACCAGGTCGGCGTCGGTCACCATGCCCAGGTCGCCGTGGCTGGCCTCGCCCGGGTGCATGAAGAAGGCCGGGGTGCCGGTGGAGGCGAGGGTGGCGGCGATCTTCTTGGCGATGTGCCCGGACTTGCCCATGCCGGTGCAGACCACCCGGCCGCGGCAGGCCAGCATCAGCCGGCAGGCGGCGGCGAACTCGGCGCCGATCCGGGCCTGCAGCGCGGCCAGGGCCTCGGCCTCGACGGCGATGACGGCGCGGCCGCTGGCGGCCAGGGCGGCGTCGGTGACGGTCGGGGCCTGCGTGGGATCGTTCATGCCGGGGGCGTTGGGGGTATGATGCGGGGCCTCATTGTAAGGCCTGCGCGCCAGCCGCGCCCCCGTCTCCCATGACCCCCGACATCATCCAGAACCTGATCGAATCCGGCCTGCCCGGCGCCCGCGCCCGCGTGCTGGGCGACGACGGCGTGCATTTCGAAGCCACCGTGGTCTGCGAGGCCTTCCGCGGCAAGCTGCCGCTGGCCCGCCACCGCATGGTCTACGCCACCCTGGGCGAGCGGATGGGCGGCGAGATCCACGCCCTGGCCCTGCGCACCCTGACCCCCGAAGAAGAAGAAAAATAAATCATGGCCAAGATTGTGATCACGGGCGGCGAGCCGCTCACCGGCGAAGTGCAGATCTCCGGCGCCAAGAACGCGGTGCTGCCGATCCTGGCCGCCACCCTGCTGGCCGACGGCCCGATCTCGATCGGCAACGTGCCGCACCTGCACGACGTCACCACCACCATGGAGCTGCTGGGTGCGATGGGCGTGCAGCTGATGGTGGACGAGAAGCTCACCATCACCGCCGACCCGCGCTTCATCACCTCCACCGTGGCGCCCTACGAGCTGGTGAAGACCATGCGCGCCTCGATCCTGGTGCTGGGCCCGCTGCTGGCGCGCTTCGGCCACGCCGAGGTTTCGCTGCCCGGCGGCTGCGCCATCGGCTCGCGCCCGGTGGAGCAGCACATCCGCGGCCTGCAGGCGCTGGGCGCCGAGGTCACGGTGGAGAACGGCTTTATCAAGGCCCGCGCCGAGCGCCTCAAGGGCGGCCGCTACGTGTTCGACATGATCACGGTCACCGGCACCGAGAACGTGCTGATGGCGGCCGCGCTGGCCAAGGGCACCACGGTGCTCGAGAACTGCGCGATGGAGCCCGAGGTGGTCGACCTGGCCAACTGCCTGGTGGCGATGGGCGCGCAGATCGAGGGCGCCGGCACCAACCGCATCGTCGTGCACGGCGTCGACCGCCTGGCCGGCATCCACTACGACGTGCTGCCCGACCGCATCGAGGCCGGCACCTTCCTGGTCGCCGGCGCGATGACCGGCGGCAAGGTCGCCATCCGCCGCGCCCGCGCCGACACCATGGACGCGATCCTGGTGAAGCTGGAGGAATCCGGCGCGCACATCAACAGCCGCGACGACATGATCGAGGTGGACATGCGCGGCCGCCGCCCGAAGGCGGTGAACCTGACCACGGCGCCGTACCCGGCGTTCCCGACCGACATGCAGGCGCAGTTCGCCGCGCTCAACACGGTGGCCGAGGGCGTGGGCGTGATCACGGAGACGATCTTCGAGAACCGCTTCATGCACCTCAACGAGCTGCAGCGCCTGGGCGCCGACATCCGCGTGGAGGGCAACACCGCCATCATCCGCGGCGTGGAGCGCATGACCGGCGCGCCGATCATGGCCACCGACCTGCGCGCCTCGGCCTCGCTCGTGCTGGCCGGCCTGGTGGCCCACGGCGAAACCGTGGTCGACCGCATCTACCACATCGACCGCGGCTACGAGAACATCGAAGAGAAGCTCGGCACCCTGGGCGCCAAGATCCGGCGCCTGCCGGGCTGATTTTTCAGACGCGGATCAACGCGGATAAACGCGGATAGGGCAATCCATGGAAGGGTTGGCCCTCCACCAGATGCAGCGGCCCATCGAGGGCCGCATCTCGTTTTTCTCAATCCGAGCTTATCCGCGTAAATCCGCAGTCGGCCGCGCTCGGGTCAGGTCGTTTCGGCGGTCGCGGAGTCGGGCGCTGGCGGCTGCTGGTTCAGGACGCCCAGCATGGCATTGGCAGCGGACGGTGACGCCGTGCCGGGGCCCTGGACCAGCTGCCGCACGGCACCTTCCTGCAGGTAGTTGGTGGCCTTGCGACGCATGACGTCCTGGTGGAAGTCCGCGATCCGCGAGAACTGGATGGCGCATTCATCAGGCAGTCGATCCATGCTCTGGATGTAGCGCTCGCCCTTGCGCGAGAACGCGACGCTTTCGACGCGCACCACCGCCACCCAGAACTCCACGTGCTCGATCCGGATCGCCTTCTCGGTGAGGGAGCCGCTGCCGGTGACGGAGTTGCCCGCCACGCGCTCCGCCTGGTCGTAGCTTCCCTTGAAGAAGATGCGATAGATGGTCGAGGTGAAGTCGACCCGGTTCCAAAGTCCTCGTGCCGCGAGCAGCGAGAACTGGGACGCCGCGAACAAAGACAGCGCCGACAGCATCGGCGTAAGGCTGATCCCCGTGCGCGCGGCGTAGAAAGCCAGCAGGGAGGCGGCGATGCCGGTCGCCACGCCGAACGCGCCCAGCGCCACCAGTGGCCTTTGCTCCGCGTCATTCCAGGCACTGCCCAGGGCCGCCATCGGCGAGCCCTTGCCGCCCACGGCGTTCAGGCTCTGCCGGGCCTCGACGAGCAGTTGCCCGCCGAAATTGCCATCCTTCTGCCAGCCGGTATTGCGGAACAGGACCGATCGCGGGAACGGCAGGTCGTTCTCCAGGCGATCGATGAGCCCGGTGCCAAGGTTGGGGATGTCCAGGTCCTTGCGGACCTCGTGACCGACGCCGGAGGTGCTGAGGTCGCGCGTTTGCGACTTGAGCGAAAGCACGAAGAGCACGCTGGCGACCAGCAGCACCGCCATCGCGCAAACGGTCGGGATGACGAAGGTCGAGGTGGCCCAGGGCGCCGCGGGAATGGCGCCGGGCGGCAGCAGTCCCAGCAGGATGGGAATGAAGACCGACGACAGCAGGATGGCCACCGACCGGTGCGGCGTGGGCGCCGCCGGGCGATCCAGCTGCCGGGCCCCGGCGGCGCCCGTCGCCAGGTTGCGCCAGAGCGACACCGGGTCGATCGCGAGCAAAAGGTAGGCCGGCACCAGCCACGCGAACACGTCGGCGCGGGCAAAGATCCAGGCCAGGAGGAATCCCGCCGTGGTGACCGCCAGGTTCACGATGCGCAGGGATTGCGTTTCGGCATGCCAGCGAATCAGCAGCGGGGCCAGTTCCAGCTTCGGAAGCCAGCTGTAGAGCTTGTTGAGCAGGGCGCTGTCCGGCGTGGGCTCGGGCACCACGCCGTTGTTGAGGACTTCGACGATGTAGCGGGCCTGGTCGGGATTGGCCTCCTTGGCAGTCTTCCCAGTGATGGCGAACTTGCCGATGTCGTCTGGGTGGAAGCGGAACTTGTCGTCGCGCCAGGCGCGCCCGATCTGGGTCAGGCCCAGCACCAGCAGTGCGCCGGCGAGGCCCACCATCGGGACAATCTTGGCCCCCAGCGCCGCGACTTCCCTCGACAGCAGGAACGCCAGGACGCCACCCACCAGCAGGTTGCATCCGCCGAGGGTGATGTGGAAAAGATTGGAAACGCGGAGTGGGTTGGTTTCGACGGACTTGCTTGCCGCTTCGGAGAATTCGGTGGTCACGGCCGCCCCTGGATTTCGTGCTTGCTAAAAACTGCGGTGCCCATCGCAGCGCGACGGCACGCAGGCCCCTGTTCCCGGCGGAAGTTAACAAACCGCATGGGCTTGTCAATCTGAATATTGCTTGCCCGCAAGTGTCGGCATGCCGCGCGGCCCCGGCTGGGGGGTTGCGCGTCACGCGGTGCGTCAGCGGATGGCCGTGATGCGGAGGTCGAGGGTGCTGCCGTCGGATTCGTATTGCTTGATGCGCAGGGGCAGCCAGCCGCGGTTGCGGGCGAACCAGATCTTGGTGACGCGGCCGCTGTCGTCGTCGCGCAGGCGCTCGACGCGGATGGCGCGCTCGACGCCGAGCGCAGTGCGCAGGCGGACGTTGGCGGCGGTGCGGTAGCGCTGGACCTCCACGTCGCGGCGGCCGGCGACGGCGAACTCCATTTCGCCGCGGCGGCCCGCGGCCAGTTCGGCCATCAGGGCGGCGGTGACGGCGTGGCGGTCGAGCAGGCCCGCGCGCCACGGCAGCGCCTGGGGCTGGTTCTTGTAGGTGGCGGTGGCGGTCCGGCGGGCCGGTTCCACGCGCAGGGTTTCGCGGCGCTCGTTCCAAGCGGCCTTTTGGCGCATGTCATAGCCCAGCGACTGCGGGCCATCGGCGCCCCAGCGGATCACCGAGGTCTCCTCGCGGCGAACGCCGGCGGCCGCGGCCAGGCCCAGGGTGGCTTCGCTGCGGGTCACCATTTCCCAGTTCCCGTCGGGCAGGCGGCGCAGGCTGATGCGGCCGGTGCCCAGCGGCTTGTCGTCCTGGTACACGGCGTAGTCGGCGACGAAGGGCGCGGGCGGCTTACCCGCCGCCGCGGCCAGGGCCGGCAGCGCGAGGGCCACCAGCGCGGCGGCGAACACGGGCAGGCGCATGGCTCAGTTCCCTTCGAGGTGGTCGTTGGCGGCCAGCTGCAGCGGTGCGTGCAGCCCATGGCCGTCGAACTGCACCGGCGCGCGGTCGATGCGCAGGCGGCCCAGAGCGATCAGGCGCACCGTGGCCTGAAGCAGCGCGTGTTCGCGCGGCAGCAGGCGGGCGGCCAGCGCGGCCGGGTCGTCGCCCGGCTGCACCGGGATGCGCACCTGCGCCAGCAGCGGGCCGGCGTCGAGCTCGGGCACCACCACGTGCACGCTGGCGCCATGCTCGGCGTCGCCGGCGGCGAGCGCGCGGGCGTGGGTGTCGAGCCCGGGGTATTTCGGCAGCAGCGATGGGTGGATGTTGATCATGCGGCCCTCGAACCGGCGCACCGAAGCGGCGCTGATGATGCGAAGGTATCCCGCACACACGATGAGGTCGGGCTGAACGGCGGCCACGGCGCTGAACAGCGCTTCATCATGCGCCCCGCGATCCGCGAAATCCCGCGGCCGCAGCGCGACGGTCGGAATGCCCGCCGCCCGCGCCAGCGCTATCGCCCCGCAAGCGGGCTTGTCCGAAAAAACCCCAGCGATCCTTGCGGGCAGCAGCCCCGCGGCGATCGCCTCCAGCAACGCCTGCAGGTTGCTGCCGCGGCCCGAGGCCAGCACGGCAATCCTGAACTCCGGCGTTGGCGTGGTTGCTGGGGCCACTGGGTTCCCGGTTGTTTTCTTCTTCAGACGCGGATTAACGCGGATGAACGCGGATAAAGCAAAAAGATTGAACTGGATCCGGCGGGACGGGGGTTCTCGCGCAGACCCGCTCAGGCCTTTGCTCTATCCGCGTTCATCCGTGTTCATCCGCGTTCATCCGCGTTAATCCGCGTCAAGAAGCCTTTGGCCCCGGACATACCCGGAAGCCGCAGGTCAGCCGATATGGACGCGCTCTTCGCCGCGGGCCTTCACCACCTGGCCGATGGCGCGGTGGGCGAGGCCCAGGCGCTGCAGGTCGGCCGAGACCGCCGCGACGTCGCCCGGGGCCAGCACCAGCACGAAGCCGACGCCGCAGTTGAAGGTGCGCCACATCTCCGGGTTCGGCACCGCGCCCTCGCGCTGCAGCCACTCGAACACCGGCGGCAGCACGATGGCCGAGGCCTCGATGTCCAGGCCCAGGCCCTCGGGGATGACGCGGATGATGTTCTCGGTCAGGCCGCCGCCGGTGATGTGGGCCATGGCGTGCAGGTCGTGCTTGCCCAGCAGCTCCAGGATCGGCTTCACATAGATCGTGGTCGGCGCCATCAGCGCGTCCACCAGCTTCACGCCGCCGACGTCGAGCCCGGCCGGGCGGCCGGCGCGGTCGTAGATTCGGCGCACCAGCGAATAGCCGTTCGAATGCGGGCCCGAGGAGGCGATGCCCAGCAGCACGTCGCCCTCGCGCACGGCGGCACCGTCGAGCAGCCTGGACTTCTCGACCGCGCCGACGGTGAAGCCGGCCAGGTCGTACTCGCCCGGCGGATACATGTCGGGCATCTCGGCGGTCTCGCCGCCGATCAGGGCACAGCCGGCCAGCTCGCAGCCCTTGGCGATGCCGCCGACGACCGACACGGTGGTGTCCACGTGCAGCTTGCCGGTAGCGAAGTAGTCGAGAAAGAACAGCGGCTCGGCGCCCTGCACCAGCACGTCGTTCACGCACATGCCCACCAGGTCGATGCCGATGGTGTCGTGGCGGTCGAGCTGCTGGGCCAGCTTGAGCTTGGTGCCGACGCCGTCGGTGCCGCTCACCAGCACCGGCTCGCGGTACTTGCCGGAGAGGTTGAACAGGGCGCCGAAGCCGCCCAGGCCGCCCATCACCTCGGGCCGGAAGGTGCGCTTGACCAGGGGCTTGATGCGCTCGACGACTTCGTTGCCGGCATCGATGTCGACGCCCGCATCGCGGTAGGTGAGGGGGGTAGGGGTGGTCACGGGCGGCATCCGGCGCGGGGAAGGGCGGCATTCTAGCAAGAGCGTTCGGGGCTGAAGGTTGGACGCCCCCGCCCCCCATGCGGCACCATGCCGGCTGTGTTCCCCGCGAAGCCCCCCATGCGCACCCGCCTCCTGAACCTCTGCTTCCTGGCCCTGTTTTCGGTGCTCTTGCCGGCCGCGGCCATCGGGACCGAAGTCCCTCCCACGGAGGGCGCGGCGCCGGAGCCGGTGGCCGGGCCGCTGGCCGACGCCCCGGCGGGCGGGCTGCCCGCCGAGCGCGACCTGAGCCTGTACCAGGGCCAGGTGACCCTGATCTCGCAGGGCGCCGGCGAGCGCCGCGCCGCCACCGCCCGCGCCCTGGCCCAGGTGGTGGTGAAGCTGACCGGCGACCCGCAGGCCGCCACCCATCCCGTGGTTCGCCGCGCCCTGGCCAGCGCCCAGACCTACGTCACCACCAGCGGCGAAAGCGAGTCGAGCGACCAGCAGGGCAACACCGCCATCGGCGGCGTGCCGGTCTACAAGACCACGATGAGCTTCGCCTTCGATCCCAACGGCGTGGATGCGCTGGTGGCCGCCGCCGGCCTGAAGTACTGGGGCGGCGACCGCCCGCGGCCGCTGCTGTGGCTGGCGATCGACGACGGCCGCGGCGCGCGCCTGGTCAATGCCCAGCAGCTGGCGGTGGTGAAGCCGCTGGCCGAGCGCGGCCTCGAGCGCGGCCTGCGCTTCGGCCTGCCGGCCGGCAGCGCGGTCGAGCAGGCCGCCGTGCAGACCGTCTGGAGCCAGACGCCGGCGCCGATGCTGCCGCTGACCGCGCGCTACGGCGGCCAGGTGCAGCTGCTCGGTCGCGTCTACCGCGCCGGCGCCGGCTGGACCGCCGACTGGGTGCTGAGCGACGGCAACACCGAACTCTCGCGCTGGTCCTTCAGCGACCCCAGCCCGCAGCGCGTGATCGCCTCGGGCGCCGACGGGGCCGCCGACGCCATCGCTCGCCGCGACGCGGTGCCGCTGCAGGCCGGCGAACCAACCCGGCTGGCGATCGCCGTCACCGGCCTGCGCGACGGCACCGATTTCACCCGCGCCATGGGCTACCTGCAGACGCTGGCCGTGGTGAAGGGCCTGCGCGTGCTGCGCGCCGACCCGCAGGCGTTGGCGTTGGAGCTCGACCTGGCCGTGGGCGCCGAAGGCTTCGACCGCTTCGTGGCCGCCGGCAGCGTGCTGGCCGCGGAGCCGGCCAGCCAGGGCGTGCCCACCTACCGGCTGCTGCCGTGACCGCGTCGTCCGCGCCGCGGCCCGATCCCTTCAGCGACCGCCGCCGCTGGCAGTGGCTGGCGCTCGCCGCCGCGGTCGGCGTGCTGGTGTGGCTGCTGGCGCCGATCCTCACGCCCTTCGTGGTCTCGGCCGGGCTGGCCTGGCTGGGCGAGCCGCTGGTGCGCCGCCTCGAGAAGGGAGGCCGCTCGCGCTCGATCGCGGTGCTGCTGGTGTTCTCGCTGATGACCCTGGTGATCGTGCTGGCGGTGCTGCTGCTGATCCCGCTGATCGAGAACCAGGTGTCGAAGTTCATCGACTGGCTGCCGCGCTTCGGCGCCTGGCTCACCGGCAGCGCGGTGCCGTGGGCGGAGCAACGCTTCAACATCGACCTGGCCGGTTACGTCGACCCGAGCGCGATCATCGAGCTGCTCAAGCAGCACTGGCAGGAAGCCGGCGGCATCGCCGCCACGGTGTTCGGCGGCGTGTCGAAGTCGGGCCTGGCCGTGCTGGGCTGGATCGCCAACCTGGCGCTGATCCCGGTGGTGACCTTCTACTTCATGCGCGACGGCGCCGGCATGCTGGCCAAGGTGCGCGACCTGCTGCCGCGGCCGGTCGAACCGGTGGTGAGCCAGCTCACGCACGAGTCCGACCAGGTGCTGGGCGGCTTCATCCGCGGCCAGCTGAGCGTGATGATCTCGCTGGGCGCGATCTACGCCATCGGCCTGACGGCGGTGGGCGTCGACCTCGGCATCCTGATCGGCATCGTCGCCGGCCTGGTCAGCTTCGTGCCTTACCTCGGCGCGATCGTGGGATTGGGCGCAGCGGTGATCGCCACCCTGGTGCAGCACGGCGACCTGATGCACCTGGCGCTGGTGCTGGGCGTGTTCGGCCTGGGCCAGCTGCTCGAGAGCTTCTGGCTGACGCCGTGGCTGGTGGGCGACAAGATCGGCCTGCATCCGGTGGCGGTGATCTTCGCGATCATGGCCGGCGGGCAGCTGTTCGGGTTCCTGGGCGTGCTGCTGGCGCTGCCGTTCGCGGCGGTGCTGGTGGTGGTGCTGCGCTACGCGCATGCCCGCTACACCGCGAGCCAACTCTACGGCGCCGGTGATGCCGACGCGGCGATGGCCGAGCCCTCGGTGATCATCGTGGAGTCGGTCCACGCCCGCCCCCTGGATGCCGACGAGGACAAGTGAGCACCCCGCAGCTTCCGCTGTCGCTGCGCACGCCGCCCGACCAGCAGTTCGATGCCTTCCACGGCCAGCCGGCGGTGCGCGACGCGGTGCGCGCCGGCGCGCGCGGCGAGGCGGGGGACTGGCTGTTCCTGGCCGGGCCGGCCGGCAGCGGCAAGACCCACCTGTTGCTGGCCGCCTGCGCCGAGGCCAGCGCCGCCGGCCGCCGGGCCGCCTACCTGCCGCTGGCCGCGTTCGCCGGTCGATTGGGCGACGCCTTGGCCGCGCAGGAGGGCAGCGCGCTGCTGTGCCTTGATGGCCTCGATGCCATCGCGGGAAGCCGCGAGGACGAGGAAGCGCTGTTCCACTTCCACAACCGCGCCCGCGCCAGCGGCGCCGGGGTGATGTACGCCGCGCGCGGCAACCCGGCGGCGATCGGCCTGCAGCTGCCGGACCTGGTGACCCGCCTGGGGCAGTGCGTGCGCTTCGCGCTGGAGCCGCTGGACGAGGCCGGCCGCCGCGAGGTGCTGCGCCAGCGCGGCGCCCGCCGCGGGCTGGAGCTCGACGACGCGGTGCTTGATTACCTGCTGCGCCGCGTCGACCGCGACCTGGGCAGCCTCACGCGTTTGCTCGAACGCATCGATCGCGCCAGCCTGGCCGCGCAGCGGCGCATCACCATCCCGTTCCTGCGCACGCTGCTGCAGGACGGCGCCGCCTAGTCGCCTTCGGCGTAGACGATCCGGTCCCGGCCGGCGCGCTTGGCCTGGTAAAGCGCCGCGTCGGCGCGGGCCAGCATGTCGTTGAGCAGGTCGCCCTCGCGGTGGGTGGCGATGCCGATGCTGAGGGTGGAGCCGAAGCGCGCGGCGCGCTCGCGGTAGTCGTTGGCCAGGCGCATCGCGAAGCGTTCGGCCTGGTCGTCGCTGGCCCGCGGCAGCAGGCAGGCGAACTCCTCGCCGCCCAGGCGTGCGCCCAGTTCGCCCGGCCCGACGCGCGCCTTGATCAGGTGGCCCAGCTCGCGCAGGATCTCGTCGCCGGCCAGGTGGCCGTGGGCGTCGTTGACGCGCTTGAAGTAGTCCACGTCGATGAACAGCACCACCGGGCGCTGGCCGGCCGCCACCGCCTCGTCCATCGCCGTGCCGGCCAGGTTCATCCAGCCCTGGCGGTTGAGCAGGCCGGTGAGCGGGTCGCTCACCGCGCGCTGCCACAGCGTTTCCACCTTCTGGTCGAGGCGGATGGCCAGGTTGGCGCGGGCGCGCCGCAGGGTTAGGCCGGCGGTGGCGCTCATGGCGTAGTAGAAGCCGAACAGCAGGCGCTCCTGGGTCGTGATCGTTTCCAGCGACAGCAGCAGCGCGCCCGCCACCAGCGTGCAGGCCGCCAGCACCGGCAGCGCCACGCGCGGCCGCACCAGCAGCGGCATCGCCGCCACCGGCACCAGCAGGAAGCCCGCCAGCGACAGCGCCGGCATCTGCCGCCAGTCGCCGCCCAGCCCGGCCAGGCTCAGCAGCAGCACCGCGAAGAAGGTGGAGCCCAGCAGCACCCGGCGCCGCACCGACACGATCTGGCGGTAGACGGCGGCCAGGGCCAGCAGCCCGGCCGCGGCCGCCAGCCCCCAGCCCGGCATCACCGCCGGCGCCCCGTCGGCGACGGCCTGCAGCCCCGCGCGCAGGGCCTCGAGCAGGGCCAGCGCCAGCAGCAGGTTCGACAGCGGGCCGTGCAGCATGCGGATCTGCCGCCGGTACTGCTCGCGGCGGTCGTGCGGGGCCAGGCCCGCCAGGTCGCCTTCGAGCGTGCGCGAGAGGCCCTGGTGCAGGCTGTGGAGGAGGGGAGCGGTCATCACCGCGTACTTATGCGCGCCCGCGCGTGAGTCCGCCCTTAACCCGGGCCGGCCAATGCGCCGAACTGCGACCTTCGGCACATCACCTTCCGGGCAAGAACGGCGAACCGGGGGCTTATCCGAGCGCGGCCAGGCGCTGCGGCGTGCCCACGTCGGTCCATTCGCCGCGGTGGTGGCGGCCGTCCACCTCGCCGCGGGCCATGGCCGCGCGCAGCAGCGGCGCCAGCTTGAAGCGCGGCGGCGTCTCGTCGGCGCCCGGGGCGGGGCCGATGACCTCGCGCCAGGCGGCGAGCAGGGCGGGGCGGTACACGCCGATGCCGGCGAAGGTCAGGCGCGCGTCGCCGTCGGCGTGCAGCCGGCCTTCGGCGTCGAGCGCGAAATCGCCGCGCGGGTGGTGGTCCGGGTTGTCCACCATCACCAGGTGGGCCAGGCCCCGCGGCTCGCGCGGCAGCGCGGCGAAGTCGAGGTCGCACCAGATGTCGCCGTTCACCGCCAGGAAGGGCGCGTCGCCCAGCAGCGGCAGCGCGTGCAGCATGCCGCCGCCGGTTTCCAGCGGCTCGGCGCCTTCGCGCGAGTAGTGCAGGCGCAGGCCCCAGCGCGACCCGTCGCCCAGCGCGGGCTCGAAGCGGTCGGCGAGCCAGGCGATGTTCACCACCACGTCGCGCACGCCGGCCGCGGCCAGGCGTTCGAGGTGCCAGGCGATCAGCGGTTTGCCGCGCACCGGCAGCAAGGGTTTCGGCGTGTGGTCGGTGAGCGGCCGCATCCGCTCGCCTTTGCCCGCCGCGAACACCAAGGCCTTCACGCGCAAGCTCCTTGTGGGAGGGACTTCAGTCCCGATGGCTTTTCGCGAAGGGCGTCGGGACTGAAGTCCCTCCCACAGGGAGCCCGGGTCATGGGCGGGGCTGCGTGAGGTCGGTGTTGCCGATCACGCGTTCGAGCAGCGCGATGAGCGGTGCGGTCTCGGGGTAGCGGGCGCCGACCTCGCGGGTGTAGCGCCACACCAGCGGCAGGTCCTGCAGGTAGCCGGCCTTGCCGTCGCGATACCAGAGGCGGCAGAAGATGCCGAGCACCTTGATGTGCCGCTGCAGGCCCATCAGGTCGAAGGCGCGCAGGAAGGTGGCGGCGTCGACCGTGGCCAGGCCGGCCTCCACCAGGCGCTGGCGGTACTCCTCGACCCAGGCGTTCACCCGCGGCTCGGGCCAGGCGATGTAGCAGTCGCGCAGCAGCGACACCAGGTCGTAGGTGATGGGCCCGCGCACCGCGTCCTGGAAGTCGATCACGCCCGGGCTGTCGCGGTCGGTGACCAGCAGGTTGCGCGAGTGGTAGTCGCGGTGCACGAACACCTGCGGCTGCCGCCGCGCGTTGTCCACCAGCGCGCGGAACGCGGACTCGATGACGTCCCACTCCTCGCACTCCGGCGTGTAGCCCAGGTGGCGCTTGAGCAGCCACTCGGGCATCAGCTCCATCTCGGCCACCAGGCGCGCCTCGTCGTAGGCGGGCAGGTCGCCGGCGTCGGCGTGGCGCTGCATCGCCAGCAGGGCGTCGAGCGCGCTGCCGTATAGACGGTCGGCGCTGGATTCGCTGAGCTCGGGCAGCAGCAGGCGGTCGCCCAGGTCTTCCATCACCACGAAGCCGCGCATCGGGTCGGCGGCCTGGATCTCGGGCACGTGCACGCCGGCGCGGGCCAGGCGCGAAGCCACGTCCAGCCACGGGCGGATGTCCTCGCGGTCGGGCGGCGCGTCCATCACGATCCAGCTGCGGCCGGCGGAGTGGCTGCGCCAGTAGCTGCGGAAGCTGGCGTCGTTGGAGGCGCGCTCGAGCGCGGCTTCCGGGTCGGCCAGGGCCTGGCGGGTCCATTCGAGGCGAAGGGCATCACGGGTGGGCAAGGTCATGCCCCGATTATCACCGACAACCCCTGTGGGAGGGACTTCAGTCCCGATGCCTTTCGCGAAAAGCATCGGGACTGAAGTCCCTCCCACAGGGGGCGCGGGCAGGGCATCATGGTGGCCTGTTCTTACAGGCAAGAACCCATGGTCCAGATCCTCCCCGTCCTGCTCTCCGGCGGCTCCGGCACGCGGCTGTGGCCGCTGTCGCGCGAAACCCACCCCAAGCAGTTCCAGCCGCTGGTGGGCGAGCAGTCGCTGCTGCAGGCCACCTGGCGCCGGCTCGAGGGCCTGGCCGGGGCGCAGGCCCCGATCGTGGTGGCGAACGAGGAACACCGGTTCATGGTGGCCGAACAGCTGCGCCAGTTGGGCGTGGCGCCCGCAGCCTTGCTGCTCGAGCCCGTGGGCCGCAACACCGCCCCGGCCATCGCCGCGGCGGCGCTGCAGGCCCGGAGCGGCGGCGCCGACCCGCTGCTGCTGGTACTGCCCTCGGACCACGTGATCCGCGACGAGGCCGGTTTCCGCGCCGCCGTGCAGGCCGCGGCCCCGGCCGCCGAGGCCGGCAAGCTGGTCACCTTCGGCATCGTGCCCATCGCCCCCGAGACCGGCTACGGCTACATCAAGGCCACGACCCCTGCAGGGGAGGTGCGGGGGGTGGAGCGGTTCGTGGAGAAGCCGGACCTGGCCACGGCCCAGGCCTACGTCGCCAGCGGCGACTACTTCTGGAACTCGGGCATGTTCCTGTTCCGCGCCTCGCGCTACCTCGAGGAGCTGGCCGCGTTCGCCCCGGCCATCCTGGCCGCGGCGAAGGCGGCGCTGGCCGGGGCCAAGCGCGACGTCGATTTCCTGCGCCTGGACCGCGCGGCCTTCGAGGCCTGTCCGTCCGATTCCATTGATTACGCGGTGATGGAAAAAACTTCCGGCGCCGCCGTGTTGCCCATCGCCGTGGGCTGGAGCGATGTAGGCTCGTGGTCGGCGCTGTGGGAGATCGCCGACCAGGACCCGGACGGCAACGCCCACCACGGGGACGTGCTCGCGATCGACTGCCGCAACACGCTGGCTTGGGGTGGCCGCCGCCTGGTCAGCCTGCTGGGCCTGCAGGACGTGATCGTGGTGGATACCGACGACGCGCTGCTGGTGGCTTCGAAAGATCAGGTCCAAAAAGTCAAGGAGATAGTTTCTACCCTGAAATCGCAGGGTCGGTCGCAGGCCAGCGTGCACCGCAAGGTGTATCGTCCCTGGGGTAGCTACGACGGCATCGACAGCGGGGATCGTTTCCAGGTCAAGCGCATCGTGGTCAAGCCGGGCGCCGCGCTCAGCCTGCAGATGCACCACCACCGGGCCGAGCACTGGATCGTGGTGAGCGGCAGTGCCCGCGTTACCTGCGATGACAAGGTGTTCCTGCTGGCCGAAAACCAGAGTACCTATATCCCGCTGGGCAGCAAACACCGCCTGGAAAACCCGGGCAAGGTGCCGCTGGAGCTGATCGAGGTGCAGTCGGGCAGTTATCTCGGCGAGGACGACATCGTGCGGTTCGAAGACGTGTATGGTCGCAATGCGTGACGCGTTGCACGGCTGAAACCTCAGGCCTGCACGCTGGCGGCACGACGGGATCCTGAAAGCGGCCCCTGGCCTGACATCCAAAGGATTACGTTTCAACCCGCATGGACTACTTCAACCTCATCCACCAGCTCGACGCCCCGGCCTGGCAGCGCATCGCGTTCTGCTTCGCGCTGAGCACCCTGCTGATCCCGCTGATGCTGCCGCTGGCGCGCCGCTTCGGCCTGGTGGACCACCCGGGCGGGCGCAAGGACCACGGCTGCGCCATGCCGGTGGTCGGCGGCCTCGTCATCTACTTCGTGGTGGTGGCCGGCTTCCTGCTGTTCGAGGAAACCCACAACCTGCGCACCGCGGTCTTCCTGGGCGGCGCCGGCCTGCTGGTGCTGGTGGGCCAGCTGGACGACTACTACGACCTGCGCTGGACCTGGCGCATCGGCGCCCAGTCCCTGGCCGCCCTGCTGATGGCGATGGCGGGCGTGATGGCCACCAACCTGCAGGACGTCTTCGGCTTCATGGGCGCCAACATCGGCCTGATGGCGGTGCCGTTCACGGTGTTCATCGTGGTGGGCGTGATCAATGCGCTGAACATGGCCGACGGCGTGGACGGCCTGGCCGGCAGCCTGTCGGTGGTGGCGCTGGTGCTTTACGCCTGCTTCGGGCTGTACGCCGGCAACGTGCTGGTGGTCGAGCGCATCCTGGCCGTGGCCGCCGCGGTGCTGGGCTTCCTGGTGTGGAACGCGCGCTTCCCCTGGCAGTCGCGCGCCAAGGTCTTCCTGGGCAACGGCGGCAGCATGCTGCTGGGCTTCACCATCGCCTACGCCTCGGTGCGCCTCTCGCAAAGCCCGGACCATCCGATCACCCCGGTGCTGGGCCCGTGGGCGCTGGCGCTGCCGCTGATCGACTGCGTGACGCTGATGATCCGGCGCTGGCGCCAGGGCCGCTCGCCGTTCGCGGCCGATCGCCACCACATGCACCACATGCTGCTCGACGCCGGCTTCCGCGCCACCCAGGTGGTGGCGATCATCGCCGGCGGCTCGCTGCTGCTGGGCATCGGCGCGGCGATGGCGGTGAAGCTGGGCATCTACCGCCCGCTGGTGGTGCTGGCCTTCCTGGTCCTGCTGGCCGCCTGGTACGCGTTCAGCGTCGATTACGACCGTGCGGTCGCGAGACTGGCACGCTGGCGCGGCGGCGACGCCCGCGCGGTCGCGGTGCCCAGCCGGGACGCGGCCGAATCGGAAGCGCACTGAGGCCCCCGGCATGATCGACCTGCACTGCCATTTGCTGCCCGGCATCGACGACGGCCCGACCACGCTGGACGTGTCGCTGGCCATGGCGCGCTGCGCGGTGGACGACGGCATCACCTTCACCGCCTGCACCCCGCACATCTACCCGGGACTGTACGAGAACAACCGCGCCGGCATCGAGGCCGCGGTGCAGGCGCTGCGCGCTGCGCTGGCCGAGGCCGGCATCCCGCTGCAGCTGGGCACCGGCGCCGACACCCACCTGGCCCCCGACCTGGCCGGCGGCATCCGCGACGGCCGCGTGCCCACCATCAACGGCAGCCGCTACCTGCTGCTGGAGCCGCCGCACCACGTGGCGCCGCCGCGCTTCGACGAGTCGGTGTTCAACCTGATGGCGGCCGGCATCGTGCCGGTGATCACCCACCCCGAGCGCCTGAGCTGGATCGAGACCCACTATTCGGTCTTCACCGACCTGGTGAAGCAGGGCGCCTGGATGCAGCTCACCGCCGGCAGCCTCACCGGCCGCTTCGGCCGCCGCCCGAAGTACTGGGCCGAGCGCATGCTGGACGAAGGCCTGGTGCACATCCTGGCCACCGACTCGCACCACATTGATAAACGCCCGCCGCTGCTGGCCGAAGGCCGCGAGGCCGCCGCCGCCCGGGTGGGCGCGGACGAGGCCACGCACCTGGTGCTGACCCGCCCGCAGGGCATCCTCGACGACCTGCCGCTCGGCCAGTTGCCCCCGCTGCCCGCCCGCCCGAAGGTTCCTGAACGACGCGCCGGTTTTTGGCAGCGCCTGTTCGGCACCGCATAATGCTGCGCCCGGGCCCCCAGGAGACCCCATGACCCTTTCCATCCTCCGGACCCTTGCCGTCCTGTTGCTTTCCGTGGCCCTCGTGGCCTGCGGCACGTCCACCAGCCAGTCGGTACGCTCGGGCACCAGCAAGGCCGTCACCGCCACCGATGAGCTGGGCGAGCCCGACACCCGCGCCGACTCCGGCGCCTACACCGGCACCAGCGAGTATCGGGTCGGCCCGCAGGACCTTCTCGAGATCAGCGTGTTCCAGGTCAACGACCTCAACCGCACCGTGCGCGTGAACAGCAACGGCCAGATCTCGCTGCCCCTGATCGGCGTGGTGCAGGCCGGCGGCAACACCGTGCCCGAGCTCGAGAACCTGATCGCCGAGAAGCTCGCGGCCGACTTCCTGCAGGCGCCGCAGGTCAGCGTGTTCGTGAAGGAGTTCACCAGCCAGCGCGTCACGCTGGAAGGTGCCATCGCCAAGCCCGGCATCTATCCGATCACCGGCAAGACCTCGCTGCTGCAGGCGCTGGCCATGGGCGGCGGGCCGTCGGAGCTGGCCAACCTGCAGGGCGTGGTGGTGTTCCGCGTGGTGGACGGCAAGAAGATGGCCGCCGTGTTCGACCTCAAGCAGATCCGCGCCGGCGACGCCGTGGATCCGCAGATCTATGGCGACGACATCGTGGTCATCGACCAGTCGGGCGCCAAGACCGGCCTGCGCCGCATCCTGGAGACCGTGCCGGTCTTCAACCTGTTCCGCGTCTACTGACCGGCGAATCCCAAGGACATGCACTAGATGGCGAACGAGATGGAACCCGGCCAGCCCGGCGGCGCGCAGCTGCCGGCGACGCAGGACGAAGAGCGGCGCCAGGCGCTGGCGGCCGCGCGCAGCCAGGCCCTGAGCCTGGACCTGCGCACGCAGGACAACGCCGCCGACGGCGACGAGATCGACCTGCTCAGCTACTGGCGCATCCTGGTCAAGCGCCGCTGGACCGTGCTGGGCGCACTGGGCATCGTGCTGGTGGCGACCCTGGTCGGCACGCTGCTGATGACGCCGATCTACCGCGCCACCACCTCGCTGCAGATCGAGCGCGACACCATCAAGGTGGTGGACGTGGAGGGCGTGACGCCGGTGGAAGGTGGCGCCGGCGCCGATTTCTACCAGACCCAGTACGAGCTGCTGAAGAGCCGGGCCCTGGCCCAGCGCGTGGCCTCGCAGCTGGCGCTGGCCGAGGGCGACACGCTGGAGCAGCTGTCGCCGCCGTCGCCGTGGGCGGCGCTGCGCGGGCTGTTCTCCGGCGGTGGCGATGAAGGCATCGACCAACGCAGCGAAGCCGATCTGGCCTCCCGGGATTCGGCGGCGGCCGGCTTCATCATGGGCGGCGTGACCATCGAGCCCGTGCGCAACTCGCGCCTGGTGCGCGTGCACTTCGACAGCCCGGACCCGGCGTTCTCGCAGCGCGCGGCCAATGCGCTGGCCGAGGCCTACATCGCCTCGAACCTGGAGCGTCGCTTCGACTCCTCGGCCTACGCCAAGACCTACCTCGAGGACCGCCTGCAGGAGTTGCGGCTCAAGCTGGAGGATTCCGAGCGCGAGCTGGTGGAGTTCGCGCAGAAGGAGCAGATCGTCGGCACCGGCGACAGCAACGGCAACCTGAGCGAGCAGGACCTGGGCTCGCTGAACGCCGCGCTGTCGCAGGCGCGCCAGGACCGCATCAAGGCCGAGGCGCGCTGGCGCCAGGCCCAGGCCTCGCGCGGCACCGTGCTGCTGGGCGAGATCGGCGAGGCCTCGATCATCAAGAGCCTGCAGGAAACGCGCGGCAAGCTGATGGCCGACTACCAGGACAAGCTGCGGCTGTACAAGCCGGGCTTCCCGCTGATGCAGCAGCTCAAGGGCCAGATCGACGAGGTCGAGCGCCAGATCGCGGCCGAGGTGGGCAACATCAAGAACGCCATCCAGGCCGAGTTCCTGGCCGCGCAGGAGCAGGAGCGTCTGCTCAGCGAACAGATGTCGCTGGTGAAGACCGACGTGCTGGACCTGCAGAGCCGCTCGATCCAGTACAACATCCTCAAGCGCGAAGTCGACACCAACCGCGAGCTTTACGACGGCCTGCTGCAGCGCTACAAGGAAATCGGCGTGGCCGCCGGCGTCAGCAACAACAACATCAGCGTCGTCGATCCGGCCCAGAACGGTTCCAAGTTCAAGCCCAGTCTGCGGCGCAACCTGGCGCTGGGCCTGCTGGCCGGCCTGATGCTGGGCGTGCTGCTGGCCCTGGCCTTCGAGTACCTGGACGACACGCTGAAGGCGCCGGAAGACGTCGAGAAGCAGCTGGGCCTCTCCGTGCTGGGCGTGATCCCGCTGGTGAAGGCGCCGATGACCCCGGCCAAGGCGCTGGAGGACCCGCGCTCGGCCTTCGCGGAAAGCTACCGCTCGGTGCGCACGGCGCTGCAGTTCGCCACCGACACGGGCGTGCCGCGCAGCCTGCTGATCACCAGCGCCTCGCCCTCGGAAGGCAAGTCCACCACGGCGCTGACGCTGGCGCGCAACTTCGCCCAGCTGGGCAAGCGCGTGCTGATCATCGACGCCGACCTGCGCAACCCCTCGCTGCACCGCACGCTGGGCGTCGACAACAGCGCCGGCCTGAGCAACTACCTGGCCGGCGCGGTGAAGGCGACCGAGGTGATCCACGCCACCGACACCCCGGGCCTGATGTACATGAGCACCGGCCCGCTGCCGCCCAACCCGGCCGAGCTGCTGATGGGGCCGAAAATGCTGAGCCTGATCAGCATCGCGCGCGAGAAGTTCGACCAGCTGATCATCGACGGCCCGCCGGTGATGGGCCTGGCCGACGCGCCCATCCTGGGCAACCTGGCCAACGGCACGCTGCTGGTGGTGGAAGCCGGCGAGACCCGCATCACCGTGGCCCGCAACGCACTCAAGCGCCTGCTGGCGGCGCGCGCCCACGTGGTGGGCGGCCTGCTGACCAAGTTCAGCAGCAAGCACGCCGGCTACGGTTACGGGTATGGCGCCTACAATTACTACTCGTACGGCGGCCAGGAAGAACAGAAGAAACTGGGCCGCCGCTGATGCTGGGCGCCGGCCACGCACTGGAGCAGGCGCTGGCCTACTACCGTGCGCCGGCGCTGCTGGCGATGGCGGCGCAGCGGCCGCTGCCCGATGACGTGCTTGAGCTGATCCGCGTGGCCGCGGGCGATGCCGCGCAGGCCAAAGCCGCTGCCGCCGCCAGCGACGAGCCGATCGAGCGGGTGGTCGAGGCGTCGGTGTTCTTCGTGCAGCAGGTGATGTTCGCCGCCGGCGACGACCCGCACCGCGTGCTGGGCGTGAACCCCGACGCGCCGCCCGCCCGCATCCGCGAGCACTACCGCTGGCTGGTGCGCTGGCTGCACCCCGACCGCAACGCCGACGACTGGGACAACGTCTACGCCGAGCGCGTCACCCGCGCCTGGCAGCAGCTGCGCCGCAGCGGCGCGCTGGCGGGCGAGGGCGATGCCGAGGTCGAACCGATCGAGCGCCGCGCCACCCCGCGCGAAGACGCGCCGGCCGCGAAACCCACGGTGCTCGCCGCCGCCCGTCTCGCGCATATCTCCCGCGAACAGCCCGCCGCGCCCATCCTGTCGGCCCGCACCGCCCGCCACCTGCCGGCCTTCGTGCTCGGCGGCCTCGGCCTCGCCGCCGTCAGCCTCGTCGCCCTGCTCTGGTACGCCCAACAAAAACCCCACCGCCCCCCCCAACTCGCGGTCGCCCCTGTAGGAGGGACTTCAGTCCCGAGTCCCCCACCCGAAGCCGACCCCTTCCTCACAGCCGCACCGCCCGCGCCATCGGAAGCGCCTTCGACCGTGGCGGCTGCGGACGATTCCGTGTTTGCGCCTGCGCCTGAAAGCTTCGGGACTGAAGTCCCTCCTACAGGGGCTTCGCGGGGTGCGGCCATTGGCCAGCCCGTGGTCGCCACCGCAGCCCCCGCGCCCGCCAACACCCTGTCCCCTGTAGGAGGGACTTCAGTCCCGAAAGCCCCGCCCCAACCCTCGCAGCCACGAATCCCGCCCCGCGAACGCCCCGCCGCCATCGCCGCTGCGCCGGCCACGATGCCTGCCGAGCCCGTGGCTGCTGCCACCGCGGAGAGCGTCGGGACTGAAGTCCCTCCCACCGAAGTGGCGGCGAAGATCGAGGAGGGCGCGGCGCATGCGGTGCTCGACGACTTCACCCGCGCCTACGCCGCCGGCGACATCAACCAGCTGATGCGGCTCTTCACCCGCGACGCCATCAACAACCGCGGCGGCCGCGCGGCGATCGCCTACGACTACCAGGCGCTGTTCGAGGAAACGCGCGAACGCCGCCTGGCGCTGGTGCCCAACGGCTGGATCGCGCGCGACGACGGCGCCGTGGTGCTGGCCGCCTACGAGGCCTGGACCAAGGAAGGCCGCCTGCGCCCGGGCACCACCACCCGCGGCGACATCCGTTTCACCCTGCGCCGCGAAGACGGCCACCTCAAGATCAGCCAGGTGATCCATGACTGACCCCGTGCTGCGCCAACGCCTGCGCCGTTTGCTGTTGGCGCTCGCCACCGGCGTGCTCATCGTGCTGGGCGCCCGCGCGCTGACCAACAGCGTGGCCGACCACTACGCCATCTCCGACCCGGCGCGCGCGCTCAGCTGGCGCAGCGACCACCCCGAAGCCCTGTACCGCCAGGCCCAGCGCCTGGCCGACGACCCGGCCCAGGCCGAGGCCGCCGCCGACCACGCCCGCCGCGCCCTGCGCGCCAACCCGCTCGACGGCCGCAGCTACCGCGTGCTGGGCACCCTGGCCGAGGCCGCGGGCGACCGCGAGCAGGCCGCGAAACTCTTCCGCATCGCGGCCCAGCGCACCCCGCGCGACCTGCTCAGCCAGGCCTGGCTGCTCGATTACCACCTGGCCGAAGGCGACCTGCCGGCGGCGATGCAGAACGTGGACCTGCTGCTGCGCGTGAACCCCAGCCTGTTCCCCGGCATGGAGCCGATGCTGCTGTCGCTGGCCGGCGCGCCCGCCGCGCACGGGGCCCTGGCCGAGCGGCTGGCCACGTCGCCGCCGTGGCGCGGGCGTTTGCTGCAGGTGGTGGCCAACAAGGCCCCCGACGCCGCGGCCGTGGCGCCGCTGTTCGAACGCCTGCGCAAGGCCGAGGGTGGCCTCGCCCCCGGCGAACTGGCCCCGTGGCTCGACCGCCTGGGCCGCGAAGGCCAGTGGGGCCAGGCCTACCTGCTGTGGGTGAGCCAGCTGCCGCCCGAGCGCCTGGCCGGGCTCGGCAATGTGTTCAACGGCGGCTTCGAGTGGGAGCCGGGGCAGGGCGGGTTCGACTGGCGCTTCGGCCGCGTGGCCGGCGCCCGCATCGACCGCCTGCCGGTGGGGGGCGCCGTGGACCGCCTGGCCCTGCGGGTCGCGTTCGAGGACCGCCGCGTGCCCTTCGCCCACGTGCGCCAGCTGCTGGCCCTGGGCCCCGGCCGCTACACGCTGGCCGGGCAGGCCCGGCCGGACAACCTGCGCACCGAGCGAGGGCTGGTGTGGACCCTGAGCTGCGCCAGCGGCGGCAAGCCCTTGGGCGAAACCTTGCCCTTGCGGGGCAGCGGCCCCTGGCGGGCGTTCGAGGTGGACTTCGAGGTGCCGGCGCAGGGCTGCGCCGCCCAGTGGCTGGTGCTGCGCCTGCCCGCCCGGATCCCCGCCGAGCAGCGGATTGGCGGGCGGGCCTGGTTCGATGCGCTGAAGATTTCTCGCGTTCGCGCAAATAATTGATTTGAAACATTTACCCGGTAGGGTCCAATTCAGCCCCAAGGCTTGTCACATCAGGCGCCAGGGGCTAACCTAAGGCCCAAACCTGCGTCGCAAGCGCCCATCCCCCCAAGGGAGTTCCGCCATGATCCGTACCGCCGCCATCCTCGCCGCCCTGTTCGCCGCCCCCGCCTTCGCCGCGGAGCCCGTGGCCACCCTCAGCGCGCAGCAGGGCACCGTGCTGGTCAACCAGGGCGACGAGTTCGTCACCGCCACCGAGTCGCAGGCCCTGCTGGCCGGCGACCGCGTGATGGTCATGGAAGGCGGCAGCGCCGAGCTCACCTTCACCGACGGCTGCGTGCTGCCGCTGGTTTCGGGCTCGCTGGTCGACGTGCCGGAAACCTCCACCTGCGCCGGCGCCGTGGCCAACGTCCAGAACATCGGCCCGAGCTACGCCCAGGCCGTGGGCAGCCGCAGCTCCGACCGCAATGCCGCCGCGCCCTACGTGTTCGGCGCCTGGGGCATCGTCATCGCTGCGATGATCATCGACGGCGACACCAAGTTCACCTACGGCGAGCCCGCCGCCAGCCCGTAAGGCGCTGCGGAAACGACCACCGAAAGGCCGCCCCCGGGCGGCCTTTTTGTTTGCGGCGTCGCCTGCCACCAGGGCTGAAACTTTCTCGCAACCGTGCGCGCCGTCACGGTTATCCTCGCCAGTCGCGAAGGGCCTGCCTTCGCCCCCGGCGGCACCTGCCGCGCCATCCTCCGAGGAAACCATCGCCATGCTCCGCACCGTGCTCGTGTTTTGCGCCCTGTCGGCCGCCCCTGCGTTCGCCGCGGACGCCGCCGCCACCCTCAGCGCGCAGGCGGGCACCGTGCTGGTGAACCAGGGCGACGACTTCATCACCGCCACCGACGCCCAGGCCCTGCTGGCCGGCGACCGCGTGCTGGTGATGGAAGGCGGCCATGCCGAGCTCACCTTCGCCGACGGCTGCGTACTGCCGCTGGCCGCGGGCTCGATGCTGGACGTGCCGGCCGTTTCCCCCTGCGCCGGCGGCGTGGCCAGCGTGCAGCGCATCGGCCCCAGCTTCGCCCAGGCCGCGGAGGGCGGGGAAGGCGAGGAGAAAGAGCGCAAGGGCGGCAACGGCTTCGTCATTGGCGCGGTGGCCGTGGTGGGCGCGGCGCTGCTGCTCGGCGGTGGCGGTGGTGGCGGCAACGAAAGGCCCGCCAGCCCGTAAGGCATCGCAGGATCGTTTCCCGAAGGCCGCCCCCGGGCGGCCCTTTTTTTGCCAGGGCGAAACTTTCCCCAAGCCTGCAAAGGCTTGATTTGCAGCATAGTCCGCTATCATCACGCGGACACGACGGCCGGCAGGATGCCCGCCGCACCAGGGGACACCGACGATGCCGCAGGCCGGCCAACCCACGCTGACGACGCGACTGCAGTGGCCCCTGGCCGCCGTGCTGCTGCTGCTGTGCGTGGTGCTGGGCGGCGGGCAGGGCACGATCGGCGATGGCCTGTGCCAGGCGCTGGCCGCCGCGCTGATCGCGATCACGCTGTGGCGCAGTGAAACCGAACCCGGCGCCGCGCTGCCGCGCATGGCCTGGCTGGCCGCGCTGCCGCTGGCGGTGCCGCTGCTGCAGCTGCTGCCGGTGCCCGAAGCGCTGTGGTCCGCGCCCGCCGCGCGCGAGGCCATCGATGCGCAGCTGGCGCAGGTGGGGCTGGAGCCCGCGACGCGCTGGACGCTGGCGCCCTACGGCACCGAGACCGCGCTGCTGTGGCTGCTGCCGGCGGTGGCGATGTTCCTGGCGGTGTTGCAGTTCGATGCGCGGCAGCGGACGAAACTGGCCGGCATCCTGGTGGCGATCACCGCCGTGGCCATTGTCCTGGGCGTGGCCCAGCTGGCCGCCGGCCGCGAAAGCGCGCTGTATTTCTATGCCATGACCAACAACGGCAGCGCCGTGGGTTTCTTCGCCAACCGCAACCACTTCGCGAGCCAGCTGGCGGTGGTTCTGCCCTTCGTGCTGATCGGGACCGCGGCAGGCTGGAACGCGCTGCGAGAACAGGGCCGCGCCACCGCGCTGTGGATTGTGGCCGGCGTTGGCCTGGCGGTGCTGGTGATCCTGGCCTTGGCCCTCGTGCGTTCGCGCGCCGGCCTGGCGCTGGGCATGCTGGCCATCGCGCTGAGCCTGCCGGCCGTGCTGGCGGTTCGTCGCAAGCGCGGTACCAAACGCCTGATCGCGGCGGCGGTGGGCGTCGGCCTGCTGCTGAGCGTGCAGTTCGCGCTGTTCGGCATCCTGCAGCGTTTCGAGAAGGACCCGATGGAGGACGCGCGCTTCCAGTACACCCAGCTCAGCCTGCAGGCCGCGCAGGATCACGCCCCGCTGGGCACTGGCCTGGGCGGCTTCCGTCGCGCCTTCGAGGCCTACGACCGCGACTCGCCGCAGACCAGCTACATCAACCACGCCCACAACGATTACGCCGAGCTCTGGCTGGAAGGCCACTGGCTGGCCGTGGCGGCCCTGGGCCTGGGTGCGGCCGTATTCGCCGTGGCCGGCTGGCGCGCCTGGCGCCGCCCCGGCGCCCGCCCGCGCGAACAGCTGCTGGCCCGCGCGGCCCTGATTGGCCTGGCCCTGCTGGCCCTGCATTCGCTGGGCGACTACCCGCTGCGCACCACCGCCCTGCTGGCCACGGCCGGGCTGCTGGCGGCCTTGCTGTCGACCCCGTCGCGGCCTGAGACAAATTCGTTTGTGTCGGCCCCCGCCAGGGGCTAGGCTGGCGCCGTGTTCAATGCGTGAACAAGCCCCCATGCCGCCCGTGGCCGACGAGCTGAGCATCACCATCCTGCGCCGCCTGGCCGAGGCCCCCGACGTGAACCAGCGCGAGCTGGCCGAGCACGCCGGCGTGTCCCTGGGCCGGCTGAACTATGCGCTGCGCGCACTGGTGGACAAGGGCTGGGTGAAGGTGGGCAATTTCGGCCGCAACCCCAACAAGCTGGGCTATGCCTACTTGCTGACGCCGAGCGGCATCAACGCCAAGACCCGCCTGACCAAGGCCTTCCTGGCCCGCAAGATGCGCGAGTACGACCAGCTGCGCGAGCAGATCGCGCGGCTGCAGCGCGAAGTTGGGGAGGGCTGACATGCTGCGGTGGTACTGCGTGCACACCCGCCCCCGCGCCGAGGCGGAGGCGCTGGAACACCTCCAGCGGCAGGGCTTCGAGTGCCTGCTGCCGCGCCTGCAGCGCAAGCTGCTGCGCAACGGCCGCTGCCAGACCGTGGTGGAGGCGCTGTTCCCGCGCTATCTGTTCCTGCGCGCCGACGCCGACCGCACCAGCCTGGCGCCGGTGCGCTCCACTCGCGGCGCCATCGGCTTGGTGCGCACCGCGGGCGAGCCGGCCACCGTGCCTGACGCACTGATTGAAGCCTTGTGCGCCGATGCCGATGCCGACGGCCTGATCATCCTTCCCGAGCGCCGGCTGCGGCCGGGCGAACGGGTGGTGGTGACCGACGGCCCGCTGGCCGGCCTGCAGGGCATCTACACCCAGGCGCAAAGCGAACAGCGCGCGCTGGTGCTGCTGGACATCCTGGGTCGCGCGCAGAGCGTGGCGCTGCCCACGTACTTGCTGGAACCCACCCGGGCGGCACCCGCCGCCTGAGCGGGAAGACAACCTGGCAACGCAAGGCCTTACGGACAAGCCTCTGCAACCGTAGGGCGGTAGCGTGCCCGGACACGAGAGGAAGGCATGAACAAGCTGGAAGATTCGAGCATCGCCATCATCGGCCTGGGCTACGTTGGCCTTCCGTTGGCCGTGGAGTTCGGTAAGCGGTTTGCAACGACAGGCTACGACATCCGTCACGAACGTGTGGCCGAGCTGCGTGCCGGTATCGACAGTACTCGGGAGTGCAGCCCTGAAAAGCTGGCTGCGAGTCCGAAACTTCACTTAACCGACCAAATGGCTGATATCGCGAACTGCAACATCTATATCGTGACCGTTCCGACCCCGATAGATCTGGCCAAGCGGCCTGATCTAACGCCGCTCAACAAGGCCACCGAAGCCATCGGAAGCGTGCTGAAGAAAGGCGACGTTGTGGTTTACGAGAGCACAGTGTATCCGGGCTGCACTGAGGAGGTCTGCGTGCCTCTACTGGAGCGCATGAGTGGACTGAAGTTCAACCAGGATTTTTTCTGCGGCTACAGTCCCGAGCGCATCAACCCCGGCGACAAAGCCCACCGCGTCACCGATATCCTCAAGGTCACCTCGGGCTCCACCCCCGAAATCGCCGCCTTCGTAGATGGCCTTTACGCCAGCATCATCACGGCCGGAACCCACAAGGCGCCCAGCATTAAGGTGGCCGAGGCGGCGAAGGTGATCGAGAACACCCAGCGCGACCTGAACATTGCCCTAGTGAATGAATTAGCCATTCTGTTCAACAGGCTGGGCATTGATACCTCGGACGTGCTAGAGGCCGCTGGCACCAAATGGAACTTCCTGCCATTCCGCCCCGGCCTGGTCGGCGGCCATTGCATCAGCGTGGATCCCTACTACCTGACCCACAAGGCGCAGGAAGTGGGCCACCACCCCCAGGTAATCCTGGCCGGGCGCCGCACCAACGACGGCATGGGCGGCTACGTGGCAGATCAGGTAATCAAGCTGATGGTGCGAAAGGGCATCAATCCCGTGCAGTCGCGCATCCTGGTGCTGGGCCTGGCCTTCAAGGAAAACTGCCCGGACCTGCGCAATACACGCGTCATGGATATCGTGCAGGCGCTGCAGGGATACAACGCACTGGTCGACGTTTTCGATCCGTGGGTGGATGCAAACGAAGCGCGGTATGAGTACGGTCTCAGTCCGGTCGGCCAGCCGGAGCAGGGCGTGTACGACGCCATCGTGCTGGCCGTGGCCCATGACGAGTTCCGCGCGCTGGGAATGGAGGGTGTGCGGTCGTTCTGCAATGCGGCCGGCAGCGTGGTGTATGACGTGAAATGCTTGCTGCCTCGCGACGCCGTCGACGGCCGGCTGTGACTCGCAATGTTTGTTTGCCACGCGAATGTAAGGCCGGGATGCGCAGGCTACTCGTCATCTTTGATCATGACAGGAAGGGGCGCGCCATGAGCGCGTTGAACTCCCAGTGAGAATCCTGGTCACCGGCGGCGCCGGTTACATCGGGAGCCATGCCTGCGTGGTCCTGCTAGAGGCCGGGCACGATATTACGGTCATCGACAGCCTCTGCAACAGCTCCTCAATAGCGCTCGAGCGGGTTCAGGAATTGACCGGAAAACCGTTGCGCTTTGTGCAAGGCGACATCCGCAACCGCGGTGACTTGGACTACGCCTTTGAAGGCGGCATCGATGCGGTGATCCATTTCGCCGCGCTGAAGGCGGTGGGCGAAAGCTGCGAGCAACCACTGCGCTACTTCGACAACAACATCGGCGGCACCATCGCCCTCATGCAGGCGATGGAAGCACATGGTGTGCTGCGGCTGATCTTCTCCTCGTCCGCTACGGTATACGGTCAGCCGGATCACGTGCCTGTCAAAGAGAATGCACCGCTGAACGTTACCAATCCCTACGGGCGAACCAAGCTGGTAATTGAGCAGCTCATCCACGACTGGTGTGCAGCACATCCGGAAGTGAGCGCGGTATTGCTGCGCTATTTCAATCCGGTAGGCGCGCATCCCAGTGGTCGCATCGGTGAAGACCCGCGTGGCGAACCCAACAACCTCATGCCCTATATTGCCCAAGTGGCGGTGGGGCGACGAGAGTTTCTCCAGGTTTTTGGTGCCGATTACCCTACGCCAGACGGGACGGGAATTCGAGATTATCTGCACGTCATGGACCTGGCCGAAGCGCATCTGAGGGCGGTTGAGTACGCCGCAGTGCACGCCGGGTGCGAGGTTTTCAATCTGGGAACAGGGCGGGGCTACTCCGTTCGCGAGATGGTGGCGGCGTTTGAAGCAGCGGCTCGGCGGACGATTCCGTGTCAGGTTGTTGAACGACGCGCTGGTGATGTCACTGAACTGACGGCCGATCCATCACGGGCGCATGAATCCTTGCGGTGGCGCGCGAAGCTTGGTCTTGAGGCGATGTGCGCGGATTCATGGCGTTGGCAGTCGAACAACTTGAGTGGGTTCAATGATGACCGATAAACGTGCTGTTTCAGGTCTAAAGGCGATAAGAAGCTCGTCCGACCTGGCTATCAATGGTGCGAAAGCCGCGTTCTCCGAGGTCCTGCACGTCGGTCGACCGAACATCGGTGATCGCGAACAGTTCCTGCGACTCGCTGGCGAGATGTTTGATCGTCGGTGGCTCAGCAACAACGGGCCTTTGTTGCAAGAGTTTGAGCAACGGATTGCCAGCTACCTTGGTGTGAAGCATTGCATCGCCATGTGCAATGGAACCATTGCCCTGGAAATCGCCATCCGTGCTCTTGGCATGACGGGCGAAGTGATAATTCCCTCGTACACCTTCGTGGCTACAGCGCACGCCTTGCATTGGCAGGGCATCACGCCAGTCTTTGCGGACATTGATCCGCATACCCACAACCTGGATCCGGATTCAGTGCGGCGCATGGTCACGACGCGCACCACCGGCATCATCGGCGTGCATCTGTGGGGAAACCCGGCGCCGGTGGAGGCATTGCAGGCTATCGCCGACGAGCATGGATTACAGTTGATGTTCGATGCGGCACACGCGTTTGGGTGTTCATATGGCGGCCGCATGATCGGCAATTTTGGCCGAGCCGAAGTTCTCAGCTTCCATGCGACCAAGTTCTTCAACACCTTCGAGGGTGGTGCGGTCGTCACCAACGATGATGGGCTGGCTGACACCATGCGACTGATGCGAAACTTCGGCTTCTCCGGCTTCGACAACGTCATCCATCCGGGTACCAATGGAAAGATGGTGGAGGTGTGCGCCGCCATGGGGCTCACCAATCTTGACTACATGGATACGGTGATCGCGGCGAACGAGCGCAATCACACCGCTTACAGGTCGGCCTTGGCGGATGTAGCTGGAGTCCGGTTGCTGCAATTCGATATCAGCCAGAGAAACAACTTCCAGTACGTTGTCCTGGAGGTGACGGAAGGGGGTGTCGAGCATCGCGACGCGATTCTTTCGGCGTTACACGCGGAGAATGTTCTGGCCCGGAAATACTTCTGGCCCGGCTGTCATCGCATGAAACCGTACCGAGATCTTTTTCCTAACGCGGGCGTGCTTCTGGGGCAAACGCAAGTCGTTGCGGACAGGGTCATCGTCTTGCCAACCGGCACGACGCTGCCAAGCGGGGCGCCTGAATTGATCGCAAGTGTCATCCGCCATCTTCGCTAACAGGGGGGCGCGCACAATGAACTGCAATCCATTCTTCCGGGCTAACCCAGGTTTCCATCGTCTTTACATTTTCGGGGCTGGTGGGTTCGGTCGCGAGCTTGCTTGGCTTGCAGATCAGGCATGGGGCGAGGCTATTGAGATCGTGCTGCTCGTCGATGATGTTGCGTATCTCAGTGGGCCCATCAACGGTATCGCTGTCCAGCTCGTACAAGATGTCGTTGGTTCCGTCGGCGATGCGTTTGTCGTGGCCGTTGGCAACGCTGCCCTGCGGCGGCGTGCCGCGGCGGCTTGTGCGCAAGTTGGACTCCGCCCGGCAGTCTTGGTCCACCCGCGAGTTGAAGCATCGCGTTTTGTAACGTTGGGTGCGGGTAGTGTTGTATGTGCGGGCAGTGTCCTGACCACAAATATTCGATTCGGCGACCACGTGCATGTCAATTTGGACTGCACGATCGGCCATGACGTCGAGGTCGGAAGTTTTTCCACGCTTTCCCCTGGCGTGCATGTTTCCGGAAATGTGCATATTGGACAGGACGTTTTCATTGGCACGGGCGCCAGCATCATCAACGGCAACGCCTCCGCGCCACTGGTGATTGGTGATGGTGCGGTGATTGCTGCGGGAGCGTGCGTGATTCGGTCGGTTGATGCGGGAGCGCTAATGGCGGGTGTACCGGCCATGCGGAAACGCTGACGTATGCTCAGACGGCGCGCGCTGTCGGCGACTGCCTGGAGCGGCGCCGACATTATTCTTCGGCAATCGCTGCAGTTTGCGGTAACCATAGCGCTTGCCCGACTTCTGAGCCCCGCCGAGTTCGGAACGATCGCGCTGCTATCCCTTTTCACTGGCATCGCAGGCGCGTTCGTTGACAGTGGCTTATCGGCCGCATTGATCCAGCGTCAGGACACCACGCAGACGGATGAGTCCACAGTCTTTTGGTTCAACCTGGCCGCTGGGGTGCTGGTTGCGTCGGCGCTTGCGGCATCTGCCGGGTGGATTGCCACGTTCTACAACGCGCCGGTTCTTGTCTCCTTAGTGTGGGTAATGGCAGCAAACGTTCTCCTCAGCGCGCTGGGTGCGATCCACGGCACGCTACTGACCAAGCGCTTGGACTTCCGAACGCAGATGAAGATCGGCGGGATTGCCTCGGCAATCTCTGGAGGACTGGCAATTTGGATGGCGTTGCTCGGCTTCGGCGTGTGGGCGCTGGCATGTCAAACGGTTGCGGCGACGATCTTGTCGACCGGATTGCTTTGGCTGATGAGTCCGTGGCGTCCCACCTTCGAGTTCAGCTTTGTGTCGGCACGCAAGCTCTTTGGATTCGGAGGCTTTCTGCTAGCTGCGGGTTTACTGGATATCGTATACAGCCGGCTCTACACAGTTTTCATCGGAAAACGCTACGGAGCCGAGGATCTCGGCTACTTCAATCGCGCCGAGGGTACAAAGCAACTGCCGGTGGGCGTGTTGACGGGAATCCTGTCAAGAGTGGCATTCCCAATCTTCGCTGAGGCCAAGGGTGACCCCGCGCGCTTGCGTCGCGGAGTTAGATGGGCGATTCGGGGCATCATGCTGATAAACCTGCCGATGATGTTAGGCCTGATGGCAATAGCCGAACCAGTCGTGATTACGCTCTTCGGTGTGAAATGGCTGCCGAGCGTGCCAATCCTCAAGGTGCTGTGTGTTGCTGGTATCTTTTGGCCGCTGCATGTGATCAACATCAATGTACTCATGGCGCAAGGCCACTCTGCGCTTCTGTTCCGCCTTGAGATCGTAAAAAAAGTAATTGGTATAGCGATGCTGGGTGTCGGCACGTGGTTTGGCATGATCGGTATTGCCTGGAGCATGGTGGCATTTGGTCTGTTCGCCTTCGTGGTCAATTCCCACTACACCCGCCAATTCCTTGGCTACGGTGCATGGCAGCAAATCTGCGACACGGCGCCCATCCTGCTGCTTTCTGTTGTCATGGCAGGCGTCGTCGTCATCGTTGCGAACGCGTGGAGTCCGGGGCCATTGATTGCGGCGATTGGGTTGAGCGCATTGGGCGCAGTAACCTTCTTTTCCATCGGGTGGATCATGCGCTTGCAAGCCCTCCACGATATCCTTTATTTGCTACGTGGAAAGGCAGCTATTCAGTGAAAACGCAGCACACGCAAGGTAGAGACGTCGCTTTTGAGATCTCGGATTCCGCCAAGTTGCCTGCCCATCCTGTGGTCAGTGTCCTTATGCTCGCATATAACCACGGAAGGTACATTGGCGATGCCATTGAGGGGGTCCTTCTACAAGACGTGGATTTTCCTATCGAACTGGTCATCGCGGAGGACTGCTCGCCGGACAATACGCGTGAGATCGTGGAGCAGTACCAGCGACGCCATCCTGGCCTCGTGCGGATTGTGACATCTGGTCAGAATGTAGGAATGCTTGCGAACCATCGCCGCGCGCTGGCGGCGTGCCGGGGGGAGTTCGTCGCCTACTGCGAGGGAGACGACTATTGGCACCATCCACGCAAGCTGGAACTGCAAGTGCGGGCCATGCGGGCCGACAGCACGATCGGGTTGGTGCACACCGACTACGATTATCGCGTCGGGGGGCGGGTAGGCAGGAGCCTGATGGCTAGCGACAACAGGCCTGCCCCGCAAGGTAACGCCTTCCACAGCCTCCTGCGGGGCTATTGGCTAGGTACTGCAACACTGATGTATCGCAAGGACGTGCTTGACAGCTTCGAATCCGCAGGGATCCCCGAAGGAGAGTATCGATTTGGCGATTACAGTCGCGCTCTATTTACAGCCATGCGCTGGAAATTGTGTTTCATCCCTGTTTCGACTGCCACGTATAGGTATATGCAGGGGTCAGCGATGAACTCCGGGTCGGTCAGCACGTTGCGGCTGAGGCAGTCTGTCGTCAAGTGCCGCCGGGATTTCATGGCTCTGGCAGGCTGCGAGCCAGACGACTTGCATCAGATTGAGCGCAATGAATACCTTTTGCTATACGGAAACGCCTATCTGGCACGCGATCTGCTTGCGTTTGATAATGCCGCGGCTTGGCGGAGAGACCATGACCCAGCATGGAGAATGGACGTGAGGCACAGGTTGCGACGAATCCTTATTAGGATAGGCCCACTCCATGCACTGGTTTTGTTCAGGTCAAAGATACAATGGTGGTTGTCGGTTCGTCGTCGATACTCCCCCATGACGATCGAGCAGCAACGCAAGATGGCGGCTAGCGCACCATGAGACAAGGATTCGTGCCTCAAGCAACCGTTGTTCTCTACGCGTTCAACGAGATCAACTTCGTTGCCGAAGCAGTGCAGTCCCTGTTGGAGCAGGACTACCCGGCGCTAGAAATAGTTCTTTCCGACGATGGATCCACCGATGGAACGTTCGAGGTAATGCGACGCGTGGCGGCCGAATACACCGGTCCCCATCGCATCATGCTCAATCGCAACCCGACGAACATGGGCATCGGCAGCCAGATCAATGCTGGGGTGCGCATGTCACGCGGGGACCTGATTCTGCTCGCCAACGCCGATGACGTCAGCCGACCAGATCGGGTGCGTCGCACGGTTGAGGCATGGCTGAGTGAGAGTCCCCGACCCATGGCTGTCTGGTCGGCGCTGAATCAGATCGATGAACAAGGTCAACCGCTTGGCAGGGTAATGGATATGGGAGTTGATGTTCCGAACCTTGCAACAGGCATGCGCAACAGGTTCAGTGGTGGAGGCGCGGCGTCACTGGCGCTCGACCGTCGCGTGTTTACCGAGTTCGGACCGCTGCCCGACAACCTGATTCTCGAGGACAGCCCGTTGTTTGCCCGTGCCGTCCTCCTGGGCGGCGTGAAGTATCTGGCCGAGCCGCTCGTGGACTATCGCGTGCACGGGGGCAACATCAGCCAGAACTATGCGGTGGAGCCCTTCGACATCTGGAGCAAACGCAACCTAAGCACCGTGCTCTGGCACAAGCGGGAAGGCGTGAAGGCGTACCTGCAGATCCTGCGGGATCTACACCAACGCCCAGCCGATGCACGTGACCCACAGGACGTGGCAAATGCCCGGTGGACGGGGATGGAGAAGCTGCTGGAGAACGCGATCCTTCGTGACCACTATGGTGACGGGCCCGTCGTCAGCGAAGGAGCCAAACTCAGCTCGCTGATTCGCTTGGTCTGGCTTCTGATCAAATGTCGGATCAAGCGTGCAGTCCCCGCCATTGAGCGTCGAAACGTGCGCTGGCACTACCGTCGAGTGGTTGATGCAGGCAAGGGGCGTGGATGATGGGGGGGGCAGCGGGGGCTGTCGATGACAGCTGGAGCAACACGTGCACAAAGGTCATTGCAGCACGGGTGCCTTGCTGGCGCCGCTCGGCGGAGGTGGGAGCTTATGGCTTGGTGACCGCCAGTGGTTGGGCCGCCACAGCGCCGAATCCGGCACCCAGCATACGCTCAATCCAAACGGGCCGCCATTGGTCTGCTCAGGGCCTTATGGAGCAATTCCATGACTGAAAGATCCACTCATGAGCGCATTGTCGGTGACTACTACCGCACCACTTCGTCGATGGGCAGCGCCTCCAGCCAGGCATCCTTTGATGCATCGGTGGCGGGGATGCGCAGACGGCTCGGACCTTGGTTGAATCTGGCCGGCAAGGATGTGCTCGATCTTGGCTCCGGGACTGGGGAGCTTTGTCGCCTCGCCATGGACTGTGGCGCGAGATCAACAGTTGGAGTGAATCTGAGCGGCGAAGAAATCGAGTACGCGCGCAAGCAGAGTATGGCGACGTTTGTCTGTCAGGACATAGGCAGCTATCTGGATGCCTGTCCTCCTGGGTCGGTTGACAACATCTTCGCGTTGAACATTCTCGAGCACTTGGACAAGGACAAATTGATGGAGGTTCTGGAGGGATCCCTGCGCGCTTTGAGGCCCGGGGGCTTCTTGGTGGCGATGGTTCCAAATGCCACCTCACCATTTGGCGGCATGACTCGCTATTGGGACATCACACATTTGAACGCGTTCACCCCTAGCAGTCTCAGGCAACTGGCCAGTCTCGCCGGATTCACCGCAGATCTCGAATATCGGGAATGCGGGCCCGTCGCCTACGGTCTGAAAAGCAGCATCCGCTATGTCTTGTGGCGGCTGATTCGTTTATGCATACGAGGCTACCTCTTGGTGGAGACGGCATCCGACAAGGGCGGCATCTATACATCGGATATGCTTGTGCGCTTCACCAAGCCACATTGTGCGATTGGGTATGCAGGGCAAGCGGTAGATGAACCTGGCGACCCGCCGCGGGGCGATTCCTGATGTGTGGTATTGCTGGGGTATTGGGGGGCGTTGCCCCCGCCGGTCTAGTGCGCCGGATGCTTGGCCAACAGGTTCACCGGGGGCCCGACGATGAAGGGCTATGGGAGTCCGCCACGCCAGGTGGTCGTCGACTGTGTCTGGGACACAGGCGGCTTTCGATACTTGACCTATCGGGGGCCGCTGTCCAGCCAATGGCCGATCCAAGTTCACGATTCGTACTCACATTCAACGGCGAGATCTACAACTTCATCGAGATCCGGGCCGAGTTGGCTGCCCTCGGCGTATCGTTCCGGTCCAACTCTGATACGGAGGTGCTACTGCAGGCCTATGTTCAATGGGGCTCCGCCTGCCTGCACCGATTCAACGGAATGTTCGCCTTTGCCCTGTACGACAGCGTGCGGAATACCCTGTTCTGCGCTCGTGACCGCTATGGCGAGAAACCGTTCCTGTTCGGCGCAGGCAGGGACTTCTTCGCCTTTGCGTCTGAGTACAGGGCGCTGCTGCAGCATCCTGGCCTTTCGCTGGACATCGATGAATGGCGCCTGCTCCGGGCGGCGCACAACGCCGGAACCGGCCTCGACGGGGACCGACAGACTGTGTTCAACGACGTCCAGCAGTTGTTGCCTGGCGAGGCGATGGAAGTGGACGTCCTTTCGCTCGAACGCAGGATCTGGCGCTACTGGCAGGTTGCACCAGGCGAACAGCGTGCGGTCCTGGACGAGCAGGTCGTCTACGACGAGTTCCGCGAACTCCTCATCGATTCAGTTCGACTACGGATGCGTAGCGATGTGCCGGTTGGCTCCTGCCTTTCCGGAGGGCTCGATTCCAGCGCAATTGTTTGCATCTCGCGCCGGTTGCTTGGAGAGGATGCGGAGTACCATGCGTTCACCGGCCGCTTTCCGGGAACGCCGGCGGACGAGTGGTCCTATGCTTCACAAGTGGTCGACGCTACTGGGGTCCATAGCCACGTCGTCGAACCCGGAGTTGAAGGCTTCCTTGAGGAGCTTCCCCAGTTTGTGTCGGCGAATGAACTGCCGGTAGGCAGCTCCAGCCAGTATGCGCAGTGGAACGTCTTCCGCCTCGCCAAACAGCATGGGGTAACAGTGCTGCTCGACGGGCAGGGCGCAGATGAGACCCTGGGCGGCTATGAACAGTATTTCGCCCGCTATGTAGAGGCGCTTCGCGAAGCGGGCGATAGCGATCGGCTCGCCCTTGAGTTGCCGATGATTCGCGACCGCTACCCGCTAGCGCTTACGCCCCCTGCGCGCGCCGTGCGCGATCGCCTGCCATTCCGAATGCGACATGCTCTGTCCAATCGATTTGGCATTGGCACCAGCATGCTCTACGGCTTGCGTCCCGATGTTGCTCGCAAGGTCATGGGCGATAACGCGCTCCCCAGACTAGCCGGTTTCAACCCACTTGCGAGTGCGCTGGTGCAGGACACCTTCGGTCGTTATCTAACCACCTTGCTGCGTTACGGCGATCGTAACTCGATGGCCCATTCGCGCGAGGTCAGGCTTCCGTTTTGCGACCATCGTATTGCCGAGTTCGTTTCGCGACTGCCTCCCCACCTACTGATGGGCGAAGTACAGACCAAGCGCTTGCTCCGTGAATCGATGCGTGGAATCCTCCCGGAAGGTATTCGCACGCGTTGGAACAAGCAGGGGTTCCGCCCACCCCAGGACCTGTGGTTCAAGTCGGAGAGCGTGCTCTCGAAGGTGCGCGAGACGTTCCAGAGCCAGGGATTCCGGAACAGCCCGTACTGGATTGCATCCTGGTGGCAGAGGGCGTTGAAGCGGGTAGAGCAGGGTGAACTTCATTTGGGCTGGACGCTGTGGCATCCGTTCATGCTCGAACAGTGGAGGCAGTACTTTCTTGAGCCTTTGGCTGCGCAACGGCGCGAGAATAGGGATCGTCTTGCATGATCGCAGCGTCAGGGCGATCGCGAGGCGAGGCTGGGGTGCGAATTCTGGCGCTCGCGCCGGTCAGAGCCTATGGCGGATTCAATACAAGCCGCCATCGTGTCGAAGCATTCAAGGCCATCGGCTGTGTGGTAGATGTCGTGGACACGACGCCCGCGCCTGGGGCCGGGGTTTCACGCTTGGCGGGAAAGATTCGATCGCAGTTGTTCAAGATGGGGTTTGCCGTCTACGCAAGGAGCGATCCGCGGGTCATGAGGGACGTCGAAGCGGTCGGCGCCACCAAATCTTACGATGTGATCTGGCTGGATAAGGCGCTTCGTCTCGATGATGCGGACCTCAGGCGCCTACGCAGCCTATTTCCGGGCGCGCTGCTCGTTGGCTTTTCTCCGGACGACATGAACGCTAGGCACAACCAATCAATGCAGTTTGTCCGGGCGCTTCCCCACTATGATCTCTTTGTCACCACGAAGAGCTACAACGTGGCCGAGTTGCGCCAGATGGGGGCTCCAGATGTCTTGTTTGTCGGCAACGGCTTTGACCGGAGTGCGTTCAAGCCGAGTGAGGTTTCGGCACAAGACCGCTTACGCCTCGGTGGCGAGGTTGGCTTCATCGGCTCCTATGAGTCCGAGCGCGCACGCTCGATACTGTTTCTGGCCGAGAACGGCATCGATGTAAGGGTTTGGGGGGATGGCTGGGAGTCATGCCCGTTCTCACATCCTCGAATGCACATCGAGTACAGGCCCCTGTTCGGCGAAGATTTCAGCCGGGCGTGCTGCTCATTCAAGATCAATCTTGGATTCCTCAGGAAGATCAACCGGGACCGTCAGACGACAAGGAGCGTAGAGATCCCGGCATGCGGAGCCTTTATGCTCGCGGAGCGTACCGATGAGCATATGGCGCTATTCGAAGAAGGGGTGGAGGCCGAATTCTTCTCTTCGGATACGGAGTTGCTCGAAAAGTGCCGTCGCTATCTGGCGGACGACAATGCCAGGGCGGCGGTGGCGGAGGCGGGGCTACAGCGGTGCAATCAGTCTGACTATACGAACGAAGGCAGGATGCGTGCGATCCTCGATTACATGGCCGGTGCCAATGAAGCCTTTCCCAAGCTCCCGGGCCCGAGGCCATGACCAAGCGAAGGAGCGGGACTCCCTTTCTGGTCGTAATCCAGACGCATCCGATTCAATACTATGTGCCGGTGTTCAGGGAGCTGGCCAAGGCGGGCGTAGCCATGGAAGTCATCTTCCTCACCGATTCAGGCGCTCGGGCTTATCACGACCCGGGCTTCGACCGCGTGGTTACTTGGGATGTCCCGCTTCTGGATGGCTATAGGAACCTAGTGCTGAAGCCAGGTGTCCAACTGTCCAAGCTCGGAGTCCTTGGTAGATTCGATTGGCGGCTCTCGGGCTTGCTGGGCAAGCTCAAGCCAACCCATGTTCTCATCCACGGCTATGCGAGCCTGATGAACTGGGTTGCCTTGGCGTGGGCAAAACTGCATGGCGCAAGGATCTTGTACTTCAGCGACTCGAATGCCGCCATCGAGCAGAAGAAGTCTTGGTGGCTGGCCAAGCGCCTAGCCGTCGGCTGGTTCTTCAAGAACGTCGACTGTTTCCTGTCGCCGAGTTCGGCAAATGAAAAATACCTTGCATCGTATGGTGCGGGACGAAGCAAGATCCGAAGGATCCCGTTCTCAATTGATGTTAACCGATTCCGTGTTGCGGCATCGACTGTCATTGACAAGCGCTACGACTTTGTCTGGGCCGGCAAACTAACTGCCAGGAAACGTCCCGTGGATTTCATCCAAGCGCTAGCCAGTGCGAACTCAGCACTGGGCCGTCCGCTGCGGGCTTGTGTAGTTGGCACAGGATCGCAGGCAGATGAATGCAGGCGTTTGGCCCTTGACCTGGGCGTGAACGAACAAGTCGAGTTTAAGGGTTTCGTCAATCAGGCCGATATGCCCGCTATTTTATCGTCCGGGAGGACCTTCGTGTTTACGAGCGAGCGGGAGCCATATGGCCTCGCGGCAACCGAGGCAGCAGCATGTGGACTTGCGCTGATCGTGGCTGATCAGATCGGTTGCGTGAATGACTGGGGCCCCGCTAGGCCAGATGAGAACGCTCTGACATACCCCGCCGGAGATGTGGCGGCGTTGTCGGCGTGTATGCGCCGTATCGCCAAAGAGCCAGGGCTTCTCGCCAGAATGTCTGCAAGAAGCCTAGAGATTGCTCAGACACAGCACCCTGCCTTGGCGGCGGAGGTCATTCAAAGCGCAATGTACGGTGGATAGGACGTCAACGGATCACGGATGAAAATTGCGCTCGTAAATCAGCTACATCATGATGCCGGGAAAGTGGGTTCCGTCCGTATGTGGCGTCTGGCGCAGGAGTTGGCATCGCTGGGCCACGAGGTACTTTTCATCTGCCCAAAATTGCCGGCCGCTGTGAAAGGTGCAAAGGAAGAAGACGCGTCGAATTTTCGCCGGCATGCGACCGGACCAATAGTCCTTACCGCAGGGCCCGCGACGGAACATTTGGCCGCGTCGCGACGGCGTCCCGTAAAGCGACTTGGTTCGAAGCTGGGAACGGCATGGTCGCTCCTCATCCGCGGCGGGCCATACTGGAGATGGCGGCGTTCAATTCGTCAAATGTTTCCAAGGATCAGGGCGGAGTTCTGCCCCGATGTTTGCGTGGGATGCTTTGGAAGCATCGACGCACTCTTGGCTGCAAAGGAGCTGGCGGCGTATTGCCGCGTGCCTTGGGTAATGGATATAAAAGATGCAGCAGACGCCTTCCTGCCTCGATCGATCAGGCCTCTCCTTATGTGGCGCGCCAGTGGTGCCCATGCCTGCACCGTAAACGCAAAGTTCCAAATCTCGCGCAATCCTGGATGGATCCCGGCCAGCGGCGCCAAGCTGTTGTACAGCGGTGTCGAGCAGCGAGCGACCGCGCGTCCGGATTTCGAACCGGACCGGATCGTGCTGGCGGGCTCGGTCTACGATCCGGCTGGCCTTGCTGTGCTTCTCGAAGGATTCAGACTGCTATTGGTGGAACGGCCCTTGGCGACGCTGGAGTATTACGGCGGTGATGGCGAGTCCGTTCGAGAGGCAGCGGTGCGGGTTGGTATCGAATCCAAGGTCCTGGTCCTCGGGCAGGTTGAGCGGATGCTTTTTCTTGAGAGGTGCGCATCAGCAGCTTGCGTGGCCTACGTTGGGTTCCCAAGCGCATTCCACCACAAACTGCTGGAGCTGGCGGTTCTCGGGAGGCCGATTGTGGTCGCGCCGACGGAATCGGTGGAAGGCATCGAGCTCTCGGGCCATTACGAGTTTCCACTTGAATGTGTCTCAACGCCAGCGGACGCCAGTGACGCCTTTCGATTCGCGGGGAGTTCGCCGACGAGAGAAAACGCGGAATTGGCCAATGATTTCTCATGGCAGGCCGTCGCGAGGCGGCTCGAGAAAATTCTAGTGGACGTTGTCGAGGGAAACCGGTGAACAGCGAGCGAGTAAGGGTCCGGAAACCCAGCGTAGTCATCGCGTCGATTGGACGCTTCCACGTCCTTGACCTTGCGCGTGAGTTGCATCGCCTCGGATATGACGTGGTCTTTATCAGTGCACTTGCGCACGCCAGGGTCGAGCGATTCGGACTTCCACGGCGATGCCATCGATCACTCCGATGGTGGCTTGCTCCGCTCTTGTTGTTGTCGCGCTTGGTGCCGTCGGGCACTGCAAAGCAGTTCATCGAGCTGTTGATTTTCAAGGCGGCGAACCTATTGACGATAGCCAAGATGCCTCGATGCGAAATTTTCATTGGCATGGCGGGTATTCACGTGGCTGCGGGCGCATTCGCTAAGCGGCGCTTCGGCGCAAAGTTCTTCCTCGAGCGTGGCAGCCGCCACATTCTTTCGCAGAAAGAAATTCTTGACGCGATATCCAGGCTATCTCCCAGGGCGAGGAGCGTTTCAAGGTTCACGTTGCCCCGCGATATCGCAGGATACGATTCCGCTGACCTCATCGTCGTCCCTGCCGCACATGCAGAGGAGAGCTTCTTGGTCCGAGGTACGCCAAAGGGGAAGATTTTTCGAAACCCCTATGGCGTGGATCTAGAAATGTTCACGCGCGGGAGCGCCGATATCCGCGAGTACGATCTGGTTCTCTTCGTTGGCGCATGGTCATTCCAGAAAGGCGTGGATGTATTGTCGGCGGCCTGTCGTTCCCTGCCGATGCCGTTCAGGCTGGTTCATGTTGGTGCGGTGGCTGACGCTCCCTTTCCAACGGAAGGCTGGTTCCGGTCCCATGGGCCGGTCGACCAATCGAAACTGAAGCATTGGTACGCACGTGCGGCCGTGATGGTATTGCCGTCCCGGCAAGAGGGGCTTGCATTGGTCATGGCGCAGGCGCTGGCTTGCGACTGCCCGGTGGTGGCAACAAGTATGACGGGAGCTAATGACCTTGCGGAGCTCCTGGACGCGGCATCGATGATCGACGTCATTCCAGCGGGCGACGCACCTGCGCTCTCGGAGGCGATTGCCAGGCGGCTTGGCTCGCCCGGCGCAATGGGTATTCCCCGCAATAGAATGCAGGACAGCCTTTCGTGGAAGGCCTATGGGGCACGCTATGCTGCCAAGATCGACGAGGTTCTGGGGCGTGCCCGTGATCCACTAAAGGCACAAGCATGACGGCAATCGCTGTACTCGCAATTAGGAACGGACGGCTCACGCGTCGACTGATGGTCGTCGTGGGCGTGCTAGTTGTGGCCTACTACTTGGTGGTCAATCCCTACAACAAGGATACGATCAACATAGTGCTTGGCGCACTGATGCTAGTGCTGGGAATGATTCCGCTGTGGCGATGGTTGGGCCGGCGTGGCCCGGTGGAGATTCCTGTTCTCGCGCTTCACGGCATCTTTTACTCCGTTTGCTTTGGTTTTGCCGGGTTCATCACGCCGGTAAAGTTTATGGGTGAGCTTACCGTCACCGAGGCCGAGAATACCGCCGCGCTATTCGCGGCGCTCCTCTCCTGGGGGGCGCTGTGTCTGGGGTATTGGCTGGTGTTCGGACGAACCCGTCGATTGCAAACGCAGTTCCTAGATATTGAATCCAAGCAACTGAATGAAGCTGTCGTTGTGGTGGCTTATCCGGTGTTGATCCTGCTTAGCATTGGCGATGCCCGCTTGGGGCTCGCATTGGATCAAATAATTGCGGCGATGCGATTGATTGCATTTATTTGGGCGCTGTTTTCGGCTTTACGGGGCCAGCTGTCGACGCGCGGCCGCATCCTTGTCTGGTTCCTTCTGTTGCCGGTTGAAATACTGTTGTTTGCCGGCTTTGACGAGGCGCGGCTCTTGGGTTTGCTTGTGTATGGGCAGATTTTAGGCGTGTCGCTCGCGGTAGGCAGACGCGTGGTCTACCCGGCGATGGCTGTCTTCGTCGTCGTTGCCTTCGCCCTGCTTGATCCGGTGAAGGCAGAGGTTCGTACAATCACTTGGAGCAATACCGCAGAACCGACCAGCATGACGGACCGACTTGGAATCTTCGCAGCCGTTGCTGCGCAGCGTTACCTGGGGGGTGGGTATTCGACTGCCTATTCAGATGGCTTGGTAGACGAGTCATTCTCCAGGATCAACCATCTCCACACGCTGTCTGCCGTAATCGCCGACACGCCGCGACGGGTCGAGTTCAGCTACGGTGAAACACTAATTCCCTTGCTGACGAAATGGATTCCACGCGCTATCTGGCCCGACAAGCCACTTGAGAATCTCGGTAACAGATGGGCCCAAAAGTACGGGTATCTAGGTGCAAGAGATGACGTGACCGCATACAACCTGCCTTGGGTTCCTGAAATGTTCATTAACTTCGGATGGCTCGGCGTCGGCAGTCTCAGTCTTCTGGTGGGAGCTCTGATCGGGTGGGTTAGAAACGCGCTGATCGTTGGCGCAAGTACGCCTGCTCGCTACTCCCTTGCGCTCTTAGTTTCCTCCTCTTTCTTTTTTCCAGAGAGCAATATTTCGCTGGAGATTGGCGGAATGATCGTGTCTGCAGTATCTGGTGCCGCATTCATCTTCGCATTGGTGGTGATTACTAAAGCTAAGGCGGAACGTTCGTGACAATGGTTAGGAGTGAAACGCGCGATCGGCCCGCAAGTCTGCCTCGGCTTGGGCTTGTCGTGCCCTCGCTGGATGATGGGGGTGGTGTTCCGGCTGTCGCCCGATTTCTGGCGGCCACTGCGACCCGTTCCGGAAAGTTCGCCTTGAGCATCATTTCCCTGTCGACATCGGCGCGCGATGAGGCCAGTCTGCGATTGGCCTCGCCGAGGTCGTGGATACGCGGCGCCGTGATCAGGCGCGGGATTTGGAATGGGCACCCCTTCGTACATGTAGGCGCAGTGCTGGGCGAACTCGAGTTTATGCGCTATCGCCCCAGAACCGTTCTCGCGCAGGCCATCGAGAACTGTGATGTTCTTCAGGTTGTTTGTGGATCGCCCGCCTGGGCGAACACCGTGATTGGGTGCGGAAAGCCAGTGTCGATCCAATGTGCTACGCGCGCCATCGTGGAGCGACGAGCGAAGGAAGGTAGTCCGAAATCGATTGCAGATTATTGGCGAAAGAGTATGACGAGAATCACAGATCGCCTAGATAATCGTGCGCTTTGCAAAGGCGATGCAATCCAGGTCGAGAATCGATGGATGCTGGACTATGTCAGTGGCGTCAATTCGGCGCGTGACGTAGATGTACGCTACGCACCACCAGGCATCGACGAAAACCTGTTCCACCCGCTTCCGATGCGGGATTTGACGGATTCTCCATATATTCTTTGCGTTGGGCGGCTCGGTGACCCACGCAAGAACATCGTGCTGCTTCTGCGTTCCTACTCCAGGCTTGAGCCCAGCTTACGTGACAGAGTTCGGCTAGTGCTTGCAGGTTCTAGCCAGCCGCCCGCCGCATTCTGGAGGCTGGCAGATGAGCTCGGTTTGCGTCATCGAATCGAGTTCGTACATAGGCCCTCGCGAGAAGCGCTCGTTGCGCTCTATCAGTCCGCCGCGGTTTTCGCGCTTCCATCAGACGAAGAAGGTCTCGGGGTTGTGCTGCTCGAAGCTATGGCCTGCGGCGTTCCAGTGGTCTCCACGCGTAGTGGCGGTCCAGATGGAATAGTCGAGGATGGTGTGGATGGATATTTGGTTGCTATTGATGATGACGTGGCGTTAGCAGGGAGGCTCACCCTCCTGCTGCAGGACGCTAAATTGAACTCCGCGGCCGGCAGGGCGGCGAGACAGACGATTGAGCAGCGCTACACCGAAGCAGCGACCGGGCGGGTATTCGTGGATATCTGGAGTCGGCTGTTGCAGGGTCCTGTCCGATGAAACCGATAGTTCTGGTGTTCTGCAGGTACTATTTGCCTGGATATCTTGCGGGCGGCCCGATCCGCTCCATAGCCAATATGGTTGAGCGCCTCAGCGATTCCTTGGATTTCCGGATCGTTGCCCTAGATCGGGACTTTGGTGCCGAGGAGCCGTATGCGGACGTTCGCCATGATGAATGGGTTCCCCGGGGAAGGGCTCTGGTGCTACATGTGAAGTTGAGCCGCTTCAGCTTGGCGAAGGTTGCGGAGATCGTGCGAGCGACGCCCCACGACGTCATCTACCTCAACAGTTTCTTCGATTTTCGTTTTACACAGCAGATACTCATTAACCGAAAGTTGCGCCGCTTTGAGGATCAGCCCATCGTTCTGGCGCCGAGGGGCGAGTTCTCAGCGGGTGCACTGCAATTCAAACGAGTGAAGAAGGCGTTGTTCATGCGGCTGGCCAGGTGGCTCGGGTTGTACGAACGGCTGACATGGCAGGCGTCAAGTGTGCTAGAGGCGGCCGACATCCGGCGTGCGGTATTCGGCGGATCCATGTCAGACCAGCGATTGGTAGTTACCGGCCATGTCGCTGCAGGACCAGTACGCTTGGAAGGCGGCGTTTCAAGCCTTGCCGCTCCCGCTCGGGCGGTGGACGGTCCCCTGAGGGTTTGCTTCCTGTCACGGATCAGCCCAAAGAAGAATCTGGACTACGCGCTGCGCGTGCTTGCCGAGGTGCGCGTGCCAGTGCGCTTCACCGTTTATGGTCCAATCGAAGATGAGTCGTACTGGCGGGAGTGCTTGGCGCAGATCGCGAAACTTCCTTCGCATATTGAAGTGGTACATGAGGGGGCTTTGCGGCCGGAGGCAGTATTGCCCGCCCTTCGGGGACATGATGTCTTTTTGTTTCCAACCCACGGAGAGAACTTCGGGCACGTAATCTACGAGGCCCTCCGCGCTGGATTGACGTTGCTCATTAGCGACCAGACCCCCTGGCAGCGGCTTGAGGAGCAGGGGGTTGGTTGGTGCCTGCCTCTTTCCGATCCTGCTGGGTTCTCGCGTCGGTTGGAGCAAGTTGCCAGTTGGACTGATGAGCAGCGTCAGAAGACAGGAATCCGCGCGCGCACTCTCGCCCAATCGACGGGCGAGGATCTCGATGCGATTGAAGCGAACCGAAACCTGTTCTTGGATGCGTTGAGCGAGTACAAACGTCTCAATACCAAGAAACGGACAGAAGGAATCCAGCGTGTTTAGCGACAAAGTGCTTTTGATCACTGGCGGTACGGGTTCGTTCGGCAATGCCGTCCTGCGCCGCTTTCTGCGGACGGGAATTGGCGAAATCCGCATCCTTAGTCGTGATGAGAAGAAGCAGGACGACATGCGCAAGAGATATGGGTCCGACAAGCTGAAGTTTTATATCGGTGACGTGCGCGACCCAGCCAGCGTATTGAATGCTATGCGCGGGGTCGATTATGTGTTCCACGCGGCGGCGCTCAAGCAAGTGCCATCCTGCGAATTTCATCCCATGGAAGCGGTGAAGACCAACATCGTAGGTACCGAGAACGCTACAGAGGCTGCCATCCAGTGCGGGGTTAAGCGCATGATCTGCCTTAGCACGGACAAGGCGGTCTATCCCATCAATGCCATGGGCATTTCCAAGGCGATGATGGAAAAGGTTTTCGTAGCGAAGTCGCGCAGTGTCGATCCAGCAAAGAGCACAATCTGCGGCACCCGATACGGCAATGTAATGGCTTCTCGAGGGTCAGTGATTCCTCTTTTCGTGAATCAGATCACCGCAGGCGCTCCCGTTACCATTACTGACCCGGAGATGACCCGATTCATGATGACCCTGGATGATGCCGTTGATCTTGTTCTGTACGCCTTCGAGCACGGCAACAGCGGTGACATCTTCGTGCAGAAAGCGCCGGCGGCGACCATGCACACCTTGGCCACGGCATTGACTGACTTGCTGGGCAAGCCGGACCACCCCATCCAGATCATCGGCACCCGTCACGGCGAAAAGAAGCACGAAGCCCTCATGAGCCGCGAGGAGATGGCCCACGCCCAGGATCTGCCGGGCTATTTCCGTGTGCCGCCGGACCTGCGCGATCTCAATTACGGCAAGTTCGTGGAACAGGGCGAGCGCAAGATAAGCGAAGCTGCCGACTACACTTCCGCCAATACCGAGCGCCTGGGTGTGGAAGGCATGAAAGCCCTCCTGATGAAGCTGGACTTCATTCGCGACCTGGTGGCCGGCCGCCCCGCCATGCCGGTGGATTGAGATGAAGGTCCTCGTCACCGGCGCCGACGGTTTTATCGGCAAGAACCTGCACGTCGCGCTGCGTGAAAAGCAGGGTGTGGAAGTGCTGCCCATCATCCGTTCCAGCAGCGCTGACGCACTTCAGGAGGCCGCACGAAGTGCCGACGCGGTCATCCATCTGGCCGGAGTGAACCGCCCGCAGGACCCTGCCGAGTTCTCCGCCGGCAATATGGACTTCACGGCTGCGCTGAGCGACGCGCTGGCCGCCACAGGCCGGGCGATACCCGTTGCCTTCGCTTCGTCCATCCAGGCCGAGCGCGACAATCCCTATGGCGTGAGCAAGCTCCAGGCGGAATTGCACTTGGCCGCCTACGCTGAACGCAGTGGCGCTCCTGTGGCAATCTACCGGCTGGCCAATGTCTTCGGAAAGTGGAGTCGCCCGGATTACAACAGCGCCGTGGCAACATTTTGCCACAACATCGCCCGGGGTTTGCCCATCCGCATCGACAACCCCGATGCACCTGTGCGGCTGGTTTATGTGGATGACGTAGTGACCGAATTTGTGAGCTTCCTCGTTCACCCGGGGCAGGGAGTCAGGCAGGCCGAGGCGGGCCCGATCTACTCGATCACTGTCGGCGAACTGGCTGCCCAGATTGAAGCTTTCAAGGCAGTGCGTGCATCCCTGGTGACCGAGCGAGTCGGCACCGGTCTGGTGCGGGCCCTTTACGCCACCTACGTCAGCTTCCTTCCGCCCGAGGCCTTCAGTTACGGTGTGCCGAAGTACGGGGATGCTCGCGGCGTCTTCGTGGAGATGCTGAAGACGCCCGATTGCGGCCAGTTCTCGTTTTTTACCGCGCACCCGGGCAGCACCCGCGGCGGCCATTACCATCACACCAAGACCGAGAAGTTCCTGGTGATCAAGGGCCGGGCCCGCTACCGGTTCCGCCATCTGGTGACCGATGAAACCTTTGAGGTCGAGAGCAATGGCGACGAGCCGCTGGTGGTCGAGACCATTCCAGGGTGGGCCCACGACATCACGAATATCGGCGACGACGAGCTCTTGGTAATGCTTTGGGCAAACGAAATATTCGACCGGCAGAAGCCGGACACCTTTGCCAGCAGGGTATGATCATGCGAAAACTCAAGGTAGCCACGATTGTTGGTACCCGCCCGGAGATCATCCGCCTTTCGCGGGTACTGGCCGCGCTGGATGCCCACTGCGACCACATACTGGTCCACACAGGCCAGAACTATGACTACGAGCTCAACGGTATCTTCTTTGACGATATGGGCATCCGGAAGCCGGACGTGTTCCTGGAAGCCGCGGGATCCACCGCCGCAGAAACCATCGGCAATGTGATCATCGCCGCCGACGCCGCGCTGGCGCAGATTCAGCCGGAGGCCGTACTGGTGCTGGGCGACACCAATAGCTGCCTGGCGGTGCTCCCCGCCAAACGCCGCAAGATCCCCACCTTCCACATGGAAGCCGGCAATCGCTGCTTCGACATGCGCGTTCCGGAAGAGATCAACCGCCGCATCGTGGACCACACCGCCGACATTAACCTGACTTACAGCGACATCGCCCGCGAATACCTGTTGGCCGAGGGCTTGCCGCCGGACCGGGTGATCAAGACTGGCAGCCCGATGTGCGAGGTGCTCGCCTTCTACGCAGACCGGATTGCGGCGTCCGATGTACTCGCCCGGCTTGGGCTCGAGCCCGGCAAGTTCTTCGTGGTCAGCGCCCACCGCGAGGAAAACATAGACTCGGAACAAAACTTCCGCGGGTTGTTGGAGGTGCTGAACACGCTGGCGTCCACCTACGGCCATCCCGTGATTGTCTCCACCCATCCCAGGACCCGGAAGCGCATCGACCAGATGGGCGTGACCTTGGATCCGAAAGTGCAGCTGCTCAAGCCACTGGGATTCAGCGATTACGTGCGGCTCCAGACCGAAGCAAAAGCTTCCCTATCGGACAGCGGAACCATCAACGAGGAAGCATCCATCCTAAACTTCCGTGCCCTGAACCTGCGCGACGCCCACGAGCGCCCCGAAGGCATGGAGGAGGCAGCAGTGATGATGGTTGGTATGAACCCCGAGCGGGTCATGCAGGGCCTAGCCATCCTCGAGAGCCAGCCCGCGGGCCCCGAGCGCAGCCTGCGCCAGGTGGCCGACTACGGTATGCCCAACGTGTCCGGCAAGGTCGTGCGTATCATCCACAGCTACGTGGACTACGTGAACCGGGTTGTCTGGAAGAAGTACTGATGCGCCTGCTGCTGGTGGCGGATACCTACCCGCCATCCACCATTTCCGGGGCACTGCAGATGCGCGACCTGGCCGAGGCGCTGGCTTCGCTTGGCCACAAGCCGCTGGTGCTCGTCCCGGATGCTGGCCTGGGATCCGCCGCCGCGCTTGAAGTGCTGGGCGGTGTCGAGATCTATCGGGTCCGGGCACCCAGGACCAAGGACATTTCCTACCCCCGTCGGCTAGCCGCGGAGTTCGCGCTGCCGTGGGTACTGCGCCGGGCATTCCGCGCCAGCCTGTTTGCAGCGGAGCAGTGGGATGGCGTCGTTTGGTATTCGCCGACGATCTTCCTGGGTCCCTTCGTGTCGTGGTTTAAGCGGGTACAGGGTTGCCGAAGCTACCTCATCCTGCGCGACCTGTTCCCGGACTGGGCGGTGGACGCCGGCGTGCTTCGGCGGGGCGGTTTGGTGCATCGGCTGCTGAAGTCGGTCGAGCGCTACCAGTATCGCCAGGCCGATGTCATCGGCGTACAGACGCCCGCCAACCTTCCCATCGTGGGCCGTGATGCACCGGCCGCAGTGGCACTGGAAGTGCTGCATAACTGGCTGGCGGCGCCGCAGTCGCCTGGCGGTGTCTGCGCCCATTCGGCCTTGGCAGCGTTTCAGGGGCGCAAGATCTTCATATATTCCGGAAACATGGGCGTTGCCCAGGACCTCGACGCCTTCGTGGAGCTTGCGTTTCGGCTCCGCCATCGGGCGGACATCGGCTTCCTGATGATCGGCCGCGGAAGCGAGCTTGCCCGCCTTCGGGGTGTCGCGCAGAAGCAGGGCCTGGACAACCTGCTAATTGAGGATCAGGTGTCGCAAATTGAGCTGGCCGGCCTGTTGGCGCACTGCCATGCGGGCATCGTGGCCCTGCATCCTGCGCATGGGACTCACAACATCCCGGGCAAGCTTCTCACCTACCTGCAGGCCGGGCTGCCCGTGCTGGCCCGCGTGAATCCTGGCAACGACCTGCATCACTTGGTGCTTGAAGAGGGCATCGGCGCATCGGTCGTCGGCCCATCACTTGAGGCTCTGGGCGATGCGGCCGAATGGTTAGCCGACCGCCCGGGCGCACGCCGAGATATGGGTAGCCGGGGGCGAGCTTTGTCTGATCGGATTTTCTCGCCGGCTGCCGCGGCGGAGCAGGTGGTCCGCGGCCTGTCTGCGCGTTGACTCCCGGGGGAGGTAACATTACAAGGCATGGACAGGGGGCGGTCGGGCGCAGGTTTCTGGCATCCCCTGCTTAAAGCGGTGAGAATCGCAGTATGAAAACCCTCGTCACCGGCACCGCCGGCTTCATCGGCTCCCACGTCGCCCAGGTCCTCCTCGCCCGTGGCGACGAGGTCATCGGCTTCGACAACCTCAACGACTACTACGACCCGACCCTGAAGCAGGCCCGCCTGGCCCGCCTGCAGGCGCTGCCGGGCTACACCCACGTCACGGCCGACCTGGCCGATCGGGCGGCGGTCGAGGCGGTGTTCGCGAAGTACAAGCCCCGGCGCGTGGTGCATCTGGCCGCCCAGGCCGGCGTGCGCTACGCGGCCGAGAACCCGCACGTGTATGTGTCCAGCAACGTCACCGGCTTCCTGCACGTGCTGGAAGGCTGCCGCCACCACGGGGTGGAGCACCTGGTGTATGCCAGCACCAGCTCGGTGTACGGCGCCAACCTGAAGATGCCGTTCTCGGAGCATTCGCCCACCGAGCATCCGCTCACGCTGTACGCGGCCACCAAGAAGGCCAACGAGCAGATGGCGCACAGCTATTCGCACCTCTACGGCATTCCCACCACCGGCCTGCGCTTCTTCACCGTGTACGGGCCCTGGGGCCGGCCGGACATGGCGCTGTTCCTGTTCACCAAGGCCATCCTGGCGGGCCAGCCGATCAAGGTCTTCAACCACGGCCACCACAAGCGCAGCTTCACCTACGTGGACGACATCGTGGAAGGCGTGGTGCGCGCGTTCGACACCGTGCCGGGCAAGGACCCGGCCTGGAACGGCCTGGCGCCGGACCCGGCCACCAGCGGCGTGGCGCCGTACCGGATCTACAACATCGGCAACGAACAGCCGGTGGAGCTGCTGCGCTACATCCAGGTGCTGGAGCAGTGCCTGGGCAAGCCGGCCATCATGGAGATGCTGCCGCTGCAGGCCGGCGACGTGCCCGACACCGAGGCCGACGTGTCCGACCTGATCGCCAGCGTGGGCTACCGCCCGGTGGTGCCGGTGGAAGAGGGCGTGGCGCGGTTCGTGGCCTGGTACCGGGATTACTACCGGGTCTGAGTCGGCACCGGGCCGTTGTTGCCGACGAACGAGTCCGCCTGAGTCCCCATCCGGTCGAACACGTCGGCTGCACGAACCCGGTCGGCGTGGCGTCTTGTCCGGGAGACCTGCCAATCATGATTGGCGTCGCTGTTTTTCGCTTCATTCCGGTGGGAAACTATGGCCGGTAGCCACCGGGCGGCACTGGATTTCCGGCACAGCAGGGGAGAACGGGGTAGATGAAGGATGCTCTCAATGGTCCCTGGCGCGTGCGCCGCGAGGGGGTGGTCCAGTCACCGCGCAGACTCCTCGAAGTCCTGCGGTACGAGGGTAACGAGAGCGTGGAAGTCGCCTCGATGGAGGCAGAGGACTGGATCTCGTTGTCGTCCTTCCGCGGGCTTGTGGAACATCAGTTCGAGCAGAAGGCCAGGAGCCTCTGGCACATAGAACCGCAGCGCGCGACAGGGGGTGGGACCAAGTCTGCAGCACCGGCACCTCGTGAACCGGTCGACCAGGACCAGCTGGCCTCGGTGCTCAAGAAGTTGGAGGCGCTTCACGGGCTGGAGCGGGCCAAGCACGAGATTCTCCAGATCATCAGCCTGATCCAGGTGTCCAAGAAGCGTGAGGCCATGGGCCTGTCGGGGGCATTGGGTTCCTTCCATGCCGTGTTCGCGGGCAACCCTGGCACCGGAAAGACCACTTTTGCCCGTATTTACGGCGAGGCATTGGCAGCCCTGGGCGTAATCAAGAGTGATGCCATCACCGAAGTGACCCGGGCCGATCTGGTCGCGGGTTACGTGGGTCAGACGGCGATCAAGATGCGTGAAGTCATTGGGAAGGCGGGCAACGGCGTGCTGTTCGTGGACGAGGCATACGCGCTGGTGAACGGCGACGACGATAGTTTTGGCCACGAGGCCCTGGCCGAGCTCATCAAGGCCATGGAAGACCGGCGGGAAAGCATGGTGGTAGTGCTTGCCGGCTATACCGCGGACATGGATGAGCTGCTTTCCAGCAACCCCGGCCTCAGGTCCCGGGTCCTTTCGACCGTGCATTTCGATGATTACAGCACGGATGACCTGGCCAAGATTGCCATCGCGATCGCGCGATCCCGCCAGTTCGAGCTTGATGATGGGGCAATCGAGGCTTTGAAAAGCGCGATTGATGCGAAACGCGCGAAGGCTGACGCCCGGGACTTCGGCAATGCCCGCGAGGCGCGGAACGCCATTGACCGCATGGTGCGCGCGCACGCAATCCGGGTGGCCGGCTTGAACAACCCATCGGCTGAAGAACTGACCCGCTTGCGTGCGGAGGACCTGCTATGACGATGCCTGTGCCGGATCCGAACAATGACGTTTCGGGTGGCGAACAAGTGTCCAGCCAGCCCCCTGCACGTGATTTCCTGCGCAGCTTGCTGGTCGAACAATCCGGAATGTCGGCTGCCGAAGCCGATTCCATCGCGGCCTCGGCTACGGTCGAGGACATTGGCTGGGCCAAAGTCGAACTCCTGCCGGTATGGCGGGCGCTCACCGACACCGAGCAGAGACTTCCGCGCCAAGCCGGACGTCCCGAGGCCGAGGGTCACGACGAGAGCCAGGACCAGGTCCTGCATGCTTTCAATGCCGGGTTGCAGGACCGCTTTTCGCCGATTCCATTGATCGCGACCTGCGCGCTCAGGCGAGTGGGCGAAATGGTGACCTCCGAGTGCGGGGAATGCGAGGGACACGGGAAGTTCCGCTGCGATGCCTGCCTTGGTGATGGCGCCTTTTCATGCAAGGCATGCTCTGAACTGGGGAGACTGCCCTGCCGTCGCTGCCAGGGTGGAACGGTCCAGTGTCCGAAATGCGCCGGTCGTGGCGAAGTCCGGTACCGCGACGGTTTCATCCGATGCTACAAGTGCGAAGGCGGGCGGGCGCGATGCAGGTATTGCCACGGAGAGGGCGAAGTCGACTGCGAAAGGTGCTCGGGCAAGGGGCTCGTCAAGTGTGGCCAGTGTTCGGGCGACGGAACGATCAGGTGCCGGAGCTGCAGCGGAAAAGGCGGTTTCGATGAATACACGCTAAGGGTCCTGTCTGTCTTCGCCGGTTTTGCGGTCAGGCAGCATTTCTGCAGGATTGGCGGCGAAGGAAAGTGGGAATTGGTGGACCCTCCGTCCAATGACCTGGAGAGAAGACACAACTGGCTGGTCGGGTCGCCTGGCGAAATCCAAGGTCTCGCCCTGCCTGCGCCGGAAATGGTTGAATTCGCCGGCGCTGCCATGGACCGCATCCAGGCGTTCGGACGCAAGAAGGGCATCCTCAACCTGGTCCTGGGGAAGTCATCGGCCAAGCATGGCGATGACGCCAAATCCCATGCTGGCCAAGCCCTGTCCGAAGCCCTGGGAATGCCAATTTCGGCGGTTGTCCTCACCCTCGGGGATGGGGATGATCCTGCGGAGCTGCGCAGGAAGGTCCTCCCTGATGTCATCCGCAACAAAGCAAACTTCGAGTGCGCCCGGTTTTTCGTCTACCTCTCCGAGGCGCACGAGCAGCGGATCACCTTCCACGCGAATGGCAAGGCGTACGTGTTATCCCGATGGATGGGGGGCCGTGTTGCGGTTGAAACACCCGATTCATTCGCCCGGGACAATCTTACCGCCCTGGAGCAGATGATCCAGAAGGTTCTTTCCGAGCATCAAGAGGAGCGCGCGATGGCGGTGGCATCGCTCGCACAGCTCCCTGACGACAGTCCTTTCAAGGGCAAGGTAGTCAGTTCATCACTGAAGAAGCTCAGCGAGATTTCCCTGGCAGAGGTTGCGGAGCGTGGCGTCGAGGCGTCTGCCAGGGGCTTTGGTGCACGCCTTGCCACCCTTGGCGATATTGCCGGATATGAAGTGACGCCTGGCTCGGTCGGGAACATTGCGTTCCCGGGTACTTCCGCAGGCGAAGCGGAGAAACTGATCAGGAAGGCAGCGGCCGGCATCGCCGAGCCGGTTAGGGCCAAGGCCAGTTCAAGATCGAATGTGGTCCTGATCGGTTACATCCTGGTTTCGCTTGTGTTTGTCGTCTTGATCAAGGAAGGGGCGGCGTCCTGGCTTGTGTTGCTATGCCTTGCGGGTCTTCTTGCCGGTCCAGAACTTCTGGTGGATGCCCAGTTCAAGATCCACCAGGCCTTCGAACAAACGGCGCTCGCGGGATGGGTGGGGGACAGTCGTCGGTCCCATCTCTTCCCCCGCTTTTGGCGCACCAAGACAGGCATCGGCTTGAGGCTCTTGCTGCTGGTCGGCGTGGCGACGTGGTTGATGGGAGGCCAGGTATTCGCCCCGGGGTCGCGGATGCCGCCATCGGCGGATGCTTCGGCCGAGGCAGGCATGGGCGGGGATATTCCCGCGCCGCTCGGGAAGTCGACAGCCACCACGTCTTCCTCGGGTAACCCGGCACCTGCCGCGCTCAGTCCGGTCGATCGCGTGAGTTACGCCGCGGGCGCAAGCTTCGGGAAGTTGCTGGTGCCCGTGTCGGCAAACATTGACGTGGACCGGCTTGCCGAGGGCGCCCGTGCGGCTTCCTTCCAGTCGCCCTTGCTGCTGACGCCTGACCAGCGCGCCAGCATCGAGCGACGATTCGCACAGGTCCAATCCGGCGGCGGCGAAGGGGCCGACACCGCGGGACGGGGTTTCGCGCTGTTGCCCGCCGTGAGCGGCGTCGAATCGTTTGCCACCTTCCGGGAAGAGTTCAGCTACCTGCTGGGCCTTGGGTTTGCCGAGTCGGCGGGTCTTTCCGGGCTGGGCATCGACATCACGATGTTTTCCGAAGGGGTCAACGCGGCTCTGGGCAGGCGGGCAAGCCGTCTGGATGATGCCGAGGTGCAGCAGGTGATCGGTGGGTTCTCGGGGCGCCAGCAACTTGATGCGGCGATCGCCGAACAAAAGGCCTGGATCGATGCCGGCGTATTCCTCGCCGCCAACGGGCGGGAGCCGGGCGTGACCAGCACCGAAAGCGGACTGCAATACCGGGTGATCACCCGGGGCACCGGCGCGATGCCGCAGGCGGGTGACATCCTGCGGCTGGACTACCGGGGCACGCTGCTCGACGGCACCGTGTTCGCCAACACCGGCGCGGGCCCGGTTGACTACGACCTCGCGGACGCCTTGCCCGGCTGGATCGAGGGCCTGCTGCTGATGCCGGAGGGGAGCACTTACCAGCTGTGGATTCCTCCGCATCTCGCCTTTGGACGCAGCGGCGATGGATTGGTTCCTGCCAATGCGATCCTCGTCTTCGAGGTGACCCTGCAGCAGATCGTCCGCTCGGCATCGGGCGCGGAGCAGGCCTTGGGTTCGGCGCCTGCCGGGTATTCGCAGTGCACGTTCTCCGGGGCGCCGGCATGGGCCGGAGAGCCGCCGGTCCTTGAGCACAAGTGCCTTGACCTGGATACACCTTTCGAAACCTGCACCGACTTCAGGTGGCTGGTCGATGGAGGCGCCGTGATCAGCGCGGCGGACATCGGCATACCCCTGCGCGACGGGGTCCTGGCCGAGAATCCGGCCGGCCTTGGCTTTTTCGAGACGACCAACGGTACCGGGGTGGCCGGGTACTGGGAGCTCTATTTCGCTGAGCCGGGCGGGCGCGCTGCCTCGGAGAGTTGGGTGTTCCTGGACCTGTACGGCCGGGTCGCATCGAATCGGTTGAACCCGGTGGAACGCCAGGCCTGGGTTGAGTCGAAGGCCCGCCTGGCGGGCGATCGCTCGGGCGGGAGTGTCATCCGTCTGACCAGGGATTGTGCGGAGCAAGCGCAGGCCACCGGGATTCCGGCCACGAGTGCCAGCCGGAAGAATCGGAAATAGTCCGGCCGGTAGCCACCGTCCGGTGCCATTCGTGCAGCAAGGCCATCGCCTGCGGGGCGTGTGGCCTCTGAATCTTTCTCATCCCTGCCCTTGCATCGCTTGCCTAGACTGGCGGCCTTCACAGGGGCTTCATTCATGGATGACTATCGCGCGGCCACGCCGCAGGCACCGCCGCGGGCGGTGGAACTGCTCGACCACTACCGGCTCGGCGACAAGCCCGAGCGAACGCTGCAGGCGCTGCAGGTGTTCTTCCCCGGGCGGGCGCAGGAATATTTCGCGCGGCTCAAGGCCGGCCAGCCGGTGCGCATCGAAAGCGCCGAGATGGTGGGGCTGGTGGGGCAGCTGGCGGCGCAGGGCTTCCGCGTGCGGCCGGTGGACTGAGCATCGCCGCGCCCCCTGTAGGAGGGGCTTCAGCCCCGAAGCTTTCCGATCAGGGGCATCGGGACTAAAGTCCCTCCCACACTGGGCGAAGGGGGTGGGGGATGGGCGAGGAGCAGGCGAAGGCCACGCTGGGCGCGCGACTCAAGGTGGGCGCGTTCGGGCTGCTGCTGCTGGTCGGCGGCTGGGTTGGCCAGGACGTGTACGGCTGGGTGCGCGACAAGCTGATGCCGCCGGAAGACGCCGTGGGCGAGCTGGCGAAGCAGCAGCAAGCCGGTTTCGAGGCGCTGAAGTCCAGCCTCGACCAGCTGCGCGGCGCGGTGGACGGCGACGGCAAGGCGGCGTTGCGCGAAGTGGTGGCCGCCAGCGAATCACTGGAGCGCCTGAACCGGGACGTGCTGGCCAAACTGCGTTTCGCCGAGCTCGAGAACCGCAGCCTGCAGCGCAACCTGCAGGCGGCCGGCGGCCCCGCCGGCGGCTACGACTTCCTGCTCTCGCCCGGCGAGTCCATGCGCATCGACGCCGGCAACGTGCTGGGCCTGGAGCGCATGAGCGGCCGCACGGCCTGGGTCAACCTGAGCTCCAGCACCAGCGACCGCGGCAACCTGCGCTCGGCGCTGAACGCGGGTGAGTCGGTGGATTTCCGCAACGCGCAGGGCCAGGGCTGCAAGCTCACCCTGGTCACGCTGCGCGATGGCGTTGACGTGGCGTCTTTCGCGATCGTCTGCGCGGTGTCGGCATGAGGCGGCGCCTCGGTGCCGGCCTGTTGGCGCTGGCCGGGCTGGCCGGCTGCGCGCCGTCCTGGCCCACGCCCGACCAGGCGCGCGATGCGCTGGTGGTGCGGATGGAGCGGCCCGCGTCGCGGGTGGTCAAGGTGACGGAAGTCCGCGCCTTCGCGCTCGAGGACTGCCGCGAGCCGGAGAAGGGCCCGGGCGTGCTGTGCGCGGTGCGGATGGACGTGGCCTTCACCGTGGACGGGCAGGCGGCGGAGAGCGACGACGGGCAGGATGTCCGCTTCGTGCGCGAGTCCGGCAACTGGGTGGCCTACCCGGAATAAGCCCTGTGGGAGGGACTTCAGTCCCGATGGCTTCTCGCCCCAAAGCATCGGGACTGAAGTCCCTCCCACAGGGGATGCTCAGAGGTCTTGTTCGTAGCGGATGTAGGGGACGCGGGATTCTTCCTGGTCCTCGTCCACCAGCGCGAAGGGGTTCTGGCCCTGGGCGTTGAGGTTGGCGGCGCCCACGCTGAGGCGGCCGCGCCACGGGGCGCGCCAGGTGACGCCCAGGCCCATGTCGCTGTAGCGGGTGTTGGTGCCGGGCAGTTCGATGACGCGGCCGATGATTTCGCCGCCGAAGTTGCCCACCCCCCCACTGAGCGTGAGCGTGCCGGTGTTCCACTCCGGCGGCAGCGCGCCGGGCAGCTGGGCCGCGGGCACGATGCGGGCGCGGGCCAGGGTGCCGCCGATGCTCACCCAGCCGGTTTCGCCGACCTTGAGTTCGCCCAGCAGGCCGATGTCTTCCTGTTCGTATTCGTTGCCGCGCAGCGACAGCATCAGGTCGGTGCCGGGGTTGCCGTTCAGCGACACGGCGCCGGGAAGGGCCAGCGGCGGCTGCGCGTCGAAGCGGGCCAGGCCCAGGCTGGCGCTGAGCGCGCCGTCGTTGCCTTCCAGCCGCGCCTCGGCGCGCACGCCCGGGCGGGCCAGGGCGATCGGCGTGGCGGGGTTGGGCGCCAGGTTGGCCACCATGCAGTGCTGGGCCAGCGCGCCGAAGCTGCGCGACATGGCATTGCCGTTGCACAGCAGGCCGATGGTGGGGTTGGTTTCCAGCGAGAGGTTGGTGCTGAGGCGGCGGCCGCCGTCGAGCGGCAGGTTGATGCCGGCGCCCAGGCTGGGCGTGGCGTTGCGGCCCAGCAGGCGGTCGAGCGAACTGCGCGCGGGGTTGGCGGCGCCCAGGCCCGATTCGATCAGCAGGAAGCCTTCGACCTGGTTGTTGCGGATGATCGGCAGCGCGGTGGTGCTGTCGTCCTGGTCGGGCACCACCAGCGGCGCCGGCGCCTGCGCGAACGCCTGCGCGCCCGAAAGGGCGAGCAGCAGGGCGGTGGCGTGGCGCAGCAGCGGATTCATGTTCTTTCCTCGTGGCTCCCTTGGAGCCTTGCCGGACCGGGAAGTTCCCGGGTGGGGGGTGGCACGCGGATTTTACAGGAATTTAACTCTTTGGTAACGCCGCTGGGAAGGGGGGTTACTGGAGGCGGTCGGAGCCGGGGGCGGGGACGGCCAGGCTGAACAGGGCCTCGATCTGTTCAGCTTCGAAGCGGTAGGCCCGGCCGCAGAAATCGCAGTGCACCTGGGCCACGCCGTCCTCCAGGCTGGCCCGGGCCTCGTCGGCGCCCAGGCTGCGCAGCATGTCCTCCACCCGCTCGCGCGAGCAGCTGCAGGCGAAGCGCAGGGGGCGGCGGTCGAGCAGCTTCACCTCTTCCTCGTGGAAAAGGCGCCAGAGCAGGGTTTCCACCGGCACCCCGGCCAGTTCGTCGGCGCCCAGGGTCTCGAACAGGGCGTTCACCCGGTCCCAGCCGTCGCGGTCGCCCTCGGCGCCGGGCAGCTTCTGCAGGATCAGGCCGGCGGCGCGCTCGGGCTGGCTGGCCAGCAGCATGCGGGTGGGCAGCTGCTCGCTTTGCTCGAAGTAGCCCTCGAAGGCCTCGGCCAGGCTGTCGGCGTCCAGGCCCACCAGGCCCTGGTAGCGGGTCATCTCGCTGGCGCCGGGCGGGGTGGATTCGATGGTGATGGCCAGTAGCGAGCCCGGCCCGAAGGCGCGCGGGGTCAGCGGGCTGGGGATGGGCTGTTCGAAATGGGCGATGCCGCGCAGGGTGCCGGCCGCCGTGCATTCGGCGAACAGGGTGCGCAGGCAGCCGGTGCCGCGCAGCTGCACGCTCAGGCGGCCGTCGATCTTGGCGTGGCCGGTGAACAGGGCGGCGGCGGCGCAGGTTTCGCCCAGGCGGGCGGCGATGGCCGGCGGGTATTCGGCCCGGCCGGCGATCTCGGTCCAGGCCTGGTCCAGGTGCACCACCACGCCGCGGATGCCGGAGCGTTCCAGCAGGAAGCGGGTGAGGGTGTCGCTATCGGGGTGTTTGTCCATGGGCGCGATTTTAACCCGCCGGGCCGGTACAGTTGGCGCCTTACTTTTGAAGCAGGGCGGCACCGATGGCACGAGCAATGATGGGTTGGGCGCTGGGTTTGCTGGCGATGATTTCGGCGGAAGCGGCGCAGGCCGCGCCGGCACGCCCGGCCGTGCCGGCCCCGCAGGCGGGCACCGCGCCGCCGACCGCGGAGGAGACGCTGCAAAACGTGCTGGTGACGCGCGGCATGGCCCGGTCCGACATGGCGCAGCTGGTGGACTTCACTGGCCGCCAGCTCGACCTGGGCTGGGGCCTGATCCTGGACCAGGCCTTCGCGGTGCCGCTGGTGGTGTTCAGCGAGAAGGACACCGGCCTGGCGCTGGCGCTGGTGCGCAACACCGGCAGCATCGCCGCCTGCGTGCGGGTGAAGGGCGACATGCGCGGCGAAAGCGTGTTCGAGGAGGCCGTGACCGCCGAGGACGTGCTGGTGTTGCCCGGCAACGCGGTGTCGGTGATCGGCGGCGGCATCCGCACCACCACCGGCGAGTGGGACGTGAACATGGATGCGGGCGTGGCGGTCTGGCAGGCGCCGGCCGGCGCCACCGACGCGGCGCTGTGCCAGCAGTCGGCGCCGCCGCTGCTGAAGGCCTGGCTGGCCGAGCCGGGCTTCGAGCACTTCGCTGATTTCGCCAAGAAGCGCATGGGCGGCGCCGGGGCCGCGCCGGGCGGCTGAGCATGGCGCAGGCGGTGCGGGTAGGTTCGGCGCCGCCGCGGCGGCGCTGGCTGCGGCGGCTGCTGTGGCTGCCGGTGCTGTTCGTGGCCGTCACCTTCCTGCAGGTGGCGCCGCTGCGCTTCATCGATCCGCCCACCAGCGCCTTCATGCTGTGGCGGCAGGTGGATGGCATCGGCGAGAAGGACTTCGAACTGCGGCAGGAATGGCGGGACTACGACCAGATCTCGCCGCACCTGCCGATTTCCGTGGTGGCGGCCGAGGACCAGAAATTCCCGCAGCACCACGGCTTCGACCTCGAGGCCATCGACAAGGCCTTCGATTCCAATGCCCGCGGTGGTCGCGTGCGCGGCGGCAGCACCCTCAGCCAGCAGGTGGCCAAGAACCTGTACCTGTGGAGCGGCGGCGGCTATTTCCGCAAGGCCCTGGAGGCCTGGTACACGGTGCTGATCGAGCTGACGTGGCCGAAGCAGCGCATCCTCGAGGTGTACGTGAACATCGCCGAGTTCGGCGACGGCGTGTACGGCGCCGAGGCCGCGGCCCGGGCCTTCTTCAACAAGCCGGCCAGCGCGCTGACCGCGGCCGAGAGCGCCCGCCTGGCCGCCGTGCTGCCCAACCCCAAGAAGTACAGCGCCCGCAGCCCCGGCCCCTACGTGCAGCGCCGCGCCGCCTGGATCCAGCGCAACGCCCGCAACCTCGGCGGCCCCGCCTACCTCGAGCCCTGACCCCGCCCCCCTGTGGGAGGGACTTCAGTCCCGATGCTCTTCGCCCAAAAGCCTCGGGACTGAAGTCCCTCCCACAGGGGCGCTGGACTATCATTCCCGCATGACCGCCCCCCAGACCCTCACCGTCGTCATCGCCGCCTACAACGAAGAGGCGGCGCTGCCGGTCTTCCATCCGCGCCTGATGAAGGTGCTCGACGGCCTGGACCTGTCGGCGCGCGTGCTCTACGTCGACGACGGCAGCCGCGACGGCACCTGCCGGCTGATCGAGGGCTTCGCCGCGGCCGACCCGCGCGTGGGCCTGGTGGCGCTGGCGCGCAACTTCGGCAAGGAGCTGGCGCTCACCGCGGGCCTGGACCATGCCGACGCCGACGCGGTGGTGGTGCTCGACGCCGACGGCCAGGACCCGCCGGAGCTGATCCCGGCGCTGGTGGCGAAGTGGCGCGAGGGCTACGACGTGGTCTACGGCACCCGCACGCGGCGCGACGGCGAGTCCTGGTTCAAGCGTTTCAGCGCGGCGGCGTTCTACCGGGTGATGGCCTGGCTGTCGCGCACCGACATCCCGCGCGACACCGGCGACTTCCGGCTGATGTCGCGCCCGGTGCTCGATGCCCTGCGCGGGCTGCGCGAGCGCCAGCGCTTCATGAAAGGCCTGTTCACCTGGGTCGGCTTCCGGCAGGTGTCCTTCCCCTACGAGCGCGAGTCGCGCATGGCGGGGCGCACCACGTTCAACTACTGGAAGCTTTGGAACCTGGCGCTGGAAGGCATCACCAGTTTCTCCACGGTGCCGCTGCGGCTGGCCACCTACGTGGGCCTGCTCACGGCGCTGGCGGCCTTCGGCTGGGGCGTGTGGATCGTCGTGCGCACCCTCGTGTGGGACGACCCGGTGCAGGGCTGGCCCTCGCTGATGACGGTGGTGCTTTTCCTGGGCGGCCTGCAGCTGGTGGCGCTGGGCATCATCGGCGAATACCTCGGCCGCCTGTACATGGAAGCCAAGCAGCGCCCCCTGTACCTGATCCGCGCCATCGTCGGAGGAACCCCTGTGGGAGGGACTTCAGTCCCGATGCCTTTGGGCCAGAAGCACCGGGACTGAAGTCCCTCCCACAGGGAGCTCAGGGCATCGGGACTGAAGTCCCTCCCCCGGGGATGCAGGCCGACTCGGGCGGGTCTATAGTCTTCCCACGGTCAACGGAGGGCAGCCTGATGCGCAACGTGAACCAGATCCTCGAGAACAAGGGCAGCGGCGTCATCGCGGTGCCGCGGGAGGCCCCGGTGCTCGAAGTCATCCGCCTGATGGCCGAGCACCACATCGGCTCGGTGCTGGTGATGCAGGGCAGCGAACTGGTCGGCATCGCCACCGAACGCGACTACGCCCGCAAGGTCATCCTGCAGGGCCGATCCTCGGCCGACACGCCGGTGGGCCAGATCATGTCCAGCCCCGTGGTGAGCGTGCTGCCCACCGACACCGCGGCCACCTGCATGCAGATCATGACCGCCCGCAAGATCCGCCACCTGCCCGTGCTGGACGAAGGCCGCGTGGTCGGCATGGTCTCCATCGGCGACCTGGTCAAGGCCGTCATCGAGGACCAGCAGCAGGAAATCGCCCAGCTCCAGCAATACATCGCCAGCTGACTCCCCTCTGTGGGAGGGACTTCAGTCCCGATGCCCTTGCCTTTTGTGGGAGGGACTTCAGTCCCGATGCCTTTCAAAAAGCATCGGGACTGAAGTCCCTCCCACAGGCTAGTCGGGAATCGGTGGGGCGGATCCACCATCGAGCCAAAACGCATCCCAGAACGGATAGTCGGCGACCGATTCAACCAGTCCGGCCCTGACCGGATTCGCTACGAGGTAACGGGCCGTGGCCCGCAGGCTCTCGTGGCTTCGGATGGCACGCTCATGGAAGCCATCGCGCCAGACACTGCCTTGCCTTCCCTGGGCCAGGTTGAATCGTCTCGCGGACGTGCCCTTGGCGCGCTTCACCACGCTTGCCAGCGGTTCATCGCCTTGCAGTTCCAGCAGCCCGTGCCAGTGGTCTGGCATCAGCACCCACGCCCACAGCAAGGCGCCGGGCCAGGCGTCCTGCCCGGCCATCAGGCGGCTCATCAGCGCCGCTGCAGCATGGCTTGCGAAGAGTGGTTGGCGGCCGGACGTCACGGTGGTGAGGAAATAGACGCGACCCACTTCGCTGCGGCGGCCGCTTCGCAGGCGCTGGTAGCCGGGATGGTCGGGCGGGCGGGGCATGCGCCAAGGTTGGCGCTATGAAGCCGCTCGGCAGATAGGAAATTGCTGCGGCACCTTGTGGGAGGGACTTCAGTCCCGATGCCTTTCGGCGCAAAGCATCGGGACTGAAGTCCCTCCCACAGGGGGCTGATCAGGGGCGCACGACCTGGTGGGTGACGGCGACGAAGTGGCAGGCGCTGCCGATCAGCACGAAGGCGTGCCAGATGGCGTGGGCGAAGGGGATGCGTCGGCTCATGTAGAAGATCGTGCCGAAGGTGTAGGCCAGGCCGCCGCCCAGCAGCCAGGCCAGCGTGTCCATCGGGATCTGGCGCAGGAAGGGCTTGATCGCCAGCACCACCATCCAGCCCATGCCCAGGTAGATCAGCGTGGACAGGCCCTTGAAGCGGCCGGTGAAGAACAGCTTGAACACCACGCCCGCGACCGCGAAGCTCCAGATCGCCGCGAACAGCCACCAGCCGCCGTCCTCGCGCAGGCCCACCAGGGTGAACGGCGTGTAGGTGCCGGCGATCAGCACGTAGATCGCGCAGTGGTCGAAGACCTTCATCCGGCCCCTGACGATGCGGTCCTGGCTGGCGTGGTAGAGCGTGGAGGCGACGTACAGCATCACCAGCGCCACGCTGAACACGATCGCCCCGGCCAGCTGCCAGCCGTTGCCGAAGGCGGCCGACAGGGTGACCAGCACCGTGCCGCCGACCAGCGCCATCAGCGCCCCGATGCCGTGGGTGATGGCGTTGGCGCGTTCCTCGCGCGGGGATTCGTGGTCGTGCTCGTACTCGGTCATCGGCGTCAGCTTTTTGTGGAAGGGACTTCAGTCCCGATGCGTTTGGGCGAGAAGCATCGGGACTGAAGTCCCTCCCACAGGGGGGTTATTCGAGGGCCAGGGTCTGGGCGTGCTCGCGGGTGGCGGCGAACTCCAGTTCGGGCCAGCGCTCCATGGTCAGCTGCAGGTTCACGCGCGAGGGCGCCAGGTAGACCAGCTGGCCGGCGGCGTCCAGGCCCAGGTTCATCGCGTTCTTCTCGCGGAACTCCTCGAGCTTCTTCGGCGTGCCGCCCTTCACCCAGCGCGCGGTGGAGATGGTGATCGGCTCGAAGCTGGCGTCCACCGAGTACTCGTCCTTGAGCCGGTAGGCCACCACGTCGAACTGCAGCGTGCCGACCGCGCCCAGGATCAGGTCGTTGCTCATCAGCGGGCGGAAGAACTGGGTGGCGCCTTCCTCGGAAAGCTGGGCCAGGCCCTTCTGCAGCTGCTTGAGCTTGAGCGGGTCGCGCAGGCGGGCGCGGCGGAAGAGTTCGGGCGCGAAGTTCGGGATGCCGGTGAAGGCCAGCGATTCGCCGGCGCTGAAGGTGTCGCCGATCGAGATGGTGCCGTGGTTGTGCAGGCCGATCACGTCGCCGGGGTAGGCGGTCTCGACGATCTCGCGGTCGCTGGCCATGAAGGTCAGCGCGTTCGCCAGCTTCACTTCCTTGCCCAGGCGCACGTGGAAGGCCTTCATCCCGGCCTCGTACTTGCCCGAGCAAACGCGCAGGAAGGCCACGCGGTCGCGGTGCTGCGGGTCCATGTTGGCCTGGATCTTGAACACGAAGCCGGAGAAGGTTTCCTCCTCGGGCGAGATCTCGCGCGAGGTGGTGGCGCGCGGCTGCGGGCCCGGCGCGTGCTCGACGAAGAAGTCGAGCAGCGGCTGCACGCCGAAGTTGTTCACCGCCGAGCCGAAGAACACCGGCGCCTGCTTGCCGGCCAGGTAGTCTTCCTTGTTGAACGGATGCGAGGCGCCCTGCACCAGCTCCAGCTCGTCGCGCAGGTCGGCCAGCATCTGCTCGCCGATGCGCTCGGCCAGGCCGGGCGCGTCGATCGACGGGAAGATGGTGGAGTCCTGGCGGGTGAAGTTGCGGCCCTGCTCGTACAGGTGCACTTCGCCGCTGACCAGGTGCACCACGCCCTTGAGGCGCTGGCCCATGCCGATCGGCCAGGTGATCGGCGCGCACTGGATGCCCAGCACGCTCTCGATTTCATCCAGCAGTTCGATCGGCTCCTTGCCCTCGCGGTCGAGCTTGTTGATGAAGCCCATGATCGGCGTGTCGCGCAGGCGGCACACTTCCATCAGCTTGATGGTGCGCTCCTCGACGCCCTTGGCCACGTCGATCACCATCAGCGCGCTGTCCACGGCGGTGAGCACGCGGTAGGTGTCCTCGCCGAAGTCGGCGTGGCCCGGGGTGTCGAGCAGGTTGA